>TARA_R110002012_G_scaffold291564_1_pt1 | contig 187312 bp, 150 predicted proteins | sample TARA_R110002012 | Tara Oceans TARA_R110002012 (sample SAMEA4396515) | marine metagenome | biome: Westerlies Biome; feature: [DCM] deep chlorophyll maximum layer (ENVO:01000326); material: water (ENVO:00002006), including particulate matter (ENVO:01000060) such as... | depth 40 m
AGAGCGAAAGACGGGATTTGAACCCGCGACCTCCACCTTGGCAAGGTGATGCTCTACCCCTGAGCTACTTTCGCAATTTTTTAATGAACGTGCTTACTTAAAGTAAGCTTGCAATATTGCTTATTGCGGTTGCAAATTTAAAATATTTATATGAATTGCAAAGCCTTTTTTAAAAAATAATACAATTTATTTTATGCGTGCTTTTTCTTAACCAACATGCGCTTAATTTCGTTGAGTTTCATAAGCGCTTCCACAGGTGTAAGTGTATCAATATCAATATGTAAAATTTCTTCTTTGATGTTTTCTAATAACGGATCATCTAAATTAAAAAAACTCAATTGCATCTCATCATCTTTCAAACCTTTCACTTTATCTGTCAATTCTTCACTAGAATGCGATTTTTCAAGCTTCTTTAAAATGCTATTTGCGCGATGTAAAACCTGTTGTGGCATACCTGCCATTTTTGCAACATGAATTCCAAAACTATGTTCACTACCACCTGGAACCAATTTTCGTAAAAACAACACATTATCTTTTAACTCTTTCACTGAAACATTATAATTCTTAATCCTATCAAACGTTTCTGTCATTTCATTTAACTCATGATAATGCGTAGCAAAAAGCGTTTTTGCTTTCGCAGGATGCTCATGTAAGTATTCACTAATTGCCCAAGCTATAGAAATACCATCATAGGTGCTAGTACCACGACCAATTTCATCTAACAACACCAAACTGCGTTCCGATAAATTATTTAAAATAGAAGCGGTTTCATTCATTTCTACCATAAAGGTGGATTCGCCCATGGAAATATTATCAGAAGCACCTACACGTGTGAAAATTTTATCAACCAAACCAATTCTAGCCGATTTTGCTGGAACAAAACTTCCTGTTTGCGCTAATAAAACAATGAGTGCCGTTTGACGCAAAATAGCAGATTTACCAGACATGTTGGGTCCAGTAATCATGATTATTTGCTGCTTGTTACGATCCAAATACACATCGTTTGAAATATAAGCTTCACTTGGTGGTAATTGTTTTTCTATAACAGGATGACGACCATCTTTAATTTCTAAATCGAAGGAATCATCTATATCTGGATATACGTAATTATTATCCATTGCTAATTGTGCAAAACCGCACAAACAATCCAACTGCCCAATTAAAAACGCATTCTGCTGAACGGGTTTGATATATTGTGTCATCCATTGGATTAAATCTGAAAATAGCTGCTGCTCTATTGCTAAAATCCGTTCTTCAGCACCTAATATTTTGGCTTCGTATTCTTTGAGTTCTTCCGTAATATAACGTTCAGCATTCACCAAGGTTTGTTTCCTAATCCATTCTTCAGGAACTTTATCTTTATGCGTATTTCTGACTTCAATATAATAGCCAAATACATTATTGGAAGCTATTTTAAGTGACGTAATTCCGGTACGTTCGCTTTCGCGTTTCAGCATTTTGTCTAAATATGATTTTCCAGATGAAGACAATCCTCGAAGCTCATCTAATTCTTCCGAAAACCCATTAGCAATAGTAAAACCCTTTAGCACATTTACAGGCGCATCTTCATTTAAGGTTTCTGAAATTTTATATCTCAATACCTCACAACTTTGAAGCGTATCGCCAATAACTTTTAAAGCATCATTATCACAACTGGATGCAATTTCTTTAATAGGAACAATAGCTTCTAATGAATTTTTAAGCTGAATAACCTCTCGAGGATTCACTTTACTCGTTGCAATTTTTGAAATTAAGCGTTCTAAATCGCCAATTTGCTTAATATGGTTTTGTTTTTTTTGAAGAATGGGTTTATTCTTACTTAAAAAATCCACCACTTCATGACGTTGCTTAATTTTAACAACATCCTTTAATGGCAATGCCAACCAACGTTTTAACAAACGTCCTCCCATGGGAGAAATGGTTTTGTCAATCACCTGAAGCAGGGTTACTGCATTGTTGTTGGTGGAATGATATAATTCCAAATTTCTCATGGTAAACCGATCCATCCACACATAATCATTTTCTGCAATTCTGCTAATTGCTGTAATATGTTGTAATTTATTATGCTGCGTTTCACCTAAATAATGTAAAATTGCACCAGATGCTATAATGCCTTCTTGCAAATCTTCGACACCAAAGCCTTTCAAAGTTTTAGTATCAAAATGTTTGATGAGGGTTTCATTGGCATAATCGGTTTGATAGGTCCAATCTTCCAAATAAAAGGTATGAAAATCAGAACCAAACGTATCATTAAAAAGTATGCGTTTTTGTTTAGAAACTAGCACTTCACTCGGATTAAAATTCTGAAGTAGCTTATCAATATACTCGGCATTTCCTTGAGATGTTAAAAATTCGCCTGTAGAAATATCCAGAAATGAAATTCCTATATGCAATTTCCCAAAATACACCGAACATAAAAAGTTGTTGGATTTGGATTTCAGCACCTCATCATTTAAAGCAACTCCAGGTGTAACTAATTCGGTAACACCACGTTTTACAATGTTTTTTGTAAGTTTCGGATCTTCTAGTTGATCACAAATAGCCACACGCTCACCTGCTTTTACCAGTTTTGGCAAATAAGTATTTAAAGAATGATGTGGAAAACCAGCTAATTCTGTTTCGCTCTCACTACCAGCGCCACGTTTGGTTAGAATAATACCAAGAATTCCAGCAGCTTTCACGGCATCGGAACCAAAGGTTTCATAAAAATCGCCTACGCGAAACAAGAGTAATGCATCCGGATATTTCACCTTAATAGCATTATACTGTTTCATTAACGGTGTTTCCTTTTTTGCTTTTTTAGCCACTGCTTAACTGATTTTTATGTATTACTTTTGCTTCAACTCTAGGATTGCTAAAGTACTTATTTATTTAAGGTTTTTAAACCCAAGTTTCCATAAGTTATTTACAATTATTACAAAACATAAACATGCGAAAGTTAAAAAATAGCGAGTTAGACCGATTGAGTGTTGATGAATTTAAAGACACCAAAAAAACACCCATTATTATTATTTTAGACAATATTCGGAGTCTGAATAACATTGGATCCGTATTTAGAACGAGCGATGCTTTTTTAATTGAAAAAATTTATTTGTGTGGTATTACTGCTCAACCACCACATAAGGATATTCATAAAACCGCTTTGGGAAGTACAGATACCGTTGACTGGGAATATGCCGAAAATACACTTGATGTGATAACCAAATTGCAAAACGAGAACGTACAAATTTGCGCTATTGAACAAGCTGAACATGCTACCATGCTCAACGATTTTAAACCAAAACCGAACACTAAATACGCATTGGTTTTTGGTAATGAAGTAAAAGGTGTAGCCCAAAATGTGGTAACGGCAAGTGATGTGGTTTTAGAAATCCCGCAATATGGCACCAAACACTCACTAAATATTTCGGTGAGTTGTGGAGTGGTTGTTTGGGATGTGTTTAGTAAAATGAATACCTAAAGTACATCTTCACACTAATTTGACACTTTTTTTACAATTATAATTCGTGATTATGCTTGCTCATCACATACATTTGAAAGCAAATCAGATAAATTATTTTAATTATGAAAAAACATGTCGCCACATTCAGTATTGCTTTTATTGTTTTAAGCCTTGCAACTTTTAGTTTTATAAATTGGAACCAAGATTCTCCAGACCAATCTAATCTTGCTGCTATACATGAAACAGTTAACGAATCTGTACAAGAAGAAATTCCTGAAGCTGTACCTGTTTTAAAGATTGACATTAATAAACCACTCGATTTTTTCTATCATATTGATAGTCGTTTTGAATCCATTACAAAAAGCAAAATAGCAGCTGCAACAACTATACACGATTTTATTTCAGAGAAAGATTCACAAAACATTGCACATATTAACAGTACAGAAGTCATCCTGATTAAAAACGACATTCAAACGGATGTTCGTGCGTATGGGAATTCGGACGTATTGAGTGATTCACAAAAACAGTTATTACAGACAATTGACTATTCAGAACACTTCTTATTTCGTGTGAATTACATCAAAGCAAACGCCATGATTTACGAAAATGAAGCACCACATTTTGGACCTCATTATACCGTTGTTCCCGAAACAAAAGCAAAATATGCTGATGGCTTTAAAGCATTAATGGATTACGTTAATGCCAACAAATTAGAAAACACAGATTCTATAGATGCTAAAAAATTACGCGCTGTAAAAGTATCCTTTACCATTACTAAAAATGGCATAATAGAAAACGTAAATCTAGATAGAACCACCAATTATCCTGAAATAGACAAAAACCTAATTAAATTAGTAAAAGGCATTCCTGGTAACTGGGTTCCCGCTAAAAATGCCAATAACGCTATTATGGATGATGTGCGTGTGCTATCATTTGGTTTGGCTGATGGTTGCTAAGAACCTTATTTAATAGGTATCCAAATTTCTTCTTGGTTGTCATTTCGCATTGGATTGTAACCAGCTGGCAGCTTTTCAAAATGTGGCCTGTTATCTAATTGATAATTAGAATTTGGCAACCATTCCGTATGAAGTTTTTGCCAGAATGTTACAAATTCATCAACAGAGCCTTTAAAAGGAAACACTAAAAAATCACCACCTTGAATAATTAACGTTTCCATGTTTTCTGGAATGGAATCTATATTGGACACCTCAACACCTACCCATTTTTCAAAAAGGGTTTCAGGCGTCATGGTTTTTAAATTAAAACTCTTATAATTCTGAATGGAAAAACTGTAAGTCCCTACCCGATTAGAAATCTCATTTAAACGTGGCATAAACTGTCTGGCTAAATTTCCTGTTCCTGTACCATTTGTTATAAATGACAATTGGGCTTTTTTACCGATAATTAAAATATCTTGGGTTGTTATTTTTTGGTAGTCCATTTTTTTAGAGTTTAACACGTTACTTCTCGTTACAATATTTAAAAATACGTTTGGCATCTTCAATCAAAATATATTTTGATTGAAAACAGCTGAAGATCGATCGAAGTTATGTCAGATAAAATTGTCATACAGAGTAGAACGAAGAATCTTATTAGTGATTCTAAAAAGAGAGGCTTCAGTGATACTTCCTTCTGTAGGACAAAATCCGTTTTATTTAAAAACAAATTGTTATTCAGAGCGCAGCTAAAAATTCTCCTTTAAGCTAAACACTTTTTTCACGATACTATTATTCCGATTTTGGTGCAACCGAAGCAATTTCATTCAAAACCCATAGATAATCCTCACGACTATTTACAAAATCGCGATTAGAAATATCAATAATCTTCACGTTCAATTCCTCTTGGTTTTTCAAAAAATTAAGATAGCCAGCATTAATTTTCTCTAGATACTCATCCTGAATATTTTGCTCATAATCACGACCACGCTTTTTAATGTTCTCTTGCAAGCGTTGGGTGTTTTGATACAGATAAATATATAATTCGGGCTTGGCAATATCTTTATACATTAAGTAAAATAAGCGCCTGTAAAGATTAAATTCATCTTCTGGCAAGGTGATTTTTGAAAATATCAACGATTTATAAATATCATAATCGCTCACAATAAAATCTTTAAATAAATCCAATTGCGATAAATCATCACTTATTTGTTGGTATCTATCGGCCAGAAAACTCATTTCCAATGTAAATGCATAACGCTTGGCATCTTCATAAAATTTGGGCAGAAATGGATTATCTGCAAAACGCTCTAAAACTAATTTCGCATTAAAATCTGCTGAAATCATAGTTGCCAGACTCGTTTTTCCGGCACCAATATTCCCTTCAATTGCAATATAATTGTAGTTAGAAAGATTATATTGTTTACTCGGATTTTTCAACCAAATATTAATAGGTTCAATAGTGCTTTTATCTTCACAAATTTCCAACAATTCGGCTATTGTTTTATGTAATGTTGGATGCTTTTCTTTTAAAGCAACATCACACAAAGGCTGCAACACAAAACGTCTATTCGCCATTTGCGGATGCGGAACAACTAATGATTCTGTATGAATGATGGCATCATTATAAAGCAAAATATCCAAATCAATATTTCGGGATTCATACACCTCACTTTCATTTCTAACACGTCCCATTTCGGTTTCTATTCGCAATAAATCTTCCAAAACGGTTTCAACAGGATAATCTGTTTTAACAATAATACAGGTGTTTAGAAAATCGGCTCCTTCAAACCCTAAAGCAGGTGTATTATAGACTTTGGCAATCATTTGCACTTTTCCAATTCGCTTGTAAATTACATCTACTGCATCTTGCAAGTGCTTTAAACGGTCGCCTTGATTACTTCCTAATGATATATAAACGGTGTTTGGTTGGGTCATAACAGATGCCAAAATAACTAAAAGAAAATTTAATAGTTTATATTTACGCAGCCTTTTTATTCACAAAAATTCATGACCCAAAAAGACACGCTTCTTTCCCAACGCATTTACCTTCTTTTAGCGGCTTTATTTATCACCTCTTTGGTGGTTTCTAATTTAATTTTTCAGAAATTTTTCTCTTGGTATCCAATTAATATAACAATTTTTGGTTCGAAGCTTTTTGAAATTTCGGTTGGTATACTTCCTTACCCAATCACGTTTTTAATTACGGATTTAATCAGCGAAATTTATGGTAAAAAAGCCGCTAATCAAGTCGTTACGACAGGTATTTTTGCCTCCTTATTTTCCATGCTTATTATTTACACGGCTAATGCAGTTCCAGCCACAACGTGGTCGCCTGTTGGTGACGATTTATTTAGTACCGTTTTTGGAAATACGGCCTTTGCCGTTTTAGCAAGTATGCTAGCTTATCTGTTTGCGCAATTTATAGATATTCAAATTTATCATTTTTGGAAACGACTAACCAAAGGTAAGCATTTATGGATTCGTAATAACTTTTCAACTTTTTTCTCCCAATTTATTGATACTAGCACCATTTTATTGCTTTTGTGTTCATTTAATATTATTGAATGGAATAAATTTACTGGGTTACTAATAGCAGGATTTCTATTTAAAGTTTTAATTGCTTTACTAGATACGCCATTTTTATATCTTGGTGTTTATCTATTTAGAAAGCGGTTTAAACTAAAAATCAACGAGGAAATCAAACTCTTTTAAATACTAAACTTTTATTAAACTTTTGGTTTTTAGAAACCTTTCTGTTAGTTTATACGTATATCCTTACAAACTTATCACTTAAAAATTTTTATGAAAAAAGCTTTCAAGATTATTGGAATCTCCTTACTTGTTATTATTCTGTTATTAGTTACTATTCCATTTATTTTCCAAGGAAAAATTAAAGACATCGTTAAAAACACCATTAATAATAATGTGCATGCTAACGTAGAATTTAGCGATATTAACTTAAGCTTTATTAAAAGTTTCCCACAAGCACAAGTAAATGTAAGCGATTTGGAAATCACCAATTTTGCGCCTTTTAAGGATGAAAAATTAGCGACTATCAAATCAATATCGCTAACCATGTCTATCCAAGAACTTTTTAAAAAGCCAAGTGATGGTCCAGTAATTATAAATACATTTAATATTGATGAAGCCTTAATTGTCCTTAAAACAAATAAAATGGGACAAACAAATTATGATATTGCCAAAAAATCTGATGGTATATCTACGGATTCAGAAACCAGCAGCAGCTTCACATTAGACGTACAAGACTATAGCATTGACAATAGTGCTTTAACCTATATGGATGAAGGTGCTAACACTATATTTTATATTACGGAATTAAACCATTCTGGGAAAGGAACCTTTTCAGGCAACGTTTCAGAATTAGATACTAAAACAACTGCACATGTTATCTTAAGTATGGACAGCACTGAATATTTAAGTAATAACAGCTTAAAACTAGATGCCATTATTGGTCTGGATTTACCAAACAACAAATACACATTTAAAGAGAATAAAGCCTATATAAATGAGTTGCCTTTGGAGTTCCAAGGCTATTTTCAGCAGTTAGAAAACGGACAACAATTGGATATCACTTTTGAAAACTCGGGTTCTGATTTCAAAGAGTTTTTAGCGATTATTCCTAAAACCTATTCTAAAAATATTGAGAATGTAGAAACGACTGGTAATTTTAAAATTACTGGTCGCATAAACGGGTTAATCTCAAAGGAAACTGTCCCACAAATGGACATTAACATCTTATCCAACAATGCCTCATTTAAATATCCTGATTTGCCAAAACGTGTGGATAATATTAACATTAACACCAGTATTAAAAACACGACAGGAAAATCTGAAGATACTTATATAGACATTAGCATTCTGAATTTTAAAATAGATAATGACCAATTTAATGCATCAGGTACGTTACGAAATTTAACCGAAAACATGACGGTTAACGCAAATATTGACGGTGTTTTAAATTTAGCGAATATTACGAAAGCTTATCCAATTGAATTAGAAAATGAGTTGAGCGGTATTCTAAAAGCCAAGATAAACACAGCTTTTGATATGAACGCTATTGAAACCAACACGTATCAACGCATAAAAAGTAATGGTCGTGTTCAGGTTAGCAATTTTGTATATGCTTCTGAAGATATTGTGAATCCAATAAGCATTTCTAATGCGGATTTAACGTTTCAACCTGGCGTTGTTATGTTGAATAAATTTGAAGCTAAATCTGGACAAAGTGATATACATGCGAATGGAACCATCACTAATTTATTGGGTTTTCTTTTAAGTGATAAAAATCTTCAAGGAAATTTCAATATGACATCCAACACCTTTAATATCAGCGATTTTATGGTTACTGAAGAAGGTGAAGGTGAAGCCAAAACAAAAAAAACAACAGATGCAAGTGTACCACTTAAAATTCCAGCGTTTTTAGATTGCACTATTAATGCGGATGTTAAAACCGTTATTTATGATAATCTTACGTTGAGAAATACCAAAGGAAAACTAGCTGTTAAAGATCAAGTAGCGACTTTAAACAATTTGACCACTAATTTATTTGATGGAACTTTAGCCGTTTCTGGAGATATCAACACACAAAAAGATACACCAAATTTTAATCTGAAATTAAATGCCAATGCATTTGATATTACAGAATCCTTCAACACATTAGATTTACTAAAAGCATTAGCGCCAATTGCGAAGATTTTTGAAGGAAAACTAAATACCGATATTGTATTGAATGGTGATTTGGATAGTTCGTTTTCGCCTGTTTTAAGTTCGGTTACTGGTAATGCCTTTGCAGAATTACTAACAACAAAAACGAATATTGAAAGTAGTCCAATACTAAATGCTTTAGATAGTAATTTAAATTTTATTGATATTGATAAACTAGACTTAAAGGATTTAAAAACAAACCTGACTTTTAGTGATGGTCAAGTAAATATTAAGCCATTCATGTTAAAATATAAAGATATTGATATTGCCGTTGGCGGAAGTCACGGTTTTGATCAAACCATGAACTATGATTTAGCATTTAATGTACCTGCAAAATATTTAGGAAGTGATGTAAATCGCTTAATAGGAAAAATTAATGATCCCGAAGTGAACAAAATCAGCATTCCGGTTATAGCAAACGTAAAAGGCACCTTTAAAAGTCCAAAAATTTCAACCGATTTATCTTCTAGTGTTACTAAGTTAACACAACAGCTAATTGAAATCCAAAAACAAAAACTAATAAACCAAGGTACTAACGCCATTACCGATCTTTTAGGCGGATTAACAAATAGTAATAATTCTAATACTAGTAATACACCAAAGGACAGTACTGGCGTAAAGACAGACACGACCAAAACGAATACCTCAAATACTGAAGATGCCATTAAAAATATATTAGGAGGTCTTCTAAATAAAAAGAAGAAGAAAAAAGACAGTATAAACTAACCGGTTTTGAGGTAAAATACTAGTTTTAATTAAAATTTAGAAAACAGTCTAAAAATAACAATAAAAGGATTACCTTAGCACCCATTAAATTTAAGAAAAATAATATGTTACGAATTGAAATTAAAGAAGGAGAAAATATAGAACGTGCTTTAAAGCGTTACAAGCGTAAGCATAGAAATGTAAAAGTAATGCAGAACTTAAGAGAGAAGCAATACTTTACAAAACCTTCTGTAAAAAGAAGACGTGAGGTTCAGAAAGCTGAATACATCCAAAACTTAAGAGACCAAGAAGATATTTAATTGTCTTTTTAAAAATATATAAAAAAGCACGTATTTTTTAATACGTGCTTTTTTTTATGCCATAGAAAGTTTAACAACCAACCCTTCGTTGGAACGAATATTAAACACGGTATCGTCTTCAAAAATAAGATACTGCCCTTTTATGCCAACTAATTTACCAGAATAAGATTCGGTTTTAACAAGGTTTAAACTCTTCGGTTTTATTGGATAATGATGCACAGGAAACATAATGTGTGTTTCTGTATTATTAGCTATATAATATGCTTTGGCTTCTTCCGGAATATAAACTTCCAATCTATTTCGCCATTCTACTAAATTTTCATCTTTAATATCATTTTTTAGCATATTGCGCCAATTGGTTTTATCTGCTACAAAATCTTTTAAGGCTATTTCTGTAATTCCAGCTAAATATCTATTTGGCACCTCAACAATTTCAATAGCTTCATGAGCACCTTGATCTATCCATCTGGTTGGCACTTGGCTCTTTCGTGTTACACCAACTTTCACATTACTAGAATTGGCTAAATACACAATATGAGGTTGTAATTGCACACGTTTTTCGTAGTCTAAATCACGTTCTTCTTGGTCTAAATGCGCTTTACTTAATTCGGGTTTTATAATCCAATCGGCTGCTTGAGGGACATCAAAAAAACAGCTTTTACAAAAACCTTGTCTGTAAATAGGCTTGTTTAAACCACAACTTAAACATTGGTAACCAACAAATTCTAATTGAATGGTTTTATCTAACAACTGATTGATATGGATAAAGTCGTTTTCAAAAATGAGGTAGTATTGAATAGGTTCTGTAAATTCCGTTGTCATTTTTGTTAAAACACCTTGGTATGTCATAAAAAAAAGTATTATTTTTAGTTCATTAAATATACTGCAAATATGCCAATTCCTATTGTAAATTCTATTGCATCTTGGTTTTTAAAAAAGCGTTTTCATCAAATTGATTTGTTTTTAAAATACCCAAATGAAGTTCAGGAAGAACTACTTTTACAATTACTTTATAAGGCGAAAGACACAGAATTTGGTAAAACCTATGGCTTCGATTCTATAAAAATTTATCAAACGTTTGCCGATCGTGTTCCAGTTTCTTCTTATGAAGGTTATCAATCCATGATTGAACGGTCGCGTTTGGGTGAAAACAATATTTTTTGGTCGCAACCTATAAAATGGTTTGCCAAATCTAGCGGAACAACCAATGCAAAAAGTAAATTTATTCCCGTTAGTGAAGATTCGCTTGAAAATTGTCATTATGCAGCCAGTAAGGATTTGCTGTGTATGTATTTAAATAACAACGAAAACGCGCAATTATTTACAGGCAAAAGTTTACGATTAGGAGGCAGTAAAGAATTATATAAAGAAAACGGAACTGCTTTTGGAGATTTATCGGCTATTTTGATTGACAATATGCCTTTTTGGGCAGAATTTAGCAGCACACCAAGCAATAAGGTGTCTTTAATGAGTAATTGGGAAGAAAAAATGCAGGCTATTGTTGATGAGACCATACAGGAGAATGTAACTAGTCTTGCAGGTGTTCCGTCCTGGATGTTGGTTTTACTTAATAATGTTTTAGAGACTACTGGTAAAGATAATCTACATGATATTTGGCCTAATTTGGAAGTCTATTTTCATGGAGGCGTTAGCTTCTTACCGTATGTAGACCAGTACAAGAAAATTCTCCCGAAAAAAGATTTTAGATATTATGAAATTTATAATGCTTCAGAAGGATTTTTCGCCATTCAAGATCAAAATAAATCTAGTGAATTACTATTAATGCTAGATTACGGGATTTTTTATGAATTCATTCCTATGGATACGTATGGCACGAAAGACGAAAAGATAATTCCGTTAAGCCAAGTGGAAATCAATACAAACTATGCGGTTATTATTACCACAAATGCTGGACTTTGGCGTTATAAAATTGGCGACACCATTCGGTTTACATCAATAAATCCGTATAGAATAAAAGTATCTGGAAGGACCAAACACCATATTAATGCTTTTGGTGAAGAATTAATTATTGAAAATGCCGAAGATGCTTTAAAGAAGGTTTGTAAGAAAACGAAATCTGAAATTGTAGATTATACAGCTGCGCCCATTTTTATGGATGGCAAAGAAAAAGGTGCACACGAGTGGATTATAGAATTCAAAACACCACCAGAAGATATTAACTATTTTAATGAGCTGTTTGACAATGCTTTAAAATCCTTAAACTCGGATTATGAAGCCAAACGCTATAACAACATGACGTTAAATAAACCAACCATTCATGTGGCTCGTGAACGCCTGTTTTACGACTGGCTAAAGGAAAACAATAAGTTAGGTGGTCAGCATAAAGTACCGAGATTATCAAATTCTAGAGATTATTTAGATGCGCTTCTAAAATTAAATGGGTAATACTTTTTATCCTATAAAGTTGCAAAAAAAATACGGTTAACGAATTTACAAGTTGGTTTATCTAATAATAAGGTCTGTCTTGATTTTCTTACAGAAAAAGGATTAGTTTTACAGAGCTATTAATCAGATAACGATTTACACATAATGCCAAATTGTTAATTTTAATCCAAAAACAACCTCAATAAAAAACCACGCAAATTGCGTGGTTTTTTATTGTTATAATATTTGACGGTATTAAGAAACAGCCTTTAATTTCTTTAAGGTTGTTTTACTTATTTTATCTTCAGCATAAATTTTCGTCACCTTTAATTCGGTTTCATTACTTCCTGGCATTTCAAACATGGCATCCGTTAAGATCTCTTCACATAAGGAACGTAATCCACGAGCACCTAACTTATATTCAATTGCTTTATCTACAATAAAATCTAACGCACCATCCGTAATATTAAAGTCAATATCGTCCATACTAAACAACTTCTTGTATTGCTTAATGATGGCATTTTTAGGCTCTGTTAAAATAGCACGAAGTGTTTTAGCATCCAATGGATCCATGTATGTTAATACGGGTAAACGCCCAATAATTTCAGGAATTAACCCGAAGTCTTTTAAATCCTTTGGAATAATATATTGCAGTAAATGATTGTGATCTACACGTTCGTCAGACATAGACGCACTATAACCAACCGCTTGCATGTTTAAACGTTTTGAAATAACTTTTTCAATACCATCAAAGGCACCACCAGCTATAAATAAAATATTTTCGGTGTTCACTTCAATAAATTTCTGATCTGGATGTTTCCGTCCACCTTTTGGTGGCACATTGACAACGGTTCCTTCCAGTAATTTTAAAAGTGCTTGTTGTACACCTTCACCAGAAACATCTCTTGTTATAGATGGATTATCACTTTTACGGGCTATTTTATCAATTTCATCAATAAATACAATACCTTTTTCTGCTTTTTCTAAATTGTAATCGGCAGCCTGTAACAACCGAGTTAAAATACTTTCAACATCTTCACCAACATATCCTGCTTCTGTTAAAACCGTAGCATCTACAATGGCCAATGGCACATTTAGCATCTTTGCAATGGTTTTTGCCATTAAGGTTTTACCAGTTCCCGTTTGTCCAACCATAATGATATTACTTTTCTGAATCTCTATATCATCATCAGTTGGCGCTTGCAATAAACGTTTATAGTGATTATAAACCGCAACAGACATCACTTTTTTAGTGTTTTCCTGACCTATAATATACTCGTCTAAAAATGCTTTAATTTTTTGTGGTTTGCGTAGTTTCAATTCCGCAGACAAATCACTATTATCTGTCTGTTTGGATTCTTCTACAACAATCCCATGCGCTTGCTCAATACAACGATCACAAATATGCGCATCTAATCCAGCAATTAGTATACTGGTTTCTGGCTTTTTCCTACCACAAAATGAACATTCTAATTCTTCCTTTGCCATAAATTAATAAATTTCAATTATCTCAACTTTTCAATAACCCAATAAAGGTTAGGCTACTAAAAAAATTATTATTTTGGGTTGCGTTTTTTAAAAATTAACTACGCACTAATACTTCATCAATCATACCGTATTCTTTAGCTTTATCCGCTTTCATCCAGTAATCACGATCACTATCATTATACACTTTGTCGTACTCTTGACCAGAATGCTTACTAATAATGTTGTAAAGCTCTTCTTTTAAGGTTAATATCTCACGCGCGGTAATTTCAATATCACTAGCTTGACCTTGTGCTCCACCTAATGGTTGGTGAATCATAACACGAGAATGTGTTAAACCACTACGTTTTCCTTTAGTCCCGGCACATAATAAAACAGCTCCCATAGAAGCTGCCATACCTGTACATATAGTAGCAACATCTGGCTTGATGAACTGCATGGTATCATAAATACCTAAACCAGCATAAACACCTCCACCTGGTGAGTTGATATATATTTGAATGTCTTTAGATGAATCTGTACTTTCTAAAAACAATAATTGTGCTTGAATAATATTGGCTACCTGATCATTAATAGCAGTTCCTAAAAAGATGATACGATCCATCATTAATCTAGAAAACACATCAAAAATAGCGATGTTCATTTGGCGCTCTTCAATAATATTAGGCGTTAAATTAGTTGGGTACATGTGACTGATAATTTTATCGTAATATGTACTGCTAATACCTTGATCTTTTATAGCGAATTTTTCAAATTCATTTGCGTAATTCATTGTAAATGTCTTTTTAAAGGTTAAAATCCTGACTACTGCCAAGAAACTTGTATTTCTATTATTAAATCCTTTTTATTTAAAAAAATAGGCGTTGAAACTCATTATTTCAACGCCTAAATATAAGGATTTATTCTTTAAAACTTGATACTTATTTGTCTCCGTAAACTTCTTTTACAAAGTCTTCGTAAGTAATATCTTTTGTTTTAATGTTTGCCTTTTCTTTATATAGCGCTAATAATTTCTGGCTGATTATTTGTTCAGAAATACGTCGTGCTTCGTCTTGGTTTGATAATACTCGAGCAGCTATGTCTTCCAATTCTTTATCTGAAGGGTTCATCTGACCAAATTGTGCCATCTGTGCTTTAATCATTTGCTTGGCGTGATCTTTAATATCATCCATGCTTACTTTAATATTGTTGTCAGTAATTAGTTTACCTTCAATTAATTGGTAACGTAAGCTTTTTTCAGATTTAGCATATTCTTCTTGCGCTTCTGCTTCTGTTAATTCTTTTTCACCTGCTGTTTGCATCCATTTTTGTAAGAATGTTGCTGGCAAATCAAATTTGGTGTTTTCAACTAAATGCTCTGTTACGTCATTTAGTAATTTTTGTTCAGATTGTTGCTTGAATTGCTTTTCGGCATCCTCTTTAATTTTTTCTTTAACGTCATCTAAAGAATTTGCAACACCTTCACCAAATAACTTATCAAATAACTCTTGGTTTAATTCTGCTAATTCACGTTCGTTAATTTCTGAAATAGTAAATGTTACTTCAATTTCTAAACCATGAACGTCATCATGAGAGATTTTTAAAGCATGCATTAATTCATGATCATCTGCGTATAAACCTTTTGTTTTTAAGGCAATAACATCACCAACTTTAGCACCAATAAATTTCTTTTCAGTTGCTTTTCCTTTGAATTTATCCAAAGTTAATGTCACCGTGTTTTCAATGTCACGTTCTTCATTTTTATAAACACCTGTAATTTCAGAATTTTTAGAAACCACATCTGCAGAAATTAATTTTCCGTATTGCTTTTGAACGTTTAAAATTTGATCATCAATCATTTTTTCACCAGCTGTGATGTTATAATCGATAATCGCTTTTTTAGGCGATAAGTTTACTTCAAATTCTGGCGCTAAACCTAATTCAAATTCAAATGATAATTTTTCGGCATCCCAATCTAGATTATCTTGAGGCTTTGGTAATGGATTACCTAAAACGTCTAATTTTTCTTCTGTTAAATATTTATTCAACGCATCTTGAAGTAATTTATTTACCTCATCAACCAATACAGCTTTACCATATTGTTTTTTTACCATTCCCATTGGTACGTGACCTTTTCTAAAACCAGGAATGTTTGCTGTTTTACGATAATCAGTTAGTATTTTTTCAACTTTACCACTATAATCTTCTTTAGCAATATCTACTTTTACTACAGCATTTAATGCATCAATATTTTCTCTTGTAATATTCATTGTATTATGACATAAAAATTGGAGTGCAAAAATACTACTTTTTTACACTCCAACAAAGTATTTTAACGTATTGTGTTTCACCCGTTTATTTGTGCTGATTTTCAGCAGGGCTAGCGGGTTTCAATTCATTGTAAATGTTAAAAATAATTTACAATTCCTGTTTATCTTGACCTAAAGCTGCATAAAAAATGGATTGCAAAACAGTTAGCAGAATGCTGAACAATAAAGCGGTCCAAAAACTGGAAACCTCAAAACCACTAATTAAATTATCAGCTAATAGAATAATACAGGCATTAATAACAAACAGGAACAGTCCAAGTGTAATAATGGTTGCTGGCAGTGTTAAAAAAATTAAAATGGGTCTGACTATTAAATTTAGTAACCCTAAAACAATAGCAACAATTATGGCTGTTATATATCCTTCTACTGCAATTCCCGGTAATAATTTGGCAAGTAATACAACAGCAACAGCGGTCAGTAAAATTTTAATAATGAGTTTCATAGTTTTGTGTCTTTAAGTTTTATAGGATTATAATTTACAATAAAAACGTCACAACAGCATCATAAAATTCGTCTGGATTTTCAGCATGCAACCAATGTCCAGCATTTGAAATAGTAACAATATTGGCTTTTGGAAAATGCGCATGAATAATACGCTCATCTTGATTGCTAATATATTCGGACTTATCTCCGCGTAAAAACAAGGTATCACCTTCAAACTTAGCAGAAACTGGTAATGGCTCTCCAACTTCGCTCACCTGCTCCGACAGAACATCCAAGTTCATGCGCAAAGCCAGCTGTCCTTTTTCTTTCCAATATAAGTTTTTAAGTAAAAACATACGCGTTCCAACTTCAGAAACAAATCTAGCCAAACTTTTATCGGCTTCTCCTCGACTTTTTATGATAGAAAAATCAAGTTGACTTAATCCATTTAAAATGGCATCATGATGAACAGGATAAAAACGTGGCGATATATCTGCGATGAGTAATTTAGAAACCAATTCCGGATACTGTGTAGCAAATAACATGGCGGTTTTTCCACCCATAGAATGTCCTAAAAGGACGATATTAGAAAGCTGGTGATCGTTACAATACTGTTTTAAATCGGCTGATAAAGTTTCATAACTAAAATCGGTATCATGAAAACTTCTGCCATGATTTCGTTGATCTACCAAATGAACTTCATAGCCGTTTTCAGCAAACTGACTTCCCAAAGTTTTCCAATTATCTCCCATACCTAAAAAGCCATGGAGAATAACAAAGGGTTTGCCTTTACCTAATATATTTGAATATAATTTTTTACTGTCTTTCACAAATTTGAAATTTTCTATATATTAATATAACTTCGACTGGCAACTTATCTCAGTTTGTGCAAATACATCTGAATGACATTTTCCACACCCAAATAGAGGCTTTCGGAAATCAAGGCGTGACCAATAGAAACCTCTAATAAATTGGGAATATTCTCTTTAAAAAACTGAATATTATCTAAAGACAAATCGTGCCCTGCATTAATTCCTAAATCCAAACTATTTGCTAAAATAGCGCATTCTGTGTAGGGCAAAATAGCTTTTTTATTTCCTAAACTGAATTCATGAGCAAAAGCTTCAGTATACAATTCAATCCTATCGGTTCCAGTAGCTTTGGCTCCTTCAATTTGTTTTAAAATAGGATCGACAAAAATAGAGGTACGAATTCCGTTATTTTTAAATTCCTGAATAACATCTACCAAAAAATCTTTGTGTTTTAACGTATCCCAACCTGCATTACTAGTAATAGCATCAACAGAATCTGGAACTAATGTAACTTGCGTTGGCTTAATTTCCAAAACCATATTCATGAATTTCTCAATAGGATTTCCTTCTATATTATATTCTGTGTTCACTTCCGGTTTTAAATCGTAAGCATCTTGATAACGAATATGGCGCTCATCTGGACGCGGATGAATGGTAACACCTTCGGCTCCAAAACGCTGAACATCTTTTGCAAACTGAACCACATTTGGCAAATTACCTCCACGGGAATTCCTTAAGGTTGCTATCTTATTAACATTTACACTTAACTTTGTCATTTTCTATGCATTTGAAATGCAAAAATACAAACTGAACTACCGGTATTATAGTATTTTTTAATTAATTTGCAAACACCTAAAAACACATTATGAATTTAAACGAGTTTGTTATTAACGATATAAAGCCTGTTTTAAATACCGCTAAAATTGGCGATTTACAGCTACTATTTAATCAGTTAACGTATTCACACATTCCAATTCAGACTCTTGAAGGTTTATACTTGGGTTGTATGTCTGAAACTGATGTATATTGTTTTGAAAAACAAGATGTAATTGCAGATCAGATTCACGCGATTGAAGGTTTTTTTGTTCGCGACAATACAAACTGGTTGGATGTTTTGGAGGCATTTGCACAAAACAGCACCAACATCATGCCCATATTAGATAGTAAAAACAGCTATTTAGGCTATTATGAATTAAATGATGTGATTGGATTATTTAATGAAACACCATTTTTCTCGGAAGTTGGCGGTATTTTAATTGTTGAAAAAGGATTGGTTGACTATTCATTTAGTGAAATTAGCCAAATTGTAGAATCTAATGATGGTAAACTTCTAGGTGCATTCATTTCAAAAATTGAAAATGATATGGTTCAAATCACATTAAAAGTTGGCAACACAGGATTGAATGATATCATGCAAACGTTTAGACGCTATAGTTATAATATTATTTCTGGTCATGAGGAAGATAGTTATTTAGAAAGTTTAAAAGACAGATCAGAATATTTAAACAAATACCTAAATATATAACGTAATGAAAATAGCCATATTTGGTCAGGCATTTAACATTAGTACTGAAGAAGCGCTCGTTATAATTTTACAGTATTTAGAGCAAAAAGAGGATGTTTCAGTCTTTTTAGTTGAGGAGTTTCATAAAAAAATTCAAGAAGAAAAAAAATCGGACATTCATTTTGCGAAAGTTGTAAACACGTTAGGTTCCAGTTTCGACTTACTCATTAGTATTGGTGGAGATGGCACTATTTTACGTGCTATTACACATGTTCAAGATTTAAATATCCCTATAATAGGTGTAAATACAGGACGTTTAGGGTTTCTAGCAACTATACAAAGTCAAACTATTATTCCTGCTATGGATGCCATTTTTAATAAAGCCTATAAATTATCTGAACGTAATTTATTAGCCATAGAAACATCGCCTAAAAATGACGCATTCAAAACGCTTAATTTTGCATTAAACGAAATAGCTGTTAGCCGAAAAAATACCACATCCATGATTTCCGTAGAAACGCGTTTAAACCACGAATATCTAACATCATATTGGAGTGATGGACTCATTGTATCAACACCAACTGGGTCAACAGGCTACTCATTAAGTTGTGGTGGACCTGTAATTACGCCAGACACTAATAGTTTTGTTATTACACCTATTGCACCACATAATTTAAGCGCTAGACCTTTAGTGATTACAGATTCTACTGAAATTCAACTAAAAGTAAATGGTCGTGAAGATAATTTTTTAGTGTCTTTAGATTCTAGAATTGCTACCTTATCAAATGACACCATAATTACTATAAAAAAAGCACCATTCACAATAAAAATGATTGAATTATTAGAGGAAAGCTTTTTAGATACTTTGCGAAAAAAACTACTTTGGGGCGAAGACAAACGGAATTAGGCAATAATTTTGTTTAAAATCAGTTTAATTCAAATACATTTTGAATCAAATTGTTATAGGCTAATCTTAGTTTATTATATTTGCAAACTTTTGAACGTTTATGAGGTATTTAACCACCGTAATTTTACTAATTTTAAGCAGTCACTTCTGCCAGTCGCAAACCCACGAATTGGGTGTATTTCTTGGTGGTAGTAATTTTATTGGCGATGTTGGTAGCAGCCAGTATATAGCGCCCAACAAACCTGCTATTGGAGGAATTTACAAGTGGAACCGTAGTCCTAGACACGCGTTTAGATTATCCGTTATATATTCAGAATTAGAGGGAAAAGACTCGGAATCGGACGACCCAAGACGTCAAGAACGTGATTATAGCTTTACCAATCAGCTTATTGAAATGTCGGCAGGTTTAGAATTTACATTTTTCGATTGGGACTTACATGATGGTAGAATTAAAGCAACACCTTATTTATATTCAGGAGTTTCTGCAGCCTATCATGATAATTTTTATTTTAATAGATTAGGTGATTTAAGAGATGAAAACACCACAAGCTTAGCTTTTGGAATTCCAATGGTATTAGGTTTTAAAACCAATATTTTAGGAAACTTTATAATTGCAGCAGAAATTGGTGCACGTTATACCTTCTCGGATGAATTAGATGGTAGCGTCCCAGATTTCGACAATGAAGCTCCAGCAGCTTTTGGCAATACAAATAATAATGACTGGTATATGTTTACTGGTATTACTTTAACATACACATTCGGCAAGAAACCATGTTTCTGCTTATTTTAATAACGTGAATTTAAAAGACTCAATACATACCGATTATTTACCCAAGCATGTAGCCATTATCATGGATGGCAATGGTCGCTGGGCAAAACAAAAGGGACTATTGCGAAGTATTGGTCATGAAAATGGTACAAAATCTGTACGTGAAACCGTTGAAGCTTCAGCAGAATTAGGTATTGAAAATTTAACGCTCTATGCGTTTTCAACAGAAAATTGGAATAGACCGAAATTAGAAGTGCAAACCTTAATGAAACTTTTGGTATCTTCTTTGAAGAAAGAAATTAAAACACTTCAGAAAAACAATATTCGTTTGGCTGCAATTGGTTGTTTAGAATCTTTACCAAAAAAAGCACACAAAGAATTACTTGAAGTTATAGAAAAGACTAAAGACAACAAACGAATGTGTTTAACACTCGCATTGAGTTATGGCTCACGCGAGGAATTGCTAAATACCGTTAAAGAAATCAGTCTTAAAGTTAAAAATAATATAATTTCTCCCGAAAATATTGATGAATCGGTTATAAATGAGCATCTTTACACGCGAAATTTACCAGACGTAGATTTGCTTATTAGAACTAGTGGTGAGCAGCGTATTAGCAATTTTCTATTATGGCAAATTGCGTATGCTGAATTTTATTTCACACAAGTCCTATGGCCAGATTTTACCAAGCAAAATTTGTATGAAGCAATTATTGAATATCAAAAAAGAGAACGACGATTTGGGAAAACAAGTGAACAACTCCATTAATATTACATCATTGAAAACGTATATAGGGCTATTATTTACTTTTTTATTTTTAGTAAGCAATTCAAACATACAAGCGCAGGAATTACAAGCCGCTCCAGCTGGTAAAAAATACACACTTGGTGATGTAACAGTATCAGGTGACACCCATTTTAGCGCGCAAACTATTATTACCTATTCAGGCTTAAGAAAAGGTGAAGAAATTGTTATTCCTGGTGAAAAAATTAGTGAAGCTGTTCGTAAGCTTTGGAAATCAAATTTGTTTGGGGACATTAATATATACCTTCTTAAAACTGAAGGAGCTGTTGCGTATCTTGAAATTCGCCTTTTTGATCTTCCTGAATTGAGTGAGCTTAAAATAAACGGTATTAAAAAATCTAAAAAAGACGAGCTAATTACTGAAAACAACCTACAAAATGGTGTAAAGGTTACTGAAAATCTATTAACGACCACTAAAAACTATTTAACAAACAAATACCAAAAAGACGGTTTTTACAACACCAAAGTACATATAAATACTATTGAAATTCCAGATTCTACAGGACGCCCTGCAGTGAATATGGTTTTAAATATTGACAAAGGTAAAAAAGTAAAAGTTAGTGAAATTAATTTTGAAGGAAACTCTGTTATTCCTGATTCAAAATTAAAAAAGGCTATGAAAAACACAAAGCAGAAAAACTTTATACGCCTTTTTAAACGCTCTAAGTATATTGAAGCTGACTATAAAGAAGATTTAGAAAGCGTAATTGATAAACTGAAAGAAAATGGTTTTCGTGATGCACGCATCATTTCAGATTCTATCTCCACAATAGACAGTAAAAATATTGCATTAAATATTAAAGTCGAAGAAGGTGAACAATACCGTTTTGGAGATATTACCTTTATTGGAAATACTGTTTATTCAGACCAACAATTAAGAGGTATTCTCCGCATTAATAAAGGTGATATCTATAATGGCGTACTTTTAGAAAAGCGCATTGCTGACGACACCAAACCCGACGCTTTAGACCTAACAAATCAATACCAAAACAATGGGTATTTATTTTCAACTATTAACCCAGTAGAAGTTAATACTGAAGGAAATGTTATAGACATGGAAATTCGAATTTCAGAAGGCAAACCTGTATATTTTAATAGTGTTTCTGTTGTAGGTAATGATGTTACAAATGATCGTGTTATTTATCGTGAATTACATACCAGACCTGGCCAATTATATAGTAAGGCTAATGTGGTTCGTACCATACGGGAATTAAGCCAATTAGGTTATTTTGACCCTGAACAAATTGCAACTAATTTTAACAATCCAAATCCAAATGAAGGCACCATAGATTTAGAATATGGTGTGGTAGAAACTGGATCTAGTCAAGTAGAATTACAAGGTGGATATGGTGGTGGTGGTTTTATTGGTACTTTAGGGTTGTCCTTTAATAACTTCTCATTAAGAAATATATTCAATTTAGATTCTTACAAGCCTGTACCTCGTGGAGATGGGCAGAAATTAGCCTTGCGTTTACAAGCAAGTCGTTTTTACCAAACTTATAGTTTCTCATTTACAGAACCTTGGATGGGTGGTAAAAAACCAGTACAGTTTTCAACATCTATATCGCATTCAGCACAATTCCTTTTTGACCCAGTAACAGGGAATGCAGATAGAGATAAACGCTTTAATATTACTGGAGTAACTGTTGGATTAGCAAAGCGATTAACAATTCCAGATGATTATTTTACGCTTTCTCAAGCAATTAGCTTCCAACATTATAACCTAAAAAACTATAATACCGGACTATTTACTTTTGGGGATGGTTTTTCAAACAATTTAGCTTACACCATTGGATTAGCGCGTAATAACACTTACAATGATCCAGTTTTTCCAACAGGTGGATCCAATTTTAGTGTAACAGCTAAACTATCCTTACCATACTCACTTTTTAATGGAGTTGATTATGAGCAACTTCAAGTAGAACGCGATCAGTGGTTAGAAATTCAAAATAATACAGATAACTCTACTATTATCAGAAACCAAGCAGCGGACCAAGTTGGTTTAATAGACCAAGAACGCTTTAAGTGGTTGGAGTTTTACAAGATTAAAATGAAAGGTGAATGGTACACCAGACTTTTTGGTAAATTCATTGTAAAATCTGGTGTAGAATTCGGGTTTTTAGGAGCCTATAACCAAGCTAGAGGCGTTATTCCTTTCGAGCGTTATTTCCTAGGAGGTGATGGTTTAGGTGCATTTAGTTTAGATGGTCGTGAGGCTATTGCATTACGTGGTTATCCAAACCAAGCATTACAACCCATAGATGATGAGAATTTTATTACCAATGATGGCGGTACTATTTACAATAAATTCTCTATGGAGTTACGATATCCAATTAGTATGAGTCAAACGGCTAAAATATATCTTTTAGGGTTTGTTGAAGGTGGTGTATCTTATGTCGAATTTAAAGACTACAACCCGTTTAACTTATACAGATCAAGTGGCGCAGGTGTTCGTATATTTATGCCAGCATTTGGTTTATTAGGTATTGATTTCGGGTATGGATTTGATCCACTTCCAGGGCAAATAACACCTAATGGATGGGAAACACACTTTATCATTGGACAGCAATTTTAATTTTGGCATGATATTTTCTATAAACCTTTTAATTATTTAAATCTCAAATTAAATTGTTTTCAAATTAAAATTCCTAATTTTGAAAACAGTAATTTAAAAAAGGATAGAATAATATGAAAGGTCTGTCGTTTTAGAATTTACAAGTCATAAATTATAAAATATGAAACAGATGAAATTAAAAGTTCTTTTTTTAGTGGCTACAGTATTCATGTTAAGCATGTCCAGTTTTGCACAACGTGGTGTAAGAATTGGTTATATAGACACAGAGTATATACTTGAAAATGTTCCTGAATACCAACAAGCAACTTCGCAATTGGAAACAAAAGTCCAAAAATGGAAAAGCGAAATTGAACAACAATTGGGTGGTATAGAGCAAAAGCGAAAAGATTTAAGTAATGAAAAAGCACTTTTAACCAAAGAGCTGATTGAAGAACGCGAAGAGGATATAGCATTTGAAGAAAAAGAGATATTGGATTATCAGCAAAAACGATTTGGTCCAAATGGCGATTTAATGATTCAGAAAACACAACTGATTCAACCTATTCAAGATCAAATTTTTGCAGCTGTACAAGATATTGCTGAAAAACAGAAATACGACTTTGTTTTTGATAAATCTGCTGATGTGGTTATGCTATATTCAGCTAAACGGTATGATTTTAGTGAACAAGTAATTAGAAGCTTAACGCGAACTGCAAAACGTACACAAGCAGGATCGAGAGCCGAAAAAAGAGCAGCAGAGGATGAAGATGTTGTTATAGAAGTTAATGAAGAATTAGAAGCAAAAGAAAAAGCTGCTGATGATCGTCGTGACGCTATACTTAATGAACGTGAAGCTAGAAAATTAGCCGCTCAAAAACGTCGGGATAGTATTATTGAGGCACGAAATTTAGCACGTGAAGACAAATTAAATAGTCGTAATCAAGAGGATGAAAGCGTTGAAGAGGATGTAGACGACACTGAAGAAACGACCGTTTCAGAAGACACGAAAACAACATCTGATAGCGAAGACGTTAAAACTCCGGAGCAAATAGCAGAGGAACGTAGACAAGAAAAACTAGACGATCGTGCACGAAGAAAACAAGAATTAGAAGAAAGAAAGCAACGAATTTTAGACGAACGTGAACAAGCACGAATAGAACGTGAAAAGGCTAGAAACAACACAAACGAAGATACGCCAAACGATGATGATGGCGATAATTAACAAGTAAATTTATAACACACATTAATACTATTTTTAAAATGAAACAATTCAAAACACTTTTATTTGCAGCAGCATTATTTATTGGAGCCACTAGTTTTACTCAAGCTCAAAGCAAAGTTGCTCACATTAATACGCAAGATTTAATAAAATCTATGCCAGAAATGGCTACGGCACAATCTGAAATGGAAAAATTAGGTAAAACGTATGAAGCGGACATTAAAGCTATGGCAACGGAATACCAAAATAAAATGAAGCAATACGAAGCTGAAGCGCCTACAAAAACAGATGAGGAAAACCAAAAACGTTTGATTGAAGTTCAAACTATGGAACAAAACATCCAACAATATCGTGGTACTGCGCAACAAGACATGCAAAAGAAAGAAGTAGACTTATTAAAGCCTATTACCGAAAAAGCTAAAGCAGCTATCTTAAAAGTTGCAAGAGCTCAAGGTTTTGAATATGTATTTGATTCTACCCAAGGTGGTGGTGTAATCATGGCTGACGGTAAAAACTTATTGGACGATGTAAAAAAAGAATTAGGTATCTAATCTTTTTAAAATATTCTACAAAAAGCCACTTATATCAAGTGGCTTTTTTATTTTTGGTATATGAGTACAAAACCTATTGGCATATTCGACTCTGGAGTTGGTGGCACGTCTATTTGGAACGAGCTTAACCTGCGTTTACCCAATGAGAACACAGTATACCTTGCCGACAGTAAGAATGCTCCTTATGGAACAAAAACAGAAGACGAGATTATTAAATTGAGTATTAAAAACACGGAACTTCTTATTTCTAAAGGCTGTAAGCTAATTGTAGTGGCTTGTAATACAGCAACAACGAATGCTATAAAAACACTCAGAGAAACGTTTAATATTCCATTTATAGGTATTGAGCCTGCTATTAAACCAGCAGCCTTAAACACTAAAACGAAAGCCATTGGTATATTAGCTACAAGAGGTACTTTATCCAGTAACCTTTTTCATAAAACAACCGATTTATATAGTCATAATATTCAAGTTATTGAACAGGAAGGTGAAGGTATTGTGCAACTCATTGAGTCTGGTAAATTAGTTTCAGATGAAATGATTGGGTTATTAAAAGTTTATTTACAACCTATGATAAAAGCTAATATTGATTATTTAGTTTTAGGCTGTACGCATTATCCGTATTTGGTTCCGCAACTCCTAAAATTGCTGCCAAATCATGTTAAAATAATTGATTCTGGAGAAGCTGTAGCCAAACAAACCGAAGCTGTTTTGAAAGACAACAACTTATTAAACACATTTAATAAAAAAGGGAAAACGCTTTTTTACACCAATGCAGATACACAAGTTATAAGTGAACTTTTAGGAAACAAACACCAAGTTTCTTATTTGGATTTTTAAGCATCTACTCCTTAAACCAACCTGAATATTTTACATAGTTTTCAGCAATTCTATTAATTTCACCTGAAATCAATTCCTCACTAATATCTTTTACTTTTTTAGCTGGAACACCTGCATAAATACTACCAGCTTCTACATGTGTATTCTGGGTAACAACAGCACCTGCTGCAATGATGCTATTACTTTCTACAACACAATCATCCATGACAATACTACCCATACCTATTAACACATTATCATGAATGGTACATCCATGCACAATAGCATTATGACCAATAGACACATTATTACCTATTGTGGTTGGGAACTTCTGATAGGTTGCATGAATTATAGCACCATCTTGTACATTGACTTTATTACCCATTTTAATAAAATGCACGTCACCACGAATAACGGCATTAAACCAAACGCTACAGTTTGAACCCATAGAAACATCGCCAACTATTGTTGCGTTTTCAGCTATATAACAATCGGTTGGTATGTTTGGAGCTTTACCGTTTACGGGTTTGATAATTGGCATAATGGTTTCGTTTTTAAAAATTGAGTTTTATAGGATTCATTTAAGGTATTGCTAATGTAGGATTATTTTTGAAGATAAAATATCAACTATTGTTTTGAAATTTCTCGTTTCAGTTGAAATGCTTTTTAGAGCCGTACTTTACCTAATGTTTCGACCTCATAGTTATGAGATTAGCTTCGCTGAATCTTCAATTTCCTGCTTTCGCAGGAGTTTATTTAAAGAAAGCTAACAATTCCGCTTTTCTAGAGGCGGAAACACTCATTTGTTTGCCATTACTCAACACCACACTTCCGCCCTTCCCTTTCACATATTTTACAATTTCGTTGACATTTACCAAGTACGATTTATGTACACGCGAAAAATGACTATCCATTAACGCAACTTCAAAATACTTTAACGTTTTGCTCACTAATTTCTTTTTTTCGTTGTTTAAATAAATCTCTGTGTAGTTATCATCAGCTTTACAATATAAAATATCAGCGGTATTAATAACTTCAAATCCATCTTGTTGCGGAATGGTTATTTTTCCAGAAACGCTATGTATTTTAGGTACTAAAACTTGATCTTGAAGTGCGGATTCTTTTTGTTTAATTTCAGTAACATAATCCACTGCTTTTATTAATTCGTCTATAGAAATCGGTTTCATTAAATAATAAGAAGCATGTGCATTCAATGCATCCATAGCATACTGATTATAGGCTGTTACAAAAATGGTTTCAAAATTAATATCGCCTATTTTTTCTAATAAATCGAAGGCATTCCCATAAGGCATCTCTACATCTAGAAATACCAAATCCAATTCGTTATTTCTTATTAAAACAAGTGCTTCTTCCACGTTTTCTGCTTCACCTAAAACCTGAACATTTGGACAGTATCGCGTTAAGTAATTTTTTAAAATATCACGACTTGTGTGTTCGTCTTCGACTATTATAGCTTTTAGTTTCATATAGTTATTTTTACAGATTTGGGAATCTCTATTTTTAATTAATATATTATTTAGAAATTTGAAAATCAATCCTTTTTCAACGTGACTACCACTTGGGTTCCTACATCTTCTAAATCTTGAAAATCCGATATATTCACATCTACTTTATCTTGGTACATATCATTTAAAATAGAAACCCTTTTTTGAATATTACTCATACCTTGCGAATTGTGCTTTTTCTGATTATCAGTTTTTAAGTCTTTAGATCGCTTGCGACCAATACCAGTATCTGAAATGGTTATAGTAATTTCTGTGTCGCTCTTTTTATCAATTTTAATGGATAACAATCCTTTTGTTGTTTTATACCTTAAACCATGCCAAACCGCATTTTCTATGTATGGTTGTAACAACATTGGCGGGATTTGAAAGTCGGAAACAACCACATTATCAGCTACGTTTATTTCATAATCAAATTTATCTTGAAACCTAAAATGTTCTAACTTGGTATAGAGTTCTAATAAAGCGATTTCCTTTTCCAGGGGAATAAAATCGGCTTCGCTATTCTCTAAAACGGAACGCATAAGTTGTGAAAAATCAGACAAATACCTATTGGCTGTACGTTCATCATTAGATGCTATAAAACTATTTACAGAGTTTAAAGCATTGAAAATAAAATGCGGATTCATCTGGCTACGCAAGGATTTTAATGCCAATAAATTATTAGCCAAACGTTGTTGTTTAATGTATTTATACATAAAGTAAGCCGTAATTAATAACAACAGTAAACCACCAATTAAGGAGTATATAATAAGCTGCTGTCGCTTATTACGTTCTGTTGTTAACTGATATTTACTTTCGGATAATTGTCTATCCGATTCTAAACTGGTAATCCGGTTTTGTTTTTCGGCAATTTCTTTACTAAAACGAGCCGCTTGAATAATTTCTTGTTCTTTTTTGATGTATAAAGCTTCCACTAAATCGGTATATTCTTTATAGGTTTCCAGCGCTTTGTTATACTCACCAGAACTACTATAAACTTCAGACAATTTTCGTTTGGCATCTTTGGCTACCACTAAATCATTTTTTGCACTAGCTTCGTTTATACTTTTCTCTAGATAGGTTTTGGCGCTATTATAATCCTTTTTTAAATAATAGGCATTTCCAATTTTATAGTTTTGCTTTTGGACGGTTAATGGGCTTTCAATACCAATAGCAGAATCGATTTCAATATTCTGAATATCCTGAATGGCTTGTTTTCGGAGTTCAATTTCATCAGAAAAATTTTGGCTTCTATTTTTAAAATCTGCCACTTTAACTTTCTCTTCAACAGCACGCGATTCCGTTTCTTTGGAAGCTAGTTTCATAGCGTTATCAAAATAATCTTCTGCTTCATTTTCGTTACCAGTCTCGGTAAAAACTTGTGCTATTTTCGAATTTAAATCAGTTATTTTAGCTTTTATGTTATGTTTACTCGCTGCATTTAAAGCCGTATTATATGCTATTAGTGCTTTTTGATAATCTTGAATACTGAAATAGGTATCACCAAGCCCTTCTTGCAAAACAACTCGTTGCCAGTTGCTTAAATCTGAACTAGAAACACCATTATAAACGGCAATACTCTCTTGGTGGTTTTTATTAAACCAATAGGCTTTGGCCAATTTTAGTTTTACCGAATTAGCGTCCATACTTTGCAAACTTATCCTATAATTACTGATGGCTAAATCATATTGTTTACAATACACATAAACATCACCAAGAAGTTCATATACTTGAGAGTTTTCATTAATTGAGCGACTTGCAGTAAGTGCGTTGGTAATATATTGCAAACTTTTTTCTATATCAGTTTTTAAATAGGTTTCGGCAGAATCTATAGCTGCATTAAACGTAATTCCTTGGCTTTTTTTAGCATTCTGAAATCCTTCTTCATTTGCACGAACTACAATCTTAATCCGTTCGCTATCCTTTATGGTATAGTAAACGGTTTCAAAATCTTTATGCTTAACAACTAATTCATCACCTTTTTTAACTTGAATTCTAAAATCACCAACACTATTAGTTGTAGTATAGGCACCACCATTGACTTCAATATTCACTTGCGGAATAGGTTTGCTAAATTCAGCATCATAAACAGAACCTCGAACGGTAAAAGTAGCCTCTTGCCTCTTGGATGAAGTAGGTGAGTTTTGGGAAAAGCCTGTAAGAGAGCTGACACAAAAACACAGGAATAGTAGATACGTTAAAACTGACTTCATTATTTAAATTTACATGATAAACTTACGCACTTTAGGTGGTATAATAAAATACAGTTTTGTAAAATTATAGCTGTTTTTGTGTAAAAAAGATAGGTTTATACATTTTGGAATACGTTTTACTAACTGAAATAGCAGTTTCACGCATTCACGTTTTTATACAAATAAAGTTAAACAGCATAAAAAAACTCGGAAGGATGTTCCGAGTTTTTAAAATTATATCTTGAATTTGTCTTAATTAATTGCAGGACAATTACAGTGGTAACGTTCTTTTCTACAACCAAAATTATAACCTAATGTTATTTGGTGAAAACCACCATTATTAAAAACCACAGAATTTGATTGGTATGAATAGGTATAAGCAAACATAAACTCTTTAAAGTTAACACCTATAAGTGGTGAAATATATTGAAGTTTCTGGCTATTTACGCTTCCGTTTTCAATAAAATCAGCACCATCTAAACTACGACGATATGATAAACCTCCCCAAAGTTTTCCAAAATCCATTTCTTTGTAAACTTTGGCGTTAATATCTATTGAAGATTCTTTAGTACCATCTCGATATTGAAACATAATTGATGGCTCATAACTCCACTCACTCCCAAACTTGCCCAGAACAATACCTGTAGAAAATAAATAACGTCTTAAATTACTAGTAATTTCTATATCATTATTGATTCCTTCGTTATTTAAAATATTCTTTATGGTTGCATGAGCATAGAAGTTGTACAGAAAATATGAAAATCCTAAATCAATATTAAAATTTGTAGAACTTTGTTCAATACCTGAAATAATACGATCTGGTAATTCGTTTATAAAAGCCGTTTCATCTAGTTTATACTGAATGGCTCCAACACTTAAACCGAAAGAAAGCATGTTTAAATCTACTTCATTTCTAGAAAATAATAAATGATAGGAATAGGTTAAATAAGCACCATTTTGAGAATGATACCCATTTTGGTCGGTATAGAAAATAGCACCAACACCAGAATTAGAATCTCCAATTCTTCCATTTGCACTTACGGTTAAAAGCTTTGGAGCATCTTCACTTCCAAACCATTGCTGTCTTCCAGTCATGCGTATTTTAGCACAATTGGCAACACCAGCCATAGATGGGTGGATTAGATAATAATTATCTGTTAAATAATCGGTATAGACAGGTAGTCCTTCTTGGGCTTTTACAAATTGTGTAAAAAAGGCAACAACTGCTATTAAAAAAAACCTTTTCATTCTCATAGTATTTTTTTCAAGGTAGATTGGTAAACAATACAAAATCTTAATCCCTATATAAACTCGGATTTTACAATAAAATTATAAATCCGCGACCAAATATATAAAATTTAGTTTTTATCACTCAATTACAAAAGTTAAAACCTTATCATTTTTTAAGAAAAACAGAAAGTAATATACCTTGTTTTACCGAGCATTAAAACTCAAATATATGGATATCTATAGTTTTCTTTTAGTATTTTTGCAAAAAATATATTTATCATGAATCCATATACAGTTTCAATTCTAGAAACTTCCAATAATACGATTGTTAAATTTGAACTTAATCAGTTTATTACCAAGCATCAAAGTTTTGAATTTAATAATATTGACGACGCCAAAAACTCTCCTTTAGCACAACAATTATTTTATTTACCCTTTGTAAAAAAGGTATATATATCTAGTAATTTTATTGCTATTGAGCGTTATAATATAGTTGAGTGGTCTGACGTGCAAGAAGAAGTTGCTGAACAAATTACAGATTATTTGAACTCGGGAGCCGTTGTAATAACAGATACAACAACAGTAAAAAAAGTTCCGATAACAGTTTATGCTGAAAGCACACCAAATCCAGCTGTAATTAAGTTTGTAGCTAATAAAAAATTAGTAACTGCAACATACGAATTTACGTCTATAGACGAAGCAAAAGTATCTCCATTAGCGACAGAATTATTTCATTTACCATTTGTAAAAAGTGTGTTTATGGAAGATAATTACATTTCTGTTACCAAATATGATGTTGCGGAATGGGAAACCATTACCATGGAAGTTCGTGAGTTTATTAGAACTTTTATTGAAAACGGAAAAGAAATTGTTGATTCTAGCGCGCAAGAAATATTAAACAAGACATCGGAAAAACTAGATGAGAGTTATGAGTCACGTGATGACACATCAAAAGAAATTATAAATATTTTGGAAGAATACATAAAACCAGCCGTTGCTAGCGATGGTGGAAATATTCAATTTGAATCCTATAATCCAGAAACTAAAACGGTAAAAGTTATTTTACAAGGTGCGTGTAGTGGTTGCCCATCGTCCACATTTACATTAAAAAATGGAATTGAAAACATGTTGAAAGAAATGTTAAAAGGTCGCGTAGAAACGGTTGAAGCATTAAACGGCTAATCCCAAATATTTTTTAACATGATCTAAACCTTTCATAAACATTTTATGGTTATTGGACGATAATATTCGTTCGTTACGGTGTTAGTATAGCTAAAATTTCACACAGCGTATTCCACTAAAATGGAAAGCTATTTTATGTGTAAGCACTACCAAGAACTATATGCTTGTTAATCATTATTTTACATTTCTATAATTTTTAGAACTGTTAGATAATTCTTAAATTAGCTAATTAACCAAACACTTTAAAAAAATATGGATAAAAATTTAGATTACTGGACAGACCAAGCTATTGGATTTGCAACAACTTATGGTTTAAAAATTATTGGGGCTATTGTTGTATGGATTGTTGGTTCTTGGATCATTAAAAAGCTTATCAAAACTTCCAAAAAATTAATGGATAAAGGGAACTATGACGAAAGTCTGAAAAAATTTCTTTTAAACTTAACTAACTGGGCACTTAAAATCTTATTAATTATAACGTTATTGGGTACGTTAGGCGTTCCAACGACTTCCTTTGCTGCTGTAATAGCTGCTGCTGGTTTAGCTATTGGTTTAGCACTTCAAGGTTCATTAGGTAATTTTGCTGGAGGTGTTCTTTTAATGATTTTTAAACCCATTAAAATAGGCGATTTAATTGAAGCCCAAGGCGAAATTGGCGTTGTAAAAGAAATAGAGATATTCACTACAAAATTAATAGGCTTATCTAATAAAGAAATAATTATTCCAAATGGCTCCTTATCTAACGGGAATATTGTTAATTATTCAACTGAAGGAACCAGACGTGTTGATTTAGTATTTGGTGTTGGTTATGATTCTGATATTAAAAAAACCAAGGAGGTTTTAATGAATGTTTTAACGTCTCATCCAAATGTAATAAGTGATCCTGCTCCTACTGTAAACGTCATGGAGTTAGCAGATAGTTCTATTAATTTTGCTGTTAGACCTTGGTGTAACACAGCAGATTATTGGACAGTTTACTTTGATGTAACTGAACAAACAAAAGAAGCTCTTGATGCTGCTGGAATTGAAATTCCATATCCACACCAAGTTGAAATTCATAAAAAATAAGACTGATTACTTTTTAAGTTTAGGCTTTAAAGCCACAAAATCTTTTAAATAATAAGGCTCAAAATAAGCGACATCTTCGGTGTCGCTTATTTTGTACTTGCTATATGCCAAAGCTCCCATTTGTTTTGCGGATGGCAACTTGTTTTCAACAAAAACGGCATTCTTATGTGTAATGATATTTTTTGTTTTTTCAACCCCAGTTCCCACAAAATACACGAGACCTTTATCAAGAATTTGAGCATAAGACGTTTCATCTAGTATTTCGGCCTGAATACCTCGATTTAACTGATAATCTGAACTATAAATAGCCGAATACACTTCCATACGTCTAGCATCCAACATAGATACAATAATGCCTTCTGAAGTCTGGACTTGATGTGCTAGTGCCTCTAAAGTTGACACACTAATCAACGGAATGTTTAAAGCGAAACAAAGCCCTTTTGCTGCCGAAACACCAATTCGTAATCCTGTATAAGACCCAGGACCTTTACTAACGGCTACGGCTTGAATTTCCGACTTATCGATATTGTTTTCCTTCAGGATTTCGTCAATAAAAACATGCAAACGTTCTGCATGTGAAAAGCCATTATTATAATCTTCTTTTAAAGCAAAAATCTCTCCTTCTTTTGAAAGAGAGACCGAACAATTTGTTGTTGCTGTTTCTATACTTAATATAATTGCCACTAGCTTATTGTGTTATTGGTTTTCCTAAATAGAAATCTAACACTTTTGTTTTAAAAACAAAATCATATTTCGCATTAATTAAACGGGATTGTGCATTGATTAACTGAATACGTGATTGCTCGAGATCAAATGTATTCATACTACCTAAAGTATAACGTTCTTGGGCATTTTCAAATGACAATGTTTGTGCTGCTACAGATTTTTTTGAAGCTTCATAAGCTTTCAATGCAGCTTGAGCATCTGTGAAAGCACGTTGAATATTACTCTCCAAATTTAATTTTGCTTGCTGTAAATCTAGTTCACTATTCTCTTTCTGAATTTTTGCTTTTGCTACTGCTGTTTTGTTTTGAAATTGAGAGAATATAGGTATTCCAATATTCAAAGAAAAACTATGTGCTTTGTTATCGTTTATTTGATTTCCAAAACTAGGCTCATCATCCTGTAAATTTGTGTAAAACACATTAGATCCAAAACCATAGCCAAAGGATACATTTGGTAAATAACCGCTTTTAGAAAGCTCTGTATTTAATTCTGCGCCTTCAATATTTTTTTCGGCTACTTTTATTTCATAGCGATTTTCGTAAGCATAATCCAAAATAGGCTGAATATCGTTATACATTAAGGCTGCTGATGGACTATCAACCTCTATAATTTCTACCTGAAATCCATTATAAGGCAATTGTAAAAGTTGAGATAACGTTAATATTGCTAGGTTATAATTATTTTCGGCTACTGTTAACGTTTGCTCATCACTACTAACCGTTGCTTCTGCATCATAAACGTTGGCTTGTGGTTGTACTCCTGCATCTACTAATGCCTTAACTTGATTAAGTTGTTTTGTTGAGAATGCTATTTGTGCTTGAGCCGTTTCAAGATTTTCTTTATTGAATAGAATATTTAAATAGGCATTAACAACGTTTAAAGAAATATCATCTTTAATTCGGTTAAGTTCTAGTTGATTTCTATCTAAGGTTAATTGTGCTTGCTTGTGCAAATTGGTATTTCGGAAACCATTAAATATAGTCTGATTCACGTTTATACCCATGTTTGTACTATTTGCAGTCCTATCAACAAATTGACCTGGAAAAAGTTCTTGATTACCTAATGAAAGCCCTTGTCTAGCACTAGCGCTTAAGGATGGTAAAAAACTTCCTTTGGCTGCTGTAATATCTTCATCATTAATCAATAATGTATTGGCACCTTTTTGAACAGTAATATTGTTTTCCAAAGCATAATCCACACACTCTTGAAGTGTCCATATTTTTTCTTGTGCAAAAACACCTCCAGAAAACCCTAAAGCTAAAACTGTTAACGTTAGTAATTTATTAATCTTCATCATTATTATCTTCTTTTGCTTTATTCCAAACTTTTATTTTATCAGTTTCGGCTACTCCTTCTGTAATTTCTACGTTTATACCATCAGAAATACCTAACTCAACATACTTTTCTTCAAACGTGCCGTCTTCTTTCTGCACTTCTACAAATGGTTTTTCAGTAAAACGGTTAAACTGCAACAAAGCTTCTTTTACAACCATAACACTGTCCTTACTTTCCATTTCAATTTCTGCGTTAGCACTGTAACCTGCTCTAATTTTCACAGATTGATTAACCTCTACATCCGCTTTTATTGTAAATTGAACTGCGCCATTTTCTTCAATACCTTTTGGCGCAACAAATGTTAATTTAGATGGAAATTCCTGTTGATTAACAGCTCCTAAAACCACAATAATATCTTTTCCTTCCTCTAATTTGCCAACTTCAGATTCGTCCACCTTTCCTTCAAAAATCATTTTGCTCATATCGGCAATAGTAGCAATAGTTGTTCCTGCATTAAAGCTATTAGCTTCGATAACTTGGTCTCCCTCTCGTACAGGAATTTCCAAAACTGTTCCAGGAATTTGGGCAACAATATTGGTGTTTGCTGAACCACCTCCAGAAAGAGAACCTTGTTTAATTATTTGAAAGTCATTTTGTGCTTGACGTAATGCCTCATTGGCTTGGTTTATGGCCAACTCACTGTTTTCAAAATCTTGTTTTGAGATAACACCTTTTTCAAAAAGGGCTTGGTTTCTATCAAATAAAACTTTAGAGTTACTATAAGATAATTGTGCTGTATTAATTCTACTTCTTGCGCTTACTAAACTTTGTTCGTTTGGTACCACACGAATTCTAGCTATTAAGTCGCCTTTTTGTACTATATCTCCTTCTTCAACAAGAATCTTGTCAATAATTCCTGCAATTTGAGGCTTTAATTCAATTTCCTCTTCTGGATTTAATTTTCCGGTTGCAACCACTTTTGTTTTAATAGATGTAAAAAATGGTGTTTCTGTTTTAAATTCTTCAATAGCTTTAGAGTTGGAGTCTTTAAAATATTTAATTACCCAAACAAATAGTACTAAGACTACGATGCCAATGATGATTTTTACTGCTTTATTCATTTGATTCTGTTTATTATTTTTAATTGATCGATTGGTTTTATTATATCTAAATGTTATTCTTCGCGTAATGCTTCAATTGGTTTAATGCTAGTAGCTTTAAAGGCTGGAATCAGTCCGATTAAGGTGCCTAAAATAACCAAAATAAGCAATGCTATAAAAACGACTGTTATAGACACCGAAGCGTTTACCATAGTTGCGTCTGGACCTTGACCAAAGGCAGCATCCAGTGCTATAAGTATCCATCCACCACTAATAATTCCGAAAAATCCAGCTAGTAAGGTTATGAAAACCGCTTCTACTAAAATTTGACGTTTTATTTCAAAAGGTGTAGCTCCTAATGCACGACGCACGCCTATTTCTTTAGTACGTTCTTTTACGGTAATTAATAGAATATTTCCAATTGCAAAAACACCTGCAATAAGTGTAGCAATACCTACAAACCATGTTAGAAATTGCATTCCTGATAAAAAGCCTGTCATTTTTGCAAATTCTTTACCTAAATTAAAACTTCCAAAAGCACGTTTATCTTCTGGATGTACATTATTTAAGTTTCTTAAAATGAGTTTAGCATCTTCTTCAATCTGTTTAATATCGTATTCTGGTTTTCCAGTAATCATCATCCAACTAATGTTTTCACCACGATTATAAATTTGTTGAAATGTAGTAAATGGAATATGCATATCGGTTGATGGTCCCATATTCATGTTTCCTTCTTCAAAAACACCAATTACTTTGAAATTCATGCTATTTATTTGAACCAATTCGCCTATGGCTTGTTCATCCTTTTCAAAAAGCTGTTTGTAGATTCCTTCTGAAATAACAACGACTTTCTTATTGGAATCGATATCATTTTGATTGATAAAACGGCCGTTTATTAGCTTCTTCTTTTGTACTTTGTCTAACAACGGGTAATCGCCATTTACACCAAAAGTTCCAGAAAGGAAATTACGAACCACCATAGCTTGACTCTGGTTTCTAGGAACCACAAATTCAATTCCTTCTACATTTTCTTCAACTTTTTTGGCGTCAGTTAACGTCAATTTTACTTGTCTACCTTCTTGAAATCCCTGAAACGGTTTGCTGGTGCTTTGAGCCCAAACAAACACACTGTTTGTAGCAAAATCGCCAAACAAACGGTTAAAAGCATTTTCTAATCCTCTGGCAGAACCCAATAAACCTATGAGGAGTAAAATTCCCCACCAAACACCTACCATGGTTAAAATAGATCGTAGTTTATTTTTACTAAGACTATCAAAAACCTCTTGCCAAGTATCTCTATCTGTTAAATATTTAAACATATTAATCGTCTCTTAATGCTACAATGGGTTTAATTTGTGATGCCTTTTTAGCCGGTAAATAACCTGCGATTGCACCTGCTAAAATAAGCGTAATGGTTGCTGCAATAATTAATGAAGGTTGTACACTTGGATCTTTAATAAAATACGTTTCAAGAGTTGGAGCTGCTAACTCTAACACACCAACACCTAATAATAATCCGAAATAACCTGCAATAGCTGTAATTAAAATAGATTCTATTAAAATTATAGATACAATAGATTTTGGTGTAGCACCTAAAGCTTTCCTGATTCCAATTTCTTTAGTGCGCTCTTTTACAATAAAAATCATAATATTACTGATACCAACCACACCTGCTATTAAGGTTCCAAAACCAATTACAAAAATAATAAATCCTAAAGCGGTTGTCATTTGCTCCACAGCTTTGGTGCCTTCTGCCATGTTTTGAACACGAATAGCGCGTTGGTCTATATCAGCAACATCAAAGCGGTTTTTCATTTTGTTGGTTAATGTTCTACCAAAAGCAATGGCCTGATCGTAGTCCAATTCAGGATTATAGGTCAAATTAATTTGATCTACATAATCTGTATTACCATACAAACGTTGTGCTGTAGAAATGGGCATATAAATTAAACGCTCTTCATTATCTCCACCATCATCAGAGAAAATACCAACAACCTTATAAGGTATACCATCTAGATTAACGTATTTCCCTAAAGCGGTTGTTCTTAAGAATAAATCCTCTTCTACAAGGCGACCAATAACAATCACTTTTGTATGGTCTATAACATCCTTTTCGTTAATGTAACGCCCTTGATCAATGATTGTTTTTTCTAAATATTGATGATCTGGATGAACTGCTCTTACAGAATAATTATTTTTTTCATTCCTGAAAGTTGCTGTTACGTTTCTATAAATACGGGATGTTATAAACTGAACCTTATCACCAAATTCTTCTTTAACATAGGAATAGTCTTCATTTTTAAACTGAATGCGTCTACCAGCTTGTAACCCTTTATGGGCTTTAGTTGTCATCCCAGAATAAATCATGATAGAATTATTGGCATCATCATTAAAGGCTTCTGCAAAGGTGTTTTGCAATCCATTTGCTAAACCAAAAAGCACTGCAAACAATAAAATAGCAAAGGCTACCGTAAAACCAGAAAGCAAACTCCGCGTTCGATTTTTATTGATACTCTGAAATATTTCGCGCCAAAGGTCTAAATCAAACATACTGTTCGGCTCTAACTTGTTCTACAAAAATATCTTCCATTATTACACCATCTTTTAAACGGACAATACGTTTACACATGTTAGCAATATCTTCTTCATGCGTTACCATTAGTATGGTTTTTCCTTCATCATTTAATTGTTGAATAAAGGCCATGATTTCATAAGATGTTGTAGTGTCTAATGCTCCTGTAGGTTCATCGGCAAGAAGTAATTTTGGATTAGCAGCCAGTGCTCGTGCAATAGCTACACGTTGTTTTTGTCCACCAGATAATTCATTTGGTAAGTGATGTGCCCAATTAGCTAAGCCTACTTTTTCCAAATGAAACATTGCTAATTCATGGCGCTCTCCACGTTTCATGCCTTGGTAATAAAGTGGTAATGCCACATTTTCGATAGCATTTTTATAATTAATAAGATTAAAAGACTGGAAAATAAATCCTAAAAATTTATTTCTATAAATAGCAGCTTTTTTCTCAGTTAAATTTTTAATAGGAACACCATCAAGAATATAATCGCCTTCATCCGCTTCATCAAGCATTCCAATAATATTTAATAAGGTAGATTTTCCAGAACCTGATGATCCCATGATTGCTACCATTTCACCTTCATCTACAGAAAGATCAATACCTTTTAAAACATGTAAACTTGAATCGCCTATTGGATAGGATTTGTGCAGCTTGCTGATGTTTAACATAATTTACTTTGTTGTTTTAATTCTATTCTACAAGTAAGACTTATAAAACATAAAAATGTTACAGCAAATGTAAATATATTTTAATCTTACACTTTTTAAGGCTTGTTAAACTTTTTATAAATAAATGAATGTTAATAGGTTATTTTTCAAATTGAACCTCTAAATCTATTAATGGATTTGCATAATAATAAGTGGTTCTCCCAAAAGCTTTCCATGTCATTTTACGCTTTAAATGCGTCCATGGTTGTCCACGATAACTAGAGTATGTTAATGGTTCGTCATCATAAGTTATAACTAAATTTGGAGTTGTAACATACATGGATCCTTTTAATTTTTCAGGGTTTGGGTTAATGGTTTCAATACCTACGAAAATACCGGATTCTAAAAATGGGATAACCGTGTTGTCAAACTGAACTTTAATAGTCTGATTCTTATTTGCTGGTTTTAAGATACTGTCGTAAAACGAAAGAGCATCTCCAGGTCCTTCTGAATATTTATTTTTTTGATAGAATTTAATTCGGAAATAAACTGGATGTATCTCATAAATATCTGATTCGCCCTTTTTGACTTTAAAACTAACGGACTTTATTTTTCCTTTTTTAGATGATACATTTTCAATGAACACACAACGCTCATAACCAATAGGAACAGACGATCTGTATTTGACTTTTTTTCGTTTAACACCTAACGTTTTTGCTGATGTATATTTTTTCTTCTTATAAATAAGTAGAACGTCATCCAGATTTGTATTTGCAGTAATTAAGTGAATATCTAACTCGTATTTAGTTTCTAAAAACCTATTTAAAGCTATTTTTTTGGACTGATAGCCTAACATGGAAATTAACAACGTATCATTAGAGTAATTTTTTATATCGAATGTATAATTCCCGAAACTATCTGTAGACGTGCCATAATTTGAATTTTGAACACTTAAATTAGCATAAGCAAGTGGCTTGTTTAAAAGACTATCTAAAATAGTTCCGTGAATTGATTGTGCCTTTAAAGCATAGACATTAAAAAACAAGAAATATGCGAAAAACAAAAAACGCATTTAGTTCTTTTTTGTCCTGAAATTTCTATAAATAAGAAAAGCAATACCACCAACTAGAATATAGGGAATAGCCATTAAGTAAACAATTCCGTCATTAATACCTTCGGCTTGAGCTTGTCCTTCTTCACTTTCTAAAACAGCACGACACATAGCACATTGTGCTTCCGCTGGCAATGCACAAAATAACATTAAAATACAGGTGAAGATAAGTGCTTTTTTCATGTTTAGAAATTAACGTGAATATTCTGGATATGGTCTTTTTTTTAGTTTATCTTATTCATTAAGCGTAATAAGGCGAAATCATTATAAATACCACAACACCAGAAACGGCTACAAATAGCCACAATGGAAAAGTAATACGAGCAATTTTTTTATGACGCTCGATATTATTTGTTATGGCACGAACATAGGTTATCAATACAAAGGGAATAACAACTATGGACATGACAATATGCAAAATTAAAATAACGTAATACACATATTTTACAAAACCTTCTCCTCCATATTTGGTAGAGTCACTAGTCATGTGGTAAGCAACATACATAACTAAAAACGCTACTGACAGCAAGATAGCTACCTTTATTAAATTTTCATGCAATTTTCGTTTCCCACTAGTAATAGCCCAAAAAGCGGTTACCAAAATAAAAGCTGTAATAGCGTTAGTAGTAGCATAAATAGGTGGTAAAAATGTTAATGGTTCTACATTTGGTATTTTTACTCCAAATAAAATAGCCACTACAATTGGAATAATAACGGATAAGATAATAATCCATTTATTATACTTCTGTTCTGCTTGTATATTCTGATTCATTATTCTTTTAATAATTTAGCAATATCTTGTTTTAACATACTGATTTCCTCTTTTTGACCATCTTCGTCTACCTTTTCGGCTTCGCTGATAATTCCAGAGTAGAAAATTTTAGGATTCCCAAAATCATCTTGTCTGGAACGGATAAAACCATTTTTATCTATTAAGGCGAAATTCCCTGAATGTTCAAATCCTGCTTCAACCGTTTCATCTTCACCCACAAAAATATTAAACCCAATATTTGCTAACTCAAAAATGGCATCTTGGTCTCCAGTTAGTAAATTCCAATTAGGGTTTGTAATACCATACTTTTCTGCATAAACTTTGAGTACTTCAGGCGTATCCACTTTTGGCATAATAGAAAATGAAGCAACTCCAAAATTCTCAAAATCTTTAAATTCATTTTGGATTTGTACTAAATTTTCATTCATTCTTGGGCAGATAGTTGGACAGGTTGTAAAAAAGAATTCAACAACATATACTTTTCCAAGATAATCTTGTTGCGTAATAGTTTTTCCATCTTGATTGGTGAAACTAAATTCAGGAACCTTTTTAGGCGTTCCGTTTATGTTAATAAAAACAAGATCTGATTCTTCGGGTTTTGAAAAATCAGTTTTGGACACTTGTTGACTTCTATTATCGTTTCTTACGGTATCTTGATTGGTAATACGATCTATTATTTTGGGTACAAACCAAATTCCAAATACAAGAATAACAAAGGCAATACCTATGTAAGAGTAGTTTGTTTTATTGCTCATTATTTACTGGTTTTAAATCGTTTGCACGACGTGTTTCCGTATCAAAATTTCCTTTACGTTTCTGGCGATATTCTGTAAAAAGAACGCGTAAATCTTCAGAACTCATTTTGTTTTTAATGACAGCTACTTGTATGCAGTTGTAGGCATCCAAACCATAAACCGGTTTACTATCCGCTTTTTCGTTATCGGTTCTATCATCTAAACGACCACGTTGCTTAAGTTCCGTATCAATAATAAACACATTATCTGTTGCTAGATTATCTGATAAACTAAAAGCTGCTTTTAAACTATTAAAAGTTTTTTGAATAGCTTGCTCATCGGCATGAACAAAATGCCAAAAGCGCAAATCTTCATAACGCGCGATTTCTTTAAATAAGGCTTCAGATTCGGCTTCGGCACCCTTTGGCACTAGCACTACAATCTGAAATTTTTTAAAGCCTTTAAACTTATCGTAAACTAATTCTTTAAGGTTGGATGCTGCTATGGCTAAATCCATAGGCTGTTTGCCTAAAAAAGCCAAAACAGTAATATGATCTTTTAATACAATACCGTGTGAGTTTTCTGGAAGCTCTGCAACATTCTCGTTAACAATGTCTAATGGATTATAATGATCTTCTGAAAGCGATAAGACCAAAACAAACATAACAGGCAAAAGGAATAAAACACCTAAAATAATATTTTTTTTTACTTGCTTCTTTTTCATAGTACAAAAATAAAAAAAGGCGGTTTAAAAACCGCCTTTTGTAGAATATTTATGTTTATTAAAAATCTTGTTTTATAAAACCATCATGATAAACACTTTCTATATAACCTCCTTCTTGTAGTAATATAAAGATTAAGTAGCATATTAAAAAGATAGCTGTCCAAACAACCATACGTCTTAATGCAGCAGTTTCATCACGCATGTGCATAAAATCCCATGTAATATAATAAGCCTTTAAAATGGTTAAAATTATGAAAATCCAGTTTAGAATTTTCATACCTAAAATATGAGTCAATAGCATTTCAGGCTTATAAATACCTAAAACAACTTCTACTGCTGTAACAATGGTTAGTAATATAAGTACTCCCCAAATTTTTTGGATATTAGATTTAAACTTAATTAAACCTCTAAATATTTCTAATTTATGTGCGTCTGCCATCTGTAACTGTATTATCTATAATTAAACTAGGTAGAAGAATGTAAATACAAATACCCATACTAAATCTACAAAGTGCCAATAAAGTCCAACTTTTTCAACCATTTCATAACTTCCTCTTCTTTCGTATGTTCCTAAAATAACATTAAAGAAAATAATGATATTTATGACGATACCTGAAAATACGTGGAATCCGTGAAATCCTGTAATAAAGAAAAAGAAATCAGCAAATAAAGGCGCTCCATATTCGTTAACGGTTAGGTTTGCACCTTCAACAACCGCTTTTCCATCTTTCTTTAATTTTTGTAATGATTCAGATCTAGAAAGAACCGTTTTATGACCGTGTTCATTTAGAATTTCAGTCCTAATTAAAATATTTTCATGAGATTCTAATCCGTGGATAACTTCATCAACGGTATAAGTTGGTAAACTACCTTCGGCAACATACCATAAACCATTTTTACGTTCGTGTTCCGTTCTTTCTTTAGCTTCGGCTACTACAAAGTCTTTTAAAGCTACACGATGACCATCTGTATCAACAAACTGTAAGATATGACCACCTTTTGTTTGTATAGCACCATAATCTCCTTGTATAAATGTTGCCCATTCCCAAGCTTGAGAACCAACGAAAATAATACCACCTATTATGGTTAAGAACATGTAAAACGTAACTTTTGCTTTATTCATGTGATGACCAGCATCAACAGCTAAAACCATTGTTACCGAGGACATGATTAATACAAACGTCATAAACGCTACATAAATCATTGGTAATTCTTGTCCGTGCAAAAAGGGCACGTGTGTAAAGACCTCATCGGCAATTGGCCAAGATCCAATAAATTTAAATCTAGAAAATCCGTAGGCTGCTAAAAATCCTGAAAACGTCAAGGCATCAGATACGATAAAAAACCACATCATCATTTTACCGTAACTTGCTTTTAGCGGTTGGTTACCGCCTCCCCAGGTTTTACCTTCTGTTCCAGTATTTACAACTGTAGTACTCATATGTCAGGTTTAGTTAATAAAAGTTGCACAAAAATAATCAATTTATCTTTTTAAAGAAACATCCAATACAAAATTTTAGATTCATTAAGCAGATATTAGGAAATACCTGTTTTTGTTCAGGTATTTAGCGGATTAATTTAACCCACAAAATATAAGAATAAAAAGAGATAGACCCAAAGTAAATCTACAAAATGCCAGTAAGTTGCAATCAATTCAACACCCAGCATATCACTTGAAGAATACTTCTGTTTAAAATGATTATAAATTACGACCAACAAGCAGATTAAACCTACAGCAACATGTAAAATATGAACTACAGCTATCAAATAAATGTAACTCATGGTAACATTACTCGTTGGACCCGTAAAATTATAGCCTAATTCTATAATCTGTTGGAATCCTATAAATTGGTTATAAATAAATACCACACCCAAAACAAATGTTGCCAACAACCAAGTTGTTGCCATTTGCCTGTTACTTTGTTTTAAGCTCCGTTTGGCAAGCCAAATAGCAATGCTACTAACTATAATAACAATAGTACTAATTAAAAACGCTTTTGGTAATTGGAAATCAGCTGCCCAATCTGGTCGTGTTCTACTAACTACAAATGCACTTGTCCAACCTGCAAAAGACATGATTAAAGACAATATACCAAACCAAAGCATCATTTTTTTTGCTCTGCCTTTTTTTTCTAATAATGTTCCTTGGGTTAAATCCATGGTTATCTAATAAATTTATCTACAACGTAGACTATTTGTAATAAGGTTATATACAAAACACTTGCTAACATTAATTGTTTAGCAGCTTTTACACTCATTTTTTTATAAAGCTGAATGGCATAATACAACATGCCTAATCCTAATATGGAAACAATAACAGCTGCAACAATAGACAATTGTAATCTTCCTGTAAAACCAAAAACAGGAACAATGGAAACTAACAATGTCCAAACTGTATAAATAATTATCTGTTTAGCTGTGCCTTTATCTTGTTTTCCTGTTGGTAGCATAAAAAAGCCTCCTTTTTTATAATCGTCGAATAAAAACCAACCAATTGCCCAAAAGTGGGGAAACTGCCAAAAAAATTGAACAGCAAATAAAGTTCCTGGCTCAATACCAAAATCATTTGTAGCTGCTACCCAACCCAACATAAATGGAATAGCACCTGGAATAGCACCAACAAAAACAGATAACGGTGTTTTTGTTTTTAACGGTGTGTAAACAGATGTATACAAGAAGATTGAAATAGCACCAAACATGGCCGTTTGCGGATTAATAACATATAAAATACCTATTCCTAAAACAGTAAAAAGACATGCTATGGCAAAAGCGACGTTTACAGACATACGACCAGCAGCCACAGGTCTGTTTTTGGTACGATCCATTAAAGCATCCAAATCTTTTTCAATAATTTGATTGAATGCATTGGAAGCACCAACCATAAAATAACCTCCTAAGGCTAAAAGAATAAGTATATAAAAATCGACTGTTTCGGCACCTAATAGGTAACCTGCAATTGAAGAAAAAACAACGCTTAATGATAAGCGCATTTTCGTGATTTCTTTAAAATCAGAAATTATAGTATGTTTAACCGGTAAAGTGGCTTGCTTACTCAAAGTAATGGGTTGCTTTTTACGCGCTTATTGCGAGTGCAAAGATACTTTGAAAAGTTAATTCTACAAATCAAAATACCAATTAAATAAATCCGTACGGATTCCTATATTAAACCAAACCGTATTACTTTTAAAAGTCGTTGCATTTTCCGTATCCGGATTGAAATTCCGAAAAGTAACATCTGCAAATAATTTCAAATTTGTAGCTGGATTTATCAAGTAACCAGCTTGTAAATTAGCAAACATAGTCGTTGTTTTATTTCCTTGACCAACTGTTACACCTGTATCAAATGGCCTGTCATTATAATTGCGATAAATATCACCTCCATAACTAAAATTATTTACGCCATTATTAAAATCTAGACCACGTTCGCCCATAACTAGTTTTGCATTTCCAAACCAGCGCTTATAATGGTAGCGACCAATTAAAACCAATTCGCTAAAATTAGCACCCCAAAGATGTGCCATACTTTGATTGTTATGTCCATAATTTAACACAACTGTATTATGAGAATAGGTATATGGACGCACACGATTATATTCGGCCTGAAGCATTAAGTTTTTTACTTTAAAAGCTTCATAGTATTTAATCCCTAACTGATAGCCATATTTATTTTTCCAGCTTTTATTACCACCTGTCATATCTGATAATGAAAATTCATCTAAAATAAATTGACCGTACACATTTATATTATCATTCAATTTGTATTTAGCCGATAAACCCATTACAGCATTTCCAGCATCCTGACCTGTTTCAAATTCAATAGCACGATAAAAAATAATGGGGTTTAAATAACTCACATCAAATCCGCGATTATCAGATTTAGCCCAAATTACGGATTCAAAAAAACCAATATTTAAGCGTTTGGTAGCATTCCAACTTAAAAAATGCGTTGCCATATATTTACTTAAATAGGCACCTTCAGGATCAATAGCTTCTTGCCTTGAATCTCGCAACCACATCCATGTATTCGTGTATTTTATTTTCCAAAAAGTAGTATTTATTTTTAAGAAGGGATTCGGACTCGCAACGTCACTAGTGAATAACGAGCGGTAACCGTCTCCAATAAAGTTTTTTCCTTGACCGAATTGGACGTTTAAAAATTTTATTGGAGTAAATGACAAATACGCTTCTGCCATGGGATAATCGTAAGCATTTTCTTTAAAACGTTTGGCAATTCCTCGACCTGGAATAATTGCCACTTCATCTGCTGCTTTTATAGATTCGGCATATTGATTATAATATTGCGCAAAACGGCCTTGGCTTTCAAAAACCGATGCGTAAAAACTAAATTTCTTACCTAATCCACCTTGAATATTTATGCCTCGAGTATTGTTAAAAGTGGAACTAAAATCCGCTTCAGTATCTTTTCCTACTTGAAAATCGAAAATAGGATCTACGGCAAACCAATAATCTTCACCCTCAACACGAACCAAACGTTCATTCCAAAGTTTCCTTCCTGCAAAAGAGGATTTAGTTTTGGCTAACGCTTCCTTTTCTGCTTCAAAATCATAGTATTTTGATACATCTTCATATATGTATGGTTTGGAACTTGTGTGACTATTTGTGCCAACTAAATTGATATTTCTATCGAACCTAGAATAATACTCGTGTGTAAAAGGTATATTTAATTGACTTGTATATTCCTTATTAGAAAACGGTTTTAATTTCGCATTTACACTATCATATTCTTGTTTAGCACCTCGTTCTAATTCGGCTAACTGTTCATCTTTTGATAAATCTTTTGTTGCAACTACCTGTTGTACTAATGGAATTTTTAACGCAAAAGAGTATTGTTTAAAGGTGGGATTACCATTATAGGTTGCTGGTTGAATTTTAGGGAATTTATCAAAAACACGCTTCGCTTCATCTTTCAATTCTGGATAGAGCGCATCCACATAAATAACACGAAAAGCACCTTCTTTATCTACTTCAAATAAAATAACCACATCACCTTGGTAATTTTCTTCCGAAACAAAACTAGGAACATTAAAATTATTAAAGACTTGATCAAAAACTTGATTATCAAAACAGGCTTGAAGCGTATTGATATCTTCCGATTCACATTCTGAAAAAACAGGAGGTTTTTCGTAAAATTTGTTAGACTGAGCAAAAATGCTACATTGAAGTAAAAGAAGCAGAATAATAAAAAAGTTCTTTTTGTTCATTTAGTATGAATTTATGAGAGTTGAAAGATACTATTTTTTTAATAACACGCCTATAAAAAAGCCCTTATCATATTAAGTTTGATAACGGCTTTTATAAACTATAATAGAATAATTAGTATGCTATTTGAAAGGCTATCGGCAACGTATAGAGTACATCTACTTTTTTATTACCATGCTGTGCAGGCATCATTTTTGGTAGTTTATTAATAACGCGTTGGGTTTCCTTCTCTAATTTTAAATTTGGTGCTTTTGTTTGTAAAATTTCAATATCACCTTGTTTCGTAATTTTAAAATGAACGTAAATTTTTTGCAATCCTTTTAATCCAGAATTCTGACCTTTTTCAGTATTAAATTCGCCCTTAACAAAATTAGACACTTTTGAATTTAAACAAGCACGACGTTCTGAATTATTTTTAGCCGACTCACAGCCAGGGAAAACAGGAACTTTTTCTACTAACATAATATTTACCGGTTCGTCAGGAAGGTCAACAACGTCAATATCTCCTGCATTTAAATCTGGTTTTAAATCCGAAGTATCATTTCCTAAAAAACTTTCAACTTTTTCTTTCTTTGGATTTGTATTATTTATGACTTTAATTACCTGAGAATCAGTGGGTACTTTCTTTTTTTCAACAACTGGTTCGTCTACGGGTTCTTTGTAAATCTGATACCTTTCCATTGAAAATTCAATTGGTGGTTCATCTACCAATCCTAATTCCAGACTGGTGGTTTCTACTTTTTGAAAACGCATTTCCAACAAGCCATATGCGAAGAGCAAACAGAGAATTAAACCTACTTGGAAGTAAATGGTTGCATTTTTTTGTAAATTTACATCATACTTTCCATGTTTTTTTACAGAAGGTCCACTTTGCAGAGTGTTCCCTTTCTTTTTGTTTAAAAAGTTCATAATACTAAAGTTTAGAAGGTCTGCATGACAGCAGACAGATTAATATTATGATAAAAAAGCAATAAGCATACCAAAAAAGAAATCCCGTTACTGAATTAGTAACGGGATTTTAATTTTATATAAAAACTGTTTTTCGTTTAGTCTTGAACTTGGAATTTAATAGGTAAGTAGTAAGGTACTCTTACTGCTTTTCCACGTTGTTTTCCTGGTTTCATTTTTGGTAGCAAGCCAATAACACGCATAGCTTCTTTTTCTAAACTTGGGTGTGGTGCTCTTGCTTTCACATCTACAATATCACCATTTTTATCAATTTTAAAGAATACACGAATTTGTTGGATACCAGATAATCCTAATTCTTGTGCTAAATCTGTATTGAATTTTTTAGCGATGAAATCATTCATCTTTTTATTCATACAAGCTTTTTTAGCTTCGTTGTTACCGCTTTCGCAACCTGGAAAAACTGGTACGTTTTCAATAACAGCAAAAGGAACTTCTTCTACTTCTTCAACCTCTTGAACTTCTACCTCTTCAATTTCAACAATTTCATCGTCTTGACTTGTTTCTGTTGACTCGATTACGGTTTCCTCTACCTCTTCTTCATCTTCTACAACTTCAATCACTTCTGGCGCTGCAGGTGGTGGTGGTGGTGGTGGTGGTGTTGCAATCGTTTCAGTAATTGGAACTTCTTCTTCTAATTCGTCACCCATATCTAAAGTACCGATATCAATTAACGATTTATCATACGTTTTGTAGTTAATAGCATAATTTGTTAAAAACAACATGAGTGCTAAACCAATGGCAAAGAACAAAGAGCTGTTTCTGCCTACATTTGCTTTAGGATTTTTTTTAAGTTCCATAGTTATAAATTTATTACTGCTCGCTAAAATAACCAATAAATTGGTAATTACACAAACGATTAATACTATTTAACGTCACTTTTTTTGTAGATAAGCAGAAGTGAAGCCGTTATTAAGACACCACCTATATTTGCTGCTATATCATACAAGTCAAAAAAACGTGTATTTGTTAATTCTTTTTGTAGTACTTCAATAATTGTACCAAAAGCAATACATGCAATAGCTACAACAATCAATGTTTTTAATATTGAATAGCTTAACTTCATTTTTAAGGTATAAAACCAAAACCAAGTTAATAAACCATAGGCTGCAAAATGAAAAAGTTTATCGCTAAACGATGGCACTATATCTTCAATCTTATCAAAAGCTAACCGTATTAAGCTAACCGTTAACAACGATATGGTATATACAGTAGAAATTAATAAAGCGTACTTTTTAAGCACCTATAAGTTCTTTATAGTCATCGGCAGATAGTAATCCATCTACATCTGCAACATCAGCACATTTTACTTTTATCATCCAACCAGCACCATAAGGATCGCTATTTACGGTTTCTGGAGCATCTTCTAGAGCTTCATTAAACTCAATAATTTCACCAGCAATAGGTAAAAATAAGTCAGATACCGTTTTTACTGCTTCTACGGTTCCAAACACTTCATCAGCATCTAATGTTTCGTCTAGGGTTTCTACTTCTACATAAACAATATCACCTAACTCGCTTTGCGCGAAGTCTGTAACGCCTACAGTAGCAATATCGCCTTCTAATTTAACCCATTCGTGGTCCTTTGTATATTTTAATTCGGCTGGAATATTCATGATTTTATATTTTTTACAAATGTATTTATTCGCTTTATATTTTCAAACTAATAATTATTAATTACCAAAAGTATATCGGAGTGTAATTCCTGAACGGATAGTTGTTTGTGGAAATGCTGTTGATATAGCGTATTCAGAGAAAGCATAATCAAAATAGAAAATACCGGTCAAGTTTTTACTGAAGGCATAATCGGTTGAAAATTTAGCAGACCAGATTGTTTGTCCTGAAGTTATTTGATTATTTTCCAAATCTAAATACCGAATAATGGTTTTATTATCACGAACGGAAACGTCTGCTTTCATATTTAAATCGCTAACAATTCGTTTTTTAGGACCTGCTAATTTAGATTTAATTCGGACATCCTTAATACGATAACCCAATCCAACAATATATTCATTTCCTTGAATTTCGGTCATTAAATTATTATCAAAACTCAATGAAAGCAAACGGTCTTTCTTCATTTCCATCAGAATTTTTATGGAGTTTTTCATTTCCATATCAATACGGAAAAGTGGACTAAACATTTCGCTTAAATTAATATTACTGTATAATTTTTCATTTTTAAAATTCCCACTCTGGTCTACGGCTGTTGGATTATTAGCGTCGTAATCTAGATTAGAACGGAATTGATTAATTGTATAATTGGAACGGTATCCATGTACAATAGAAAATCGTTTAAACTTACTTTTAAACCATTTTAAATTCATTAATCCAGTGTACTTAACATCCCAGTTTGGTATTGGAACATCCCGAAAAGCACTTAGTGATACCTTTTCTGCCTTCTGACCTGAATATGCTGATAAAAATGATGGTAATAATACGGATTGACTGTTTTTACCAAAACCAACTGGATAGCCTTCTGCATCTACTGGAAAAGCTGTGTTTCCGTAAAATTCTTCCGCTAACCTATTAGCGACTTTTAATCTGTTTGTTCTAAAGTCATCAAATGTTTGTGATTGAATTTCATCACTAGCACTGAATGCCGTTTTTATTAATACTGTTGAAATATTAAAGTTACCAAAAGCATTTGGTGTTAAAGATTCATATTCTAATTCACTACCTAAATCATTAATACGATAGTTTTCTGTATAGTTTTCAGAATACATTCTGTTACCAACTAAATCAATCTTTAAATCGTTGAAAGGTTCAATATTCGCAGAATAATCCAATTGACGCGTTTTGTTTACACGATACTGTTCATTAAAATCAGGATATAGTGTTAACCAACCACGTCTTGCAGCCATATTTCTCACATCATTTTGACTACCAAACGTAAAACCTGCTGTTGGCTTTAATGTACCAATAAATCCAGGTGTTTGCAGGTAACCGGGTAAATAGGTTCCGTTGGTTTCAGCATAGTTAACTTGAATACGTTTAACGGCTGTAACTATACCAATTCCTGTATTTAATAGTTTAGTTCCTGTATTATTTTTAGCAGCTTTTTTTGGGTCTGCTATTGGTCCGCTTTCTGCCAGACTTTCTTGTCCTGGAGGTGTTGGCGATTTTTTAACATCACGGCTTCCAGCAGCTGTTTGACGAATTGGTTTCTTTTTTAGACCAATGTAATTATACAACTTGGTCATATTAAAAGTTGTATTCAGATTATGCTGGTTGGCATTTGAAATGGTGTTTCCTAAATCGTAAGTAATTCCATCTACTTCTAAATCGCCAAATAAATCCGATCCTTTTTGCCATTGAAATTCACCACTATAAGAGTAGGTAGCATCAACAAAGGCAAAGGTTGGAATTTTATTTAAAGGTATTTCATAGTTAATACCTAACTGTTGATATTGTGTGTTTGGATCTCCAAAATCAAAAAAGCCATCCCAAACATCTAAATCTGGATCTTGTTCGCCATTTAGAATATTATCTTTAAAATAATTTCGAACTATATTTACATTGGACGCTGTAAAATTCATGGATAAAGACTTGGTTAAATTGTAGTTTACAGTATAACCAAAATCGAACGTATAATTACGTCTATATAATTCTTCAAGTCCAATATTTCCGCCACCCAAATCTATCTCTCTAAATTTCTGTTTATTAAACTGTCTGTTAATATTAGAATTTACAACAAAACTAGCTGGAAGTGGATTAAAATTAAAGTCTTTCAGAATTTTCCAATATTTACCCATAAATAAGGAATCGTTTTTCTTAAATGGTTCAATATTTAATGGCGCAAAATTATAGGCATAATTTACACCTGTTCTTATGGTTTTATCTACAGAGCTTTCTATTTCAAAATCACGATGTTCAATTTTATTAAAAGAATAATTTACCGTAAAATTTTCTACATCATAAAAACGTGGTGTAGCTTCACCTGTTCTAATTTTACGAACACCTATAAAATTTATACTTTTCCGTTTGGTGAAATTTTCATTCACATTTAGAATAGAATCTTGATTGGCATTATTATCTAGTTGTGTTTGCAGTTCTATATCGCGATAAAACTCATCAAACTGTGGCGTAATCCGTTCTTCTCCAACTCCGTAATTAAATGGTATTTGAATACCCCATTTTTTAGGTAATAACTGTCCAACATTAACATTAGTTACTACATCATACTGTTGCACATCTTCACGACTACGTTCTTGTGGCCCTTGTTCTATACTACCAAAGCCAGATGTACTTTTGCGTCCTGTTGCACTTACACTTGCAAAATCGGCAATATTGGAATCCATACTTAAAACAGCTGCCCAACCGCCTTCGCTATCCATATCAGATAGGCGTAATTCGTTAAGCCAAACTACCGCACATGTATTTAAGGATGATCTATTTTTAACACCAACCATTAAGGTTCTAATATCGCCAAAGTTTGGGTTACCAACAATAGCAATTCGATGGTAATAATCCGAATCTGCTACTCCTACAGGAATGGGATCGTATTCATTAACTGCAGATGCACTTAATTGCTCTGCAATAACATCATAATACGTTGGATCTACATTGCTAATGTTTCCGGCTGCAATGGATTTGGACTTTATTTCTTGTAGTAATTCTAGTGGTAAGTTTACTTGATTGGCTTCTGGCCAAAGTGCTTCTCTTGAAAGTCCTTGTGATACTTTCAGAGGCACCATAATTTCGTAATAATTTTCAGTTAAATCGTTACCCATTCTAATAAAACCGAATAAATCATCATCATCCAATCCTGGCTGATCGCCTTCTTCTGCGTGCATAAACATCCGTAAACGCTTATACTGACGCATATCCACATTTATATTTTTAAATACGGCTCTACCATCTTCAGATTCTAATCCGCAAACATCTAATAACAAAGATTGCTCATTTTGCCTAACAACGGTATTGTTATTAAAAAGCTCTTCTGGATCAACTCCTGGAGGCGATTGGTAGCTACCATCATTTTTTAATGTACTAACTACTCCTACTGAAAATTCGGTGTTATCTAAAGCAGGATCACCTTCATCTGCATCCAAAGTTTGGGTATAACGACGCCATTCACTACGCACTAAATCCAATGTTCCGAAACGAAATACTGTTTTTTCTGTAAATTCTTTTAAATACATTCTTGCAAAACGAATGGAACGTAAATCGGAAATACCACCAATAGATGTTCTATCTATATCATCTACTGGAATTCTAAACTGATACCATTTTGGTACAACAGTTTGACCGTTAGGTAAGGTTCTAATCTGGTTTTCTTTAACATCAACAATATATGGGTTGTTAATGTTTAAATTGCTAGGTGTTATGTCCAATTCATACTCAAAATAACTATCAATAGTATTCATGGTATTATCACGATTCACATCTTCCACATCGGGTTGAGTTGTTGAACCACGATTCGTGTCAGAAAACGTATCTGGTGAGTTACCATCTACACCATTATAATTTTTATAACGCTGAAAAATATCGCCATCTACATTTAGAAAATAGCTATAGTTATCATTTGCCGGATCCGCTAAAGATGCATAATCTGGGAAAATTGTACGTTCATCATTATCATCATAACCATCATAACCAACATCTTGGTTTGTACGCTCCTCACCAGTTGTATCAAAGGCATAAATTAAGGATTGATTTTGAGGGTAAACCGTGTTCCAAGAAGGCGATTGTGGTAAAACACCTATAACATTTCCATCAATAGGTAAACCGTTTTCATATAGTTTACGACCATCTTTAACAACATCTTCGGAAATATTCCCTAAGTTAAAAACCAGCTTACCTCCTGGATTTGCAGTGTTTTCTTGATACGGATCCTGTAACCAGAATTCAATATATTCTACGTTTGCTTGTTCAAAATCTGTAGAGGTTAATTGTCTTGTTATTCCTGCCCAACTGTTTTGAGGATTTGTTAAGGTGCTACTTGGAATATCAATATTAGTTGTTTGGAAATTATAAGGACCACGCTCATCTGGATAATAAGCCAAATCTAGTGTAAAAAGAACTGTTGTTTGACCTTGTGCAATATCTTGTGCTGGAAATAATTCATTTATAAATACACGACTGGTAAACAAATCTGAAACATCATCATCTGAAATTCCATCTGGGCTTCTGTTACTATAAAAAACGGGATCAATGGTGTACCAGTTCAACATAGCACGATCAAAACCTTGAGCTATGCCGTTTTCATCGTCATTATTACTATTTAAACCACGTGGTCTACTGGATAGAAACCAAGATTGTGGCGATTTTAAATCGACATTATTTTGAGAACCCTCAAAATCATCTACATAAGATGTGGCTTCCCCTTGAAAATCAGTTCCTTTAGGTGCTCCAGGCGCTAAATAAGCAAACTCACCACGAACCGATACATTGGACATTACGTCTGTATCAATATTTGGAAGCTTGTTAACTAAACGGGTTAAAAATGGCACTTCAGTAGAGTAGTTTCCATTAAATCCGAATATGTGGTTATTAATAGGCTCTTGACTGTAATTTGCCTTCTGGGTAATTGGTCTTTCATTTAAATGAATCCACGTTCCACCAATTACAAAGTTTTCATTAAACCTGTGTTCGACATTAAATCCTGTAAAACGCTTGGTTTGTTGTCCAAAGACTGCATTGTTTTCTGTTGAAACCTGAATAGGTGTATTAGAAGCTTTTAAAGATTCGTCTAAAATTTGAACGGTTCCTGCTTGATAATTTACGGTATAATCTACACCTTCAACCAATGTTCTTCCTCCAGCAGTAACGGTAACTGAACCACGTGGCACATTAAAAGCACCAATAGGAATCCCGTCACCACCTTCCGATTTATAACGTCCTTTTATTTTAAATTTATTTTTATCTGCTTCTTCTAGAGCAGCCGCTTTGGTTTCTTTATATAATACATCAAAAACATATTTCGCTTGGTTAGCGTTATAGGTCATGTTATTATTATAATCTTCCGCGTTACTTAAAGATAACGTATTAAATAAATACTCACCAAATGGTTCTACTTTCGTGAAAATTATTTTTCCATTTTGTGGTAAAACGGTTATACCAGATACAAAATCGAAAAATCCATCACCATTGGCTTGCGGATCGTTATTAAAGTTCAATCGGTCTAAATTAAATAAGCGCAGTAATGTAGTTTCTTGAACAGGGTTTCCTTCAAAGTCTGGAAATGGTGTTCCAGGAACAGGTGATATAAAATTTAAAGGTGATGCTTCATTATAAAAAATATTCAATTTAAAGTCCTCTTGACTTAATTGATACGCTCCAGTATCATAAATATTTTTCATCATTAAGTCCCAAATAGGCTGTTGCACATTTGTAATTGGACTTTTCAATAACTTTAAAACTAAGGTGTTGTTTGTTACCGTTGTAATAGTTCCTGTATTATCAATTCCTGTTGGATCTACACCTCCATTGGCAAATTCACCTACTTGGTACACTTGTCCACCAACTGTATATTGAAACGCAACAGCTACTACTTCATCATTATTTAATCGTTGGTTTAAGGATATGTAACCTAATTGTGTGTCAACTGTATACTCCTGACCTTCCGTTAATTTTCTTGCATTTTCTAATTTCGCATAATCAGAACCTTCATTTACAACTGAAGATAAACTTCCAAAACCTTGTTGAGCGGTTGCTATATCCCGAATATTATCATTTAAAACAGAGCCTGATCCAATAGTTGTGGGATCAAAATCATTATTTCCGTTATCTGGAAACGCATTAGGTCCTGCATTCAGAAATCCTGGTGGTATAGGATTTAATAATATATCATTATCTGCTGGATTTGGGTTAGATTCCCCTAAATCCTGAAGTGCTACAATATTTCGAACATTTTCAGTACGATTGGTTCTATTAGTAACCCAAACCTCAATACGAGTTATTTGCACATTTGTATTAATAAATGGATAACTGGCTAAAGCGTCATCATATTTATCTCTAAAGTAATGAGATAAAAAGAAGTGACGATTTTCATCATAATCGCGTGCAAAGAAATCAAACTCTTCTAAAGTTCCGCCACCTTGGGCAACAACTGTTCGCCTGTCTGATCGTTGTTCAGAAAACACTCCTGTAATAGTTGTTCTTCCAAATTGCAATTCTGTTTTAACACCAAATAAACTTTGTGCGCCTGTAATTAAAGAACTATTTAATGGCATACTCACGTTACCGACTTCAATTTTACGAATTATATCATCTTCGGTTGGTGTGTATTCTAATTTAATTAAATTTTGAAAGTCGAAAGTAGATTCGGTATCATAATTAGCAGTCACTTGCAATCTGGTTCCTACCTTACCGAGTAAACTTAAACTGATACGCTGATCAAAATCAAAGGTGAAACTACTTCTATTTCTTGGAGAAAAAGCCGGATTATCTTGCTTAGTAAACAGTATACCTAAATCTATTTCAACAGAACCTTGTGGAATAACTTCTATCGTATTACTCCCAAAAATAGTTTCAAAGAAACCTGAATTGACATAAAACTCTGGTAATAAGTTTTTCTGCTCCTCTTCACTACCTTCCTTGACACCATCAAAAGCATCAATTTTTTCTTTGTAGTAAGATTGTAAACTTTGTTTAACAATTAAATTTTGATATTCTTCAGGCGTTAATATAATTGGGTAGTTAATATTAAATTGGCCAACAGATTCGGTGTAAATATAGCGATCTGTAATAGGATCATATTTATACTTGGATTCTATACTGGACGGATTTGGCATTTGCATATTGCCTAAATTAAATCCTGTTTGTGTGGAGTCTTGTGCAGTAGGCTCTGTTTGCGACCAAGCTAATACGGTACACAAAAGCGCACTAACAACAAGTACATGATTTTTTATGGATTTATATAAATTAGGGTTGGTTGTATTCAAAATCTATTATAAATTTTTTAACGCTTGCTTAATTATAGTTTCGACATCTGCTTGTGGCTCTTGACTTAAAAATTTGTCCACAACGCGTTCGGACTGTTTTCTTAAAAAGCCCAAAACTTCTAAAGCAGATAACGCTTCATCTTTGTTTGTATTGCTTTGAATCCCTGAATTTTCATCAATATCATAGACTTTCAAAATTTTATCTTTCAAATCTAAAATAACGCGTTGCGCAGTTTTTGCTCCAATACCCTTTATAGATTGTATTAATGCTACATCACCAAGTGCAATACCTTCTCGGACTTGCACAGGCGTTAAAGAAGACAACATGGTACGCGCTGTGCTTGCACCAATGCCACTAACCGATAAAAGCATACGAAAAATTTCGCGTTCAGCAAGCGATGAAAAACCGAATAATGTATGCGAATCCTCCTTAACCTGAAGATGCGTATACAATTTAAGGCTTTCATTATCTGGTATTTGCGAAAAAGTATGTAGTGAAATGTTTAAATGGTATCCAACACCATTGCAGTCTATGACAACGTCTGTTGGTCTTTTTTCAACAAGTCTTCCTTGAATGTGTGTAATCATTAATTAACAATATATTAACTCTCAAATGTAATAAAATTATTGACAAAACAAAGGTGTTTACTAACCGAATCACCCTTTTTGTGATTCGGTTAATTTTTCTTTTTGCTGCGCATCAATAACAGCAATGGCTGTCATGTTAACAATTTCATCCACACTGGCTTCTAATTGAAGGATATGAACCGGTTTACGCATACCCATCATAATAGGCCCTATTGAGTCTGCTTGGTTTAATTCTTTCAATAACTTATAGGTAATATTTCCAGATTCTAGATTTGGAAATATTAGAGTATTCACTTTTTTTCCTGCTAATTTAGAAAACGGAAATGTATCTTGAAGCATCTCGCTATTTAATGCAAAATCGGCTTGCAATTCGCCATCAACTAACAAATTAGGATGTCTTTTATGCAAATACGCAACCGCTTCACCAACTTTAGTGGCCGTTTGATTTTTTGAAGAACCAAAATTTGAATAAGAAATCATAGCCATTACGGGTTCCATTCCAAACATTTTCACGACTCCAGCCGTCATTTGAGCAATTTTTGTTAAGTCGGAAGCCGATGGATTCACATTTATAGCCGTATCACTTAAAAATAATGGGCCACGTTGCGTCATCAACACATTAGTTGTTGCTACACGTGTAGAACCAGGCGCTAAACCAATTAATTCTAACATCGGTTTTACAACTGAAGGATAACTACGTGAAAAACCAGAAATTAGTGCATCTGCATCGCCTTCATTGACCATCATAGCGGCAAAATAATTGCGCTCACGCATCATTTTTTCTGCGGAATACAACGTGATTCCTTTTCGTTTGCTTTGCTCCCAATATACTTTGGCATATTTTTTTAAACGATCTTCTTCCTCATCTGATTTCGGATCAATAATTGGTACATCCGCATCAAATTCAATTTCAGCTTTTAATTCCTCAATAACAGATCGTCTTCCCAATAAAATAGGCATCGCGATTCCTTCGTCATGTGCAATTTGAGCAGCTTTTAAAACATCCAAATGATCAGCTTCGGCATAAACAACCCGTTTCGGATTTAATTTGGCGCGATTTAAAAGTAAGCGCACAATTTTATTATCAGAACCGGAACGCTCTAAAAGTTCGTTTTCATATTTATCCCAATCTGTAATTGGGTTTTTAGCCACACCACTTTCTATAGCGGCTTTGGCTACAGCAGGTGGAATTTGTGAAATTAATCGTGGATCAAATGGTTTTGGAATAATATAATCGCGACCAAATGTTAGTCGTGTTTCACCATAAGCAATATTAACCTGTTCTGGAACCGCTTCTTTGGCTAAATTGGCCAATGCAATAACAGCCGCCATTTTCATTTCTTCATTGATTTTAGTGGCACGAACATCTAAAGCGCCTCTGAAAATAAATGGAAATCCTAGCACATTATTCACCTGATTAGGATGATCACTTCGTCCAGTTGCCATAATAATATCTTTACGCGTGGCAATGGCAATATCGTATTGAATTTCTGGATCTGGATTTGCCATGGCGAAAACAATAGGATTGTCTGCCATAGATAATAACATATCTGGAGATACAATATCCGAAGTAGAGAGTCCGATAAAGACATCTGCATTTTTCATAGCTTCTTCAATCGTGTCTATTTTTCTATGTGTTGCAAACTCCGCCTTTTCGGTAGTTAAAGTTTCACGATCTTGACGGATGACTCCTTTACTATCCAACATAACCATATTCTCACGTGTGGCACCAAAAGCTTGGTATAAACGCGAACACGAAATAGCCGCAGCTCCAGCACCACTAATAACTATTTGAACATCTTTTATGTTTTTTTCAGCAAGCTCTAGAGCATTCAATAAGGCAGCTGCCGAAATAATTGCTGTTCCATGCTGATCATCATGCATAACAGGAATATCCAATTCTGCTTTTAGTCTGCGTTCTATTTCAAACGCTTCAGGCGCTTTAATATCTTCTAAATTAATACCACCAAAAGTTGGTGCAATCATTTTCACGGTTTGAATGAATGTTTCCACATCTTCGGTATCTACCTCAATATCAAACACATCAATATCGGCAAATATTTTAAAGAGCAAACCTTTCCCTTCCATAACGGGTTTGGACGCTTCAGGACCAATATTTCCGAGTCCCAAAACAGCTGTTCCGTTGGAGATAACGGCTACTAAATTTCCTTTGGTTGTGTATTTATAAACGTTGTCTATATCTTTTGCAATTTCCAAACAAGGTTCAGCAACGCCTGGCGAATAGGCTAATGATAAATCGCGTTGACTAGCGTATTTCTTGGTAGGAACAACTTTTATTTTTCCAGGTGTTGGTTTGGCGTGATATACTAAAGCTTCTCTTCTTCTGCTTTGCTTGCTCATAAATAGATATTTAAATAGGACTTACAAAGGTACAAGTTTCGGTTAGAAGATGGTAAAAAAACACTGGAGACTTTTATAGAATTTATTCACTTATAAAATCAATGTTTCGCTTCAGTCCCGAAAATTTCGTGCGTTTTACGGCCGATTTTTGGAATACCTTCCGAAAGGTGTCTTCGGTAATTTCTTCCCAATCCTGTTTGGTCATGTCCAACAATTCTGGGTGTGGATTGAAAAGCGGTTCACTATGTGCTTTTGAAAATCGATTCCATGGACAGACGTCTTGGCAAATATCGCAACCAAACATCCAATCGTTAAATTGACCTTTAAATTCTGTTGGAATATTTTCTTTTAATTCAATGGTGAAATAGGAAATACATTTACTACCATCTACCACATAAGGTTCAGTAATAGCTTGCGTTGGGCAAGCATCAATACATTTGGTGCAGGTTCCGCAATGATCTGTAGTAACGGAATCGTATTCTAATTCTAAATCGATAATTAATTCGGCAATAAAATAGAATGAGCCTACTTGTTGGGTTAATAAATTGGAATGTTTCCCTATCCAACCTAAACCTGATTTGGCAGCCCAAGCTTTGTCCAAAACCGGAGCAGAATCTACAAATGCACGACCTCCAACGTCTCCTATTTCATCTTGAATACAATGCAAAAGTGATTTTAATTTATCTTTTATTACAAAATGATAATCCGTTCCATAGGCGTATTTAGATACTTTATAGGTATCGTCGTTTTGGGTTTCCGACGGGTAGTAATTTAATAATAAGGACACCACACTTTTAGAGCCTTCTACCAATTTTGTTGGATCTAGGCGTTTATCAAAATGATTTTCCATGTAAGACATTTCGCCATGACTATTATTTTTGAGCCATTTCTCTAATCTTGGTGCTTCCGTTTCCAAAAAACCCGCTGGACTAATACCACAAGATAAAAATCCGAGTCTTTTGGCTTCGGCTTTAATAATTGCGCTGTATTTTGATTTATTTGCTAACATGAATTCCTTTTTTCAAACTTCAAAAAAGCATTTTTAGGTTTTAAGGTAATGAGTGGTGTGATATCAATTGTTTCAAAATTTGGATAAATTTTATAGGTCGCTACTAATTCGGAAATGGCAATTATCATTTCAAACATAGCAAAATTATTACCAATACATTTCCGAGGCCCAGCACCAAACGGGAAATATTGTGATGAAAATTTCCGACTCCCTTCACTAAAGCGTTCTGGTTGAAATTCATTAGGATGCTCCCATAAATCGGGATGACGATGCATTTCATAAACCGAAAATAAGAGATTTGCTCCTGCTTCAAAATCTAATCCATTAAAACTATCTGCTTTTATATTTACACGATCTATAAAGTAAGCTGGTGGATATAAACGCATGGCTTCTTCTACAACTTGCTGACAGATTTTAGATTTGGTTACCAAATCCATTAAATCGTTGCTTTGTTTTTTTAAATCTTCACGTTCTCTAAAGATTTGTTCTTGCCATTCTGGATGCAATGCGAGCAATTGTGTTGTAAATGTAAGTGCATTTGATGTGGTTTCATGTCCAGCTGTAAATAGGATTAAAATTTCATCAATAAGCTGTTCTTTTTCCATGGACGTACCATCATCATATTTGGCATCCAGCAACATATCTAACAAATCATTTTCTTTAATTTTAGATTCACGACGTTCATTGACAATTCGTTTTAAAATGTGTCGCGCTTCATCTGTTAAATCGGTGTGCTTTTTAATTTCTCCACTCAAATTAAACCACCATCCTAAATAGGGTTGTCGTAATTCTTTGACCAACATTTTTTGAGCAGCTTCTGTGATATATTGTAAGCGATTAATATCATCCTGATTGGCTGCACTGCTAAACAGTGACTTGACTACTGTTTGAAATGCTAAATCGTTTAAAATTGGGAATATGTCTATTACTGTGTAGGGAGATATTTTATCATATTCCAAAACAATCGCACTTTTTATACTTTCCAGAAGATTTTCTAATTGCTTTTTATGAAAAGCGGGTTGAATGAGTTTACGTTGTTTCTTCCAATGTTCACCTTCAGCCGTTAATAATCCTTTGCCAACGTATTTAGCCAAATCTTCCGTTTGAATTTTGGATTTCGTATAATTTTTTTGATTTTTTTGAAGTACATATTCTGCAAGAGCTGCATCGCGAATAAAAACGACACTATTGGAAAATCCAATTTTTAATCTAAAAACATCCCCTTGTTCTACAAAATTTTTATTGTGAAAGGGCAACGGGTTTTTTAGAATTTCTAGCGAATGCTTTAAAAATTTCGTTAATGGAACTGTCGGTATTTGGTTGTTAGATATCAAAATTCATAGAATTAATACACGATTTATTAAAACAATCCACCTTGTGTTGGTCCTTTTACACGACCTAAATGTTTGTAAGCTTGTTCGGTAACTTCACGACCACGTGGTGTGCGCATAATGAAACCTTGTTGAATTAAAAAAGGTTCATAAACCTCTTCTATGGTTTCAGCACTTTCACTTACGGCAGTTGCCAAGGTTGTAATGCCAACAGGACCACCTTTAAACTTATCAATAATAGTGGTTAAAATTTTATTATCCATTTCATCTAAACCATGTGCATCTACATGTAAGGCTTCCAAAGCAAAGCGCGCAATTTTAATGTCAATACTGCCATTACCTTTTATTTGAGCGAAATCGCGCACACGACGCAATAACGCATTCGCAATACGTGGTGTACCTCGGCTTCTTCCTGCAATTTCTACAGCAGCTTCCATGGAAATAGGTACATTTAAAATAGATGCACTACGTTGTACAATGGTGGTTAATAATTCGGTATTATAATATTGCAAACGGCTTTGAATACCAAAACGAGCACGCATTGGCGCTGTTAATAATCCTGAACGTGTTGTAGCGCCAATTAAGGTAAATGGATTTAAATTAATTTGAACCGTTCTCGCATTTGGTCCGGACTCAATCATGATATCGATTTTATAGTCTTCCATGGCGGAATACAGATACTCTTCCACTATGGGACTTAATCTATGTATTTCGTCAATAAACAAAACATCACGCTCGTCTAGGTTGGTAAGAAGTCCTGCTAAATCGCCTGGTTTATCTAAAACAGGGCCAGATGTTACTTTGATACTTACACCTAATTCACTAGCTAGAATATGTGCTAATGTTGTTTTACCCAAACCTGGAGGTCCATGAAACAAGGTATGATCTAAAGCTTCTTCCCGACCATTGGCTGCTTGAACAAATATTTGAAGGTTTTCCAATACTTGCTCTTGACCTGTAAAATCATCAAATGATAAGGGTCTTAAATTTTTTTCAACATCATTTTCTTCAGGAGAAAAATTATCGTTTGTAGGGTCTAGGTTTTCGTTCATCTTCAGTTCCTATGAAAATAGGAATCATTTATTACACAAAATTGAAAGTTGATAAACAAATATACGAAGTGTATGATAGATATTAATCAAAAAACAAAAAGCCTTTCTAAATTAGTAGAAAGGCTTTTTGTTTAAAATCTTAATAAATTATTTCTTTTAAGAAAGGATTTTAGTGATGTAACTCTTCTTCACCTTCTTTTAAAGGTTCATTTTGCATAACAAAATCAACATCATGTCCTGGTTTACTATAATCGTAAGACCAACGATACACATGAGGAATAGCACCTGGCCAGTTACCATGTATATGTTTTACTGGAGTTGTCCACTCTAACGTTGTAGATCTCCATGGGTTTTGTTCTGCTTTCTTACCGTAGAACATACTTACGAAAAAGTTATATAAATATACCAATTGGAATACACCTCCAATAATTGCAAAGATTGTAATAACTACGTTTACGTTTGCTAAATCATCAAACAATGGGAAGTTTGAGTTAGTATAGTAACGTCTTGGTAAACCTGCCATTCCAATAAAGTGCATTGGAAAGAAAACGCCATAAGCACAAATAGCTGTTACCCAGAAGTGAATATACCCTAATTTTTTGTTTAACATACGTCCATACATTTTTGGGTACCAATGGTAAATACCAGCAAACATACCATACAATGCCGATATACCCATAACCAAGTGGAAATGCGCAATTACGAAGTATGTATCGTGTACGTTAATATCTAATGCACTATCTCCTAAAATAATACCTGTTAAACCACCTGTAATAAATGTAGAAACAAATCCAATAGAAAACAACATGGCTGGATTCATTTGAATATTTCCTTTCCAAATTGTAGTAATCCAGTTAAAGGCTTTTACAGCAGAAGGAATAGCAATTAATAAGGTTGTAAATGTAAATACAGAACCTAAAAATGGATTCATACCTGATACGAACATGTGGTGACCCCAAACAATGGTTGAAAGGAAAGCAATGGCTAAAATAGAAGCTATCATGGCACGATATCCAAAAATTGGTTTACGTGAATTGGTAGCCATAATTTCAGAAACTAATCCCATTGCAGGAAGAATTACAATGTAAACTTCTGGATGTCCAAGGAACCAAAATAAATGCTCGAATAAAACTGGTGAACCACCTTGATAATGTAATACTTCACCTTGAATAAATATATCTGATAAGAAGAATGATGTTCCAAAACTTCTGTCCATTATTAATAATAAAGCTGCAGATAATAGTACTGGGAAGGAAACAATACCAATAATTGCCGTTACAAAGAACGCCCAAATTGTTAATGGTAAGCGTGTCATAGACATTCCTTTAGTACGTAAGTTGATAACGGTTACTACGTAATTTAAAGATCCCAATAATGAAGATGCAATAAATATAGCCATAGATACTAACCATAAAGTCATACCCATACCAGATCCTCCTTGTGCCATTGGCAATGCAGATAAAGGTGGATAGATTGTCCAACCAGCTGCAGCAGGTCCTGCTTCTACAAACAGCGAAATAACCATGATTACACTAGATAAGAAGAATAACCAATAAGATATCATGTTTAGAAAACCTGAAGCCATATCTCGCGCTCCAATTTGCAATGGAATTAATAAGTTACTAAAAGTACCACTTAAACCAGCTGTTAACACGAAGAAAACCATAATGGTTCCGTGAATAGTTACTAATGCTAAATAAATATCTGCATCCATAACACCACCTGGAGCCCACTTACCAAGTAAAGCTTCAAATAATACGTTTGGCTCCTCTGGCCATGCTATTTGCATACGGAACATGATAGACATTAAAACACCTATAACACCCATAATTGTACCTGTTACTAGGTACTGCTTGGCTATCATTTTATGATCCTGACTAAATATATATTTAGTTACGAATGTTTCCTTATGATGATGTCCGTGATCGTCGTCGTGTGCGTGAGTATCTGCGTGTGTTGACATAATCTTCTATATACTTTTTTAAAACCGTTTTTATTTACTTAATTAAAGAATCTTTGAATTCTTTTTGTTCCGCCATCCAAGCATCATATTCCTCTTGGGTTTCCACTATTATTTTCATTTGCATATTGTAATGTGACTTACCACAAATTTTATTACATAATAATAGATAATCAAACTCGTAAGGGTCTAGTGCAACTTCACCGTTAGCAGCTAATTCTTTACTTTTCTGCTTACGTATTTCGTTAATATTAGCCACCTTTTCTATCATTTCTGGTGTTTGTCTCATTTCTGCAGTTGTTACCGTAGGCGTAAAACCAAACTGGGTAATCATACCAGGAACACAGTTCATTTGTGCTCTAAAATGTGGCATATAAGCTGAATGTAATACGTCTTGCGAGCGCATTTTAATTAAAACAGGTCTACCAACAGGTAAATGCAATTCTGTTGTAATAACATCATCTTGAGCATTTGGATCTGCTTCATCAACACCTAAAATATTAGCATTGTCAAGGTTAATTAAACGCACGTTTGCCAGACCTAGAGTATTATCATTTCCACCGTAACGCGCTTTCCAGTTAAATTGTTGTGCGTATAGTTCTAACACCAATGGATCATCGTCTTCGTTAACGTTCATGATACTCGTCCATGTAAATAAACCGTAAATAATCAATCCTGCTAAAACGATAACCGGAATAACAGTCCAAATAAGTTCTAACGTGTTATTATCAGCAAAGTATAATGCCTTTTTCCCTTTTTCACCACGATATTTGAAGGCAAAGTAATGTAATAAGAATTGCGTTATAGTTTGAACAATAAAGATAACTACCATTGAAATTATCATCAAACTATCAACGTCAGAACCATGTTCTGATGCCGCATTTGACATAAGTGGTAAATCTCCCCATAATGAGAAACTAACGATTGTTATGGCATAAATAAATATTAGAAAACCTAACATTAAATAGGCGTTCATTTTATTGTCGTTCTCATTTGCAACCTGATTATCTGATACACCAACTTGGGCAAGATCAAATATTTTTACCATTTGCCAAATAGCAATAGCGATAAAAAGAACTATTATAATTGTTAAAAAAGCTGTCATTGTCTCTTCTCTACTTTAATTAATTTTTAATAATGAAAATGCTCACTTTCTTTAATGAATGGATTTCCTTTAGCTAATAATGGTGCTTTTGTTAATGCTGTAAATACAACAAACATAAACAGACCGGCAAATAATAATATTGCACTAATTTCAGGTATTCCAATAAACCATCTGTCTCCAACTGTTGCTGGCATAATCATATTGAAAATATCTATATAGTGTCCACATAATATTACGATACCAGCCATTACAATAAACCAAGGTATACGCTTATAATCACTGTTCATTAGTAATAATAAAGGGAATACAAAGTTCATAACTACCATACCTAAAAACGGTAATTGATAATCTTGGAAACGTGTTACAAAATAAGTTACTTCTTCCGGAATGTTTGAATACCATATAAGCATAAATTGAGAGAACCATAAATAGGTCCAGAAAATACTGATACCAAACATAAATTTTGCTAAATCGTGTAAATGACTATTATTTACGAAGGTTAATAAGCCTTTAGATTTTAAATAAATAGTTACTAAAGCGATAACGGTAATACCACTTACAAACATACTAGCAAAAACATACCATCCAAACAATGTACTAAACCAGTGTGGATCTACGCTCATGATCCAGTCCCAAGACATAATAGATTCTGTATAAATATAAAATACTAGGAATGCAGCTGCAATACGAAATGATTTTTTAAAATTACGATTATCACCCGCTTCTGCATTATCTTGAGCAATTGAAAATTTACGTGCAAAGTGTCTATACAAACTCCATCCTGCAATAAAAATTAATCCTCTAATAGCAAACCAAGGTAGGTTCAACCAACTTTGTTTTCCTTGAATTAGTTTATCATGAGCAACTACTTCAGGATCCATCCAAACAAATAAATTGTAATGACCAATAGTTCCAGAAGCTATTGCAATAGCTAAAACAATTAAACCACCTGGTAATACATAAGCTGTAATACCTTCCATGACTCTAAATAATACAGGTGACCAACCTGCTTGTGCAGCAAATTGAATAGCATAAAAGGCTAAAACACCCAGAGCAATCATGAAAAAGAAAAATGCAGCCACATATAATGCAGACCATGGTCTATTTGCTATTTGATGTTGCAAATGCTGTACATGTTTTGCGTGTTCGTCTACATGACTTTCTGCTGCTTCAACATGTTCTCCATGTTCATCAACTTGTGTTGTCATGTCGTGTGTTGTAGCTACATCATGTCCAGCTTCCTGTCCGTGATTTGCATCTTCTCCGTGCCCTCCACCATGGGAAGCTTCCGCTGCTAACATGGTTTCAACGTCTTCAAAAGATTTATGAGATGTCATAAAACCATAAACAACACCTATAGCACCAATTATTATTAGCGCGATAGAAAATGTCTTTAATTTATTTGAGAATGTGTACATATCTATATATAATCTTTATCTATCTTATTTTTCTAAATTGGCTTTCAACTCTAATACATAAGCCGTTACTTGCCAACGCTCTTCTTCATTCAATTGGTTAGCATACGAACCCATAGCGTTTTTACCATAATAAATAGTATGATAAATACTTCCTGCTGTTATTGCTCTACCAACATCTGCATAACTAGGAATACCAAGAATTTTTTCACGTTTAACTAAATTACCTTTACCATCACCTTTCGTTCCATGGCAAATTCCACAGTAAATGTCATATAACTCTTTTCCTCTAGCAGAATCAATTTGTAAAGAATCTATTGGATTCATTAAAGTAGCTTTGGCTAGATTGTATCCTTCAAGTGTATTATCAATATCAAAAGGTATGTGACCTCTTGCTACAGATCCTTCGGCAGGTAATTGCGCTTCAACACCGTTTCTAAAAGCTTCGGTTTCAGAATATGCTTCATAACCAACAGACTCGTACATGTTTGGCATGTATTGGTAGTTACGACTTGAATCTTTACTACAAGATGCAACCGTTACAAATACTAATGCTATAACTGATATTTTTATTAAGGCCTTCATATTAATGTGCTTCTTCTTTTTCTACAATATTAATTTCTACTGCACCTGTTTCAGATAGTAATTTATGTAATTCACTTTCATTTCCATGAACTGCAATTTCCATAAGAAAATGATCATCTGTTGTTCTTGGATCAGGATTTTCAGCTTTTTTAAATGGCCATAATTTACTACGCATGTAAAAAGTTATCACCATTAAATGCGCTGCAAAGAAAATAGTTAACTCAAACATGATAGGAACAAATGCTGGCATGTTTTCTATGTAGCTAAAACTTGGCTTACCTCCAATATCTTGTGGCCAATCTTCAATCATAATAAAATTCATCATCACAATGGCAACAGTTAAACCAATACAACCATAAATAAAGGATGCAATAGCTAATCGTGTTGGTTCTAATCCCATAGCTTTATCTAGTCCGTGAACTGGAAAAGGTGTGAAGATTTCTTCTATATGATGCTTTTCAGCTTTTACTCGTTTTACAGCAGACATTAAAACGTCGTCATCTGTATATATAGCGTGAATTACTTTTGATGTTTCCATTATCTACGCTTCGTTTATTATTTGGTTAGCTTGTCCAGACCAATCATCGCGTTCAGCTCTTCCTGGGAATGAACTCGTAATTTCGTCTAGCAAGTCGTATTCTTTTTTAGTCATTTTACTAACCTGTAAGTATGTATAAATACCTATACTATTAAGGACTTCTTCCATTTTTGGTCCGATACCATTAATTTTCTGAAGATCATCAGCAGTTTGAGAAGCTGCATCAAATTTACCTAGGCTTTCTAATAGATTATTGGTTTTTTCAGAATGATCTACTTTAGGTGTTGCAGGCTTTACAGCTGCAGTACCTGATGTTCTTGCATCAGAACCTGTTCCTACAAGACTATCACCACGCTCTCTAATATTCTTATAACGTTCTCCTGAAGATTTCAAGATCGTTTTTACTTCCGCTTGAGCAATTACAGGGAATGTTCTTGCATATAATAAGAATAATACGAAGAAGAACCCGATAGTTCCAATAAAGATACCAATATCAACAAATGTTGGTGAGAACATAGTCCAGGATGAAGGTAAGTAATCACGGTGTAACGATGTTACAATAATTACAAAACGCTCAAACCACATACCAACGTTTACAACGATAGAGATAAAGAATGAAAACATAATACTTGTTCGTAACTTTTTAAACCACATAAATTGCGGAGAAAAAACGTTAAAACTCATCATACAAAGGTAAGCCCACCAGTAAGGTCCTGTTGCTCTGTTTAGAAACGCATATTGTTCGTATTCTACACCTGAATACCAAGCAATAAATAACTCGGTAATATAAGCAACACCTACAATAGAACCTGTAAGCATGATAACGATGTTCATTAATTCTATATGTTGAACGGTAATATAATCTTCTAAATTACATACTTTACGCATGATAATTAATAAGGTATTTACCATAGCAAAACCAGAGAAAATTGCACCAGCAACAAAGTACGGTGGAAAAATAGTGGTATGCCATCCTGGTATAACCGATGTTGCGAAGTCAAAAGATACAATCGTGTGTACTGAAAGTACTAATGGTGTAGCTAAACCTGCAAGAACCAAAGATACTTCTTCAAAACGTTGCCAATCTTTTGCGCGACCCGTCCAACCAAAACTTAACAAAGAATAAATTTTCTTTTGAAAAGGTCTCACAGCTCTATCACGAATCATTGCAAAATCTGGTAATAAACCTGTCCACCAGAAAACTAATGACACAGATAAATACGTTGAAATTGCAAATACATCCCAAAGTAAAGGTGAGTTAAAGTTAACCCATAAAGAGCCAAATTGGTTTGGTATTGGTAATACCCAATAAGCTAACCATGGACGACCCATGTGGATAATTGGGAATAAACCAGCTTGAACAACAGAGAAAATTGTCATGGCCTCTGCTGAACGGTTAATTGCCATTCTCCATTTTTGACGGAATAGTAAAAGTACCGCAGAAATTAAAGTTCCTGCATGACCAATACCAACCCACCAAACGAAGTTAGTAATATCCCAAGCCCAACCTACGGTCTTGTTTAAACCCCATGTTCCAATACCTGTTGAAACTGTATAAATTATACACCCAACTCCCCAAAGGAAAGCTATAAGTGCGATAGAAAATACAATCCACCAAGATTTGTTTGCTTTACCTTCTACAGGTCTTGCCACATCAACAGATACATCGTGATATGATTTTTCGCCTGTAACTAAAGGTCTTCTAATAGGTGCTTCGTAATGAGACGCCATAATCCTTTTATAATTATTTTCTTAATTCGTTTTATTATGCTTCGGTTGTATTTCTCACTTTAGTATGATAAATCACGTTTGGTTTTGTTCCTACGTGCTCTAACAAGTGATACATACGATTATCTTCTTTAAGTTTTGCAACTTGACTGTCTTTATCATTAATGTCACCAAAAACCATTGCGCCATTTCCACATGCTGCAGAACAAGCTGTTTGGAATTCACCGTCTTTAACAACACGACCATCACGTTTCGCATCTAAAATGGTTTTCTGTGTTTTTTGAATACACATAGAACATTTCTCCATAACACCACGAGAACGTACCGTTACGTCTGGATTTAATACCATACGACCTAAATCATCATTCATGTGGTAATCAAACTCATCGTTTTGGTTGTATAAGAACCAGTTAAAACGACGTACTTTATATGGACAGTTATTAGCGCAATAACGTGTACCTACACAACGGTTATAAGCCATGTGATTCTGTCCTTGACGACCATGTGATGTTGCTGCAACTGGGCAAACAGTTTCACAAGGTGCATGATTACAATGTTGACACATAACTGGTTGAAAAGCAACTTGCGGATTAGATGATGCTGTTTCCATTTCAAACAAAGCATCTTTAATAGCTAATCCTGTTGTTTCTTCCTTCTTGGTATTATCACCTTCAAAAGTTTCTTCTGAAGAATAATATCTATCAATACGTAACCAGTGCATATCACGACTACGACGAATTTCCTCTTTACCTACTACTGGTACATTATTTTCTGCATGACAAGCAATAACACAAGCACCACAACCTGTACAGGAATTTAAGTCGATAGATAGATTGAAATGATGACCAATTGAACGATCAAATTCGTCCCATAAATCTACTTCTGGAGATGTAACTGGAGTTTCCTCATGGTTTAAGGAAACCATTGGAATTGCATTCCAGTACTTCTTGTCTTTTGTATTAAAAACTTCTAGTGTCGTTTCTTTAATAATATCACCACGACCCATTAAGGTGTTATGAAGTTGAACACAAGCAAACTCATGTTCGCCAGCAACAACATTCATTATTACATTACCTTGCGATGGATTAAAATCCGTATACAATGGATATGCATTAACACCTGTTTGCATTTCTTCTTTTAAACCAGCAGTTCGACCATAACCAAAAGCTAATCCTATAGACCCTTTTGCTTGTCCTGGTTGAATAATTACAGGAGCGTTTACTGAAACACCATTTACAGTTAATTCAACAATACTACCATTTAAACCACCATCGGCCTCGTTCCAGTTTTTAATACCTAATTCTTTAGCATCTGCTTGTGAAACGGTTACATAGTTATCCCAAGTAGTTCTTGTAATAGGATCTGGCATTTCTTGTAACCAAGGGTTATTGGCTTGGTGACCATTACCCATTGATGTTTTAGAATATAAAGTTAATTCTAATCCGTTTGAGGTAGACGTTGCTCCTAACATTCTAGCAGCATCTCCACCTAAAACAGCTACAGAAATACCGTTACTTGTAGTTGTTGTATTAGAGCTTGTTGTAGTTGTATAAGTATCTTCTTCTTTATCTCTTAAGCCAACACCTTCAGCTACATCTTGGATGATACCTCCAACCCACGTCTTCTTATCTTTTTCGTTAAGAGTCTTTTTAGATGTTGTTGTCGTTGTGGTTTCATTACCAGTTGCTGAAGCATAACGTGAAACAAACACACCATCATGCAAAGCTTGGCTAAAAGATGTACTACCTAAAATACTTGAATTCCATGTTTGCTTAACATAATCATGATAAGACATACTATTATCAGTCCACTTTAATAAAGCTTCTTGAAACTGACGTGTATCAAATAACGGACGAATAGTTGGTTGCATTAAAGCAAAATGGCCTTTTTTCAACTCAACATCTCCCCAAGATTCTAAATAATGTGGAGCTGCTGCTTGATATTCCGTTTCTAATGCTGTTTCATCTGCTTTCATAGTAAAAGAAACAGAAAGATCTGTTTGCTTCATACCTTCAGAAAAATCTGCAGCATTTGGTAATGTATATAGTGGATTAACGCCACTCATAATAATAGCGCCAACTTTTCCTGCTTTCATGTCAGCAATTAAAGTCATGACTGCTTTATCATTTCCTTGTTTTGTTTTTATTGGTGTTTTGGGATCAAACGCTTGGCTATTTAAGAATTCATTGATTGCTAAAACAACTGTTTGCGCATTCACATCTTGAATACCAGTTACAACAACACCTTTACTGCCTGCTTTTTTCAATTCGGAAGCTGCTTTTTGAACGGCTTCATTTATGTGTTCAGGTAATTCACCTGAAACAGAACCTCCAACAACATAGCTATATAATTTTGCAAGAGCTACTTTTTGCTGACTTGGTGTTAAAGGCACACGCTTATCTGCATTTGCTCCTGTAATAGATAAGTTAGATTCAAACTGTATATGACGTGACATTTTTCCATTAGTAGGAACTTTATTCTTGGCATAACCAGAATCAAATCCGCCACCTTGCCAATCGCCCAGAAAATCTGCTCCAACAGAAACAATTGTCATGGCTTTTGTAAAGTCATAATTAGCAAGTCCACGTTCACCATAGTTTGCTTCAAAAGCATCTAAAGCTGCAGATTCAGAAATAGCATCATATTGTACATGACGCACATTACCAAATTTTGCTTTAAACTCATTAACTAATTTAGAGGTTGATGGACTAGCATACGTTTGTGTTAATAACACAATAGCTTTGCCAGAACCACTTAAACTTGTTAATTTCTGACCAACTTCGGCATCAAATTCACTCCATGAAATAGGCTCACCTGCTTTCATTGGACCTTGAATTCGCATACTGTCGTACAATCCTAAAACCGAAGCATTCACTCTAGCATTTGCATGACCATTGGTAGCAGCTAATGTGTTCTTTTCAATTTTAATTGGACGACCTTCACGAGTTTTAACTAAAACAGACGCATAGTCATAACCATCAGCAATTGTTGTTGCGTAATAGTTTGCAACACCAGGCGTAATTTCCTCCGGCTGCACAACATAAGGTATGGACTTAATAACTGGTCCTTCGCAAGCGGCTAATGATGCAGCAGCTGTACTAAAACCAACATATTTTAAGAAATCACGACGTGTTGTTTTAGAACTCTCTAACGATTCTTTATTACCTAAAAATTCGTCTGTAGGGATTTCTGAAACAAATTCGTTTTGTTTTAGCGTCTCAACAATTGAGCTATTCTCGTTTAGCTCTTCAACACTTTTCCAGTATTTCTTGTTTGATGACATATTATATAATTGAATTACTTCTTATTAATTTATTTAACGTTTTAAATCCCTTTTATGAGATTTCCACTTTCGTGGAAGCTACTAATATACTATTTAGTAGTGACACTTACCACATTCCAGACCACCCATTTGAGCAGCTGTTAGCTTGTCTACGCCATACTTTTTAGATAATTCTTCATGAATTTTCGTGTAGTATGCATTGTCTTCTACCTTCACATTTGTTTCTCTGTGACAGTTAATACACCATCCCATTGTTAATGGAGCGTGTTGATACATGATTTCCATTTCCTCTACAGGTCCATGACAAGTTTGACATTCAATTCCTGCAACAGAAACGTGCTGTGAGTGATTAAAATATGCGAAATCTGGCAAGTTATGAATACGAACCCATTTAACCGGTTGTGTTTCTCCTGTATATTTTTGTTCAGCATCATCCCAACCTACAGCAGCATAAAGCTTCTTAATTTCACCATCGTAAAATTCTTTGCTGTAATCCTCTGTTGCTGTTTCTGGTGCTACTTCATAAATTGATTTATGACAATTCATACAAACATTTAAGGAAGGAATCCCTGAATGCTTACTCACACGCGCTGATGAGTGACAGTACTTACAATCAATACCGTTATCACCTGCGTGAATTTTATGAGAATAATGGATTGGTTGCACCGGCTGATAACCTTGATCGACTCCTACTTGCATAAAGTAGCCATAAACGAAATAACCACTTGCTAATAATAAAATGATAGCTGAAACCAGTACTAAAAACTGATTTTGAATAAAAGCTTTCCAAATTTGTGTTCCTTTTGTTTCAGAAACATCTACCCCTTTTGCTTCTGCAAAACGATTAAGTGTTTGTCTTACTAAAACAAGTGCCATTGCTAATAAAGCAAAAAGTACCGTTAATGCGCCTAAAATAATCTTGTTAGACATACTTGAATCATCAGACACACCACCTTGCGCTGCTACCGCCTGAACACCTACTGGTGGAGCTGGAGCTTCTTCAGCAGTATATGCTAAAACATCACTAATGTCTTGATCTGATAATTGTGGAAAGGCTGTCATTGCAGCACCTCCATACTCATTGAATATTTTATTAGCATACGTGTCTCCAGATTTAACTAGAGCGGAACTGTTACGGATCCAAGAACTTAACCATTCTCGATCTAAACCTTCACTTTCAGCCAGACGCTGCTCTACATTTCGTAAGGCAGGACCTGTCATCTTCTTGTCTAATTTATGACAAGCAGCACAGTTGGCATTAAATAAAGATTTACCGTTAACTGGATCACCTTCTTGAGCAGAAAGCGATGTTGAAAATGCTAATAAAATAACTAAACTTAAACGTAAAATGTTCTTGCCTAATTTTCGGTGATTCACCTGTTTCATATTATTGGTTGAATTAACTTCTAAACTTTGGTATGATTTTTTCAATTAACAAAAGAAAAAAAATACAATAATAAAATCTCTCGCAAAAGTAACATATAAAGTCGATTTTAGAAATGTTACAGAACTGTTAATTGCTAATTTAGAGAAATTCTAAATAATAAAACTACAGACATTTAAGTTATAATCTTTTACATTTGTAACAAATACTATTGAAAATGAATTTATTGAGCAAATATTCCACTACACTAATAACGTTAAGTTTAGCATTTAGCGTTAATTTATTTTATGCCCAAGAAGGCACAATCACCATAAATCAGGCTCCTGAACTAGACACTTTATTAGCTTTAAAGAAAGAAATGAATGTATCAGATAGTGATTCTGATCGCTATAAGATTCAAATTTTTTCTGGAGATAGAAGTGGAGCTAATGCAGCCATAAAACAATTTAAGGAATCCTTTACCCAATGGAATGCGGTAGACATTTATGAAACGCCTAACTATAAAGTATGGGCAGGGAATTTTAGAAGCCGTTTGGAAGCAGACAGAGCTCTTGAAATAATTAAAAAAGAGTTCAGTGATGCGTTTCGTTTTAAGCCTAAAAAGAAAGACAAAAACAAAGAATAAAAAAGAGTTTGAAATTAAAACAAAAAAAGAGTGCCAATTGGCACTCTTTTTTTGAGATATATTGAAAATTTATTTCAATTTCTTTTTAACTTCTACTTCATGGTAAGCTTCAATAATGTCGTTTTCTTTTAGATCATTATAGTTTTTAATTTGCATACCACAATCATATCCTTTTGCAACTTCTTTAGCATCATCTTTAAAACGTTTTAATGACGCTAATTCACCTGTGTAGACAACAACACCATCACGAATTAAACGGATACCTGAATTTCTAAATATTTTACCAGTTAACACCATACAACCAGCAATACTTCCAATTTTAGATACTTTAAATATTTCTCTAATTTCAGCAGTACCTGTAACCTCTTCTTTAAGCTCTGGAGACAACATACCTTCCATAGCATCTTTAAGATCATTTATGGCATCATAAATAATAGAGTACATACGGATATCAATTTCTTCCTTATCAGCAATGCTTCTAGCATTACCCATTGGACGAACATTAAATCCTATAATAACCGCATCAGAAGCTGAAGCTAATAAAACATCACTTTCTGTAATTGGTCCAACACCTTTATGGATTATATTAACTTGTATTTCTTCTGTTGATAGTTTCTGGAATGAATCCGTTAAGGCTTCTACTGAACCATCCACATCACCTTTAAGGATAATGTTTAATTCTTGGAAATCACCTAAAGCAATACGACGACCAATTTCATCCAAGGTAATATGACGCTGCGTTCTAACAGATTGTTCACGTTGTAATTGTGTACGCTTGGTTGCAATTTGTTTTGCTTCACGCTCGTCTTCAAAGACATTAAATTTATCGCCAGCTTGTGGTGCTCCATCTAAACCTAATATAGATACTGGTGTTGATGGACCTGCTTCTTTTACTTCATGTCCACGCTCATCTTGCATGGCCTTAACTTTACCACTGTTTTTACCAGCTAATACATAGTCCCCTATTCTTAAAGTTCCAGCTTGAACTAAAATAGTTGACACATAACCACGCCCTTTGTCAAGAAATGCCTCTACAACGGTTCCAGTGGCACGTTTATTTGGGTTTGCTTTCAGCTCTAATAATTCAGCTTCAAGCAATACTTTTTCTAATAACTCTTTAACACCAAGTCCTGTTTTGGCTGAAATATCATGGGACTGAATTTTACCACCCCAATCTTCAACTAACAAGTTCATTTGCGCCAAACCTTCCTTTACTTTTTCAGGATTTGCCCCTGGTTTATCAATTTTGTTGATTGCGAAAACAATTGGCACATTAGCTGCTTGAGCATGCGCAATAGCCTCTTTGGTTTGCGGCATGATAGCATCATCCGCAGCAATTACAATAATAGCAATATCTGTTACTTGTGCTCCACGAGCACGCATAGCTGTAAAGGCTTCGTGACCTGGTGTATCTAAAAATGCTATTTTCTGACCACCTTCTAATTGAACACCATAGGCACCAATATGTTGTGTAATTCCACCTGATTCACCAGCTATTACATTTTCCTGACGAATATTATCTAATAATGATGTTTTACCATGATCTACGTGACCCATAACCGTAACTATAGGTGCGCGTTCTAATAAATCTTCTGGTTTGTCTTCTACAATTTCAATTGAATCTTCAATTCCAGCTGTTACAAATTCTACTTCATAACCAAACTCATCTGCTACAATAGATAACGTTTCAGCATCTAAACGCTGGTTCATTGTAACCATCATACCTAACGACATACAAGCCGATATAATTTGTGTTACAGACACATCCATCATGGTTGCAACTTCACTAGCTGTAACAAATTCTGTTACTTTTAATATTTTGCTATCTGCTGCTTCTGCTTGTAAATCTTTTTCCGTTTGTTCACGGTGTTGATCTCGCTTATCACGACGATATTTAGCACCTTTTCCTTTACTTGATTTACCTTGAAGTTTTTCAAGCGTTTCACGTACTTGTTTCTGCACGTCTTCCTCGCTTGGCTCTTCTTTTACAACATTACGACGTCCTTTTCCTGCAGCTGCTGGCTTACCTTTAAATCGGTCATTACCTCCTCTTGCAGGTGCTGAACCTGTTGAACCAGTTGCTCCAAGAGCACCAGCTTTACTTATACGACGACGTTTCTTTTTAGGATCGGCCGCTTTATTGTCAGTCTTTTTCTTCGGCTTTTTAAATTGTGATAAGTCTATTTTTTCACCAGCAATTTTAGGTCCCGTAAGTTTTTGATATTGTGTCTTTAATCGCTCATCAACAGGTGTTTTGGCAGCATTATCGCCTTCAGATTTTGGCACTTCTGACTTAGATTCTTCTGCTTTTGGCTGATCTGTTTTTGGCGTGTCTTTTTTAGGAGCTTCTACTTTTGGAGTTTCAGTTTTAGGAGCCTCAGATTTTGGTTTTTCTGCAGGTTTAGAAGATGGCGTGTCTTCTTTTTTTGCTTTAACCTCTGGCTGTTTTACTTCTACATCTTTAGGTTTCTCTTCAGATTTAGGAGTCGCTTCTGGGGCAACTTTTGTTTTAGCAACAGGAGCTTCCTCTTTTGGTTTTTCGGCTTTTTTCTTATTGGCATCTAAATCGATTTTACCAACTTGCTTTGGACCAGAAAGAGTAGATTTTGCTTTAACAACTTCAGCTTCTTTAGCTTTAGCTATTGCTTCGCGTTCTGCTTTTTCCTTTTCTTTAACCTCAATTTCTTGCTCACGCTGAACTCTTAACGCCTCTTTTTCCTTTTGTTTTGCTTCACTAACCTCTTGAGATGCCATTTTTTTATTAGCATCTGTTTGAAATTCACCAGCAAGCACATCAAAAGTTTCTTGAGAAATCTTTGTTGTTGGACGCTTCTCAATATCAATGCCTTTCGAATCCAGAAATTCTACAGCACGATCTAAAGAAATGTTTAGCTCACGTAATACTTTATTTAATCTAATTGTTTCAGCCATAAATCGCCTTTAATATAACCTAATATTTGTTAATCTTCGAACTCTTCTTTAAGAATTCTAATTATTTCTATAATTGTTTCTTCTTCTAAATCGGTACGCTTCACTAAATCTTGAACATCTTGTTCTAATATACTTTTAGCAGTATCTAAACCAACTTTACTAAATTCTTTAATAATCCAAGGTTCAATTTCATCACGGAATTCAGATAATTCAACATCTTCTTCTGCACCTTCTCTAAACACATCAATCTCATAACCTGTTAATTGACCTGCTAAACGAATATTGTGACCACCACGACCAATTGCTTTACTAACCTCTTCTGGTTTCAATATAGCTTCGGCACGTTTGTTTTCTTCATCAATTTTAATGGATGTTACACGCGCTGGACTTAATGCTCTGGTAATATAGAGCGGTAAGTTACTGGTGTAATTAATAACGTCAATATTTTCGTTTCCTAACTCGCGAACAATACCGTGAATTCTTGATCCTTTCATACCAACACAAGCACCAACTGGATCTATTCTGTCATCATAAGAATCCACAGCAACTTTTGCTTTTTCTCCTGGAATACGCACCACATTTTTAATAGTGATTAAACCATCAAAAACTTCAGGTATCTCTTGCTCAAACAACTTCTCTAAAAACACAGGAGCTGTTCTAGACATAATAATAGCTGGCTTATTACCTTTAAGCTCAACGCTTTCAATAATCCCACGAACATTATCTCCTTTTCTGAAGAAATCTGAAGGTATTTGTTTTTCTTTTGGAAGAATAATTTCATTTCCTTCATCATCTAGCAAAATAACTGCTCTATGACGAATATGATGAACCTCTGCCGTATAAATTTCACCTACTAAATCTTTAAATTGCTTATAGATATTCGTATTATCATGTTCGTGAATTTTTGAAATTAAGTTTTGTCTTAATGCCAAAATAGAACGACGTCCTAAATCAATTAATTTCACTTCTTCAGACACATCTTCACCAACTTCAAAATCCGGCTCAATTTTACGAGCTTCTGATAATGAAATTTCTTGATTAGGCTCTTCTACTTCACCATCTGCAACAACAATACGATTTCTCCATATTTCTAAATCACCTTTATCTGGGTTAATAATAATATCAAAATTATCATCATCACCAAATTTCTTTTTAAGGGCGTTTCTAAAAACGTCTTCTAAAATCGCCATTAACGTTACACGATCGATTAATTTATCGTCTTTAAACTCTGAAAACGAGTCAATTAACGCAAGATTCTCCATATCTCTCTTTGAATTAAAATTTTATCATAACTTTTGCTTCTACAATATCTTGATAGGCTATTTCTGCCTTTTTTTGTACTGTCACTTTTCCTTTACCTACTGGTTTTGGCTCTCTTGCCTTCCACTCTAAAGTAATATGTGTATCGGTAGCATCTGTAAGCGTACCGATTACTTCCTCTTCTTTTGTACGTAATTCAATATCTCTACCAATATTTTTCTTATACTGTCTGGCATGAACTAAAGGTGCTGTTGCACCTCCAGAAGCCACTTCTAAAGAAAAATCATGTTCGTCTCTATCAATATTATGCTCAATGGCACGACTAATAAACACACAATCAGCTACAGTAACGCCATGATCGCCATCTATAATGACCAAAATAGCATTGTCTGCTCCCATGGTAAAATCGATTAGAAATAAATCCTCTCTCTCCTCAAGGGCATCTTTCAATAGGCTTTCTACAGTTTGTCTTAACATATTCGGTACAAAAAATTTGTATAAAAAGAGGGGACTTTAGGTCCCCTCTTTTATTCTTTTTCTTACTACGCTGCAAATATACAACAATTTAATTGAATTCCATAATGAATGAAATATCAATTTTTTTCTTTAATTTAGTGATTGAAAACAATATGATAAAAAACCATTACATGAAAAAAATTCTTGTTCCAACCGATTTTTCAAAAGAAGCAGAACAGGCACTAAAAGTCGCTGCACAATTAGCAAAAAAACACGGTAGCGAAATTTACTTGCTACACATGTTAGAGCTACCATTAGACCAAGTGGATGCTTTAAGCCAGTATAGTGAGTTACCAGAAGCTATGTTTTTCATGAAACTAGCGCATCAAAAGTTCGAAAACACTATGGCTCAAGATTATTTACAAGGTATAACGGTTCATGAAACGGTAGATTTTAATCAAACCTTTACTGGTATTTCTAACACCTGTAAAGAACACGATATTGATTTGATTGTCATGGGATCACATGGTGCCAACGGATTTAAAGAAATGTTTATTGGATCCAATACCGAAAAAGTTGTTAGAACAGCTGAAGCGCCAGTTCTAGTTATTAAAAACGATCACACCAATTTTGAAATAAACGATTTTGTTTTTGCATCAGATTTTAAAAATGACAATAAAGAAACATATAGACAAGCCATAAAATTAACAGTTGCACTGAATGCTAAAATTCATTTACTATTTGTTAATACGGCTAATAATTTTGTAACAACAGCTGTTGCAAAAGGTCGAATTTTAGAGTTTATAGCTGGTAATGATTTTGAAAATTATACCATTTCTATATATAATGATGATAGTGTTGAAAAAGGAATATTAAACTTTTCGCATACCATTGGTGCTGATTTAATTGGCATTAGTACACATGGCAGACAAGGGATTGCACATTTCTTTAATGGTAGTATAAGTGAAGATTTAGTCAATCACGCTAAAAGACCAGTAGTTACTTTTAAAATATAACTATAAAAATAATTTTGTTTTACAAGAAAAGCCTTCGAATAACAATTTGAAGGCTTTTCTTGTATTTATAACTCGAAACATCTTTTAAGAAGAATATAATCCAAATTAAATATATTTTTAAACCAAAACCTCCTAAAATCAAAAAATCCTAACCATAAAAATGATTAGGATTCTCTTTAACTAGTTGGCCCACTAGGTCTCGAACCTAGACTCTTTGGTACCAAAAACCAACGTGTTACCAGTTACACCATAGGCCAATCTCGTATTGAGGATGCAAATTTAATACAATTATTTATTTGCGCAAGCATTTTTTGAATAAAATAAAATCTAAATACTTAACGTTTCCTTAAAAGCATGTGGGATTTGATATTTATTGTTAAATTCGCCTTATCTAAAATTTGCAATTACATGACACATATTAACTTTAAAAAGTGGAATACTATATTAGGATGGTTCGCTTTTTTAGTCGCATTCATTACTTTTGGACTCACAGTTGAACCTACTGTAAGTTTTTGGGATGCAGGTGAATATATCTTAACTTCAGCAAAATTACAAGTTGGACATCCACCTGGAGCACCATTGTTTCAAATGTTTGGTGCCTTCTTTTCTATGTTTGCTATGGAGCCATCGCAAGTGGGTTTTATGTTAAATATGATGAGTGCTGTAGCTAGTGCTTTTACTATTTTATTCATGTTTTTTACCATTACACTTTTATTAATAAAGTTAATTGGCGAACCTGAAACATTAAATAATAATCAAAAAATCGCCATTTTAGGGAGTGCTTTGGTAGGAAGTTTAGCGTTTACATTCACCGATTCGTTTTGGTTTAATGCCGTTGAAACAGAAGTTTATGCCATGGCAACCTTAATTATGTCCGTTTTGTTCTGGTTAGGTTTACGTTGGGAACGCGATATGGACAACCCTAGAGGAAACCGTTGGCTCATTCTAATTGCATTTATTATAGGCCTGTCCTTTGGTGTGCACTTTATGGGATTACTAACCATTCCTGCTATTGGATTAATTTATTATTTTAAAAATTACAAAACCATTACTATAAAAAACTTCATTATTGCTAATGTAGTTTCAGTTGCTATTTTACTTTTTATATTTAAGCTTTTAGCACCTAATATTCTACGTATTTTTAGCGCTACGGAAATATTCTTCGTAAATTCATTTGGACTACCTTTTAATTCAGGAACTATTTTTGCTGGTATTGTTTTAGTAGCTTTAATTTATTTCGGACTTAAATACACACGAGATAAAAATTACAAACACCTCAACACAGGGCTTCTTTGTGTAACCTTTATTATTATTGGCTTTTCATCTTGGCTTATGCTTCCTATTCGTGCCAATGCCGATGTTGTTATTAATGAAAACGATCCAAGTGATGCTCGAGAGCTTTTAGCCTACTATAATTTAGAACAATACCCAGAAACACATTTATTTTATGGGCCACAATTTACAGATCAGTATTCGGGTTTAGATGCGAATGAGCCTTATGTAGACGATAAACCAAACTACGAAAAAAACTTAAAAACGGGTAAATACGTCATTATAAACGATTGGGAAAAAGCGCGACAAAACTACAACGCTGATCATGCTTCCATATTACCACGCATGTGGAGTGGCGAAAATGCTGAAAATTATATGATTTTTACTGGGTATTTAGATTTCAAACTGAAACCAGAATATCAAATGGAAAACGAGCTACGTGCTGCTATTAACAACTTTAAAAATGAAGTTGCCAACGGCATGGTGGATTATGAAGATTATCATAAATTCTTGAAACAAAATAGTCAGATTATTGATGTTGAAAAACCATCATTAGGACACAATGTTGCCTACATGCTAGAATATCAATTAGGCTATATGTATTGGCGTTATTTTATGTGGAACTTTGTTGGAAGACAAAATGATGTTCAAGGAAAACTAGATGATTTTAATGGAAATTGGTTAAGTGGTATTGGTTTTATTGATGAATGGCATTTAGGCTTACCGCAATCCGATTTACCAAGTGATGTTTCTGAAAACAAGGCGCGAAACACCTATTTCTTCCTACCATTTATACTCGGATTAATAGGCTTGTTCTTTTTATATAATAAAGACAAAAAATTATTCTGGGTCATGTTGGTATTCTTCCTATTTACAGGCTTAGCCATTCAAGTTTATACCAACGTAAGGCCATTTGAACCGCGTGAACGCGACTATTCCGTAGTTGGCTCTTTTTATGTGTTTGCTATCTGGATAGGTTTTGGTGTGTATGCGTTATTTGAGATGTTACAAACCAAAGTTAAGTCGAAAATATTAGCACCAGCAATAACCGTTTTATGCCTCATTTTAGTACCAGGAATTTTAGCTGCTAATAATTGGGACGATCATGACCGTTCTGATAAATATACAGCTCGTGCTATGGCTAAAATGTATCTAGATTCCTGTGCGGAAAACGGCATCTTATTCTCAATTGGAGATAATGACACGTTTGCATTATGGTATGCACAAGAAATTGAAGGTTACAGAACCGATGTTCGTGTAGTTAACACTAGTTTATTCCAGACCGATTGGTATATAGACCAAATGAAACGCAAAGCTTACGAAAGTGACCCTGTTCCTTCTTCTTTAACTCATGAACAATACCGTTTTGGAACACGTGATTATATTATGAAGAAAACCTATTATCAGGATGCGCAAGGAAAACCACAGCCACTTTTAAATACGGATACCCTATACATTAAAGACTTCATGGATTTTGTAACGAGTGATAATCCAAAAACGAAGTTTAAGTATATTTTACAGATGCAAGGCGAAGATCCAAGTTACTATCCTTCACAATTACAAAACTCAAACTATTTTCCGGTTGAAAATATTCGCGTGCCTGTAAACAAGGAAAACGCTTTAAAATATGGCATTGTTGATCCAAAAGACGCCGATAAAATGGTTGACTTTTTAGACATTAAAATTACCGATGGCGCCATTTATAAAAATCGTTTATTAATGTTAGACATAGTCGCTACAAACGATTGGAAACGTCCAATTTATTTCACAGGTGGTGCTTTTGGCAACGACGATTATATTTGGATGAAAGATTACCTGCAATTAGATGGTATGGCTTACAAATTAGTACCAATAAAAACACCTGTTAACAGAGCAAACCCTTTTGATATGGGTCGTGTGGATAGCGACTTTATGTATGATAAAGTTAAAAACTGGGATTGGGGAAATAGCGGAAGTTCAGATATTTATCACGATGTAGAAACCCGTAAAAATGCCATAACCTATCGTGGTAATTTAGCGCGTTTAATTGAGCAATTAATCAACGAGGAACAACCTGAAAAAGCTGAAGAAATAGCAGACATTGCTATGGATAATATGCCAGTAGACTATTTTGGTTACTACACGTTATTAGAACCATACATTAGTGCTTATTATGAAATTGGTTCCCAAGAAAAAGCACGAAAACTTTTTATGGATGTTGCTGAAAAATATCAAGAAAGCTTAACATATTATAGTAAGCTAGATGAGGAACAACAGCGTTTTGTATTTGAACAAATTTACACAGATATAGAACGTTATAAGAGCATAGTTGATGTTGTAATTACGTACGATAAAGAATTTGCTAAAACAGAAACAAAAACGTTTTCTAATTTCTTGAATCTATTCAGTCATTTTTATGGTGGTGATGATATTCCTACAACCGAAGAAACACCAGAACCATTAGACATTGATATACTTCAAGAGGATACTATGCGTATTACTCCTGTAGAAGATTAAGAATCATGGGCATTGTTCCTGTTAAAACACCAACACTTATAAAAAAAATACTCCCAGACTATGTTTGGGAGTTTTCTACTTCTGAAAAGATTTTATATCTCACGTTTGATGATGGTCCAACACCAGAAATAACAAAATGGACGCTTGATATATTAAAACAATTTGAAGCAAAAGCTACCTTCTTTTGCATTGGTAATAACATTCAAAAACATCCAGGTATTTTTCATTCTATTCTAAATGATGGCCATCGAATTGGGAACCACTCAAACACGCATTTAAAAGGTTGGAAAACATCCGTTGAAAATTATATTTCAGATGTTCATGAGGCTCAAAAAATTATTATTTCTGAATTGAATAAATCATACACAACTTCTCAAAAATTAAACAGCTCGCTCCTATTCAGACCTCCTTATGGACAAATAAAACCGAGTCAAGGTAAAGCCTTGAAAACATTAGGATATACAGTTGTTACTTGGAATATTTTATCGTTTGACTGGGATAAAGAAACACATCCAGAAACGTGCTATAATAATGTTATCAGTAAATCAAAACCAGGAAGCATCATTGTATTTCACGATAGCGTAAAAGCATCAAAAAGCTTAATGTATGCGTTGCCTAAAGTATTAGAATACTTTTCTGAAAAAGGTTTTCGTTTCGAAACACTTCCAATTTAAATACGTTTTATACGTATTCTTTAATAATACCAATAAGTGTATTAGCATCCTGCTCACCGCTGTGACGCCATTTCATTTCGCCATTTTTGTAGATAATTAATGTTGGCAAGCCTTTAACGCGAAGTGCTTCGGCTAATTCTTTATTTTTATCAACATCAATTTTAATGACTTTTGCTTTATCACCAAGTGCTGCGGCTACATCTCGCAATACCGCATGCATAGCCGTTGATTGGTCGTTCCATTCCGTAAAAAAGTCTAATAAGACTGGAATATTGACATCTATAAGTTCCCCAAATTTTGACATATAATTTTATATTAGGTCAAACGTGTTATTACAAACCTACGTAATTTTTTTATATTTTGACTAACAGTTGGTTAAGTCAGGTATATTCACCTGAAAATTAAACATTTTGGTTACCTTTTTTTAACTCAATAACCGTTACTTCTGGCCAAATACCAACACGTCCAGGAAAGGCGTGATACCCGAAACCACGATTTACATTAATATAGCGTCCAAATTCTTGATACAATCCAGCCCATTGCTTGTAAATATATTGAGACGGACTCCACTTAAACCAGCCTGGAATTTCAATACCCATTTGTAAGCCATGTGTATGTCCACTTAATGTTAAATGATAATTAAAATCGTTAGCCTTCACTTTATATTCCCAATGTGATGGGTCATGCGTCATTAAAATTTTAAACTCATCTTTACCAACTAAAGATGATGCTTTATCCAAATTTCCTGCTTGATTAAAACCTTTTCCCCAGTTTTCGACACCAATCAACGCTAATTTCTGGCCGTCCTTTTCAATATAACGATGTTCGTCCAAAAGCAAATCAAAACCAATTTTAGGGTGCAAATCCTTTACGGCTTGAAAATTTCTTACCTTTTCTTCAGGTGAATCCCATGATACATAATCTCCATAATCATGATTTCCTAACACCGAAAATTTACCAAAAGGCGCATCTAATGTTTTAAAAACATCAATCCAATCATCCATTTCTGTCGCCATATTATTAACCAAATCACCTGTAAATAACATTAAATCGGATTTCTGCTGATTAATTAAATCTACACCGTATTGGATTTTTTCTTTATTGGTAAAACTGCCGGAATGAATATCTGAAATTTGGGTAATTTTAAACCCATCAAAAGCATCTGGTAAATCATCAAACGTTAGTTGATATTTTAAAACTTTGTAGTTGTAACGTCCTTGAAAAATACCATAAATAAAAGCTGCAAACGGAATGGCAGCCAAACCCAATGCTATTTTTGCTACAAAAATACGTCGACTCTCAAAAACGGCTGTTTCACCTGGAGTTACCCATGAATACCCTTTTCTAAAAACCCGAAAAACATCTTCGCCAAACATAATGACAACCAATAATAATTTCGGAATTAAAAAAGTTAACATAAAACCTGCAGCCAACTGAAACGTATTAGTCTGCCCTGCGCTTCTTGGTGTAATATAAATAACATACAAAAAGTAAACATAGATAGCTATTGCAGCTAGAACCCAAATAGCACGAATTACTTTGTTTTTCGTGATTGTTTTTAGTGCTTGGAAAGCATAAAACTCCAGAAAACAAATAACAACAGCAAATATAATGAAGGTGATAATCCAACGTGACATAACATTTCTATTTCAAGCGTTTGCAAAGATACTGCTAAAATACCCAAGCAGATTTTAAGGTGATGTTAAAATTAAAAACCATTTAAACTCATTATTTCTACATCTTTTAAATGTTTAGCTTCTGTTTTAAAAACTATGAATTTGGTTTTATTAGGTAGCAAATCGAAGTAATTGTCGGAAAAATGTCCAATCTCCTTACAAAACAAAAACACATCTTTTTGAAGCGTTTTTGATGATAATGAAATGGTAAAACCTCCTTCAGTTTTTGTAATAGTCTTCTGAATAGCTTTTGGTGGTAAATCTAAATCCTTCGGCTTTACCAAATAGAAAAGTGATCTGGATTCTTGAAATTCAGAAACAATAACTACCTTATTTTTATTGAATGACAATTTAGATAAGTCTATCGTTTGTTTTAATGCGCTTGAATTAGGTTTAACTTCTATTTCTTGTGAATCTTCCCAAATAATATCACCAGAAAAATCCATTACTTGAGTTGAAAGTGCTCCAGACATGTATTCGAATCCGTCATTAATCAGAAATATGTTTAGTAAATCCTTTTCAACTTCCGAGGAAATCAGGATGTTTTCAAAACTGCGTTTCGCCTTAAAATGCAAAGCTTTCCAATGACCAAAAAAATCAATACTCGACCAAGAAATTGCTGGCCAACAATCATTTAATTGCCAATATAAAGTTCCCATATTAAACGGTTTGGCTCTACGTTGTGCTTCAATGCCTTTAGTTATACCATAGGCTTGGAGCAACTGACTCATATATACATAATCTTTAGGATTGTTCGGCACTGGAAAATCCCGAGCCATATACGTATCTATCAATTCAAAGCCTCTAGCATGCTTTTGATGATTTTTAAAGCCTTCAGAAGTAATATCCAACGAATCTGTATTATTTTGATTTATAAAATTGATTACCTCGTAACTTGGAAACGACTGAAATCCAAATTCACTCATAAAACGTGGTACTTGTTCTTCAAAATGTTCAAATGGATAACCGTCATGCCAAACCCACCAATCGTGTGCATCACCTTGAAACTCAAACTGTGGGTTTCCACGACCAAATTTCGGCGATGTTTCCCAATAATCTGTATCAGTTAATGTCGCTACTGTTTTTGGTAATATAGAGTCGAAAACCTTTAAATAATTATTCCAAATTTCATTTTTTTCCGTTTCAGATCTTCCGTCTTGCCAACCCCAACGATGCCATCCTTCGGAATTTTCATTATTCCCGCACCATAAAGCAATAGAAGCATGATTTCGTAAGCGCTTAACATTATCAACCGCTTCCTGTTGGATGTTTTCTAGAAAGTCCAAATCGCCAGGATACATAGCACAAGCAAACATAAAATCTTGCCAAATTAGAATGCCTTTTTCATCGCATAAATCATAAAAAATATCATTTTCATAAATACCACCTCCCCAAACGCGCAACATATTCATATTAGCTGAAACCACATCATTTAACAAGTTGTCATAATGCGCATCCGTAACTTTATTTTGCAGACTATTTTGAGGAATATAATTGGCACCTTTAGCATAAACTGGTTTGCCATTGACTTCAAAATAAAAGGATTCGCCCAGGCTATCTTTTTCAGTAATTAAATCTATGGTTCGTAACCCTTTTTTTATAGAAATAGAATCTAAAACCGATTCGTCCTTCAGAATAACTACTTTAATATCGTACAAATATGGTTCACCCAAATTATGTGGCCACCAACGCTTGGGGTTTTTAATCGTAAAGTTAAATTGGGTTTTATCTTTGTCTGATATAAAACCGGATTGGACTAATGAATCATTCACATAGAGATCATAGTCTAAATTTGCAATAGCCGTTTGCAAATTAAAACTGGCATTAAGTTTTGCTAACGAATCATTTAAGAACTCCTGTTTAATATAAATATCCTGAATTTTCAAGGTATTCCAAGCAACCAATTTCACAGGTCGCCAAATTCCAGATGTATTTAGTTTTGGTCCCCAATCCCAACCATATTGAAATTGCGCTTTTCTGGTAAAAACACGATTCCCTTCAGGAAGTGTATAGTTTAATTTCGACTTGGCTTTTTCTTCAAATTTTGTGGTGTTTTCTAGCAGGACTCTTAACGTATTTTCTTTTTTTAAAAATGGTTTCACATCAACTGAAAATTCACGAAATGCATTAGTCGTTTTTAAAATCAACGAATCATTTAAATAAACCGTTGCGTAAGTATCCAAACCTTCAAAATTAAGTTCTATATTATTTTTTTGAAGCGTTTTTTCTGAAACATGAAATCTGGTTTTATATTCCCAATCGGTTTTAGAAACCCATTCCACATCTTGCTCATTATTTCCAATAAAAGGATTGGGAATTTGAGCATTTTCTAATAAATCCGAATATACATTTCCGGGAATTTGAGCTGGCAACCAAATTGATGAATCGGTAGCCTTGAACTCCCAATGATCATGAAGCAGAAGCGTTTCGGGTACGTCCTGTTTGGGTTGACAACTAAAACACACTACCAAAATAAATAGCAGACTATACTTCATCTTGAATGACTTCTAATATTGATTTAATGGTCTCAATACAAGAAACCGTTTGTTGGGTATTCCCGAAATAGGCATGATTATTTTCTGTTGAAATAACTTTGGAAGCCGACGCATGAATTTCTGATAATCCAGCAGCTTTAAATATTGATGCATTTTCTGGATGAATACCAGATCCTGCTAAAATGGTTAATCTATCAGTGGCTTTTTCGTGTAAGGCCTTTAACATATCAAGTCCTTTTTCTGCGGTAGGTTGCAATCCTGATGTCAAAATTCGGTGAACACCCAAATGTATTAATTCCTCTAAAGATTCAAATGGGTTTGGTACACAATCAAAAGCCCGATGAAAGGTGAATGAAAGCGGTTTTGACAATTCAATTAATTCTTGGGTTCTTTGTAAATCTATGGTATTATCAGGAAGTAAAACACCCGAAACAATTCCTTGTACACCTAATAATTTACAGATTTCTATATCCTGTTTCATAATGCGGAACTCCGCATCCGAATAGGTAAAATTTCCAGATCGTGGACGGATTAACACAAAAACAGGGATTTTAAGTGCTTCTATCACCTGTTTAATGAGTCCATAACTTGGTGTAATGCCTCCAACGGCCAATTCGCTACAAAGCTCAATACGCTGTGCTCCTGCATTTTCAGCATGTAGAGCAGATTGAAAAGAATTGGCACAAATTTCTAGTTGCATATTAATTTACTTTAATTTCATCAACAAATGTCCAAGCCGGATTTCCAGAACCTTGTTTCCCATCTGGAATTATGCCATAATTTGGAATACGAAGTGTTATATAACGTGTTTTGATAATCTTTTCAACTAACACATCAACTAATAATTCTTCAGAAATTGGAATTTCAATTTTTGAAACCGCACCATCATCAAAAATAAGCTCAATCTGTTCTGGAGCATAAATCCACTGACCGTTTCCATTATGGAATCGTGTTGACATGGAACTAATTTCAGTTTCTGTTCCTAAATCGATAATTATTTCGACTGCTTCACCCCAAAACCCTAACCACTCTTTATCGCCATAACGTGAATTACTTCCAGAGATTCCGTTAATCAGTCCATAAGCGCCACTTCCTGGATAAGAGTGATGTGGTTGCACGTTTAACGAAATTTTAGCGCCTACAGCTTTATGGTAATTTAGCGTTTCAGAAAACACAGCTCCTAGACGTTTATTATTATTAAACACAGCTGCTTTTACCATAACGCTATTAGAAATTACCAGAGGCTTTTTGTACTCTAAAGATGTACTATCTGGTTCTAACCCATTTACTGTGTACCTAATAGTTTTTCCTTTAGTTAGCGTGTTTAAATGGAAGGTATAGATTTTATCTAATTCCATTTTAACCTCGCCATTTACCTCATACAAATGATTGGCATAGTTAATATTGAGGGCGTCCAAACGTTTATTAAAATATTCTAATCTATCAATAAATTGGTTGTAATTTTTATTCAATTCAGTAGACCAAACAACCTCACTCATGGCAATTACACGAGGAAAAGCCATATATTCAACATGTTCCGAATCTGAAATATATTCCGTCCATAAATTTCCTTGTGCGCCAATAACATACGATTTCTCTTTTTCTGGTAAACCAATAGGAATAGGATTAAAACCATATACTTTTTCTAAAGGCAAATATCCGCCTATAGCAACAGGTTCGTTTGGATTTGTAGATTGGTAATAATCAAAATAACTATAGGATGTTGGTGTCATAATAACATCATTATGCGCTTTAGCAACATCTAGAGCTCCAGCCATACCTCGCCATGACATGACCGTTGCTTTTGGTGACAAACCGCCTTCCAATATTTCATCCCAACCAATTATTTGTTTGCCTTTACTGTTTACGAATTTTTCAATTCTGTGAATAAAATAACTTTGCAATTCATGTTCATCTTTCAGATTTTCATCTAGAATGCGTTTTTGGCAAGCCTCACACGTTTTCCAATGTGCTTTCGGAACCTCATCACCTCCAATATGGATATACTGATCGGGAAATAAGGGAATAATTTCATCTAATACATTTTCAAGAAATGTAAACGTGCTATCATTACCAGCACAGAAAATATCTTCAAAAACACCCCAAGACTCTGCGACTTTAATAGGTTCTTTTGTACATCCTAATTCAGGATATGCTGCAATGGCTGCTTGTGCATGACCTGGCATTTCAATTTCAGGAATAACCCTTATAAAACGATTTTTAGCATACGCTACTACATCCTTAATCTGTTCTTGGGTATAAAAACCGCCATATTTTTTACCATCAAATTGTTGCGGATTATCACTAAAATGTCCTATTAGTGTTTGATCTCTAAAGGCTGCTATTTCTTGAAGTTTTGGATATTTTTTTATTTCTATTCGCCAACCTTGATCGTCTGTTAAATGCCAATGAAAGGTATTCATTTTAAGCATGGCTAATGCATCAATATATTTCTTGATAAACTCTATTGAAAATTTATGTCTCGCCACATCCAAATGCATACCACGATACGAGAATTGCGGTTTATCTTGAATAGACACGCATGTAACAGCAATTTCAGCTTTAGTAAATGAGTTGTTTTCAAGACCAATTGGTAGTAGCTGCCGTAAACTCTGAACCGCATAAAAAGCACCTTGACCAGTTTTAGCTTTGATAAGTATTTTAGCTGGGAAAACGTCTAATGTATAACCTTCAACATCTTCTATCGTTTCATCTTTCTCAAAAACGATATTAGTGCCAGATTTTAATGAAATAGCACTACCTGTTTCTATATACTCTTTTAAAAATTGTGCGGCAACAGAAAATTCTTCATCGAAAGTTAAACCTGTTTTATTGGAAATAGTAAAAACGCCTTCTATTAGAGTTTGACTATATGGTGTAGGTATTATTTGTGGTGTTATAGGTTGGCTTATCTCTTTAGAACAACCAAAAATCAGGCTCACAAAAACTATAAAAACTAGGGATGTATTGATTTGCATTTTAGTATATTGGGTGTTTAAATTTAGCAATCTATTTTTAATGAAACAGAATCTTTCCATTGTTTTTATTTTATTTCTATTTTTTAGTAGCTGCAAACAAGCCACTAACACAATCATTCCAGCTAAAAAAGACAAAAATCTAACCACCTACGTTAACCCATTTATTGGAACAGGTGGTCATGGCCATACCTATCCTGGAGCTACCATGCCGTTTGGCATGATGCAACTCTCACCAGATACCAGATTAGATGGTTGGGACGGCTGTTCAGGATATCATTATTCGGATGAATACATATATGGATTTTCGCACACACATTTAAGTGGAACAGGTGTTTCGGATTATGGCGATATTTTACTCATGCCAACCAACCACATCCAATTCAATAACGGTTCTGATGGTAAAAAAGGGTATCGCGCACATTTTTCACATAACAACGAAACAGCCGAACCTGGTTTTTATAAAGTTCATTTAGATTCCACCAATATTGATGTGGAATTAACCGTTTCCAAACGAAGTGGTATTCATAAATACACGTTTCCTGAAAATGATAAACAGATTGTTATTTTAGATTTAGAGCATCGTGATGAGGTTTTAAACTCAAAAGCAACTGTGTATTCCAATACCGAAATTGGTGGTTTCAGACATTCCAAAGCTTGGGCAACTAATCAGATGTTATTTTACAACATTCAATTTTCTAGACCATTTAAAAATATGACGTTTTTAAATGATACAGGAGAAGGGAAACAGGTAAAAGTAGCTTTTGAATTTGATGCAGCAGAAAGTCAATCTCTTGAGATAAAAATTGGAATTTCAGCAGTTGATGAAGCTGGAGCTAAACAAAATTTACAAAAGGAAATTGGCGAAAAAACCTTTGATCAAGTAAAAACCGAAGCTCAAAAAATTTGGGAAACACAACTCGAAAAAATAGTTATTGAAAGTGATAATGCAGATTATAAAACCAATTTTTACACATCCATGTATCACACCATGATTGCGCCAAATTTGTATCAAGATGTGGATGGACGTTATCGTGGTATGGATTTGGAAATTCACCAAACAACCGATTTTGATTACTACACCGTTTTTTCACTTTGGGACACTTATCGCGCTGCACATCCGCTTTACACGATTATTGAGCCAGAAAGAACCAACGATTTTATCAATACCTTTTTAGCAAAATATGACGAAGGAGGCATTATGCCAATTTGGGATTTAAGCGGAAATTACACAGGTTGTATGATTGGTTATCATGCCGTTCCTGTAATTGCAGACGCCTTTTTAAAAGGCATTAAAAATTATGATATTGAAAAGGCTTTTACGGCTATGAAACATTCCGCGACTCGTGATAAATTAGGATTAAAAAGCTATAAAAAATTTGGATTTATTCCTGTGGAAGAAGAAAGCGAATCCGTTTCCAAAACATTAGAATATGCCTATGACGATTGGACCATTGCACAAATGGCAAAGTCTTTAGGAAAAACGGATGATTACAAAATCTATACCGAACGTGCTCAATATTATAAAAATGTATTGGATCCAGAATCACAATTTATGCGTGGAAGATTTCGCAATACCTGGTTCGCGCCTTTTGATCCGTATGAAGTAAATTTTAACTACACCGAAGCCAATGCATGGCAATACAGTTTTTATGTCCCTCAAGACATAACCGGTTTCATGACAATATTAGGTGGCAAAGAAAGACTAGAACAAAATTTAGACAACTTATTTACAGCACGAGCCGAAACCTCTGGAAGAAATCAAGCGGATATTACTGGTTTAATTGGACAATATGCTCACGGAAACGAGCCAAGTCACCACATGGCTTATTTGTATAATTTTGTAAATAAACCGCATAAAGGTCAAGAAAAAATCCATCAAATTTTAACCGAATTATACACCAATACTCCAGATGGCATTTCAGGAAATGAAGACTGCGGACAAATGAGTGCTTGGTATATTTTCTCGTCCATGGGATTCTATCCCGTTACGCCTGGAAGTAATCAATATATCATTGGAACACCGCTTTTTGAAAAAGCAACCATTAATATAGAAAGTGGCAAAAACTTCACCATAATATCTGAAAATTTGAGTGATACTCGTATTTATGTTGAAAAGGTAACATTAAATGGTGTTGATTTAAACCGAACCTACATAACACATGACGAAATTATTAATGGTGGAACTTTAATTTTCAGCATGACAGACAATCCGGCTATTTGGGGAAGTCGCGACGGTCAAGAACCAACAACAAACATTGATGAACACCTCATTGTAGCTTCGCCATTTATAGCAAAAGGAGACGTGGCTTTTAAAGAACAAACAGAAGTGACTTTAGAAAATGTGGATACTGAAGCAACTATTTTTTACAAATTAGATAATTCAGAATTCAAAAAATATCAAGCACCTTTCAGAATTTCAGGAAAAGCAATCCTAACAATCTATTCAGAAAAAAATAATTCCAAAAGCCAAGAAATTACCACACAGTTTTATGAAATTGATCCAAATATATCATTAACATTAGAAACCGAATATGCAAACCAATATAATGGTGGTGGACCAAACGCGCTTATTGATGGCATTGTTGGCGCCAAAGATTTCAGAACCGGAACTTGGCAAGGATATCAAAATAAAGATGTGGTTGCCATTGTAGATTTAGGAAGTGAAAAAGAAATTCAAAATTTATATGTTTCGTTTTTAAGAGACCAAAAAAGCTGGATTTTCTTACCAAGGGAAGTCTTATTTTTCACCTCAAATGATGGTAAAAATTTTAAAGAAGTCTTAACTCATAAATTAAAAGAACCAGTTCCTACAGATGAAGTGGATATGGAAACTATTTCACATTCAGAATTAGGCAGAGCACGTTATATTAAAGTTGTTGCCAAAACATTGGGCAAGCTTCCAGAATGGCATTTAGGTTATGCTGATTATGGTAGAAGCTGGTTGTTTATTGATGAGATTACAACTAAATAGTTCTCGATACAAAATTCTTGAAACAGAATTTCACTCGAACTGACGTGAACCTAGTAAAATGTATAATAAAAACTCAATGCGTCACTTCGAGTGATTTTATGAGGCACGAATAAAATAGTATCGAGAAGAAAAAAACTAACTAAAAGGCATAATAAACTAATCTATGAACCAACAAAAATCATATCGCTCCTCATTCATTTTGTTAACCACACTATTTTTCCTTTGGGGATTTATAACCGTTTTGGTTGATTCATTGATACCACGTTTACGTGAATTATTTACGCTTACGTATTTTCAAGCTGGCTTAGTACAATTTGCTTTTTTTGGCGCTTACTTTGTACTATCTATTCCTGCCAGTTACATTCTATCAAAAATAGGTTACAAAAAAGGGATTATTCTTGGTTTATTGACCATGGCTTTAGCTTGCCTGCTCTTTTATCCTGCTGCCTCATACCGCATGTTCGGTATTTTCTTACTAGCCTATTTTATATTGGCTGCTGGTATTACAGTTTTACAAGTCGCAGCCAACCCATTTGTAGCAGTTTTAGGTTCAGAGGATGGAGCCTCTAGTCGCTTAAATTTATCGCAAGCTTTTAATTCTTTAGGAACAGCTATTGCACCCATTATTGGTGCTTGGTTTATTTTAAGTGACACCATTAAAACCAAGGATGAAATTGCTGCACTAACTGGTGTTGCTAAAGAAACCTATTTACTTTCTGAAGCATCTGCTGTGCAAATGCCCTTTTTAGGTTTGGCACTTTTTATCGTGCTTATTGCTGGTATTTTTCTATTTGCGAAACTTCCTAAAATGATTAGCGAAGACGATACCGGAACCTATTCCGCAGCGCTAAAAAATAAAAATTTGATGTTGGGTGTTTTGGGAATCTTCTTTTATGTTGGAGCTGAAGTCGCTATTGGCAGTTACTTAGTCAACTATTTTATGGATATGAATTTAACCGAAGTCATTAAAGAAACGGGATTCATGAAATCTATTGCTGAAGGCATTCTGAATTCTGGAATCACTGAAAATGATAACAAAGCCATAGTTGGTGTATTTGTAACATTCTATTGGTCTGGTGCCATGATTGGTCGTTTTGTTGGCGCCTATTTAACCAAAATCATGAAACCAGGAAACGTGCTGGGCATTTTTGCAACCATTGCTATGGTGTTAATTATAATTTCAATTAGCACGACTGGATTAGTAAGTATGTGGAGTATTTTGGCCTTAGGATTATTCAACTCCATTATGTTCCCAACTATTTTTGCTTTAGCCATAGCAGGTATTGGCGACTTAAAACCAAAAGCATCTGGTTTACTCTGTATGGCCATTGTAGGTGGTGCCATAATTCCACCACTATTTGGATTTCTAACGGATCATGTTGGTTTTAAATCTGCTTTATTATTTATTGTTATCTGCTATGGTTATATTTTATGGTATGGCATTAAAAATTCTAAAAACGCATTACATCATGCTTAAAAAAATAGCACTTTTAATTTTTATTGGATTTGCATTCGCTTGTAAAAACGACAAATCTCCAGTTTCTGAAACCTCATCAGAACAGACATCTCAAGACGAGGAAAGTAAATATTATACGCAATTCGTCAACCCGTTTATAGGAACCAGTAAAATGGGACACGTTTTTCCTGGAGCTACAGCACCTTTTGGCATGGTTCAATTGAGTCCTCAAACTAACTTTGAAGTCATGCATAATGACGATGGAAGCTACAACAAAGAAACTTACGAGTATTGCGCAGGTTATCAACATAAGGATTCAACCATTATTGGTTTTACACACACCAATTTTAGCGGAACAGGACATTCGGATTTAGGCGATTTACTCGTTATGCCAACTACTGGAAATCTAGTTCTGGATCCATTAGAAACAGAAAATGGCGAGAAAGGTTTTTATTCGACTTTTTTACATAATAGTGAAGAAGCATCTCCAGGTTATTACAAAGTGGATTTAGATTCTTATGGTATTCAAGCTGAAATGACAGCTAGTGAACGCGTAGGTTTTCATCAATATACATTCCCAAAAACGGATAACGCTCATATTATATTAGATATGGTTTACAATGTATATCACCATGACAATAAAAATGTGTGGACGTTTATTCGTGTGGAAAACGATTCCATGATAACCGGTTACAGACAAACCAAAGGTTGGGCACGTGATAAGAAAGTGTTTTTTGCCATGCAGTTTTCGAAACCTTTTAAAAGTTATGGTCACAGAAAATATGACCAAGTTCTTTATGATGGTTTTTATAGAAAATTCAACCAGTCAGAAAATTTTCCAGAAATGGCTGGAAAAGATATTAGAGCGTATTTCAATTTTGATACGGAAGCAGGTGAAAAAATTCAATTAAAAATGGCCTTATCAAACGTGAGTTCGGCTGGTGCTTTAAAAAATCTAGAAGCCGAAATTCCACATTGGGATTTTAACAAAACTTATGAAGAAACAAGTGATAAATGGAATGATGAATTGTCTAAAATTGAAGTCGAAACCCTTTCCGAAGAACAAAAAACGACCTTTTACACAGCCTTGTATCACACCAATTTATCACCAATTATTTATGAAGATGTAGATGGACAATACAGAGGTTTAGACCAAAATATTCATACTTCTGAAGACTTTACCAACTATACTATTTTTTCACTTTGGGATACCTATCGTGCGTTGCATCCGTTGTTCAATATAACCCAACCGCAACGTAATAACGACATGATAAAAAGCATGTTAGCACACCACGATCAAAGCGTGCATAGCATGTTACCAATTTGGAGTCATTATGCTAATGAAAACTGGTGCATGATTGGCTATCACGCAACATCTGTTATTGCAGATGCCATGGTTAAAAACGTGGGTGATTTCGATAAAAAACGCGCTTTAAAAGCTTCCGTTAATACAGCAAATGTTGATTATTTTGATGGCATTGGCTTTTACAAAGAATACCAATATATCCCAGAAGACAAAAATGGCGCTTCTGTTTCAAAAACCTTGGAATATGCTTATGATGATTGGTGTATTGCACAAATGGCAAATACCATTGGAGATACTTCAATTGAAACTAAATTCTTAAAACGCTCTGAATATTATAACAACGTCTTCGATAAAAGTAGTGGATTTATGCGTCCAAAATTAGCCGATGGTACTTTTAAAAAAGAATTTGATCCTTTGGATACACATGGACAAGGTTTTATTGAAGGAAACGCATGGAACTATGGCTTATACGTGCCACAAAACATCCCAAATATGATTCAATTAATGGGAGGAAATGAACGTTTTACACAACATTTAGATTCGCTTTTCACCATGGAATTGGAAGATAAATACATTGAAAAAAATGAAGACATCACGCGTGATGGCATGATTGGAAATTATGTGCATGGTAATGAACCATCGCATCATGTGCCGTATTTATATAATTGGGCTGGACATCCTGAAAAAACACAATCCAGAGTCCGCATGATTATGGATACTATGTATGGACCAACCGTTGATGGTTTATGTGGAAATGATGACGCAGGACAAATGAGCGCTTGGTATGTTTTTAGTAGCCTTGGATTTTATCCTGTAACGCCAGGTTCTCCAAATTATGCGTTGGGAAGCCCATTGATAAAAGAAGCCAAACTGCATTTAGATAATGGAAAAACACTCACTATTAAAGCTGAAAATCAAAGTATCGAAAATGTGTATGTAAATCGGGTAACGTTAAACGGAAAAGAATTAGAAAATAACACCATTTCACATGCTGCAATTATGGAAGGTGGCGAACTTATTTTTGAAATGACTAATAGTTATGATTAAAAAAAAATTAATTATTTTATTGATTGTTCTTGTTTCGGCTTGCAACAAAGCAACCGAAACTGTTCAAATGAGCAAAAAAGAAAAGCCGTCTTTAGATCTGGTCGATTTCGTGAATCCTTTAATGGGTACTGATTCCAAATACAGTTTGTCCAATGGAAATACCTATCCTGCTATTGCCACGCCTTGGGGAATGAACTTTTGGACTCCCATGACCTCAAAAATGGGAGATGGTTGGACTTATAAATACAACGAAAACAAAATTCGAGGCATCAAGCAAACACATCAACCAAGTCCATGGATTAACGACTATGCAGCATTTTCATTTATGGCTGTTACTGGTAAATTAAAATATCAAGAAGACGAGCGAAAATCGTGGTTTTCACACAAAGCAGAAACCGTAAAACCGTATCATTATAAAGTCTATTTGGCCGATTACGATGTGGTTGCTGAAGTGGCACCAACCGAACGTGCAGCACATTTTCAATTTACCTTTCCAAAAGCCGATTCATCGTATATTATGTTAGATGCTTTTTTTAAAGGATCTATGGTAAAAATTATTCCTGAACAACGTAAAATCATTGGTTACTGTCGCAATAATTCAGGTGGTGTTCCAGAAAATTTTCATAATTATTTTGTGGCTGAATTTGATAAAGATTTTGAAATGAACCACACCTGGACTGACGATTGGGAACTGCAAGAAAACTCAACATCTAGCGAAGGTAAACACGTAGGTGCTATTATTGGTTTTAAAACGAAAAAAGGCGAAATGGTTCATGTAAAAGTGGCTTCATCTTTTATCAGTCCAGAGCAAGCGCAACTCAATTTAGATCGAGAAATTGGTGATGATTCTTTTGAAACTACCAAACAAAAAGCCAAAGATGCTTGGGAAACCGAACTCAATAAAATTCAAATTGAAGATAGCAAAACGGATAACCTCAAAACGTTTTATTCCTGTTTATATCGTGTGTTATTATTCCCAAGAAAATTTTATGAGTTTGATGCTAATAATCAAGTAGTGCATTACAGTCCTTATAATGGACAAGTAGAAAATGGCTACATGTTTACGGACAATGGTTTTTGGGACACGTTTCGAGCTGTTTATCCATTTTTCAACATGCTATATCCTGAATTAAATAGTCAGATTATGTCAGGATTAGCAAATACCTATAAAGAATCTGGCTGGTTGCCAGAATGGGCAAGTCCAGGGCATCGGGATTGTATGATTGGTTCTAACTCGGCTCCCATTATTGCAGATGCATTTCTAAAAGGAAATGTGGCTGAAAAAGACGTTGAAGTACTTTTTGAAGCCATCTTAAAAAATGCGCAAGTAGAAACTGGCAGACCAGCCAGTTCAGTTGGTCGTGAGGGTTTGAATTATTATAACGAATTAGGTTATGTGCCTTATAATGTTGGCGTCAATGAAAATGTAGCAAGAACATTAGAATATGCCTATGCCGATTTCACCATAGCTCAAATGGCAGAAAAACTAGGTAAAACTGATATTGCAAACACCTTTTACAAGCAATCCTTAAATTATAAAAATGTGTTTGATTCATCCACGAATTGGATGCGTGGTAAAAATGAAGATGGGAATTTTCAATCGCCTTTCAATCCGCTAAAATGGGGAGATGCTTTTACGGAAGGGAATAGTTTACATTATACTTGGTCAGTTTTTCATGATGTTCAAGGTTTGATAGATTTAATGGGCGGAAAAACCAATTTCATCAAACAAATGGACACTGTTTTTGAAATGCCACCAGTTTTTGACGATTCGTATTATGGTGTAACTATTCATGAAATTCGCGAAATGCAAATTGCCAATATGGGAAATTATGCGCATGGCAATCAACCCATTCAACACATGATTTATTTATATAATTATGCAGGCGTTCCATATAAAACGCAAGAAAAAATTCGTGATGTTTTAACCAAATTGTATTCGGCAACACCAGATGGTTACTGTGGTGATGAAGATAATGGACAAACATCGGCTTGGTATGTTTTCAGTGCTTTAGGGTTTTATCCGGTTACACCAGCAACCGACCAATATATTATAGGAAGTCCGTTATTTGACAAAGCAACGCTTCATTTAGAAAATGGCAATACGTTTGTTATTGAAGCTGATAATAATTCAGAAGATCATTTTTATATCAATTCAACCACTTTAAACGGAAAACCATTCACTCATAATTATTTATCTTATGATATGATTCAAAATGGTGGTACATTCAATTTCAACATGCGTGATACGCCAAATAAAGAATGGGGAAGTCTGGAAGTTGATTTACCATATTCTTTGAGTAAAAATTTAAAAGTGAACAAAAACTAAACAATCAAGATGAAACGTAGAAATTTTATAAAAAACGCATCCCTAACAGGTGTCGGAATAGCTGTAGGAAGTTCGTTAGTTGGTTATGCTGAAACTCCTTCAGATAAATCATTTAAGAATTCGTTGAAAAGCACAAACACATTGCCTTTAGTTATTGCAACCTGGCATGTAGAAAATGCGACAGCCAAAGCCATGGAAATTTTACAAAATGGCGGAACCGCTTTAGATGCAGTAGAACAAGGTTGCATGGTTGAAGAAGCAGATGTAAACAACCAATCTGTTGGAAAAGGTGGCTTACCAGATCGTGAAGGCAACGTAACGTTGGATGCTTGTATCATGAATAAGGATGGCGATTGTGGTTCTGTTGTGTATTTACAAAACATTACTCATGCTGTTTCCATTGCCAGAAAAGTTATGGAAGTAACACCTCATGTTATGCTTGCCGGAAAAGGTGCCGAACAATATGCATATGAATTGGGTTACAAAAAGGAAAATCTATTAACAGAATCCTCTAAAAAAGCATGGTTAGAATGGAAAAAAGAATCCAAATACAAACCCATTATTAATATTGAAAACCACGACACGATTGGCATGTTAGCCATTGATAAAAATGGTGATATTTCTGGTGCTTGTACCACGAGTGGTTTGGCTTATAAAATGGCTGGACGTGTTGGTGATAGCCCAATTATTGGTTCTGGTTTGTTTATAGATAATGAAATTGGTGGTTGTGTTGCAACCGGTTTAGGCGAAGAAGTGGTAAAAACCGTAGGTAGCTTTTTGGTGGTTGAATTGATGCGTCAAGGCAAATCGCCTCAAGAAGCTTGTGAAGAAGCGATAAGCCGTATCGTTACGAAACCCAACAGCGATTATAAGAATTTTCAAGTCGGTTATATTGCCGTTAATAAACAAGGTGAAACTGGCAGTTATTCCATTCACCAATGGTTTAGCATGACAAAGTTTCAAGATGGTGTGAATGAACGGATTCAATCGGATTATTTTATAAAAGAATAAATTATGCCTTTATAAATCTTAAGATTTACATTTTAAACTCTTAAAAACGGAAACCAGTAATTTTTTAAAACCACTTGATCGTTAAATCCACTACTTTCTGTTTCCAATTATTATAAGGCGGCATCAGTAAATCGACTGCGCCAATAGTATGTTGTTTTAAAACGGATCGTTGGTTGGTAAATTCTCGGAATCCGAAAACACCATGACTTTTTCCAATTCCACTATTATTTGAACCTCCAAATGGTAAATTATGATTCAAAAACTGTAATAAATTATGATTCACACAGGTACTTCCTGCTCGTGTGTTTTCAATAACATAATCAATCACTTTATTTTTTTTACTGAAAATGTAAAGCGCCAAAGGCTTTTCGTTTTGATTCACGTAGGCAACCGCTTCCTCAATAGTTTTATAGGTTTTAAGTGGTAAAATAGGCCCAAAAATTTCGTCTTGCATCAAGGTTGTATCTTCTGTTAGCCCGCTTATTAATGTTGGCTCCATATAACAGTCTGAAGCATTTGTTCGACCTCCAGATTCAATGACACTCCCTTTTTGTTTAGCATCTTCCAAGCTATTCGACAAACGCTCAAAATGTTTACTATTTACAATGCGACTATACGAATTAGAACTTTCAGGATTATCCGAATAAAAATCTTGAACTTCTTTTTCAAACTGTTTTATAAAATCGGATTTAAGAGACTCATGAAGCAACACATAATCAGGTGCAATACACGTTTGTCCTGCATTGGTGCATTTCCCATAAACGATTTTTTGAACAGCCTTTTCTAAATTAGAAGAATCATCAATAATGGCTGGCGATTTTCCGCCTAATTCTAACGTTACAGAGGTTAAATTTTTGGAAGCCGCTTTCATTACAATTTTCCCTACGGCTGGTGAACCTGTAAAGAAAATATGATTAAAGGGCAATTCCAATAAGGCTTTAGAGGTTTCTACTTCGCCTTCAACTAAAGCAATGTCATTTTCATCAAAAATATCAGACACTATTTTTGCCATGAGTTTAGATGTATTCGGAGTCATTTCCGAAGGTTTCAAAATCACCGTGTTTCCACCTGCAATAGCTGAAACCAAGGGTGCGAACGTCAAGTTAATTGGGTAATTCCAAGGTGAAATAATTAAACAAACTCCTTTTGGTTCATTCACGATGTAGGAACTACTTCCTAGCATGGAAATTGGTGTCGCCACTTTTTCGTCCTTTAACCACGACTTCATATTAGAAATGGCAAACTTAATTTCATCCACAACGGGATAAATTTCGGTTAAATCCGTTTCTAAATATGGCTTTTTAAAATCTTTAAAAAGCGCTTCACGAATATCTTGTTTATATGTGTTTTCTAAAGCATTTTGTAAAGCCTTCAATTTGGCAATACGCACTTTGTAGGACGTATTGCCAATATGAAATTGATTGGCTTTTTGTTTTTGAAATAATTCGAAATAGGGATTTTCTGTACTCATATTAATTATGCATCGGCATTAAACGGTTCGCCTTTGGCATCCTGTTCTTTAAATTTCTGAACAAGCTCCAAAGCATCCGGAATGACATCACTACATAAAATAATTAAGGAATCCTTAACCGCATTATTTACCGCATACGTTATAGCTTCTTTTTCAGAAGGAATTATAGTTGTTTTCTTATTTTTATCTTTTGACTGAATACCATCATTTAAAAGCTTGATCAATTCTTCTTCTGTTCTTCCGCGTAAGCGCTTATCTTGGCGAATAATTATTTCATCAAACATCTCGGCAGCAATACTGCCTATTTGATTCGTGTCTTCATCACGTCTATCGCCTACTCCAGCAATGATTCCTACTTTTACAGAACACTCCATGGTATCCGTAAATTTCTTTAAAGCCAGCATTCCAGCTGGATTATGTGCGTAATCTAATAGTATTGTGAAGTTTTTAAATTCGAATAAATTTAAACGACCTGGCGTTTGTGTAGCCGACGGAATAAAGGTTTCCAAACCAGCTTTCATATCTTCAATACTAATACCCTGAACGTGGGCTCCTAAAATAGCTGCCAACACATTCTGAATCATAAATGGTGCTTTTCCGCCATAGGTTAATGGTATATTTTCAGCTTTCATAATACGCATTTTCCATTCGCCACGACATATAGTTACATAGCCGTTTTCATAAATAGCGGTAATTCCATTTAAGCGTTGCATGGCTTTTATGCGTGGATTATTTTCATCCATAGAAAACAAAGCAACGTTACAATTTACGGTTCTGCGCATATCATAAACCAAGTCATCATCTGCATTTAAAATAGCGTAACCATCTGGTAAAACCGTTTCAGGAATAACACCTTTCGCTTTAGCTAATTGTTCAATGGTATGAATTCCTTTCAGTCCTAAATGATCAGCTGCAACATTGGTAACAATACCAACGTTACATTTTTTAAACCCAAGTCCAGCACGCAATAAACCACCTCTAGCACATTCTAAAACAGCAAAATTAACCGTAGGATCTTTCAATACAAATTCTGCACTTGCAGGACCTGTGCAATCACCTGTCATGAGTAATCTGTTTTGAATATACACACCATCACTTGTAGTATAACCAACGCGATAACCTTTCATTTTGGCAATATGCGCCATTAAACGTGTGGTAGTTGTTTTACCATTGGTTCCCGTAATGGCAATAATTGGAATACGTCCCGTATCACCTGGATTCGGGAACAATTTATCAATTACATGACCAGCTACATTTCGCGGTAACCCTTTGGTTGGTGCCAAATGCATTCTAAACCCAGGACCAGCATTCACTTCTAGAACAGCACCTCCAGTATCAGAAAGTGGTTGGGTAATATCGGTTGTCATGACATCAATTCCGCAAATATCTAAATCTATGATTTTTGAAATACGTTCTGCCATACTTACATTTGCAGGATGCACAATATCTGTTACATCTTCTGCAGTTCCGCCTGTGCTTAAATTAGCTGTATCCTTTAAGATGAGAATTTCATCTGCAGGAATTACGGAATCTACCGTATAGCCAGCGTCCTTAATAATGGTTTTTGTTAAATCGTTTATCGTAATTTGGGTTAACACATTTTCATGACCATATCCACGTCTTGGATCTTCATTCACTTTATCTACCAATTCTTGAACGGTAGATTGACCATCACCAATTACATGTGCAGGAGTCCGTTTGGCGGCAGCAACCAATTTGTTATTAATGACTAATAATCGATAATCCTCACCTGTAATAAATTTCTCAACGATAATAGCACCACTTTTAGAGCTATCTTTGGCATGATGAAAAGCCACCAAAGCATCCTCATAATTTTGAATATCCACAGAAATACCACGACCATGATTGCCATCAACTGGCTTAATAACTAAAGGATATCCAACATAACGACAAGCTTCCTCCAAGCTGCTTTCACGACGAATAATATCGCCTCTTGGCACCTCAACTTCGGCTTGCTCCAGTAGGAATTTAGTATCTTCCTTATCACATGCCAACTCCACACCTATACTGCTTGTTTCCGAAGTTACGGTTGCTTGAATACGTTTTTGATTCGCACCATAACCTAGTTGACACAAGGAATATTTATTTAAACGAATCCAAGGAATACCGCGTGCTTCCGCTTCTTCTACAATAGAACCCGTACTTGGCCCTAAACGTTCATTTTCACGTAATTCACGCATCTTTTGAATATCATCAGTCAAATCATAATCTTTGCCAGCAATTAATGCCTCACAAATATCAACCGAAGCTTGTGCAGCAAAGCGCCCAACTGACTCTTCCATATAAGCAAAAACAACGCTATAAACACCATCTTCACCATAGCCTCGTGTTCTACCAAAGCCAACATCCATTCCAGCAAGCGTTTGAATCTCCAGCGCAATATGCTCGATTATATGACCCATCCAAGTGCCTTCTTTTACACGTTGAAAAAAGCCACCAGCTTCACCAACCGAACACCGGTGTTCGTACATGGTTGGAAACATAGCCGTTAGTCGTTCATAAAATCCATCGATTTTATTGGATGGTCTTTCCTCCATTTCTTGAAGGTCTAAAACCATAACTATTAATTTATGACGACGTACAGACCAAAAATTTGGCCCTCTCATAGCATTGATTTCTCTTATTTTCATGTAAAGTGTTATTTTAGGTTGGAAAATGAATAGTGATAAATATAGAATTTTTTAACTAAATAAGTTTAGTTTTGCAATCTGATTTTGTATAATCATAATATAACAGCAAATTAATGAGTATGCTACAAGTAAAAGGGACACTAATTCCTATTGGTGGAAATGAAGATAAAGGATTTGAAGATGATGAAATTCACAGACTCGATTATATTGAAGAAGGTATTCTAGCCCATGTTGTTGAAGAAGCTGGAGGACCAAATGCCAAAATTATTGTTATTCCAACGGCATCAAGTATTCCTATAGAAGTTGGCGAAAATTATTTAACCGCTTTTGCTACTTTAGGTTGTAATAATGTTACGGTTTTAGATATCAGATCCCAAGAAGATTCTGAAAAAGCAGATTTTATTAAGCATATTGAAACTGCCGACTGTATCATGTTTTCAGGAGGCGATCAGTCTAAAATATCTAAATATATTGGTGGCACAACAATTCATAATATTTTATTAGAACGTTACAAAACGGATGCTGGATTTGTAATTGCTGGAACCAGTGCAGGTGCCATGATGATGGCAGAAGAAATGGTTTCTGGTGGTAGTGCTGCTAAAGCCTTTTTAAAAGGTGCTGTGAAAATGCGAAAAGGATTAGGTTTAATTCCTGAATTGATAATTGATACACATTTTATTCAACGTGGTCGTTTTGGACGTATTTCTGAAGCTGTTGCCAAATTTCCAACCTTAATAGGTTTTGGTTTAGCCGAAGATACCGGAATGATTATTAAAAACGGAAATACCTGTACCGTTATTGGATCTGGAATGGTGATAGTTTTTGACGGGAAGAATCTAACGCATAATAACGAAAGAGTATTAGAAGCAGGAACACCTATGACAATGGCAAATTTAACCGTCCATGTACTTTCTAATGGCGACCAATTCGACATTAGCAAACGCCAAGTAAAAGTTTTACCTATTGAAGCACCTTTTATTTAGTTCTCGATACGATTTCTATAAAAATTGAAATCACTCCTACCTGTCGGTAAGCAGGCAAACTGACGTTAATTACATCCCTCTTTTAAAAGGATTTGTTATTTATAAATAGAAATTTCATCAACACCTAAAGATGATTTTTGCCCACGATACATCCCTTCCGTATTAAACGGCATAGCAATATTTCCTTTGGCATCAACGGCAATTAAGCCACCATCGCCTCCTAATTCCAAAATACGTTTGTTGATGACTTCGTTTGAAGCATCTTGCAGACTCATATTTTTATGTTCTATTAAACAGGCTACATCATAAGCCACAACACCACGAATAAAAAACTCACCACTTCCCGTACACGAAATTGCACAGGTTTTGTTATTGGCATAATTTCCAGCTCCAACCATAGGACTATCGCCTACGCGTCCCCATTTTTTATTGGTCATACCACCTGTAGATGTTGCTGCTGCAATGTTTCCGTGTTGATCACAGGCTACTGCTCCAACGGTTCCGAATTTAGAGCCTTTCTTTTTGGCATGGTCTAATTGAAAACTATCTGTATCTTTGATTTCCAACCATTGTTTATGTCTAAAGTCGTCATAAAAATAGCTGTCATCTTCTAATTTATAATCCAATTCTTTGGCAAAACGCATAGCACCTTCGCCAGCTAAAAAAACATGCTCACTTTTCTCCATGACATCTTTTGCTAGACTAATCGGATTTTTAATGCCTGAAATTAAACTCACTGCACCTGCATTCAAGGTCTTTCCGTCCATAATGCACGCATCCATTTCGTGGGTTTCTTCAGCAGTAAAAACACTCCCTTTTCCTGCATTGAATAAATGCGAATTCTCCAAAATCATAACCGACTTTTCTACAGCATCAACAGCAGTTCCTCCAGACTCTAATACGTCATAACCAGCATCCAAAGCAGCTTTTAAAGCCTGTTTGTATTGCCATTCTAGTTCGGGTGTCATCATCCCTTTTACCAACGTTCCTGCTCCACCATGTATGGCTATTGAAAATGTATTCATCTATATGTTTTTTAACTTTGGGAAATTACAAATAGAAAATGAAATGCCGTATAAAAAAGCATAACTTTTTGTAGATTTGATGTTCTTACAAAAACAAACCAATGTCAGATCAAAAACGTCTTTTTCTAGTTGACGCTTATGCCTTAATTTTCCGTGGCTATTATGCGTTTATAAAAAACCCTCGAATCAATTCCAAAGGAACCGATACGTCGGCTATTATGGGTTTTATGAATTCTCTTTTAGACGTCATTAAGCGCGAACGACCAGATCATTTAGCGGTTTGTTTTGATAAAGGCGGAAGTGCAGATCGTGTGGAAATGTTTGAAGCCTACAAAGCCAATCGTGATGAAACGCCAGAAGGCATTAAAGTGGCTATTCCTTATATTTTGGAAATTTTAAAAGCCATGCACATTCCTATTATGGTAAAAGAAGGTTTTGAAGCCGATGACGTTATAGGAACGCTTTCCAAACAAGCTGAAAAAGAAGGCTATCAAACCTTTATGGTAACACCTGACAAGGATTTTGCCCAATTAGTTTCCGAAAACATTTTTATGTACCGACCAAAATCCTTTGGTGGTGGTTATGAGGTTTGGGGAATTCCTGAAGTTCAGAAAAAATTTGAAGTCGAGCGTCCCGAACAAGTGATTGACTTTTTAGGAATGATGGGTGATGCGTCTGATAATATCCCAGGGTTACCAGGTGTTGGTGAAAAAACCGCTAAAAAATTTATTAAAGCCTATGGTAGCATGGAAGGTCTTTTGGCAAATACCCATGAGCTAAAAGGTAAAATGAAAGAAAAAGTGGAAGGTGCTAAAGAATTGGGCTTACTTTCTAAAAAACTCGCAACTATTATGTTAGATGTTCCTGTAACATTTGATGCGAAAGATTTTGAACTAGACCAGCCAGATGTTGCCAAAGTCACAGAAATTTTTCAAGAATTAGAGTTCAGACGATTGATTGATAATTTTTTAAAAACCTTTGCGGTTCAATCGGATGACATTGCCATAGAACCAACAACAGCAACGCCAGAAAATAAAGTGACACCCAAAGAATCAGCTTCCGCTGGAGCTGGACAATTTTCGCTCTTTGGAGGCGATCCTTCAAGTGTTTCTGAAACGGAAACAGCTAACGAATTTACCAGAAAAAGAGCTGAAACCACATCGCATTTTTATCAAAGTATTTCGCCAGGCATGGCAACTAAATTATTCATAACAAATTTGATGAATCAGAAATCGGTTTGTTTTGATACCGAAACAACTGGCCTCAATCCGCTAACAGCCGAACTCGTTGGTATTGCGTTTTCATGGGAAATTGGCAAAGGATTTTATCTACCATTTTCAGAGAACAAAGACGAAGCACAAGAATTGCTTGAAGCCTTACGTCCATTTTTCGAGAATGAAGCCATTGAAAAGATTGGTCAGAATTTAAAGTATGATATTAAAGTTCTTGCCAAATATAATATTATGGTAAAAGGTAAATTGTTTGATACTATGTTGGCACATTATCTAATAAATCCAGATATGCGACATAATATGGATGTTTTAGCTGAAACCTATTTGAATTATTCACCTATTTCTATAGAAACACTTATTGGTAAGAAAGGTAAAAACCAGAAAAGCATGCGAGATGTGCCTTTGGAAACTCAAACGGAATATGCGGTTGAAGATGCTGATATTACCCTGCAATTAAAAGAACTTTTCACCAATGAACTCGGCGAAGCCAATACCCAAAAATTATTTGATGATATTGAAATTCCACTGCTTCGCGTTTTAGCTGCGATGGAATTAGAAGGCATAAATTTAGATACCGATTTTCTAAATTCCTTATCCGATCAACTGAATTCAGATATTGCCGATTTGGAACAAAAAATATACACCGAAGCTGGTGAAGAATTCAACATCGCCTCACCAAAACAGTTAGGCGATATTTTATTTGATAAAATGAAATTGGTAGCAAAACCCAAAAAAACCAAAACAGGTCAATATGCTACAGGCGAAGAAATTTTGAGTTATTTAGCCAAAGACCATGAAATTATTCAGAGTATTTTAGATTTCCGTGGGCTTTCAAAATTAAAAAGCACCTATGTAGATGCCTTACCACTTCAAGTGGAACCATCTACAGGACGCGTACATACGGATTATATGCAAACCGTTGCAGCTACTGGCAGATTAAGTAGCAACAATCCGAACCTACAGAATATTCCAATTCGTACCGAACGTGGACGACAAGTAAGAAAGGCATTCGTACCAAGAAACGAAGATTACACCTTATTAGCTGCCGATTACAGCCAAATTGAATTGCGCATTATTGCTGCTTTAAGCGAAGAAGAAACCATGATTGAAGCCTTCAAAAATGGTGAAGATATTCATGCATCAACCGCTTCTAAAGTTTTCAATGTACCGCTTGATGAAGTCACGCGCGAACAGCGAAGCAACGCTAAAACGGTCAATTTTGGAATTATATATGGTGTGTCGGCTTTTGGTTTAAGTAATCAAACGGATTTAAACAGAACCGAAGCCAAAGAATTGATTGACACCTATTATGAAAACTACCCAAAGCTGAAACGGTATATGGGAACGCAAGTCGATTTTGCTCGCGATCATGGGTATGTGCAAACCGTTTTAGGCAGACGCAGGTATTTAAAAGATATTAATTCTAGAAATGCTGTTGTTCGTGGTGCAGCCGAACGAAATGCGGTAAATGCACCTATACAAGGATCTGCTGCTGATATTATTAAAATTGCCATGATTAATATTTACAAAAAATTAAACGATGGCAATTACAAGTCCAAAATGCTTTTACAAGTACATGACGAATTGGTTTTTGATGTCTACAAACCCGAATTAGAAACCATTAAAACACTGGTTAAAACCGAAATGGAAAGTGCTTTCACCCTATCAGTTCCATTAGATGTAGATATGGATGCAGGCGATAATTGGTTGGAGGCGCATTAGAAGCGGGATTAGGTTCAGCGTTCAGAACATATTTTAATTAAAAAATAGTGAAATGAAAATACACATATAAAATTTGCTTACATTAGTATTCAACTAATTCATCCATTTTGAATTGGTATTAGAATTAATATAAAACAAACTATCATGGCAAAAAGTCAAGACGCAAAAAAAAACGTAAAAAAAGAACCCGCTAAAACAGCTAAAGAGAAAAAGGCTGAAAAGCGATTGAAAAAAGGTAAATAAGCCTTAAAGCGTTACAACACATAGTATGGATTTTGTTTAAAAGAGTAAAAACCTCTTTTCATACAAAATCCATTTTTTTATTCTCCTATACATTTGGCATCCTAAATCCTCTTCCCAATTCAAATAACTAAACGATCATATTTTACTACCTAAACCAAACCCAAAAAAGATATAAACAAAGTTATCAAAAATAACTCAGCACACTATTTGGTAATCAAATATATAATCGTAAATTTGCAAACTCTTTTAAAGAGAGGAATGTTTAATAAGTAAAATTAATAAGTGTGGACACAATAAGCTACAAAACGATTTCAGCCAACAAAGCTACTGTTAATAAAGAGTGGGTTTTAGTTGACGCTGAAGGTCAAACATTAGGCCGTTTAGCTTCTAAAGTTGCAAAACTTTTAAGAGGAAAACATAAGCCTAACTTCACACCACACGTTGATTGCGGTGATAACGTAATTGTTATCAATTCCGAAAAAATCAACTTGACAGGAAACAAGTGGACAGATAAAACATATATCCGTCACACAGGTTATCCAGGTGGACAAAGAAGTTTAACTGCTACTGAATTGTTTGGAAAAGATCCAGCAAGATTAGTAGAAAAATCAGTAAAAGGAATGTTACCTAAAAACAAATTAGGTGCCGATTTATTCCGTAACCTTAACGTTGTTGTTGGTTCAGAGCACACGCATGCTGCTCAAAAGCCTAAAACAATTAATTTAAACGAATTCAATTAATGGAAGTAATTCACAAAATTGGCCGTAGAAAGACGGCTGTTGCTCGTGTATATGTTGCTCAGGGAACTGGCAAGATTACGATTAATAAAAAAGACATGACGGTTTATTTTCCGACTGCAACATTGCAGTACAAAGTAAACCAACCTTTAGTTATGACTAACAATGATGGCAACTTTGATATTACAGTAAATGTATATGGAGGTGGTATTACAGGTCAAGCTGAAGCAATCCGTTTAGGTTTATCTCGTGCTATGTGCGAGTTAGATCCAGAAAACAGATTAACATTAAAGCCAGAAGGCTTGTTAACTAGAGATCCAAGAATGGTGGAGCGTAAGAAATTCGGTCAGAAGAAAGCGCGTAAGAAATTCCAATTCTCTAAACGTTAATATTATCCTCAACTCGATTAAGATTCTGTTTATCAGTTATCATAATCTGGTTGAAATTTTTAAACAAAAAAATAACTCAGTTATTGTTGTCCTAGTGTAACAGCAGGATTTAGTTTAGCATCTAAATGGTTCAGGCGATTTTCAAGAAAAGACCACTAAACCATTGCTAATTCAACAGAACGTAAACTATTACAAAATGGCAGTAGAAGTCAAAGAATTATTAGAAGCAGGTGTACACTTTGGACACCTAACACGTAAGTGGGATCCAAACATGGCACCTTACGTATATATGGAACGTAACGGTATCCATATTATAAACCTTTACAAAACAGCAGCTAAAATAGAAGAAGCAGGCGAAGCGTTAAGCAAAATCGCAGCATCTGGTCGTAAGATTTTATTTGTAGCTACTAAAAAACAAGCTAAAGATATTGTTGCTGAAAAAGCAGCCGATATTAACATGCCTTACATTACAGAAAGATGGCCAGGCGGAATGCTTACAAACTTTATTACTATTAGAAAAGCCGTTAAAAAAATGGCAACCATTGATAGAATGAAGAAAGATGGTACTTTCAATTCATTATCTAAAAAGGAACGTTTACAAGTAGATCGTCAACGTGCTAAATTAGAAAAGAATTTAGGTTCTATTTCAGATATGACGCGTTTACCAGCTGCACTTTTTGTTGTAGATATCAAGCGTGAACACATTGCAATTGCAGAAGCTCAAAAATTAAACATTCCAATCTTTGCTATGGTTGATACCAACTCTGACCCACGTCAAGTTGATTATGTAATTCCAGCAAATGATGATGCTTCTAAATCAATAGACAAAGTATTATCTCACGTTACAGCCGCTATTGCTGGTGGTTTAGCTGAACGCAAAGCAGAAAAAGACGCTCCAAAAGCAGAAAAAGATGCTCCAAAAGCGAAAAAAACAGCTAAAAAAGAAGTTGTAAAAGACGAAGAAGAATAAAAACTTAAGTAAAACAATACTAGAAAAGTCGTTTGATACCGTTTCCAATTTGAAAACACGTTAAACGACTTTTTTAAATTTAAAATACATTTTCAAGCTATGGTAAAAGTAACAGCCGCAGAAGTAAATAAATTAAGACAAGCCACAGGTGCAGGTATGATGGACTGCAAAAAAGCTTTAGTAGAAGCTGAAGGCGATTTTGATAAAGCAATTGACGTATTACGTAAAAAAGGTCAGAAAGTAGCAGAAAAAAGAGCCGACAGAGATTCTTCTGAAGGTGCTGCAGTAGCCAAAATTAACGATGCAAACACTGTTGGTGTTGCTCTTGTTTTAGGTTGCGAAACTGATTTCGTTGGAAAAAATGAAAGCTTTTTAGCTTTAGCTAATGAGTTAGCAGATGTTGCTATCAACTTCAACACAAAAGAAGACTTTTTAGCAGCCGATTTTAAAGGTATGACTGTTGCTGAAAAATTAGTTGAGCAAACAGGTGTTGTTGGTGAGAAATTAGAAATCACTGGTTTCGAAAAATTAGAAGCACCTTACGTTGGACAGTATGTTCATATTAACAAAATTGCTGCTTTAGTAGGTTTATCTGAAGAGGTAAACAACGCAGAAACATTGGTGAAAGATGTGTCTATGCAAGTTGCTTCAATGGGAGCAACGTCTTTATCTTACAAAAATTTCGATCCTGCTTTTATAGCTTCAGAAACTGAAGCGCGTATTGCAGTAATTGAAAAAGATAATATTGAATTAGGTCGTTTAGGTAAAACACTTAAAAATGTACCTCAATATATTTCTATGGCACAATTAACACCAGAGGTTATGGCTCAAGCTGAAGCCGATGCGAAAGCAGAATTAAAAGCGGAAGGTAAACCAGAACAAATTTGGGATAAAATTCTTCCAGGTAAAATGGAGCGTTTTATTTCTGATAACACAACCTTAGATCAAGAACAATGTTTACTTGATCAGCGTTTTATTAAAGATGACAAGCAAACTGTTGCACAATATGTTGAATCTTTTGGTAACGTTGCCATTACAGATTTCAAACGTGTAACCGTAGGATAGTTTTTAAATTATCAATCATATACTAAAGCCTTTCATTAATTTGGGAGGTTTTTTTTTGCTCTTTATTTAGTAAAAACGAAAAGTAGCAAAAAATCAAAAGTGCTGAAACTGTAGCATTTTACGGGAAAACCGTAACGGTATTTTGGGTTTTCGATGAACGGCACAAAATTCCCTAGAAAAGCTTGTTCTAATCATTTTTTTTTAAATAGGTTTGGATTTATACGGAATAATCTGGTTCAAAAATACAGTGTGAATCGGTTATTTAAACATTTTTTTTCTAACTTTAAAACAATACAGCTTATGAGACAAACCCAAATCAAAACCTACTTAAAACTCGCAATTCTCCTTTTTGGAATACCTCTTTTACTGTATAATTGTCAGAAAGATGATGATTTTATTAATCACACAGAAAACGTCAGTGAATCAGAGTATAAGATTTCAAAAATCGGAAAATCAAAAATACAAGCTAATAAGCAGTTGAAAAACAAATTGATTAAATTAGCTGAAAGTTTAGAGTCTTTAAAACAACGTACAGGTAATAAAACAGTCGTTTCTTCAGAATTTGATTTTTCCATTAATACTGATTATGCCACTTATATCGAAAATTCTGATGGCACCTACCATTCTTACACTTTTTAGATCCAACGGGAAATTGAAACGGATTCTTTAGAAAATCTACTTGTTTCATTGAAGTCAGATGGGACCTATAAAACATCCATATTAACTTATAATATAACTAAAAAGGAAAAAGAGAATATTTTTAATGGTATGCCAGTAGATCTGACCAATAAAATAAATTCGAGAGTTATTATAGACGCTCAATTAATATCAAATATTTTCAATAAAGCAGGTGACTGTGAGGGATATATCCTTCAGGAATGGTGCACTAGTGGTACACATCCCGACGAGAATGGATTTAATGATTGCCAACCAGAATATTATAACTCTGATAGAATATATTTTGGTTGTGGTTATCCTGGTAGTCCAGTAAATAATGGTTCGCCTTTCAACCCTAGCCCTGGAGGTCCGGTCGGTCCAGGAACGTCAGGAGGTGGAGGAGGAACATCAGATGATGATGATGTATCAGTACCAACTGGTCCTTGCGTAATGCCTGGTAGTAATTGTATTGAGGATGTAGATCCAGTCCATGACAAAAATTGTGAAGAATTGGGGAAATTAATGAACAATCCTGCTACCACAGCACCTCAAAATAATCCAAATATTATCGGTAACCATAAAAGCACTAGAATTGCTATACTAAATTGTGCCTCTCAATTAGGAAGTAATTTTGAACATGGATATGGATTTTATAATAAAAATAATTTTCCGCAATACGGACCTTACGCTCATAACATTCCAGCCGCCGAAGATAACCATGTACATTTTCCTGGTAATTCAGTACAATATGGCACTGTACATTCACATCCTGACAATGGTGTAAGAATCCCTATGTTTTCTCACGATGACCTATATTCACTTTTACAAATAAAAAACCAGTATGGCATAGGTAGTATGACACCGGATTTTGGTGACGCTACTTTTGTATGTGTGCTAGTGGTAAGCCAAGGCGCTCAAACTTATACGTATGCTATAAAAATTGAAGATCCAATAAAGCTGCTTAATCTTAATGATTATAAAACTACTAATAAAAAATGGAAAAGATTTGGAGATATAATAAGAAATAAATATATAGATGACGCAAATGGAGTTAATGGATCTGCAACAGAATATCAAAAAGCATTTTTAAATTTAGTAAAAGATTTAGATTTAGGAATTTCTTTATATAAAATGAAACCTAACGATTTAAGTAACCCTAATGAATTAGAAACTTGGGAAAAACTATCTTTAAATAGTAATGGTACTTTAGCCAACTCTATACCTTGCAACTAAATAAACAAAAACATTATGAAAAATATAATACTAATTACAATTCTATTCTTTGCTCTATTATCATGCAAAGCACAAACTCCAGTCGTTGGTTTAGATGCACCAACAACTACACCAAGTGGAGCATACTTTAAAGACATTAATAATGAATTTAATAAATTTGAAGGTACTTGGGTTTTTACGGAAGGCACAACAACTTTTACTGTTGCTTTAGAAAAAAAAGAAATGGTTTACGATGGATTTAAATATTATTACGATGAACTATTTGGAGCTTATTCCTATATTACTAATGGTGTTGAAATAGTAAATACGTTTCCTTTAATCACTGAAACAGAAACTGATTTAGATAATACAAGAATTGGCGCACCCTCAATAATTCCAAATAACCTATATGTTGCTTGCAATGATTGCTTACCAAATGAACGAAGATTACAACTTTATTTTTCAGATCCAGAACGTCCATATTTATCAGTTTCTATAATATTACGACATATTCAAGATGCAGACCAATTTGGTCAAGAAGCACAAATGACTGCTACCATTGTTTCTAATGGAGGAGGTATGATACCAAATGAAAACTCACCAACTGAACTTCGTGTTCCCTATGGTGAGTATTTAATGGTTAAACAACAATAAGGGTTACAACAATTCTCCCGAAGATCATAAACATCAAGCCTCTCATACATTTGGGAGGCTTTTTTTTATGAATTCCTCTAAAATTTCGCAATCCAAAAAATAAAAAATTTATGTAGCTTTGCAAAACGCTTTATTCCTAACATTCTCGATAGTTATCGGGAGGGAATCTTATATATCTAAAACAGCTCATGAAATACAACAGAATTCTTTTAAAATTATCAGGCGAAGCTTTAATGGGTAATCGTCAATATGGCATTGATCCCGTTCGTCTTGCAGAATACGCGACTGACATAAAAGAAATTACAGATTTAGGAATTCAGGTTGCCATTGTTATTGGTGGTGGAAATATTTTTAGAGGTGTTGCTGGTGCTAGTAATGGCATGGATCGTGTTCAAGGCGATCACATGGGTATGTTAGCAACCGTTATTAATGGTTTAGCTTTACAAAGTGCCCTGGAAAATGCCGATGTACCAACCCGTTTACAAACCGCTATTCACATTGAAGAAGTAGCCGAACCGTTTATTCGAAGAAAAGCTATGCGTCATTTAGAAAAAGGTCGTGTTGTTATTTTTGGAGGTGGCACTGGAAATCCGTATTTTACTACCGATTCGGCAGCTGTTTTAAGAGCTATTGAAATTGAAGCGGATGTCATTCTGAAAGGCACACGTGTCGATGGTATTTACACAGCAGATCCTGAAAAAGATTCTAAAGCTATTAAATTTGACCATATTACATTTGATGATGTGTTACGAAAAGGTTTAAAAGTGATGGATACAACTGCCTTTACGTTAAGTCAAGAAAACGAATTACCAATAATTGTTTTCGATATGAACAAAAAAGGCAATCTGTTGAAGGTTGTTTCTGGCGAAAACATTGGAACCAAAGTTAATTTATAATATTACATTTACGTTTTGGCTTGTTTCATGGAACAAGCATAAAACACATAAAATTCTTTAAAAATGGAAGACATTCAATTTATATTAGACTCAGCAAAAGAATCTATGGATGCAGCTATTAAGCATTTAGAAAAACAATTAGTAAACATTCGTGCTGGAAAAGCAAGTCCTGCCATGCTTGGTAGTGTTATGGTAGATTATTACGGATCTCAAACACCTTTAAGCCAAGTAGCCAACGTAAACACACCTGATGGTAGAACCATTACCGTTCAACCTTGGGAAAAAAATATGCTTCAGGAAATAGAGCGTGGTATTATGTACGCCAATTTAGGGTTTAACCCAATGAATAATGGTGATCTCATTATTATAAATGTTCCTCCTTTAACTGAAGAACGTAGAATTACATTAGCAAAACAAGCTAAAGTAGAAGCTGAAGATGCTAAAGTAGGTGTTAGAAGCGCTAGAAAAGATGCCAATACAGATATTAAAAAACTGTATGACGCATCTGAAGATCTTCAAAAGAATGCCGAATTGGATATTCAAAAAATGACCGACACATACGTTTCTAAAATTGATAGTATTTTTGACGCTAAGGAAAAAGAAATAATGACTGTTTAAATCTAAAAAGCGACATACAGTCGCTTTTTTAATAGAATTAACTTGCTGACTATTCATGTGGAAATATGTTCTCGCTATTTTATGTTTGTTCTTTGTTTTGCACGTGCAGTCCCAAACGCCTGTTGCATCTAAAGACAGTGTTGTTGTTCAGCAAGATTCCATAAAAAAAAGGGATTTACTTCATCAACTTGGAAATGGTTTTTTTCCGACTAAATATTTTGATATTGATCTGCGCTATTTAGTAAAGTACAACCAATATGAAGGCTTACGAAACGGCTTTGGTGGCGTAACTAATGATGGGCTTTCCGAAAAATTCAGAATTAATAGTTACGTTGCCTACGGTTTTCGTGACAATCGTTTTAAATTTGGTGTTGGTGGTAGCCTTCGATTAGAGGAAAGTGGTCAAACCTGGCTAAATGTATCTTATACAGATGATTTACAAGAAACAGGAAGCTCAAAATTTTTGACAGATAAACGCTTTTTTAGCTTTTTTGAACCACGCTTATTAAACATTGATTTGTTCTATAAATTTATAAAACAATCAGTTTCCATAGAACATGCTTTAACACCAAAAATTCTATCAGAATTTCAATTAGCTGTTAGTAACGTAAATCCAACCTACAACTATCTATATGTAAATGACAACAAAGCTTACAGCGAGTTTAATTTAAGTACAGCCATTGTATCGCTTCAATTTAACCCGTTTAGTGAGTACACATTGGTAAAAAACCGACTAAAAGAAACAACAGTTGGTTTTCCTAAATTTTCATTGCAATTTACACAAGCCGTCAGTGGTGTTTTTAAAAGTGAACTTAATTTTTCGAAAATTGATTTCCGAACATTACATGAAATACGTTATAATCCGGAATCTTTCACCCGTTTTGTTTTAACCGCTGGTTATGCTCTTGGTGACGCACCATTATCGCATTTATATCACGCCTATCCTAACAACATCAATAAAGAAACTATTTTACAACGTTTTTCTGTAGCTGGAATAGATAGTTTTGAAACCATGTATTTTAACGAGTTCTTTTCCGATAGATTTACAACACTTCAATTCCGTCATTATTTTAAACCGTTTCAAATTGCTTCACGTTTTAAACCTCAATTGGTCCTTATTTCCCGATTTGCCATTGGTAATATGAATAACATAAACAAACACCAAGGCATTACATTTGGCACGCTAGATAAAGGCTATACCGAGTCTGGTTTTGAAATTAATAAACTCATTTTTGGTTTTGGTTTAAGTGGAACATATCGTTATGGTGGCTACCATTTACCTGAAATTGGAGATAATATTGCCGTTAAGTTTACTTTTAACGTCACATTATAAGGCATTATCATTTGTAATACATCGCTTTTCCTTAACTTTGCGCCTGTTTAAAATCGTGTATGTTTAAATTATTTACAAAAGGCTTTTGGGATGTTGTTGCACGACTTATTTTGCGCAACAAAATTGGTATTCTAATTAGTATCCTAGCAGTAACTATTTTCTTTAGTCTGCAATGGAAAAATATGCGATTTACCTACACTGAAGCCAACCTACTTCCAGACGACCATCCTGTAAATTTAGTCTATCAAAACTTCTTAGATATTTTTGGCGAAGAAGGCAATCTTATTGTTTTAGGTATCAAAGATTCTACCCTATTTACGGTAGAAAACATGAACGCATGGAATAATCTTTCTGATAGCTTTAAAGCTTATGATGCTGTAGATACGGTTGTAGCCTTAAAAGATTTGCAAAAATTAGTTAAGGATGATGTTAATGAGCGTTTTGTTTTAGAACCTTTTATTAAAGATTCCATTGCGTCCATGGAACAACTTGAAACGCTAGAAGACGATTTATTTAACAAATACCCATTTTACGATAATTTCCTATTTAATAAGAATACCAAAACCATCCGAACGGCTATTTACATGAATAAAGCCATTGTAAACACATCGGCACGGAAGGATTTTGTTTTTGACGATTTAATGCCCAAAATTGCTGCTTTTGAGAAAGCAACTAACATGAATGTTCGGGTTTCTGGAATGCCTTATGTACGTACTCTAAATGCACAAAACATTGTAGATGAAATTGGGACGTTTATTCTTGGCGCACTTTTAGTAACATCCTTTATTTTCTTTTTATTTTTTAGGTCGTTTAGAGCCACTTTAATTTCTATGGTTGTGGTTTGTCTTGGTGTTATGTGGACCTTTGGAATTATAGGACTCTTAAATTATGAAATAACAGTTTTAACCGCTTTAATTCCACCGTTAATTATTGTTATTGGTATTCCCAACTGTATATTTTTAATTAATAAATATCAGCACGAGGTTAAACTTCATGGTAATAAAGTAAGATCGCTTCAACGGGTTATTACCAAAGTTGGTAATGCTACCTTAATGACCAATATTACAACCGCATCTGGTTTTGCAACTTTCATTTTAACCGAAAGCACGTTATTAAAAGAATTTGGAATTGTAGCGTCATTAAGTATTCTGGCTATTTTTATCTTATGTATTTTAATAATTCCTATTATTTACACCTTCCTTCCGTATCCAAAAGATCGTCATTTAGAGCATTTAAATAAACGTTGGATTGGTGGTTTCGTTAACTGGATGGAACGCATGGTTAAGGAAAGACGGATTACCATTTATATTACGGCAATTGTACTTCTAATTGTCAGTATGATTGGGATAAACCAAATTAAAATTTCTGGGAGTCTGATTGAAGACATGTCTAAAGAAGCTGAATTTTTCGGAGATATTCGCTTTTTTGAAGAAGAATTTAATGGCATTATGCCTCTGGAAATTTTAGTAGATACCAAACGTAAAAAAGGGGCTACCAAATTAGCAACGCTAAAACGGATGGATGAATTGGAGCAACTTATTGTGGAAACTCCGGAATTATCCAAACCTATTTCCATAGTTAGCTTGGTAAAATATGCCAAACAAGCATATACAAATGGGAATCCTAAATATTACCAATTGCCTACTAGTCAAGAAAATTTATTTATTGCCTCCTATATAAAGAATTCATCTTCAAATGTGGATTTATTGAAGAGCTTTGTGGATAGCACTGGACAATACGCACGAATTACAACCTTCATGAAAGATGTTGGTACCGATAAAATGGAACGTATTGAGGAAAACCTTCAAACAGAAATTGATAAAACGTTTCCTAAAGACAAATATGATGTTACCATAACTGGAAAAGCATTAGTTTTTCAAAAAGGGACCAAATATCTGGTTAAAAATTTAGCCATTTCCTTATCATTAGCCATTTTGCTAATTTCCATATTTATGGCATACATGTTCCGATCGTTTAAAATGATTGTAGTTTCATTAATTCCAAACCTTTTGCCATTAGTTATTACAGCAGGATTAATGGGTTATTTGGGTGTTCCTATAAAACCATCAACCATTTTGGTGTTTAGTATAGCCTTTGGTATTTCGGTAGATGATACCATTCACTTTTTGGCAAAATACAGACAAGAATTGCAAGCCAACCATTGGAAAATTAGAAAGTCCGTTTATGGTGCTTTACGCGAAACTGGTGTAAGTATGTTTTATACATCCATCGTGTTATTTTTTGGATTTTCGGTATTTACCATTTCTAGTTTTGGCGGAACCGTAGCATTAGGTGCATTGGTATCTGCTACCCTATTATTTGCCATGTTATCTAACTTATTATTATTGCCTTCCCTATTATTATCATTAGAACGCAGTATTGCCAATAAAGAAGTTTTAAAAGAACCAAGTATTAATATTATTCCAGACGAAGATGATGATGAAGCAGACGAAAATACTGCCGACTCAAAATAGTTTAGCGTTTATTTTTCAAAAAATGTATTTGATTTTTAAATCGTGAAACGACTATCTTTGTAAACTCTAATTTTTATAACCATGAAAATGCATACGGTTGCTGAATTATTAAAAAAAGGAAACACCCTTCAGGAAGTTACCATTAAAGGTTGGGTACGTAGTTTTCGTTCCAAACGTTTTATAGCCTTAAATGATGGCTCTACGTTAAATAACATACAATGTGTTGTTAATTTTGAAGAAACAGATGAAACCACATTAAAGCGCATCACAACAGGTGCTGCAGTATCTATTACAGGTGAATTAACCGAAAGTCAAGGTCAAGGACAAAGTTTAGAAATTCAAGTAAAATCTATTGAAATATTAGGCGATTCAGATCCTGAAACGTATCCTATTCAACCCAAGAAACACTCTTTTGAGTTTTTAAGAGAAAACGCGCATTTACGCACTAGAACGAATACGTTTAGTGCAGTTATGCGTTTACGTTCATCTTTATCTTTTGCCATTCATAAATATTTTAATGACAATGGTTTTTACTACATGCACACACCAATTATTACAGGTAGTGATGCCGAAGGTGCAGGTGAAATGTTTCGTGTAACTGGTTTAGATCCTAAAAACCCACCTCTAACAGAAGATGGCAAAGTAGATTATTCTGAAGATTTCTTCGGAAAAGAAACCAATCTAACCGTTTCTGGACAGTTAGAGGCTGAAACCTATGCCATGTCCCTAGGTAAAGTATATACATTTGGACCCACTTTTAGAGCTGAAAACTCCAATACATCACGCCATTTAGCGGAATTCTGGATGATTGAACCAGAAGTTGCTTTTATGGACTTGGCTGGTAATATGGATTTAGCCGAAGATTTTATGAAATCTGTTTTAGGTTATATTTTAGAACACAACAAAGAAGATTTAGAATTTTTAGATCAACGGTTATCTGACGAAGAAAAAACGAAACCACAAGCTGAGCGTTCCGAGATGTCGCTAATTGAGAAAATAAAATTTGTGGTAGATAATAACTTTAAACGTGTTAGTTATACGGAAGCTATTGATATTTTAAGAAACTCTAAACCCAACAAGAAAAAGAAATTTAACTATATTATTGAAGAATGGGGAGCTGATTTACAAAGTGAACACGAACGTTTTTTAGTGGAAAAACACTTCAAGTGTCCTGTTATTTTATTTGATTATCCAGCAAATATTAAAGCATTCTACATGCGATTGAATGAAGATGGAAAAACCGTTCGCGCTATGGATATCCTGTTTCCTGGTATTGGTGAAATGGTTGGCGGATCACAACGTGAGGAACGATTGGACGTTTTAAAAGAAAAAATGAAAGCGCTAGATATTGATGAAGAAGAATTATGGTGGTATTTAGATTTACGTAAATATGGAACTGCTGTACACTCCGGTTTTGGTTTAGGATTTGAGCGTTTGGTTATGTTTGCTACTGGCATGAGCAACATTCGCGATGTGATTCCATTTCCAAGAACACCTCAAAATGCGGAGTTTTAAATTCAGGATATGGCATTCAAAATTAAGCGAAGAAATCTTCAGATTCAGCGTAGCTAATCTTATTATTACAAACTTCGTTTTAAATTGAAAATAAAATAATTTCATAAAACAATCTGCGTTAATCCATAATGTAGATTGTTTTTTTTATTTTTATACAAACCCAAAACACACGCATGCTCAAGCAATTTTTACAATTTAAATTATCACAAAAGCTATCACCACAGCAGATTCAATTAATGAAATTGATACAGCTGCCTACGCAAGCTTTTGAGCAACGCTTAAAACAAGAGTTAGAAGAAAATCCTGCTCTTGAAAGTGGCAAGGAATCTTTGGAAGATACCTACGATGATGACTTTGATAATAGTAAAGATGAGTATGATGATAACGAAACCATTAATACAGAAGACATTAATGTAGATGAGTATTTAAGTGACGATGAAATTCCTGATTATCGCACGCAAGCCAATAATTACAGCGCTGATGATGAAGAAAAAACAATGCCGTATGCAGCTGGAACATCGTTTACTCAACATTTAAAAAATCAATTAAACACATTTAGATTAGATGATGAAGAACGTGAAATTGCTGAATTTCTAGTTGGAAGTGTGGATGAAAGCGGTTATATACGTCGTGAGCTAATAGATATTATGGACGATTTAGCATTCACGCAAAACATATATACCACCGAAGATAAAATAAAAAGTGTTTTAAAAATTGTGCATCAACTAGATCCGGCAGGAGTTGGCGCAAGAAATTTGCAAGAGTGTTTAAGTATTCAATTACATAGAAAGCAGAAAACTCCAGATGTGGAATTAGCCATTGATATAATGGATAATGCTTTTGAGCAGTTTAGTAAAAAACATTACAAAAAACTCATTCATAAATTTGATATCACAGAATTACAGCTAAAAGACGCCATTCATGTTATTGAGCATCTAAACCCAAAACCTGGTGGTTCTTATGCAGGAAACAACCGTGTAGTGGAACATGTCGTGCCCGATTTTGCCATTCGGATAGTTGATGGCGAATTGGAGCTAACACTAAATGGTAGAAATGCACCAGAATTGCATGTATCACGTGAGTATAGCAACATGATGCAAGGTTACAAGGAAAGTAAAGAGAAATCGAAATCTCAAAAAGATGCGGTTCAATTTATCAAACAAAAGCTAGATGCTGCAAAATGGTTTATAGAAGCTATTAGGCAACGTCAGCAGACGTTATTTGTTACGATGAGTTCTATTATGCATTACCAAAAAGAATACTTCTTAACAGGTGATGAGCGCAAATTACGACCTATGATATTAAAAGATATTGCAGATGAAATTGATATGGATGTATCCACCGTATCACGTGTAGCGAACAGTAAATATGTGGACACACCTTATGGTACGAAGTTAATCAAGGAATTCTTTTCTGAATCGATGACTAACGATCAAGGTGAAGAAGTATCTACCCGAGAAATTAAAAAAATATTAGAAACGGTTATCGAGGAGGAAAATAAACGGAAACCCATGACTGACGATGCTTTAGCAAAAATACTTAAAGAAAAAGGCTACCCAATTGCCAGACGAACCGTGGCCAAATACCGTGAGCAATTAGATATTCCTGTTGCACGTTTACGAAAGAAAATTTGATGAATTTTATATTAAGAAGTATTTCGTTTATTTTCCATCCTATTGTGATGCCTTTATTGGGTGTGATTTTCTATTTTTCAAAATCGCCAAGGTATTTACCCATGGAGATTATCCAAGCCAAAGTGGTTTCGTTATTTATATTAACCATTTTACTTCCTATATTACTTTATTTCTTATTAAAGTCTTTGGGTAAAACAGATTCTATATACTTACAATCTACTAAAGAGCGTATTTTTCCACTGGTTTTAAATGGTATTATTACGCTTCTAATTATTATTCGCGTGCTACCGAGTCATGAAATTATTGAATTGTATTTCTTTTTTCTTGGTATTTTACTGTCCACATTAAGCTGCTTAATTCTGGCTATATTAAAGTTTAAGGCTAGTATTCACATGATGGCTGTATCTGGCGTCTTTATGTTTTATTTGGCTTTAAGTATACATTTTAGTATAAATATAAATGGAACACTTGCGCTAATAGTGATACTTATTGGAGCTATTGCCACTTCCAGGTTGCACTTAAAAGCACATACCTATCCAGAATTAATTACAGGTTTTTTTATAGGTCTAATTCCGCAATTAATTTTGGTGAATTATTGGTTGTGAAAAATATGGAAATAGACAAAACTAGTCATCGTAACTAATATAAAACTGACTAAAGAATATAAAATATGAGTCCTACTTTAAGGGCATTCATATCAACAGATTGGTTATTTACGCTTACGTTATTAAATATAGAATTCAATCCATAATAAAAATAGATATTCCATGTATTATAACCAGCACTCATGGTAAATCCATATTGGAAGTCGTTAAAAGAATCAATCTTACTGTTTTTAATAGTCCCTAAATCGCCTCGAAATTTGGAGGAATTATACAGTAAATACCCAATATTAACACCTGTGTAGATGCGCCAGAATTTATATTCTTCAGCGGTTGAAGTTCGCCAACGAAATTGCAAGGGCAATTCCACCATATAGGTAGTAAACTTATTCTTTGTATAATTAATATCTGTTTTATCCAATACCAAGTAATCTAAATTACCAGCATCATTTTTAGTAATCAGGAAATTATGATTAAAGGAATTAGACGATAATCCTAAACCTACACCAAATGCAACATTACGACGTTTATTAATAGGGAAATCGCGAATAAACCCAAAATGAAATCCACTAGAAAATCCACTCTGCGATACTTGATCTGGTTTGTTTCCTAATAAATTATAGGTTATTGCCAAGTAAAATTGATCTTCTCTATATTTAGTGTCCACCTCTTTAGCTAAAGAGTCTTTAGCTATTTCTTCTACCTGTGCAAACGTGTTATATAGTGTTGCAAAGAATAATGTAAATAAAAACCATTTTTTCATGTAAGAATAGAAATAATAAGAATGGGTTTAAAATACAAAAAAAGGCGTTTAGATTTCTCAAAACGCCTTTAATTATAAAATTAAGAATACTTTATTGTTTTAGACTTTGTAGGGCATCTCCCTTTCTAGTCTTGTAATTTATTTTAAGCGCGTTTACTTCACGCAATTTTTGTTTTACATCAGACACAAGACCCATGTTAGTTTCTTTATCTACACTTAAAACAGTTGTTAAAAAAGGAACTTCCTCTTCACGCTTATCAGCACGTTCGGCTGCTATAAAAGCTGGAATTTCAGACACATCAGCAAATTTATCATTTAGCTGTATACGCGCTTCAGATCCAAACTGTTTATAAGCACTACTTGGTTTCCCTGCATAGATATACATTAATAGGTTACGTTTAGCTAACTTCTCTACTTGATCAGCTGCTGGCAAACTATTTTGAATTTTTAATGTATTCTGACGCATAACTGTAGCAACCATAAAGAAGAATAACAACATAAATACAATATCAGGTAATGATGCTGTAGATATGGCTGGTAAGCCTCCATCTTTTTTCTTTTTAAATTTAGACATAAATATTATGGTTTATCTAATTAGACTTTTTTGGTTCTGCTTCCGAAAATTTCTGCGGTATTAAAAGTTTAATATCTTCTATTTTATCTTTTAATTGTGCTTTTCTGGAAGGCGATGTTCTTGCATCGTTATATTCGTTATCTGCTTCTACAAAGTTAACACCTAAATTTGGGTATTTTAATTCAAACTCACGATTACGTAACACGTTATATGCTGCAATAATCTCGTTTTGAACCGCTATATAGGTTTCATAACTTGTTCCTCTATCATTTTGTAAAGAAATAATGGCTTTCTGGAAATTATCAGATGATTCTGGATTACGCTTACCTTTACAGGATTTACATGCATCCTCGCCTTTACCACCACCATTATCCAAGAAGGCAACAGCAGTTTTACGCAAATCTTTAAGCTTTATTAAATCTCCTTCACTTCCTGCGGCTTTCAAAAACAATTCATTATTGCCGTTAACAGTAAGTTGAAAAATATTTCTTTCTTTAATAATAGGTGGTTCCGTTTCTTCAATTGGTGGCAACTTTCGGTTTAGACCAGAGTCTACCTCAATAGTTGTAGTTACCAAGAAGAAAATCAATAGTAAAAAAGCAATGTCGGCCATGGAGCCTGCATTAACTTCTGGTGCTGCTCTTTTTGCCATAATTATTTATTCGTTAGTTTTTTAACGCCCGATAATAACATAATTACCGCAGCTGAAGCTATTAGAATGTAGAACGCTATTAAACCAGCGCCAACCATTTGCGATTCGCCAGATGTTGCTTCTATTCCATTATAGAAATAAGGAGTAGCATCACCACCTGAAACAGCATAAGCAATGATTAATACTGCGGCAAAAACACCTACACTAATAAGTGTGTTTTTAAGCGTAGCCGTATTTGTAAATAGGTTCTTTAAAACAAAGATTAGTACAAATAAAACCGTAATGATCATAATAGCATAAGCTACAAAGGCTAAAGGATCTACAATGGCTGTATCACCACTTAATGCTGCAGATTTTATCGCTTCATCACCTTCAGATATTATTCTTACCAGGAATATAATACCTAGAAGACCTAAGATTCCTGCCAAGATTTTTAAAATTTTGTGTAAATTCATAATTTAAAAAATTATTGCGGTTAATTATTACTTCTTGTGTCTAATCAATAAATCCATTAAAGTAATGGATGCATCTTCCATATCATTAACAATACTGTCAATTTTAGCGATGATGTAATTGTAAAAGATTTGAAGAATAATAGCAACAATTAAACCAAATACGGTTGTTAAAAGTGCTACTTTAATACCACCCGCAACTAAAGACGGTTGCATATCACCAGCAGCTTGAATTTTATCGAATGCTTGAATCATACCAATTACCGTACCCATGAATCCTAACATAGGAGCCAATGCAATAAATAATGAAATCCAAGATACATTTTTTTCTAATTGTCCCATTTGAACACCACCATAAGCAATAACCGCTTTTTCAGCAGCTTCAAGCCCTTCATCAGTTCTATCTAAACCTTGATAGAAAATAGATGCAACTGGTCCTTTTGTATTTCTACAAACTTCTTTTGCAGCTTCAACACCACCTGATTGTAATGCATCTTCTACGTCTTGTGTTAATTTTTTAGTGTTTGTTGAAGAAAGGTTTAAAAAGATAATTCTCTCAATAGCAATTGCTAAACCTAGAATTAAACATAATAATACAATTCCCATAAAACCTGGACCACCTTCTATGAATCGTTTTTTTAATTCCTGGTGAAATCCTAATGACTCTTCTGCTGCAACATCTTCTGCGGCATCGTCTTGAATTGAAGTAACAACTGTGTTTGCACTTGAAATTGCACTTGTAGTTGCGTTAGCTGTTCCGAATGCCACAAAACACATGATGGCTAGGATAGAAAATAATCTTTTCATTTGTTCTTGTTCTTAATTTTATTAGTTAAAGTGTTAAAGATATAAAAAAATTGTAATTAAAAAATTAAAATTACAGTAGAGTTATGTAAGTCTTTTTAATCTTACTTACTAAAAACACTACTGTAACAAAAGGATTTCGGGCTTTTTGAGAGACAACTTAATATGTTATTGCTATTAAATTATCACTAAATATGTGGTTTACAAACCACTACCAAAAAACACTTTAGCAGAGAGGAAGGGATTCGAACCCTCGATACCCTTTTGAGGTATACACGCTTTCCAGGCGTGCGCCTTCGACCGCTCGGCCACCTCTCTGTATTAAGTTTTTCTTACAGGGAGCCAAATAACGAAAAATCTTTATAAGGCGAAAATTTTGTGAGTTAATTTTACGCCATTTCTCCTCTTAAAGCAGTTTCAAAAACTGTTTTGAAGGTTTTTTGGGAAACTTTCTCTCCTAAAAGGTACATTAATTTAGTAATTGCCGCTTCTGTTGTAATGTCTTTACCTGAAATAACGCCAATATTTTTTAATTGTGAGCTCGTTTCATACTGTCCCATATTAACACTTCCTCCTGAACATTGTGTTACATTAATAACATGAATACCTTTTTTAATGGTTTCCTTTATTAATTGCACAAACCAATCTTCAGTTGAGGCATTTCCAGCTCCATAGGTTTCAAGAACGACTCCTTTGACATTCGGATTGTGTAAAATACCTTCCAAAATTGTTTTAGAAATACCTGGGAACAGTTTAATGAGCGCTATATTGGTATCAAATGTTTTGTGTAAGCGTAATTTTTTTCTAGCATTGGGAACAAGCAATGCATCATTGTTAATAGTAATATGAACACCAGATTCAGCTAAATGTGGATAATTTAGACTTTCAAAAGCTTCAAAATGTTCTGCATTAATTTTTGTTGTTCTGTTTCCTCTATATAATTTGTATTCAAAATACAAACCGACTTCTCTAATTACTGGTCTGTTGCGCACTTGTAAAGATGCCATTTGAATAGAGGTTATTAAATTTTCTTTGGCATCGGTTCGTAAATCTCCAATAGGCAATTGCGATCCTGTTAAAATAACAGGTTTTGCTAAATTTTCTAACATAAAACTCAATGCAGATGCGGTATAACTCATGGTATCACTACCATGAAGAACTACAAAACCATCAAAAAGATCATAATTAGTTTCAATTATTTCTGCCATTTGAACCCAATATTCTGGACTCATATTGGAGGAATCTATGGGTTCTTCAAAGGATGTAGTTTCAATTTGGCAGGTTAAAAGCTTTAATTCGGGAATTCGTTTTAATAAATTATTAAAGTCGAATGTCTTCAAAGCTCCAGTATTTGGGTTTTTTATCATCCCAATAGTACCACCTGTATATATTAAAAGAATTTTTGGACTTGTGTTTTCCATATTTATATGTGAAAAATGGCTTTCGAATTTTCCGTGGTTATTTCAGCTATGTCTTCTTTAGGCAAGTCATACAATTCTGATAGTTTTTCCAATACCTTTATAATGTATGAACTTTCATTTCGTTTTCCTCGGAACGGTTTTGGAGCAAGATAAGGCGAATCGGTTTCCAAAACAATATGTTTTAATGGGATTTGATTCAGAAACTGATCAATTTTTCCATTTTTAAAAGTCACGACACCTCCTATTCCTAATTTCATATTATAAGAAATAGCTTGTTTGGCTTGCTCTAATGTTCCTGTGAAGCAATGAAAAATACCAAATAAATCATCCGACTTTTCGTCTTCCAAAACTTCAAAAATGTCATCAAAAGCATCGCGACAATGAATTACGATGGGTAATTTATATTTTTTAGCTAATTGAATTTGATGTTTGAAGGCTTTCTTTTGAATTTCTAACGTAGACGTATCCCAATACAAATCAATACCTATTTCGCCTATAGCAAAAAAACTTCTTTGTGCAAGTAAGTCTTCAACATGCGCTAATTCATCTTGATAATTTTCTTGAACAGAAGTTGGGTGCAAACCCGTCATTAAATATACATGTTCTGGAAAATCCGTTTCCAATTTCAACATGGCTTTGGTATATGACGAATCTATTGCTGGAATAAAAAATCGGGAAACGCCAGCGTCAATCGCACGTTGAATCATAGCTTTTCTATCATCATCAAAAGCATCACTATATAAATGGGTATGTGTATCCGTAATTATCATTTTGCAAAAGTAAAAAAGTAACCACCAATGTGATGCCTTTCTACTTTATAATTTTAATTTGAACTGAAAATGTTATTTTTAAAACACTTTTTTTAAAATAGTATGTCTAACACCTATTAAAAATTCTGCCTAACTTTTTTAACCTATTATTTATAGGTATTTTTGATTTTCCCGAAAACCAAACAATGAGCGATAAAATAAGAATAAGTTTAAAAGATTTTCTTTTAGAAAAAGGCTACACGAAAATTAAACTAAAATTGACAAAGACCAATCATTTTGAAATAAAGTCTACCATAAATGGTGTTAAAGGCCTTTTTATTTTAGACACTGGAGCCTCTAGTTCATGTGTAGGTTTTGAAGCTATTGAAACTTTTAAATTGAAAGTTAAGGATTCTGAAATAAAAGCTGCTGGTGCTGGAGCCATTGATATGGTAACTCAATTATCTAAAAAAAATAGTGTTAAAATTGGAAAATGGAAACACGACAAAGTACCACTTATATTATTTAACCTAACACATGTTAATACAGCATTAGTTAGTCATAATGCAAAACCTGTTGATGGTATTATTGGGGCGGACATTTTACGGAAAGGAAAAGGTGTTATTGATTATGAGAAGAAATATCTATATTTAAAACTTTAGCTAATACAAGCTATAATTTTAAAAATACTTATCTTTATTCTAAATTCCTACAAACTAACCTCAACATGCAAACTTCTATAATTATAGCCGATGATCATCCACTTATGTTACGTGGACTCCACGACTTTCTTAAATCTAAAGGGTACACCATATTAGGTAGTGCAGAAGACGGAAAAGAAGCTTATAATTTAATTATAAAGCTGAAACCTGAAATTGCCATTTTGGATATTAGAATGCCTTTTATGACTGGGCTTGAAGTTGCTGAAGAATGTTTAAAAAATGGTATTAAAACAAAAATTATTCTAATAACCTTTGATAATGATGAGGGGTTATATGACAAGGCTCAAGAATTAAAAATTTTTGGATATATTTTAAAAGAATTTGCCATTGAAGAAATTGAGTTTTGTATTCAAAATGTTATTAATAACAAACCTTATTTTAGCGAAGAAATAGATTTATATTTAAATCCCCAGACAAACACACAAAAACCAAATGCATTAAACGATTTGACAAAAACTGAAATTAAAGTTCTAGCTTTAATTGCTCAGAATAAAACCGCTAATGAAATAGGTAATGCCTTATCCGTTTCTGGAAGAACCATTGAAAAACATAAAAGCAATATTATTAAAAAATTGCAATTGGAATCCAAACACAACAGTCTTTCATTATATGCTAAAGAAAACGAACAGTTTTTACATTAACTGAAAAATACGTAGTTCTACGTATTTCACAGCAAATAACTATTCCGTATATTTACTGTGCTATTAATCGAGTGACTTGTTTTTAACAAGTTAAAAATCAAAAGGCTTTAAAGGTTTTACTTTTAAGGTCTTTTTTTTTTACTTTATTTTAAAAAAAGGCAAAAATACGTAGAACTACGTATTTTGTACATGGTTTATATTGTATATCTTTACACTGCTATTAGTTAGTTATTTGAGGGTATTTAATAAAGGGCTTTTAATCTTAAGATTAGAAGCCCTTTTCTTTTATAAACGTATTTCGCGCAAACCAAAAATTACGTAGTTCTACGTATTTTTTATATGGTTTATGTCCTATATCTTTACAGTGCTATTAGTTAGTTATTGAGGGAATTTATAAGAAGGCTTTTAATCTTAAGATTAAAAGCTTTTTTTCTGAAACGTATTTTCCGCAAACCAAAAATTACGTAGTTCTACGTATTTTTTATATGAACTGTTAGCCCTACCTTTATCATGCTATTAATTACAGTTGTAGAATTTATTTTTTAAAACTATCCTACTTTAAAACATATAAAATGGAATCGTCAAATCTACCAAACAACCTAGAGATCATGCAGGAATCGAACACAAATAAATTTCTCGTTTTTGGAATTATCGTATTAGTCGTCATTGTTATAACGTTAAATGTTCTTGTAACCTTTTTTTAATTTAGTTAGTTATTTTTTTTAAGAAAAAAGCGCTATTTCTTAAAGAAATAGCGCTTTTTTGTTGTAATAACTTTATGAAATATTATAACTCTAAAGCCTTTTTAATATCATTATTCATTAATAATTCAGTTGGATTTTCTAATGCTTCTTTTACAGCTACCAAGAAACCTACAGATTCTTTACCGTCAATAATTCTATGGTCGTAAGATAAAGCTACGTACATAATTGGACGAATTTCAACCTTTCGATCGATAGCAACTGGTCTTTCAACAATATTGTGCATGCCTAAAATTCCACTTTGAGGTGGATTAATAATTGGCGTAGAAAGCATACTTCCAAACACACCACCATTAGTAATAGTAAAAGTACCTCCAGTCATTTCATCAACTGTAATTACGCCATCACGTGCACGAATTGCCAGACGTTTTACTTCGTTTTCAACACCTCTAAAGGTTAAGTTTTCAGCATTCCTAATTACAGGCACCATTAAACCTTTTGGTCCAGAAACTGCGATTGATACATCCACAAAATCGAAACTCTTCATTTCTTTTCCATCTATCATGGAATTAACTGCTGGATACATTTTTAAGGCTCTAACTACCGCTAATGTAAAGAATGACATGAATCCTAAACCAACACCATGTTTGGTTTTAAAGGTTTCTTTATATTCATTTCGTAACGCAAAAATTGGCGACATGTCCACTTCGTTAAACGTAGTAAGCATAGCCGTTGTGTTTTTAGCTTCCACTAACCGTTCTGCTACTTTACGTCTTAACATAGACATTTTAGTATTAGTACTTGAACGATTTCCACCTGTTGGTGTTCCCATAGATGGTACTGCATTTATAGCATCATCTTTTGTAATGCGACCGTCTTTTCCAGTTCCAGAAATTTGCGAGGCATCCATATCTTTTTCAGCTAAAATCTTTTTAGCAGCAGGACTTGCTGTTCCTGTTGCATACGTTTTAGTTTCTGCCTGAACTACAGCTTTTGGCGCTTCAGTTTTTACTTCTGTTGGAGCTTCTTTTTTAGGTTCTTCTGTCTTTTCAGAACTTCCTGAACCGCCTCCTGGCTTTTCAGCAGAGGTATCAATTAAGCAAACAACGGCTCCAACTTCTACAGCGTCACCTTCTTCAGCTTTAAGCGTTATAGTTCCACTAGCTTCGGCAGGCAACTCTAAAGTTGCTTTGTCACTATCTACTTCTGCAATGGCTTGGTCTTTTTCTACGTAATCACCATCAGCAACTAACCATGTTGCAATTTCTACTTCTGTAATAGATTCTCCTGGCGAAGGAACTTTCATTTCTAAAATCATCGTGATACTGTTTTAGTTTTTAATATGTTGTTAATGTTGATTGTTTTTTGTTTTGTCAAACACAAAGTCTATTACTTCTTGATGACGCTTTTTAGATCGTACTGAACTACCAGCTGCTGGAGCTCCATAAGGTCTTCGTGTTGCTGCTCTGAATGTTTTTGCTTCTTCAAAATGCATTAGCATATGGCTGTATGCTCCCATATTTCTAGGTTCTTCTTGAGCCCAAACAATATCTTTAGCATTTTTATATTTATTTAATACAGCTCTCATGGCGTCTGCTGGTAATGGGAATAATTGTTCTATTCTTACCAAAGCTACATCTTGACGATTTAAATTTTCGCGTTGCTCCAATAAATCATAATAGAATTTACCGGTTACAAAAACAAGTGTTTTTACATCCGCTGTTTTAATTTCGGTATCGTCTATTAATTCTTGGAAACTCCCATTCGCAAATTCATTGACAGTTGAAACCACTTTTGGATTTCGTAATAAACTTTTTGGTGTAAACACAATTAATGGTTTACGGTATTTTGCTTTTACTTGTCTGCGTAAAATATGAAACATGTTTGCAGGTGTAGTACAGTCTGCAACAAACATATTGTCTTTAGCGCATAATTGTAAATAACGTTCCATTCGTGCAGAGGAATGCTCCGCACCTTGACCTTCATAACCATGTGGTAAAAGCATGACTAATCCGTTTTGCAATTTCCATTTATCTTCGGCTGCAGATATATATTGATCCAACATAATTTGCGCACCATTACTGAAATCTCCAAACTGGGCTTCCCAGATTGTTAAGGTTTTTGGGCTTGCCATAGCATACCCATAATCAAAACCTACAACACCATATTCTGATAATAATGAATTATAGATAAAGAATTTCCCTTGATTATCACTCAATTGATTATGAAGAATAATTTCTTCTTCGCTATCTTCTACTTTTACAACAGCATGTCTGTGTGAAAACGTGCCACGCTCTACATCCTGACCTGATATTCTAACATCATTTCCATCTAATAATAAGGTTCCGTAAGCTAAATGCTCTCCCATTGCCCAATCCAGTTTGTTTTCATCAAACATGGTTTGTCTAGACTGGATTAAACGTTCTATTTTACGAATGAATTTTTTATCTTTTGGAAGGTTTGAAATAACTTTCGTTACTTTTTCTAAATCCGCTACACTACAAGTAGTATCTACGGTTTTCATCATTTTATCCTCATCTACCGAAATATAATTTTCCCATTCATTTTGCATAAATGGTGTGATTTCAGTTTTATCTTCTTTTCTGGAATCTTCTAAATTTTCTTCAAGCTTATTTTTATAATCTTCTTCAAGTTTTTGAACATAAGCCTCATCAATTATACCTTCAGAAATTAGCTTGGCAGCATAAATATCTCTTGGGTTTTGATGTTTTGAAATTGCTTTATACAGTTTTGGTTGTGTAAAACGCGGTTCATCACCTTCATTATGTCCATATTTTCTGTAACCTAATAAATCAATAAAGACATCACGCTTAAATTTCATTCTAAAATGTAAGGCAAATAACATGGCATGAACTACGGCTTCTGCATCATCTGCATTTACATGCAATACTGGCGACAATGTTACTTTGGCAACATCTGTACAATATGTGCTAGAACGTGCATCTAGATAGTTTGTAGTAAATCCTATTTGGTTATTAACAACTATATGAATGGTTCCATTTGTTTTATAGCCATCTAATTGCGCCATTTGTACAATTTCGTAAACAATACCTTGTCCAGCAATGGCAGCATCACCATGAACAACTATTGGCAATACTTGTGATGGATTTTCAGGATATTTATCATCTTGTTTGGCTCTAACAATACCTTCTACTACTGCTCCTACCGTTTCTAAATGTGATGGGTTAGGTGCAATGTTTAGATTTATTTTTTTGCCATTATCTGTAACACGATCACTGGTCCATCCTAAATGGTATTTAACATCACCATCAAAAACTTCTTGTTCATAATCTTTACCATCAAATTCACTAAAGATATCTTTAGCAGATTTTCCGAAAATATTTGTTAGCGTACTTAAACGGCCACGATGTGCCATACCCATAACAAATTCCTTAACATCATATTCAGATGCTTTTTCTATCAAAGCATCCAGAGCTGGAATTAAAGACTCTCCTCCTTCTAAAGAAAAACGTTTTTGACCTACATATTTTGTATGTAAGAATGTTTCAAAAGAAACGGCTTCGTTTAATTTTTTAAGAATATGTTTTTTCTCGTCTGTAGAAAAGTTAGGCTGATTATCATTAATATTTAATTTTTCCTGAATCCATTTAATTTCTTCAGGTTTTCTGATATACATATATTCCACACCTATAGAATGGCAATATATTTTCTCTAAATGGGTAATAATATTCCGTAACGACTGTGTACCTAAACCTAATATATTTCCTGCACTAAAAGGGGTGTCCAAATCAGCTTGCGACAAACCAAAATTTTCAAGAGCAAGTGTTGGCTCATATGTTCTTCTGGCGCGAACTGGATTTGTTTTGGTAAACAAATGTCCTCTGGTTCGGTAACTATCTATAAGTTGCACCACTTGAAACTCTTTGGTAACACTTTCGGAAACTTGCTCGCAAGAATCACCTGTTTCAGAGGTTTCGGTTAAACCATAACTTTCACTACCAAAGTCGTAACCTTGAAAAAAGGCTCTCCAACTTGGCTCAACAGAATCTGGGTTTTGTAAATATTGGTCGTATAAATCAGCAAAGTATGCTGTATGTGCGGCGTTTAAAAAAGAATATTTATCCATAAATGAATTAAAACTGAATCGTTCAGACTAAATTTACACAAAAGTACAACTTTTACTAAAATTAGATATGGTTTTCTTATTTTTATAACATCTAATTAACTAAAATTTTAAAAATGAAACTGGATTCCAAATTCACAAAAATAAACTGTCTATTATTTGGCTTTTGCTGCCTAATACTTACAAGTATTTCTGCTCAAAACAACACAAATGATTTTTGGAGTCATGTACGTTTTGGTGGTGGTATTGGTTTGGGGTTTTCAGGCGATTATTTTAGTGGAACATTAGCGCCAAGTGCTATTTATCAGTTTAATCGGCAGTTTGCAATGGGTATTTCATTAAATGGAACGTATTCTACAAGAAAAGATTTTTATAAATCTACTATTTTAGGCGGAAGTGTTCTGGGATTATTCAACCCCATACCGCAAGTGCAATTGTCAGCTGAATTTGAACAATTAAACGTAAACAGACAGTGGGAAAACCGATTACTTATTACTGACGAGAATTATTGGTATCCTGCTTTATTTTTGGGTGCTGGATATACTATTAATTCGGGACGTGTTTCAACAGCTATCGGAATAAGATATGATGTACTATATGATAGAGATAAAAGTATTTATGAAAGCTCTTGGATGCCGTTTTTTAGATTTTATTTCTAAGAATACATATTCTTAAACCAAACTTTTTGCCACTCGCGTTGTAATATTAAAAAAGCCACATGTTCTGCCATAAGAACGGTATCTGAACCATCCAGTTCTCTAACTTTTTTTTCGGAAACATCAATAATATAAAGTAGGTTTAAATACTCCATAAATTTTTCTTGGATTAATTTATATACCAGTTCATGAAGCATAAATTTTAAACTAGTTGGCAGTATCTCCAAATCAAATTCCATGTCTACGTTTGCCAAAGCTAAATCTTTATTCAGTTGCTCAATTAATTTTTGATATAAATCTAGCTGATTAGCCTCCTGAATTAAATCGGTAAAGGTCTTTGGTAATTGCATTACACATTTCGGTTCATAAGTTGCTGACCAAAGGTTTTTAATACCGTTTTTTTATCTTCAGAAACTTGTAATTTATTTAATATTTGAAATGCTTTGTTGGTGTATTCTTCAATAACTTGTTTAGTTGCTAAACTAGAACCAGATGTTTCGAAAATATCTTTTATAGTCTGAATTTTATTGGTTTGATCTGACGGTTTCAAACTGTACAAATTTAATAATTGTTGTTTGTCTTCTTCAGTAGAAAACTCCAAGGCCTTTAAATACAAATAGGTTTTTTTGTTTTCAATAATATCGCCTCCAACTTGTTTGCCAAAAGTTTCAGGATTACCAAACGCATCTAAATAATCATCTTGCAACTGAAAGGCAATTCCTAAATTTTTTCCAAATTCGTATATGTTTGCTTTATCTGTTTCAGAAGCACCGGCAACAATGGCACCCATTTCCATAGCTGCCCCTACTAAAACAGCTGTTTTGTATTCAATCATTTTTAAATATTCGGCAATAGACACATCATCACGCGTTTCAAAATCTACATCATATTGCTGACCTTCACAAACCTGCAAAGCGGTTTTACTAAATAATTTTGCTAATGCTTGAAAAGTTTGCGGTTCATAGTTTTCAAACAATTGATATGCCATAATTAGCATAGCATCACCAGATAAAATTCCAGTATTTACATCCCATTTTTCATGAACGGTTTCCTGACCTCTTCGTAAAGGCGCATCATCCATAATATCATCATGCACCAATGAAAAATTATGAAAAACCTCAATACTTAAAGCTGCATTTAATGCTTTTTCATAGTGAGCATCAAAAATTTCAGCAGTCATTAACGTTAAAACAGGACGTAAGCGTTTTCCACCTAATTGTAATATATAATTAATAGGATTATATAATGATTTAGGCTCTTTTACTTGAACGAATTCATTCAAATAATCTACAAAGGCTTGCTGATAAAAAGGTATGTTTTGCATGAGGCAAAAATAAGGCAATTCATTTAATTATTACAACAACATTTTGCCAATATTAATAAAAGGTTAATACTTTGGAAACTTTTTAGGTTTTTAAAGTTTCCTTTGGTACATTTGCACCACATTATGAAAGAAAAAATTTTAAAAAGCGCAGCAGACATGTTCATAACCTATGGGTTTAAGAGCGTAACTATGGACGATATTGCTAATGAAATTGGTGTTTCAAAGAAAACCATTTATCAGCATTTTGATAATAAAACCAAGCTGGTTGAGGCTACAACCATGCATCTATTCGAAATAATTTCGCATGGTATTGATTGCATTTGTGCTTTAGACAAAAACCCTATTGAAGAATTATACGATATCAAGAGTTTTGTTATGCAACACTTGAAAGATGAGAAATCATCACCACAGTATCAGCTTCAAAAATATTATCCTAAAATAGCTGCCACCTTAAAAACAAAGCAGTTTGACGTGATGCAGGACTGTGTTAAAGATAACCTTGAAAAAGGCGTTAAAAACAATCTGTTCCGAGCGGATATTAATATTGATTTTATTTCTAGAATTTATTTCAATAACATGGTATCATTAAAGGATCAAGATTTATTTCCACTTAACAATTTTTCTATGAACATGCTCATGGAAAATTATTTAGAATACCACTTAAGAGGCATATGCACACCTAAAGGTTTAGATGTATTAATCAAATTATTAAAAACAAATCAATTAATTAACGAATGAAAAATAAGCTAGTATTAATAGCATTTTTGGCAACATATAGTCTGTTTTCACAAGAAAACAAACAACAATTTACGCTACAAGAAGCCATAGATTATGCCTTAATAAATAATCGATCTGCAAAAAATGCTGTTAGAGATATTGAAGCAGCCGAAAAACAAAAATGGGAAACAACTGCTTCTGGTTTACCTCAAATAGATGCCGCTATAGATTATACTAATTGGATAAAACAACAAGTAGCCTTATTACCAGCAGAAATTGCAGGCGGAACACCAGGCACATTTGTTCCTGTACAATTTAGCCCAAAACAAAATTTAAATGCTATAGCAACTCTAAATCAGTTATTATTTGATGGTTCTTATATAGTAGGACTTCAATCAGCAAAAGTATATTTAGAAATTTCTGAAAATGCAAAAATAAAAACTGATTTAGAAGTTAGAAACGCCGTAATAAACGCTTATGGGAATGTGCTTTTGGCGGAAGAAAACTTAAAAATTGTCAACAAAAATATTGTTGTACTTGAAAAAAACCTAAATGAAACCACCAAAATTTACGAAAATGGCTTAACTGAAGAAGAAAGTGTTGAGCAGTTACAAATAACTTTAACCGGTTTAGAAAACTACTTAAATAATGTGGAGCGCACCAAAAATATTGCTTATCAATTATTCAATATTACTTTAGGAATTGATTTAAATGAACCAACTACTTTAACAGATAGTCTAGAAGTGTTAACGCTTCAAAACATTTCGCTTGACTTATTACAAGCCGATGAAAATATTGAAAACAGTATTGATTACCAAATTGCAAAAAACCAAGAAGTATCAAAAGAGTTACTTTTAAAGTTAGAAAAAAGCACCTTTTTGCCAAGATTAAGCGCTTTTATAAATGGTGGTTATAGCGGATTTGGCGAAACTTTTGCCTTTACAACAAATAATCAGGCATGGTATGGATCTTCACTTTTTGGTGTAAACATGTCTATTCCAATATTTAGTTCTGGTATGCGAAGTGCTGCCACACAACGTGCTCGAATAGATTTAGATATTGCTAAAGAAGAATTAACAGAAACTGAACAACAGTTAAAATTTCAAATATCGGCAGCTAAAAGCGACTACCAATTTGCTATTGAAGAATATGAAAACAAACAGCAAAACTTAAATTTAGCCGAACGTATAGAACAAAAAAACCAAACAAAATTCTTTGAAGGAATAGCGTCTAGTTTCGATTTACGACAAGCACAAACACAACTTTATACTGCACAACAGGAATATTTACAATCCATGTTTAATGTTATTACTAAAAAATCAGAACTTGAAACTATACTCAATACTGTAAATTATTAAGCCAATCCATCACACTGAAATCATGAAAAACATAAAATTACTTATTATTCTTGCCCTTATCATTTCGTCATGTGGCAATAAAAAAGAAAAATCCCTTGATGCTGTTTTAGAATCAAACAACTTAACAGAATTAAAAGAAAGACGCAGCGAAATTGACGTCAAGCAACAAGAATTAAACGACCAGATGGCTTTGCTAAACGAAAAAATAGCACAGTTAGATACTATTAAAAAAGTGCCTTTAATTACCACATTTAAGGCGAAGCAAGAAGTTTTTAATCACCTTTTAGAAATTCAAGGAAATGTTACCACCAAAAATTTATTGGTTGTAACACCAGAATTCAATGGCATCTTAACTAAAGTATATGTTAAAGAAGGACAGGAAGTAAAAAAAGGACAACTTTTGGCTAAAATTGATGATGGTGGTTTAAGTCAACAACTAGCACAATTAGAAATTCAAACCAATTTAGCTAAAACGACTTTTGAGCGTCAAAAGCGCTTATGGGACCAAAACATTGGTAGTGAAATTGAATATTTACAAGCTAAATCGTCCTTTGAATCCCAAGCAGAAGCTGTAAATCAACTCAACCAACAAATTTCAAAAACCAATGTAACTGCTCCATTTTCTGGAACTATTGATGATGTGATAACAGAACAAGGAAGTGTGGTTATGGCTGGACAAAGTCAACTAATGCGTATTGTAAATTTAGACAACATGTATATTGAAACCGATGTGCCTGAAAGCTACATTGCTAATGTTACAAAAGGAAAAAATGTTACGGTTGAGTTTCCTATTCTTGGCAAAACCATTGATACGAAAATTCGGCAAGCTGGCGATTTTATAAATCCAGCCAACCGAACTTTCAAAATAGAAGTAAGCGTACCAAATAATGATAAAACCATTAAGCCAAACTTAACTGCACGACTTAAAATTAATGATTACACAAATGAAGAAGCGTTACTAATTCCGCAAAGTATTATTTCAGAAAATGCTGATGGTGAACAGTACATTTATGTTATTTCTAATAAAAATAACACAAGTGAAGGTGAAGCCAAACGTGTTATTATAAAAACTGGAAGAACTCAGGGAGACGTTATTGAGGTGCTAGAAGGTATTGAAGATGGTGCTGAAATTGTAAAAGAAGGCGCTAGAAGTGTTAAAGATGGGCAAATGGTTAAGGTTGTAAACCTAGAGACCGAAAGCACTAACGACTAAAAAGAAACAAATGACTAAAAAGAAAAAACAAGTCGATAAAGAATTTGGTTTATCATCATGGGCTATTAACAACAAGACCACCATGTATGTACTTATTCTTGTTATATTTTACTTGGGTGTAGCCGCATTTTTTGAAATGCCTCGCGAAAACTTTCCCGAAGTAAACGAAACAAAAATATATGTTAGTTCTATTTATCCAGGAAATACAGCCGAAGATATTGAGAAACTCATTACAGACCCACTTGAAGACGAACTAAAAACCGTTAGTAATGTGGTGGAAATAACCTCCACATCACAAGAAGATTATTCCATGATTATTGTGGAATTTGACGAAAATCTTACTGTTGAGCAAGCTAAACAAAAGGTGAAAGATGAAATAGACACCAAAACAGCTGGCGAAGATTGGCCAATGTCCAATGGTGCTAAAGTAAAACCAGATGTTTTTGAATTGAGCCTTTCTGAAGAAATGCCCATCTTAAACATTAACATTTCTGGCGATTATCCTATTGAAAAACTCAAAGAATATGGTGAAATTCTTCAAGATGAAATTGAAGATTTATTAGAAATAAAGAAAGTTGATATTCGTGGTGCTCAAGACAAAGAAGTTGAAGTAGCCGTAGATATTTACAAAATGATGGCTGCAGATGTTACTTTTAACGACATTATTGGCGCCATAAATAACGGAAATATCACCATGTCTGCTGGAAACTTAAAAACCAGTGGTCAGCGCAGGACTATTCGTATTCTTGGTGAAATTGATTCTCCAGACCAACTAGAAAATTTTGTTGTTAAAGCCGAAAAAGGCAAAGCTATTTACTTAAAGGATGTTGCAACTGTAACGTTTCACGAAGAAGACAAAACAACGTTTGCTAGAGAGTTTGGCAAACCAGTTGTTATGCTAGACGTTAAAAAACGTGCTGGTAAAAATATGGTGGATGCTGCTGACCAAATTAAAGTTATTGTTCAAGAAGCTATTGATAATAAATTTCCACAGGATTTAAGAGTAACAATTGCCAACGATCAGTCACCTGTAACTATCGGACAAGTAGATGATTTAGTAAACAACATTATTTTTGGTGTTATTCTGGTAGTCATGGTTCTAATGTTCTTTTTAGGGTTCAAGAATGCCATTTTTGTTGGGTTTGCAATTCCCATGTCCATGTTTATGTCGCTCATGATATTAAATCTTCTTGGACAAAGTTTAAATACCATGGTACTTTTCGGATTAATTATGGGTCTCGGAATGTTGGTAGATAATGGTATCGTGGTGGTTGAAAACGTGTATCGTTTAATGGACGAGGAAGGTATGAGCCGAATGGAAGCTGCTAAAAAAGGTATTGGTGAAATTGCATTTCCTATTATTATTTCTACAGCAACAACAGTAGCCGCCTTTATTCCTTTAGGTTTATGGCCAGGAATAATGGGGCAATTTATGATGATTTTACCAATAACACTTTCCGTTGTTTTAGGATCTTCTTTATTTGTGGCTATTTTCTTTAACTCGGTTTTAGTCTCGCAATTTATGAGTACCGAAGATAAAGATATGCCTCTTAAGAAAATTATCCGGAACACATCAATAATTGCTGGTATTGGACTATTAATACTTGTTTTTGGTGGCGAATACCGAGGATTAGGAACACTCATGGTTTTAACTGCTGTTATGCAATGGGTTTACAGATTATTTCTACGTAAATGGGCAAATAATTTCCAAACAAAAACATTGGTGAAATTAGAGCGTTGGTATGAAAGCCAACTGCGTTGGGCTTTATCAGGTAAAAAACCATATATAATTTCCGTTGTTACAATTGTATTATTATTTGTTTCAATTGGCGCTTTTGTTGTTTCGTTAGCCACACAACGGACCAAGGTTGAATTTTTCCCAGACAACAAGCCCAATCAAATTGTTGTTTACGTAGAGTATCCGCAAGGAACTGCCATTGAAAAAACAAATGCTATTACACAAGAAATTGAGAAACGAGTTTACACCGTTGTTAATGACGAGCAATATCGTGAAGGTGATTATAACTATATGGTAGAAAGCGCTGTTTCGCAAGTTGGTGAAGGTGCTGGAAATCCGCAAACAGATAGTGGTTCATCAGCAGAAATGCCGCATAAGGCTAAAATTACAGCGTCCATGCGCGAATATAAATACCGTCGTGGTGAGGATAGTGAATTGCTACGTCAAAAAGTACAAGAAGCTTTAGTAGGCATTTATCCAGGTGTTTTGATTTCCGTTGAAAAAGATGCCAATGGACCACCTGCAGGTGCACCAATTAATATTGAAATAGAAGGTGATGACTATGACGAACTCATTAATACAGCCGAAAATATGCGCGAATTCATTAATACCAAAAATATTCAAGGTATAGATGAATTAAAAATTGATGTCAATAAGGACAAGCCATCCATGCGTGTTACTATTGACAGAGAAAAAGCTGGTGAGTTAGGTATTAGTGCCTCATTAGTAGGACAACAATTACGTAATTCCATTTTCGGATCCAAAGCTGGTATTTACAAAGAAGATGGAGATGACTTTGATATTTACGTACGTTTTAATGAAGAAAATCGCTACAATACAAGTGCATTATTTAATCAGAACATTACGTTTAGGGACAATACAGGACAACTAAAAAGCATCCCTGTTTCTGCGGTTACAAAACATGAAAACAATTCCAGTTTTAGTGCTATTAAACATAAAGACACCAAGCGTGTGGTTACTGTTTATTCTGCCCTTTCACCTGGATTTACAGATGCAGGCGCTATTGTAACGCAGATTCAAAATGAAATGAAGAGTTACAAAAACCTTCCTAAAAATATTCATATTGATTATACGGGTCAAATTGAAGAGCAGAATAAGCAAATGGTATTTTTAATGGGTGCCTTTTTTACTGGTTTAGGATTAATTTTTTTCATATTGATATTTCAATTTAATTCCATTTCTAAACCAGCCATTATTATGCTTGCCATATTTTTAAGCCTCATTGGTGTATTTGGCGGTATTGTAATTACTGGTAGCGCATTTGTTATTATGATGACTATGGTAGGTATTATTTCTTTGGCAGGTATTGTAGTTAATAATGGTGTGGTATTACTAGATTATGCGCAATTATTAATAGACAGAAAGAAACATGAACTTGATTTAGATAATTCTGAATACTTAATCAAAGAGGATTTATTTGAAAGCATAGTACGAGCAGGTAAAGCGCGTTTACGTCCAGTATTGTTAACAGCCATTACAACCATCCTTGGTTTAGTGCCTCTTGCTATTGGATTAAATATAAATTTTTTCACCTTATTTAGTGAATTAAACCCTAATATTTATATGGGTGGAGATAATGTGGTATTTTGGGGACCATTAGCGTGGACCGTAATTTACGGATTATTGATAGCTACATTTTTAACTCTAATAGTAGTACCTGTTTTATTCTTTTTATCCATGCAATTAAAAATGTGGTTTAGAAGAAATAATAATTAAACAGCAACGTATTTAAAGCCAATTCTTATACTCTCAAATAAAAGATTGACTAATAGCAGAAAGCCTTAACAAATGTTGAGGCTTTTTTATTTGATAATCGGTTAACTTGCTTAAATTTGCATCCGCATACACCTTACAGGTGTAAAAACAACAAATTATGTACAGAAGTCATACCTGTGGTGAATTACGAGCATCACATATCAATACCGAAGTAACCCTTTCTGGTTGGGTACAAAAATCACGCGATAAAGGTTTTATTGTTTGGGTGGATTTACGCGACCGTTACGGTATTACCCAATTAGTTTTTGATGAAGAACGCACGCCAAAAGCCATGATGGATAAAGCTCAAAAGCTAGGTCGTGAATTCGTCATTCAAGTTACAGGAACCGTTATTGAGCGTGCTTCTAAAAATGCGAATATTCCAACAGGTGATATTGAAATTTTGGTTTCTAAATTGGATATATTAAACGAATCACTTTTACCTCCTTTTACTATAGAAGATAAAACCGATGGTGGCGAAGACATACGTATGAAATATCGCTATTTAGATATTCGTCGTAATCCTGTAAAAAATAGTTTGATTTTCAGAGCAAAAGTAGCTCAAGAAGTAAGAAACTTTCTATCTAACGATGGTTTCATTGAAGTAGAAACACCTTATTTAATAAAATCGACACCAGAAGGTGCTCGCGATTTTGTTGTGCCATCCAGAATGAACGAAGGTGAGTTTTACGCACTTCCACAAAGTCCACAAACATTCAAACAACTATTAATGGTTGGTGGCATGGATAAGTACTTTCAGATTGTAAAGTGTTTCAGAGATGAAGATTTACGTGCAGACAGACAACCAGAATTCACGCAAATAGACTGCGAAATGGCCTTTGTAGAGCAAGAAGACATATTAAACGTTTTTGAAAACTTAACCCGTCATTTATTAAAAGAAGTGAATGGTGTTGAAGTCGATAAATTTCCAAGAATGTTATATGACGATGCCATGCGCTTATACGGAAATGACAAACCAGATATTCGTTTCGGAATGGAATTTGGCGAGTTAAATGATGTAGCACAACATAAAGATTTTGGGGTATTTAATGATGCTGAATTAGTTGTAGGTATTGCAGTTCCTGGAGGAAATAGTTACACTAGAAAAGAAATTGATAAACTGATTGATTGGGTAAAACGTCCACAAATTGGTGCTTTAGGCATGGTTTACAGTCGCTGTAATGATGACGGAACCTACAAATCATCTGTCGATAAATTTTTCGATCAAGACGATTTAGCAAAATGGGCCGAAAAAACAGGTGCCAAAGCTGGCGATTTAGTTTGTGTACTTTCTGGCCCAACTAATAAAGTTCGTGCCCAATTAAGTGCCTTACGTATGGAATTAGCAGAACAATTAGGATTAAGAGATCCTAAAGTATTTGCACCGCTTTGGGTTATAGATTTTCCATTATTGGAACTAGATGAAGAAACGGGTCATTACCATGCTATGCATCACCCTTTCACCTCTCCTAAACCAGGGCAAATTGAATTATTAGATACAAATCCAGGAGATGTAAAAGCCAATGCTTATGATTTGGTATTAAATGGAAACGAAATTGGAGGTGGCTCTATTCGTATTCATGACAAAGCAACACAAGCAATTATGCTGAAACATTTAGGTTTTTCTGAAGAAGAAGCTAAAGCGCAATTTGGATTTTTAATGGATGCTTTTGAATATGGCGCACCACCTCATGGTGGTTTAGCCTTTGGACTTGATAGACTGGTAGCCATTTTAGGTGGCCAGGAAACTATTAGAGATTTTATTGCGTTTCCAAAAAACAATTCAGGTCGCGATGTCATGATAGATGCTCCTGCTCCACTAGACAATAAACAATTAGAAGAATTAAGTTTAAAACTGAACTTAAAATCATAAAAATTTAAAAATTGTCTCGATAGCTTATCGGGACATTTTTTTTAGTAGTTTTAACTAATGAACTGGAAGCGCATTTTTAAAATTTTTCTATATGTTATTTTAGGGCTAACTATTGTGCTCTTTGCCTTATATGGATATGCGTATTATATGTTTAACTACAAGTTCGTTCCTGAAAAAAAGTACACGCATGACGTTGAATATATAGATCCTGAAACCGCTTTGTTAAGCGAAGGTTTTGAAGTTTGTAATGAAAACTATATTCTTCAATATTACAATCCAGAACGCGCTACGTATAGCAAAGGTAAAAATGGTTTGCGAAAATTTATTCTTTCAAATTACAAGAACAAAAACTATACAGATTCCGGTTATTTAAACATCCGATTTGTTATAAATTGTAAAGGGGAAGCTGGACGTTACGTGATTCATGAAAATGATTTAGATTTAAACCCTTCAACATTTAATAAGGATTTAGTTGATCAGTTATTTCAACTAACAACTGAACTTAAAACGTGGAATCCAAATTATCTTTTTGATGATTATCGGGATTCATATATGTATATATCCTATAGAATAGAACATGGCGAGATTATTGAAATTATACCTTAATATTTTTGTAATTCTTTGTCTTTTTTCATGTCAAACCAAACGTGAAAAGGCGGAAGAAGCATACAGTTTTGGCGTTACCAATTTTGGTCAAGGTTCAGCAGGTAGCATCAATGGTATTGCACGCGCTATTGAAATAGATTCTACATATGAACAGGCTGTTTACGAACTTTCTGTTGCATATTTAAAACGTGGTATGCCTCACGAATGGAAAGCGCAATATGATAAAGCGGTTCTTTTAGATTCTGTAACGCGTATTCCTTGGCGTGGTTATTTATATTTATGGTTTTACCGAGATTATAAAAAAGCTATTGCCGATTTTGATGCGTCAGATACCTTAACACCAAATTTTACCGATCAGCCACAAGGACACAGTGTCGATTATTGGCGAGGCATTGCCTATTTAGGATTAAAGGATTATGACAATTCCATCCTGTATTTTGACAAATATATCCATCAAGAAATAGAAGAGTCTGGTGAAGATTGGGTAGAACTCACAGCTTTTTTATATCGTGGTATTGCCTATTATGAATCTGGAAATTATGAAAAAGCGCTTTATAATTTTGAAAAACGACTAGAACACGGTAGAAATTTAAGTGCAGATGCCAAATATTATATGGCTTTAATAGCGCAACAACAAGGAAAAATTGAATTGGCAGAAGAATTAATAAATACAGCTATTGATGAATTTAAACAAGGTTATTTTAACAACAGACCTTATGTTGAAACCTTAAGACAAATTTATTTAGAAGATTTACATGCACTAAAATTGCAATTGCACCAAGATAATGCCTAAAAGAACCCTTTTTAAACGCCTTTTAATTTGGCGTGCCAAGCACGTTTCAAATAAGCAATTTGTATATTTATTAAGTATACTTGTTGGTTTTACATCTGGAGTTGGAGCGGTTATTCTTAAAAATTTAACGCATTTTATTCAGCATTTACTAGAAGGTAATTTAGTAAAATACTATCACCATGCATTTTATTTCTTATTTCCAATTATAGGTTTTACGTTAGTATACCTTATTATAAAATATGTTATTCGGAACAAAGTAAGTCATGGAATTCCTTCCACGCTATATGCTATTGCCAAACGAAAAGGTATTATTAAAAGGTATCAAATGTTTGGTTCATTTTTAACGGCTCCAATTACGGTAGGATTTGGAGGTTCTGTTGGTCTGGAAGGGCCAACAGTAGCAACAGGAGCCGCTATAAGTTCCAATATTTCTAAACTGTTTCATGTTAACCAAAAAACTAAAACCTTATTAATAGGTTGTGCTGCTGCTGGTGCTATGTCTTCAATTTTTAAAGCGCCTGTTGCTGCCATTATTTTTGCCATTGAGGTATTTAGTTTAGATTTGACTATTGCGTCTATGTTGCCATTATTATTAGCATCATTATCGGCTATTTTTACATCGTATTTTTTCTTTGGAAATGATGTCTTATTACCCTTCGATATTAAGGACGGTTTTTCCGTTTCCGATGTCCCATTTTATATTATTTTGGGAATTTTTGCTGGTTTTACATCTATGTATTTTACAGAAATATATGAGCGTATTCAGAAACTTTTCGACAAAATAAAATCCGCTTGGTACAGAATTCTTGTTGGTGGTAGTGCCATAGGTGTACTTATTTACTTTATTCCACCTCTTTATGGAGAAGGTTTTGATGTGATGAACAATTTAATTGCTGGTAATCCTGAAAAAGCACTGGTAAATAATTCCTTGCATTTAGACCTAACCAATATCTGGGTTGTTATTGGGTTATTAGCAGGCTTGGTTTTTTTTAAAATTATTGCTAGTGCCATTACTTTTGGTGCAGGCGGTGTTGGTGGTATTTTTGCACCTGCATTATTTATGGGAAGTATTATGGGTAACTGTATTGCTAAAATTATTAATCATTGTGGTTTAGGTTTTTCAGTTTCCGAAAGTAATTTCACATTAGTGGGTATGGCTGGTGTTTTGGCTGGTGTTTTACACGCACCACTAACAGCCATTTTCTTAATTGCGGAAGTAACGGGTGGTTATGATTTATTTATACCATTAATGCTTACGGCTACTATCTCGTTTAGTTTAACAAAATACTTTTATCCACATTCTGTTTATACGATGGAATTGGGTAGAAAAGGGGATTTAATCACCCATGATAAAGATCATGCTGTTTTAACTCTTATGAATATCAATTCGGTTATTGAAACCAATTTCATTAGTGTTTCTCCAGACATGAGTTTGGGAGATATTGTTCATAAAGCAGTCGTTAAATCCAATAGGAATTTATTCCCAGTTATAGATGATAAAACAAAAATGTTAGTCGGCATTATTTTACTAGATGATATTAGACCTATTATGTTTGATCAATCTCTATACAATGAAGTTATTGCTAAAGAAGTCATGCAAAATCCACCTGCAATTATTGATATGGAAAAGGATAAAATGACGACTATTATGAAAAAATTTCAGGATAGTAATGCTTGGAATTTACCTGTTGTAAAAGATAATGAATACATTGGTTTTATATCTAAATCCAAACTATTAACAGCCTACAGACGAAAACTTATTAATATTACCCATTGAGTATGAAATATATTATTTTATTAATTTTTATAATAACATTAACGGCTATTATTTGTGGCTTAACATTAGATTTAGAATATGCACAAAAACTTATAGGAGGCGGAGTTTTAGGTTTATTTTTTATAGTTTTTCCACTTTTTTCATGGTACAGATGGAAAGATAAAAAAATGAGTGATTACTTGCTTAATAAGGAAAATTTGGACAAGATGCGTGACAGCCAAAAGCGCAATAAGCACTAATTCAAATTTCTTCTTTCAATAAAAAAACGCTTTAGTAGCAAGGCTGATTCTTCTGCCATAACACCACCTTTTACAATGGTTTTTGGGTGTAACTTGGTTTGTAAATTTATACAACCGCGTTCTTCATCGCGAGCACCATATACTATATTACTTATCTGACTCCAATACAAAGCACCACCGCACATTTGGCAAGGTTCCAACGTAACATACAGTGTACAATTATGTAAATATTTACCACCTAAAAAATTAGCTGCAGCTGTAATGGCTTGCATTTCTGCGTGCGCAGTAACGTCATTCAGCATTTCTGTAAGATTATGACCACGAGCTATAATCTTATTATCAATAACAATAACGGCTCCAACTGGAATTTCGCCTTTATGAAAAGCTATTTCTGCTTCTTGTAAGGCTTTTTTCATAAAATAAGTGTCATCAAAAAATGTCTCCATGTTGTAAAAATAAAAAAGGCAACTAAATAATTAGTTGCCTTTTTAAAATATCATTTAAAAAATTATTAGTTTTTAATAACCTTATGGTTTACATCAATATTCTGACCTTTCATATTCAAGATGTAAATACCTGTTTGAAATGCACTCATATTAATTTCAACAGTACCAAACAAATCAACTTGTTTGTTATACACTTGTCTTCCATTTAAATCTGTAATAGTCATAGTTACTTGACCAAACGTTTTATTTGTTTTAATAAACAAATTATTATTAGTTGGGTTTGGATACACTTTATAATCACTCTGTCTAAACTCGTCCACACTTAAACTTGTACAGTTTTGTAATGTAGGATCAGTTTCTAAAGGCATTGAAAAATCTTCTATTTGGTCTGTTCTACTAAATTTACTACCACCAGATGCATTTAAGCCTAAACCTCTATTAGCGAATACTTCCCAAATTATACACTGATCTTCACCACCTGTACTTGCCATGTCTGCAGCTAATAAGGCATCACGTCCATCAATAAAATCTGGACCACATGGTTGTAATTTAAGACCATCTAACACCAATTGCATCACTTTATTATTTCCACCAGTACCGTAATATAAATCGGAATCGAAACCATACTTATCAACATAAGCTTCTGTTAAATCATAAAGCATAGTAGCCCAAATAAATCCAATCCCGTGTGGTTGGGAAACTTGAGCAGAATTATTAGTATCTGCATACGTAAAACCATTTACCGAAAAATCAGTTGCATATTTAGCATTTCTAATTCCAATACCGCTTACGCTTTGCCCTGCAGAGTATGTTACCATACCACGTCCAGCTGCGTAATCTTCAGTTTCTTGTAATGTTATCATTAAAGAGAACCAATCAGACCAACCTTCACCCATTTGAGTTTCGTTAGTCAAACAGCCTGCTTGACTAGCACCACCAGTTAAACGATTTGAAATACCATGTCCATATTCGTGTGCTACAATCATATTATCCAAACTCCCATCAATTAAAAATGGACTTGGTCCTTGCAGTGTTACATTAACTGTTTCGTTTTCCATAGCTGCAATTAATAGTTCACCATCAGCAAAATTCATAAAAACAGATGGGATTGTAAAAGCTGGAGTAGTTTGACCTGCCATATTTACATAAGGTACGTAAGCTGGATCATTGGTTGGATTATTGTGATTAACAACAATTACTGCAACAGCTCCTGCATCTTGGGCGTTTTGTATTTTATCAACAAACGGACAATTCCCTCTTCTAATTACAGCAATTTTACCAGCTACACTGGCTATAGGGCTGCAACCTTCTGAAGCATTTATGGTGGAATCATTAACCAATTGTAAATCGGCCGTAACAGCTACTGGTCCAATTCCTGTTATATTGTTAGGTGCTGCTGTTGCCGGATTAACTGCAGCATATATTCCAGCTACAGAACTATTATTTACTGTAACCAAATCCTGTAAACCTGCTGGAGCAGACCATAAAAACATGCGCATACTTGGGTTAGATCCATCTGGTGGTGTTCCAAAAAAGGCATTATTTATGGAAGTTCCAAGACCATTTCCATCTTGAGCATCCGCGAAAACAAAATCATTTCCAACGCCTCCATTTCCATAGTTATTGGCTTGAAAATTCCCACTAACCTCATCAAAACCATACTGATACCAAATATCGTGCATAACGTTGTTCACATAAAACAGGTTGGTTATGGAAACATCTTCATATAATTCTGGCTCTTGATTTAAATTTAAAGGAAAATCGAAGTTTAATGCTGACGTACCGTTTGGAGAATATCCAGCGCCATTATTTCCATCTCTATCTTCCATTGCCCATACATTATTACCACGTGTTATAAGTTGTTCAGCTCCAGCAACACCATTAGTGTCATGCCATCCAAAAGGAGACGCATCAATATTTGCTGGCTCAACTAATAAGGTTCTGCTACCATGGTTTGGACTTTCCACTGGAAGTGCAAATACATTATATTGCGATCCATCATTCGTCATATAAGAAGCCTCCTTAAATAGTGAAAAATTAGGCTCTGCTTGAATAAAAGTGTTTGTTACATGATTGTGATTCTCGTGTTGTGAATCGCCAAAATTACAAGATAAAACCCAATCGTTTTGATTTAAAATTTCACCAGAAACAGCATCTATTCGAACACTGTGCCAATTAGCACCATTTAAAGTATGAATACTTAAATTCCAAGAAAGTGTTAAGCTACCTGCTTCATCTTTAAAATATACTAACTCAACAGGAATACTTGTTTGCGAAATAGCACCATTTGAAAAAACATACTTGTTGTTAATTTTTTCTAATAAATCTAGATTCTGAACAGCGCCTAAATTCAATACTGAAGCAGCTGTTTGAATAGCCTGTTCAGCCGTTAATTGTGGTGTTGTTGTATTAACTCTTTGATTTATATTGCCTGTAAAACTATTAGCATAATAAAAAACGGCATTACCTTTTACAGCAACACTTGAAATAGCATTAAAAATGGAAATACCTTGATATCTTTGATTAAGGTAAACATGGGTAATTTTACTATTTTTTGAAAAGAACTCCTTGTCAACTGTTAAATCAGAAATATCACTAACCGTTAAGCCGTAAGTTTCTTTGTTTTGATTAAGGTAATTTTGAATTATGGTTCCGTAGTTAGAATCCATCAAGCTACTTTGAGAATAAACCATATTGGCGAAGACCAAAACAGCTAAAAAAAGCAACTTTTTTGCGTAGTTATTTTTCATTTTTGAGAATTAAAAATTAGAAGGTTTTATTACAATTACACAAATATAAACAAGTTAAATTCATTTTTTAACTTATTAGTAGATTTTAATGTCATTTATTAAATTTTATAAGGCTATTTTAATAGTTTTACAAACAATTCTCCATATATGAATTCAAACATTCTTGATACCATAAACAACCCTTCGGATTTACGAGCGCTGGATCAAAATCAACTCCCTGATTTAGCAATGGAAATACGACAGTTTATTATAGATATAGTTGCAACGAAAGAAGGTCATTTGGGAGCCAGTCTGGGCGTCGTGGAGTTAACTATTGCCTTACACTATGTGTTTAACACACCTAATGATTTATTAGTTTGGGATGTTGGGCACCAAGCCTATGTCCATAAAATATTAACCAACAGAAAAGCCGTATTTAATACCAATAGACAACTAAATGGGATTAGTGGTTTTCCAAAACGCTCTGAAAGTCAGTTTGACACATTTGGCACGGGACACTCCTCTACATCTATTTCAGCAGCTCTAGGTATGGCTATAGCATCTCAAATACAAGGTGATTATAACAAACACCATATTGCTATTATTGGAGATGCATCCATAGCAAGCGGAATGGCTTTTGAAGGCTTAAATCACGCAGGTGTTACCAAAACAAACTTACTTGTTATTTTAAACGATAATGCCATAGGAATAGACCCAAGTGTTGGTGCTTTAAAACAGTATTTAACCCATGTAAAAACAGGCACAGAAAAACAAGACAACATTTTTGAAGCCTTAAATTTCAATTATTCAGGACCTATAGATGGTCACGATGTTTTTAAAGTAATTTCAGAATTAGAGCGTTTAAAATCTATTGAAGGTCCAAAATTCCTTCATATTATCACCACCAAAGGTAAAGGCTTAAAACAAGCAGAAGAAAATCAAGTGGTGTATCATGCTCCTGGAAAATTTAATGCGATAACTGGTGATATTCCAGAAAAAGCCACCACATTACAACCACCAAAATATCAAGATGTATTTGGTTTAACATTAGTAGAATTAGCCGAAAAAAACAAAAAAATAATAGGTATTACACCAGCAATGCCTACTGGAAGCTCATTAAAATTTATGATGGATGCAATACCAGGACGCGCTTTTGATGTTGGTATTGCCGAACAACATGCCGTAACACTTGCTGCTGGTATGGCTACACAAGGCATGATTCCGTTTTGTAATATTTACTCAACGTTTTTACAACGTGCTTACGACCAAATAATACATGATGTAGCTTTACAAAATTTACCCGTTATTTTCTGTTTAGATCGCGCAGGCTTGGTAGGCGAAGATGGCGCCACACATCATGGTGTTTTTGATATGGCCTATTTACGCTGTATTCCTAACATGATTATTGCAGCTCCAAGAAATGAAATAGCATTAAGAAATCTGCTTTTTACAGCACAACTTGGAAAACTAGAAAACCCACTAGCTATTAGGTATCCACGTGGTCGAGGAACAATTTTAAATTGGCAAACTCCTTTTAATGAGGTTGAATTAGGTAAAGGCGAACAATTAAAACAAGGTAAAAAAATAGCCGTTTTAAGTATTGGCAGCATGGCTAAAAATGTGACAGAAGCTGTTTATGATTTAACCGTTTCGCATTACGATATGGGATTTGTTAAACCACTAGACACAAATTTACTACACCATATTTTTGATAGGTATGAAACAATTATAACTATCGAAAACGGAACGATTGTAGGTGGATTTGGAAGTGCGATTTCGGAATTTAAATCGGAGTTTAATTATAAAAACGCGCTAAAAATATTAGGTATTCCTGATACTTTTATTGAACATGGTTCTGTTGAAGAACTAGAGGACATTACTGGAATTAGCTCTAAAAAAATCAGAGCATTTATCTTAAAAATTACGGGTTCTAATCCCTAATCTTCAGCGTAAAACTGTGTAGAATCGATTTCAGCATCATTCACATTTGATAGCTCACTTAAAGCCAACAAACTAGCAAAGGTTACAAAAAATATAACGATAGCGCCTAATATGTTATTTTTCATTTTAGTTGGGTTCAATTTATTTTGAAAGCTAAATATAAAAAATACATCGACAATAATCAAATATTTTCGATAAAATACTAAAATTGAAAGATTTATCTTACTAAAAAGCCATGCCTTTAATTTTCTTATAAATCAAAATAGCGCGACTATCCGATAAAGAGGCTACATAATTACAGACATTCAATAAACGTTTATAAATTAAATCTTCTTGCGTGTTAATACTTCCCGAAAGAGAATTTAAAATAAGTGTATCATAATTGGAAGCCGTGCCATTATACGCGTTATTTACAGCAGACACATAGGTTTCTAATAACGTATTTAAAACACGATAACCCATAATTTCTTTTTCAATAACCTCTTTAGATTGATACACGTTTTTTACACTGATACTAATAATATCTTTTATCTGTGCTTCGTATTTACTTTTATCTAATAAGGCAATTTTAAATTGGTCGTTTAAAATAGCGTCTTCATTTTCAATAAAAACAGAAACAGCTTCATGTATTAAGGTGTTAATAGCCAAAGCTCTTAAATAACTAATTCGGTCTTGTGTTGTGGATAATTGATGGTATTTATTAGTTTGAATGCTATCTCTCACCAAATTAATTAAATACTCCAAAGCAAACTCCTCTTGAATGAGTCCTAAATTAATACCATCTTCAAAATCGATTATGGTATAACAAATATCATCAGCTGCTTCAACTAAAAAAGTTAAAGGATGTCTTGCATAACTGGCATCTCCTTTAGCACCACGTTTAATTAAACCTAATTCATTTGCAACATCTTCAAAAGCGGTTTTATCGGCTTGAAAAAAGCCATATTTTTTGTCAGCAATATGGGTTGTTGGTTTTTTAGGCAAGGATTCTTTTGGGTATTTTGTAAAAGCACCTAGTGTGGAATAACTCAGTCTCAAGCCACCCTCACGACCAATGCGACTTTCAGTTAGAATATTGAAACCATTGGCATTACCTTCAAAATCGCATAAATCTTGATATTCTTTATCTGACAATTCGCTTTTAAAAATTTTTCCAGCACCTGTTTTAAAAAATTCGCCTATAGCTTTCTCTCCTGAATGACCAAATGGCGGATTTCCAATATCATGAGCCAGCGCAGCTGTTGCAACAATAGCTCCAAAATCGTTTGGTTGGTAACCATGAATATTTTGCAAGTGTGGATATTTTTCAATTAAGCGTTTTCCAGCTAGACGTCCAAGGGTTCTTCCAACGACACTAACTTCTAAACTATGTGTTAGTCGTGTATGAACAAAATCGGTTTGAGATAAGGGAATAACCTGCGTTTTATCTTGTAAACTTCTAAATTCTGAAGAAAAAATAATACGATCATAATCCACTTCAAAACCTAAACGCGTTTCATCTTGCTCTTTACGTAAGCGTTTATTGGTATCGCCAAAACGCTTTAATGATAATAATTGCTCCCAGTTCATTGTACTAATTTATTGAGTTGCAAGATACCATTTTTTCAATGTTAAGAAACCGTTTCTAAATAGGTTTATTTATAAAAATCTGGTAACAATTAGGTAATGGTTTTATCACATAGGTTTAATGACTAGTTAACCTAGAGATTACACATCTGTCGTTTCTTTGCCGCAAGAAATTTTGTAAAAAAACACATGAAATATTTAATTCTTAACCTGCTCTTATTTACTACAATATTATCGTACTCACAGAATACAGGTTCTTTGGCCGGAAAAATTACGGATAAAGAATATAATAATGAGCCGCTTCCATTTGCTAATGTTTTAATAAAAGGAACTGCAAAAGGAACCACAACAGATATGGATGGTTTGTATATTATAGACAATCTGGAGGCTGGTACGTACACTATTGTTTTTAGTTTTGTTGGATACGAAACACAGGAAATTGAAGCTAAAATTATAGCTGGTAAAGTTACAGAAATCAACCTACCAATGGCAGCAAGCGCAGCCTCTTTAGATGAAGTTGTTATTACGACAACTACAAAGCGTGAAAGCGAAGTGGCTCTTTTACTTGAACAGAAAAAAGCTATTGAAATTAAACAAAGTATTGGTGCCGAAGAGTTATCCAGAAAAGGAGTAAGTGATGCAGCTGGTGCTGTTGCTAAGATATCTGGTGTTTCTAAACAAGAAGGTTCTAGTAATGTATATGTTCGTGGTTTAGGTGATAGATATTTAAACACAACAATGAACGGCTTGTCTTTACCGTCTAATGACGTGAATAAAAAGAACATCGATTTAAATTTATTTTCTTCAGATATTATTGAAAATGTTTCCATAAGCAAGGCGTATGCTACTGGTTTTTATGGCGACTTTTCTGCTGGAAATGTTAATGTAAACTCTAAAGACTATAAAGGTAACGGGTTTCTAGATGTATTTACTGGTTCTGGATTTAACACCAATGCGGTTGGTAAAGATTTTGTACGCAGTGAAGGAACTGGCTATTTTGGGTATTATGGACGTTACAATCATAATCCATTTGCAGTTGTTTTATCACATGGAATAGACCCAGTTTCTGCTGGAACTCCTATTAATGTCAACTATGGTGCTTCTGCAGGAAAATCATTCAATTTTAAAAATGGCTCACGTTTAAGCATTTTTGCTACAGGATCTTTTGAAAATGATTTTCAATACAGACAAGGGACTACAAGAGATTACACCCTTGTGGAAAAGAAAGCATTTGTTGATAGTGCCGAAGAATACGAATACGGAACAACGACTACCGCTATGGCAACAGTAAACTATAAAATTGACGATCAGAATTCGGTAAAATACAATTCGGTTTTTATTAATAACAGTTCGGATGTTGTCGGTTATTTTGGAACAAATGGAAACGGTAGAAACAGAGATGCTATTCAAAATACAGATGAAGGTTTTTACCAAATGAATGTTCAGTTTGACCAAACTAAAATGTTTGTTAACCAATTATTAGGAAATCATAAGTCTGGAAAAATTGAAGTGGATTGGGGATTTGGTTACAACTATGTAAATGCAGATCAGCCAGACCGTAAACGTATAAGTTTAGAAAACTACCATTTAGCATTTGATAATGACCCAAGTAGTAATCCTATTTTTTATAGCAATGTAGATTTTGATAATCAGCGTTATTTTCAAAGCATTACAGACGATGAGTATAATGGGTTTGTAAACTTTGCTTATGATGTGTCTGAAAACGTAAAATTAAACATAGGATATAACGGAAAAAGCAAGACGCGTAATTTTGAAAATATTCGTTATGGTTATGATATTATTCAAGGGGATTATCCTGTTACGGATGTCAATAATTTTAATAACATATTTTCATTAAACAATCTTCAAATTAATGAAGAAACAGGTGGTCTTTATGAAATAAAAGTTATTAATTCTATCCCAGGTTACACCAATACAAACAGACCAGGACTTCCTGAAAACACGTATACAGGTAAAATAGACATTTATGCTGGTTATATAGATGCAGAAATTAAAGCTGGCGATAAATGGCTATTTGTACCAGGCGTTCGTTTAGAATCCATTGAACAAAATATTGCCTTTAATGTTATTAATTTAGGTTTAAGAGGTATAGATGATATTACATCTAAAAACAACTTATTTCTTCCAAGTTTAAATATTAAGTACAGTCTAAACGAAGATCAAAACTTAAGATTTTCTGCAAGTCAAACAGCATCATTACCTGAATTTAAAGAAGTAGCGCCTTTTGTTTACGAAGACATTTCAGTCCGTGTTGGTGGAAATCCTGACTTATTAGAAAAAGGATATTCTAAAATTTACAATTTCGATGTAAAATACGAATGGTTTTTCAGTAAAAGCGAAATTATATCAGTAGGTGCTTTTACAAAAATAATTAAAGACCCAATTAACCTAGTTGTTGGCGCTGATGCAACAGGAACACAACGTTATTTTAGAACTGGCGACAAGGCTAATGTATACGGAGTTGAATTAGAAGTTAGAAAAAATCTTATTACGGATAGTAATGATAACACGGATTTATCTATAGGTTTTAATGCCACATACATGCATACAACACAAGATTTGTACGAGCGTATTGATGGTGAATTTTACGATGTTAGTTTTAACAGAACAGAAGACAACCTTCAAGGTGCATCACCCTTTTTATTGAATGCAGATATTAGCTATTCTCCAACGTTTAAAAACTATAAGCCAGTTGCCAATTTAGTATTCTCATACTTTTCAGACAGAATAGATGCTTTAGGTTCAGGACAATTAGGAAACGTCATTGAAAAAGGTGTTCCAACTTTAGATTTTATCTGGAAAAACACCATTAACAATAAATTTGAAGTCAATTTAAGTATCATGAATTTATTAAATCCAACCGTAAAATATATTAGAGAAACCACTTTAGGAGATATTGTAGTGAATTCTGCAAATGGAAAAGGCGTTTCAGACTACAAACGCGGAATGGATCTAGGTTTACAACTTAAATACTCATTTTAATAATCACTTAAAACAATAAAAATTAATTAAACTAAAACACAATGAAAAATAATTTAATTTTAGGATTAGCACTTGTATCTATGCTTTTCGCTTGCTCATCAGATGATACTTCTGATATTATTATTAATGACAACAGTAGTGTTGTAAACAACAATGGTGGTGGTAACACTGAAGATGATTGTATCGTTATTCCTGCTGCAGAGTACACTTCTGATTTAGAATTAGATGCTAACAAATGTTACATCATAAGCGGACCAATAATTATAGCATCAGGTGCAAACTTGATTATTAATGAAGGCGTAACCATTTATGCTGAAGCTACAGGAGCGGATGTTTATATTGCTATTTCTCAAGGTGCTAAAATTATTGCAACTGGATCTGCAAATAGTCCAATTGTTATGACATCTAATGCGCCTTCTCCAGCTGCTGGAGATTGGGGAGGTTTAATTGTTTTAGGGAAAGCACCTATTAACTCTGTAACAGGTACTGGAACATCAACTTCTGAAATTGCTAGTTTACCTTACGGTGGAAACTTTAGCGATGATTCATCTGGAACTATTCGTTACGTTCGTGTAGAATATTCTGGAGGTGCTGCAGATGGTCAATCTGAAAACAATGGATTTTCTTTTTATGGTGTAGGAAACGAAACTGTAGTAGAATACATTCAAGCTTTTGAAGGTAAAGATGATGGTATTGAATTTTTTGGCGGAACTGTTAATGCAAGTTTTGTTTCGGTTATCAATGCACAAGATGATTCTATTGATTGGACAGAAGGTTATACAGGTTCAATTACAAATGCTTATGTGCAACACGGTACAGATCATGATAAAGGTATAGAAGCTGATGGTTATAACACAGACTTTAGTAATGCAGGTGGTTATTTTTCAAAACCAACAGTAACTAATTTAACTATTATTGGTTTAGGTACTACATCTGATCCTGATAGTGAAGCCGTACGTTTAAGAGCTGGTACACAGGGTATTTTTACAAATGTATTAATTCAAGGTTATGGTGAAGGTTTTGATTTAGATGGTGATTTAGGTGATAATCCAACAGGAAATGGTGTTGTGAGTAACGATTTACAAGTTACAAACGTAACCTTTACGGATGTAACGCTTTCTATGAAAAATGACACTGAAGTTATGTTCACAGAAGCTGATTTTATTTCAGGAAACGGAAACGGAACTGGAACAGATTATGCTACTTGGGGAGCATCTTGGACTGTTGAATAAACAGTAAAATGAATAGTAATTAGTCTAAAAAAAAGAGCCTCGAATATCGAGGCTCTTTTTTTTGCTTTTTATAACTTGAATTAATCGCGTTGTACAATATTGGATTTACTCCATTCACTCACACTTGCAATGTCGTTGTTACTATAGTCTACTTCTTTTAGAGTTTTACTAGACCAGTAAAACCATTTCCCAACTTTATTCCCGTTATCATATTTAGCAGAAACAATTTTTTCACCTGCTGTGTTAAAACTTAACCATGTTCCTTGTAGTTTACCATCTAAAGTATATGAGCCCATTTGGCTTACAACTCCATTGTCATGATAGTAAGTGACATCAATAACATTCGTTTCATCATTAAGTTTTAATTCTCTTTCCGTTTGTGCAAAAGAGACCGCAGTAATTAAAAAGGTGAAAAATAATACATAGTTCTTCATAATCATGGGGTTTTTTTAATTAATAATAACAAATGTAATAATAATTTTACTATTAAGCAACATTTACATAACATTAAATTAACATTAAACTTTTAAGTATTTGTTTTACAGGATTTTATGATTGTATTGTTATTACGATTGTTTAATATCCTCAATTCTGATTGCAGTTAAGTAGAATAAAATATATTAAAAATCTTTTGTTAAGAATTAAATTTTTACAGTGATTATAATGAAATGCTTTTATTGGTTGAATTTCAATAAAAAGTTAACTATTATCAAACTCAAGCAAGTGATATTTTTCTACTAAAAATAAACCTGAAAAGTTTCAGTTTAATCCAGTATTACAACTAGCTTATAAATAAATATAACTTTAAAAAATAACCTTTAGGTAACATTACAAATCCAAACACTATAGATATTTGCAGACTATTTTTAAATAAAATATGGACAATATATACCTAATAATGATTGTAGCCCTAGCCGTATTAGCAATTGCTGATTTGGTTGTAGGTGTTAGTAACGATGCGGTTAACTTTTTAAATTCGGCTATTGGATCTAAAGCCATTTCATTTAAAACCATCATGATAGTTGCCAGTGTTGGTGTAGCAGTTGGTGCTGTATTTTCTAGCGGCATGATGGAAGTTGCCCGAAAAGGTATTTTTAATCCGCACGAATTTATGTTTAACGAAATCATGATCATATTTATGGCTGTCATGATTACAGATATTCTGCTTTTAGACTTTTTTAATTCAGTTGGTATGCCAACCTCTACAACGGTTTCCATTGTATTTGAATTATTAGGTGCTTCTGTTGCCATGGCATTAATAAAAATTGGTCACGATGGTGGTAGTTTTTCTGATGTAGTAAATTATATCAACACCTCAAAAGCTGCAGAAATAATTTTTGGAATATTGCTTTCAGTCGTCGTTGCTTTCTCTATTGGAGCAGCAGTTCAATGGGTTTCTAGATTATTGCTTTCAAATAACTTTGAGAAGAAAGCAAAATGGGTAGGTGCATTATTTGGCGGAATTGCATTAACATCCATAACATATTTCATTTTTATTAAAGGTTTAAAAGGCATGGCATTTGGTAATACAGCCTATCCTATTTTAAATGGAGAAAGCATAAACGGTTTGCTAGCAGATCAAGTAAGTCTCGTTGTTTTAATAAGTTTAGCTTTTTGGACACTTTTATCGTTATTATTGATGACGGTTTTTAAAGTAAACATCTATAAGCTTATTATATTGGTTGGAACATTTGCATTGGCTTTGGCTTTTGCCGGAAATGATTTAGTTAACTTTATTGGTGTACCTATTGCAGGTTGGCTTTCGTATACTACTTGGGCAGCTTCTGGTGTTCCTGCTGAAACATTTAGCATGGGATTCCTTGCTGATAAGGTTGCCACACCAACCTATTTATTAGTTGGAGCTGGTTTAATTATGGTTGCCACGTTATGGTTTTCTAGTAAAGCAAAATCAGTTGTTAAAACCTCTTTAGACTTATCAAGCCAAGGTGAAACTAAAGAACGTTTTCAACCAAACTTTTTGTCTAGAGGGTTTGTTCGTTTTGCCGTTTTAGCCTCACAAATGTCTGCTTATGTGCTACCGGAATTATGGCAAGCAAAAATAGATAAGCAATTTGAAGCACCTGTTTTAAAAATAAGCAAAGACAAAACATACGAGTTACCAGCTTTCGATTTAGTTCGTGCAGCGGTTAATTTAATGGTTGCAGCTGTATTAATTTCTATTGCTACATCCATGAAACTTCCATTATCTACTACCTATGTTACATTCATGGTAGCTATGGGTACATCTTTAGCAGATCGTGCTTGGGGAGCAGAAAGTGCTGTTTATCGTGTGGCTGGCGTATTAAATGTTATTGGAGGTTGGTTCTTTACTGCATTCATTGCATTTGTGGCAGCTGCTATTATTGCTTACTTATTAAACTGGAACGTATCTATTATGGTACCTGTTTTATTATTATTAGCTACTATATTATTAGTAAGAAACTATATTTCTCACAATAAAAAATCGAAGGAGCTAAAAGCTGAAGATAGTCTAACACGTGCTGAAAGTAGCTCTATACAAGGTGTTATCCATGAAAGCACAAACAACATTGCTAATGTTATTAAACGTGGAAACCGCATTTACACGAATGCTATTAATGGTTTAGCAAAACAAGATTTATCGTTACTGAAGAAGAATAAAAATCAAGTTGTTAAATTATCTGATGAAATTGATGAGTTACGTGATAGTATCTTCTACTTCATTAAAAATTTAGACGAGTCCAGTGTAGCTGCCAGTAATTTTTACATTAATATTTTAGGTTATTTACAAGATATCACGCAGTCATTGGAGTATATTTCTAAAATAAGTCATAAACACGTTAACAACAACCATAAGAAACTAAAATTTAGTCAAATAAAAGAGCTAAAAGAAGTTGATGACCGTTTTGAACTTTTATTCCAAAATATCAAAACTGCTTTTGATACGCGTTCTTTTGGAGAAATAGGTGTTATTTTAGGTAGAAAGAAAGAGATTATGGATATGGTAACGCACAAAATACAGAAACAAGTAGAGCGCACCAGAACGGAAGAGTCTAGTCCTAAAAACACCACTTTATATTTTAGTGTACTTTTAGAAACGAAAGATTTACTTAATGCTACAATGAATCTGTTAGAAGAATATCATAGTGCACATGACAGCTCTGTAGAACCTGCAACTGTTAATGAGTCTGATAATTAATACACTTTATTAAGTTCATTATAAAAGAAGCATCTCCTATGGAGATGCTTCTTTTTTTTAAGAGTTTTTGTAAAAAATTATGAAACCATAAAACCTATTTAATTTAGCACATAAGATTTCATTATATAAACGATTCAGCAGTATTAAAGATAATGAGAAATTGCAACAAGTTCAGTTTGACGAAATCGAGTTCAAAATTCAGAATCCGCAATCCTCCCGAATCCTCGCATAAAAAAAGCACCTATTCCAAGGTGCTTTTCTATATATTAATGATGATGTCTAATGGATTAAGACCCACACATCAAACAATCATCACCTTCGGCTTCTTTTGCTTGTGCAATAAGCGCTTTCATTTCATCTGCAGACATAGGCTCAATATCTTCAGCTGTTTGTTTTTGAGCAAATTTAGCGGCTGTTTTTGCTGCTTGCTGCTTTTGTTGATCAACAACTTCAATTACATCTACTACGTCAGCAACTGGCTCTTCTTTTTTCTTGGTATCTAATGTAAACTTAATAGCATCTACAGCACTCTTCGTTCTTAAATAGTACATACCTGTTTTTAAGCCACTCTTCCAAGCATAAAAATGCATAGATGTTAACTTCGCCATGGTTGCGCCTTCTAAAAATAGATTTAAGGATTGCGACTGGTCAATAAAATAACCTCTATGACGGGACATATCAATAATGTCTTTCATACTTAACTCCCAAACGGTTTTGTAAAGATCCTTAATATCTTGTGGAATACTTTCAATATCTTGAACAGAACCATTGGCTCTCATAATATCTTGTTTTAAGCCTTCATTCCAAAGACCAAGCTCTACTAAATCTTCTAATAAATGCTTATTCACCACAATAAATTCACCTGATAATACACGACGTGTGTATATATTAGATGTGTAAGGCTCAAAACATTCGTTATTGCCTAAAATTTGCGATGTACTTGCTGTTGGCATTGGCGCTACTAATAGTGAGTTTCTTACACCATGTTTTTTAACCTCTTCACGCAGTTTTGCCCAATCCCAACGACCACTTAATTCTTCGTCCTTAATTCCCCATAGGTTGTGTTGAAATTCCCCTTGGCTAATTGGCGATCCTTCATAAGTTTGGTAGGGACCATCCGCTGTAGCCTCCTCCATACTTGCCGTTACTGCAGCAAAATAAAGCGTTTCAAAAATTTCTTGGTTTAATTTTTTGGCTTCATCACTTGTAAATGGTAATCGCAATTTTATAAACGTATCCGCTAAACCTTGAACACCTAAACCAACAGGTCTGTGACGAAAATTAGAGTTTTCAGCTTCTTTTACTGGATAGTAATTTCTATCTATTACGCGGTTTAAGTTTTTGGTAACACGCTTTGTAATTTTATATAATTCTTTATGGTCAAACTCGCCGTTTTTAATAAACATAGGCAAGGCAATAGATGCTAAATTACAAACAGCAACCTCATCTGGAGATGTGTACTCCATAATTTCCGTACATAAATTAGATGAACGAATGGTGCCTAAATTTTTCTGATTAGATTTGCGGTTAGCAGCATCTTTATATAACATATAAGGTGTGCCTGTTTCAATTTGCGATTCTAATATTTTTTCCCAAAGCTCACGAGCCTTAATCGTTTTTCTACCTTTTCCTTCAGCTTCATATTTTAAATATAAGGCTTCAAATTCATCACTATGAACCTCATCCATTCCTGGACATTCATTGGGACACATTAACGTCCATTTTCCATCTTCTTGAACGCGTTTCATAAACAAATCAGAAATCCACATGGCATAAAACAAATCACGCGCGCGCATTTCTTCTTTACCGTGGTTTTTCTTTAAATCTAAAAAGTCGAAAATATCTGCATGCCACGTTTCAAGATACATAGCAAAACTTCCTTTACGTTTTCCGCCACCTTGATCCACATAACGCGCTGTATCATTGAATACTTTTAGCATAGGGACAATTCCGTTGGATGTTCCGTTGGTTCCCGAAATATAACTTCCAGTAGCGCGAATGTTGTGAATAGCTAATCCAATACCTCCAGCAGATTGTGATATTTTAGCCGTTTGCTTTAACGTATCATAAATACCATCTATACTATCGTCTTTCATGGTTAGCAAAAAACAGGATGACATTTGTGGTTTTGGTGTACCAGCATTAAAAAGTGTTGGTGTAGCGTGTGTAAAGTATTTTTTAGACATCAGCTCGTAGGTCTCCAAAGCCGCATCTAAATCGTTTAAATGAATGCCTATAGACACACGCATGAGCATGTGTTGTGGTCTTTCAGCAATAACGCCATTAAGCTTTAATAAGTAGGAACGTTCAAGGGTTTTAAATCCGAAATAATCATAACCAAAATCGCGGTTATAGATAATAGTAGAATCTAATTTATCCTTATTATCCATGATTACTTGGTACACCTCATCGGATAATAAAGGTGCATCTTTACCAGTTCTTGGATTTACGTAGGTATACAAATCATGCATCACCTCACTAAAGGTTTTCTTGGTGTTTTTGTGTAAGTTGGAAACGGAAATACGTGCTGCTAAACGTGCATAATCAGGATGAGCAGTCGTCATGGTTGCTGCAATTTCAGCAGCCAAATTATCAAGCTCACTGGTAGTTACTCCATCGTAAAGTCCTTCAATAACTCGCATAGCAACTTTGAGTGGATCAACTAATTCGTTTAAACCATAGCAAAGTTTTCTAACTCTTGCCGTGATTTTGTCGAACATCATGAGTTCTTTCCTGCCGTCTCTTTTTAATACATACATAATTTTACACGTTTTTATTTTTTCTGTTACACCTACAGAAAAATGGATTAATTAGCTAAAAGGGTTGTTTTAATTTACAGAGAAACTAAAACTTGGAATTTATATAAAAGTATAGCTAGAAAGGAAGCAGATGAACATCCACACAATTTTTTGCTATTAACTATTATTAAGGGTTTTTTATTTAAAAATCAGCATCAAAACTGAACTTATCTTTTTCTTCTTCTTTATTTAAAACACCTGCTTTTTGGTATTCAGACACTCGTTTTTCAAAGAAATTAGTTTTTCCTTGTAACGAAATCATATCCATAAAATCAAAAGGATTGGCTGTGTTGTATTCTTTATCACAATCCAATTCACTTAAAAGCCTATCAGTTACAAACTCTAAATACTGGGACATGAGTTTGGCATTCATTCCAATTAAACTAGCTGGTAAAGATTCCGTAATAAACTCACGTTCAATATCAAGCGCATCAATTAAAATTTCACGAATTCGCGCTTTAGGCACTTTATGAATCAAGTGTTTATTGTGTAAGTGCACAGCAAAATCACAATGCACACCTTCATCTCGAGAAATAAGCTCATTGGAAAATGTTAAACCAGGCATTAAACCTCGTTTTTTTAACCAAAAAATAGAACAAAATGCACCCGAAAAGAAAATACCTTCAACGGCAGCAAAAGCAATTAAACGCTCACCAAAACTTGGAGATTCTATCCATTTTAAAGCCCAATCTGCTTTTTTCTTAATAGCTGGGAAATTATCTAACGCATTAAAAAGCTGGTCTTTTTCTTTTTCATCTTTAACATAGGTGTCTATTAACAACGAATACGTTTCGCTGTGAATGTTTTCCATCATAATTTGGAAACCATAAAAGAACTTGGCTTCACTATATTGAACTTCATTAATGAAGTTTTCAGCTAAATTTTCATTTACAATACCATCACTAGCTGCAAAAAAAGCTAAAATGTGTTTAATAAAATAACGCTCATCATCATTCAATTTATCTTTCCAATCTGTTAAATCTTGATGTAAATCAATTTCTTCGGCTGTCCAAAAACTCGCTTCTGATTTTTTGTACCATTCCCAAATATCGTTATGTTGAATTGGAAAAATAACAAAGCGATCTTTATTTTCTTGAAGAATTGGTTCAATTTGTTGAGACATTAGTAGCGTTTTTAAAAGTGAATAATGTGAATTATAATGTGACTAACAAAGATTGAAAATTGTATCTATAATTGAAAGGTATTTTTATAAACATTGTCAACAAGTTTTTAACAAACCAGTATTCACGCAGTCCACCATCCTATTTTAACGAAAACACACTTACATGTCTGTTTTACAGGTTTTTATACTAATATTAATTTCAAATTTAGTGTAGGAAAAAACTTGTTAAATACACCTTAACAATAGATGTTTCCTATAAAAACACACGTCTTATAATACGCTAGGATATGAAATAAAAAAAGAGCGAAAGTATTCGCTCTTTTATAACTAATTATCTAAAAAATAATGGTTTAAAATGCAAAAAGCTAGATAAAATATCTAGCTCTTTGTTGATTATTAGCATATACCCTTTAATAAATGCTCAATCGTATAATAATTTAATAGCAGAACAAATATGTGAAATTTCATACTACTTTAAACACTATTTTGTATAGTTGGTAATAAATTATGTGTATTTGGATAAAAATAACTTTTCTATGAATTTGTTTTCATCCTACTTCGTTTTCAAGGAAATCATTTAGTCAATACAAAGTTCAGAATAACAATATATTATTATATTTGAAACCATGATACGAGCTGTAATTGTAGACGACGAACAAAAAGCCATAAAGAGTTTAACTTGGGAGCTTACCAACTTTAGCGACGAAGTAGAAATTGTAGCAACTTTTAATAAACCAGAAGAAGCTATAGACTATTTAAACAACAATAAACCAGATTGCGTTTTTTTAGATATTAGCATGCCAACTATGGATGGGTTTCAATTTTTAGATAAATTACCTGAAAAAGATTTTGCTGTCATAATTACTACAGCATATAATGAATATGCTTTAAAGGCTTTAAAACACGAAGCTATAGATTACTTACTAAAACCAATAGATTCAGACGATTTAAAAGACACGTTTAAAAAGATAAAAAAACATAACTCATTTGCTTTTCCAATTGCCAAAATTGAGGAAGTCTTAATTAATTTCAACAAAAATTTTAATCAGAAAAAAATTACTTTAAATACAGACGGAAAATTAATTTTCTTGGAAATAGATAATATTATTTATGTCGAGTCTGATGGAAATTACAGCACATTTATAATGGCAGATAACCAAAAGATTTTAGTTACTAAAAAACTAAAAGAAGTGAATGCTTTATTGCCTGAAAATCAGTTTTTTAGAATCCACAACTCCTACATTATAAATCTAAATAAAATAAAAGAATTTATAAAAAACGATGGCTATGTTATTATGCAAACCAACGAGAAAATCCCTGTTGCTAGACAACGAAAATCTGATTTTTTAGATAAAGTTTAATTTTTTTATGAAAACCCTCAAACGCGCAACACTTTTTAAGGCTTGTTTTTTTTTAATACTTTACATTTTCATGTCAAGTAGAAGCAGCTTTGCTCAAGAACAAGGCTTAAAGCAATTTTACAAAAAAGTTGATAGCGTTTTACAAGCAAAACCAACACGTCAAACCGCTTTGGATTCAGTTTTTTATGAAATTAAATCTGACACCACAAAACTTTCTTACCTAGTTCATAAAAGTCATACCAAAACGTATTTAGAGGGCGAATGTTTTGCTTTAAATGCTCTTGGAACTTATTTTAGAAATATTTCAGATTATGATCAAGCCATAAATATATATTCCAAAGCACTAGCAATAGCTAAACGTGCTGAAAACTTGGAAATGGAAGTTATAAGCCTGAACATGCTAGGCGTTGTTTATAGACGTATGGACGCTATTCGGTCTGCTTTAGACTACCATAAACAAGCATTAGATTTAGCAGAAAATGCGCCCAATCAAACACTAGAGTTAGAACGATGTATAGCTGTTTCTCAAAACAGTATGGGAAATATTTATACAGCTTTAAAACAATATGATTTAGCGCTTGTACAATTCTACAAATCTTTAGCTATTGAAGAAGAAATAGGCAATAAACTCGGTTTAGCCATTAACAATCATAATATTGGTTATGCTAAAGAAAAAACAGGATCTTATTCAGAAGCGCTTGAGTATTACAAAAAATCTTTAGAATACAATTATGAAATTGAGTCTGAAATTGGCATTGTTATTTGCTTTAATAGCATTGGTAAAATATATATTCATCAAAACAAATTTGAAGAAGCAAATCCCATTATTGCAGAAGCTTTGGAACGTGCCATTCAAGTTAATGACCAATTCTACATTGCCATTTCTTATGTTAATTATGGATTATCGGAATTAAAACTAAACAGACTAGAATCTGCTAGAACCCATTTATACAAAGGATTAGACATAGCTAAACAGTTTAATTTAAAATCCTCTGAAATTGAAGCCTATAAATATTTATCTGAAATTTATGAGCAATCTAGCAATTATGCTGATGCTTTAGAGCATTACCAAAAATTTGTTAAGCTAGATGAAATCCTGGCAAACGAACGCAATGTTCAGTATGTAAATGATTTGATTATTAATTATGATACCGAGGAAAAAACCAATCAAATTAAAGAATTAGCCAACGAAAATGAGATAGTGTTATTACGTTTAGAAAAAAACAAACGCACACTATTTCTAAGTCTATTAGGATCAAGTTTAGTTTTTATAATACTATATGTATTGTACAGACAACGCCAACTTAAAAACGAAAAGAAAATTTTAACGCTAGAGCAAGAAATGTTGAGAAACCAAATGAATCCACATTTCATTTTCAATTCTTTAAATTCTATAAAGCTCTACATTATTAATAATGAGAAAGAAAATGCTGTTTATTATTTAAATAAATTTTCCAAACTAATTCGGAAAATATTGATTGCTTCTACCGAAAAAGAAATATCACTAGCCGATGAAATTGAAAATATGTCCTTGTACATGAAGATTGAAAATATCCGGTTTTCCAATGAAATTGATTACCAAGAAATAATAGATCCGAGCCTCAATATCGCATCCATAAAAGTACCATCGCTTATTTTACAACCGTTTTTAGAAAATGCTATTTGGCATGGATTATCTGCCAAAACGCAAAGTAAGAAAATTGAATTAGTAGCTAAACAGAGCAATCATACTCACGTAGTTATTACTATTACGGATAACGGAATTGGTCGCGTAGCTGCGGGAAAAATTAAAAGTGAGAATAAAATTAAAAGACAATCTGTTGGTTTAAATATTACAAAAGCACGACTTGAAAATTTCTCAAAAGATTTCAATGAAGACTACAGTATTAAAATAATAGATTTATATGATGAAAACAAAATAGCTTCAGGAACACAAGTTGTATTAAACATTCCTATACTATAAGATTTAGGCTTTTTTTTCAGCTATTTTTTCGAGTTCTGCGTACCATGCTTCGCCAAACTTTCTAATAAGTCCTTGTTTAACAAATTTATAAATAGGCACTTGAAGTTCTTTACCCAGTGTACAGGCATCATCACAGATGTACCATTTGTTATAATTAACGGCTGAGAACTCGCTATATTCTTTAACACGAACAGGATACAGATGACAAGAAACTGGTTTTTTCCAATCAATTTCACCTTGATTATAAGCTTCTTCAATACCACATAAAGCGGTTCCTTTATTATCAAAAGTAACATAGGCACAATCCGCTCCATTAATAAGCGGTGTTTCCAATTCGCCGTCTTCCGTTGTTATGAAAACGCCTTGGGCTTCAATAGCATCAATACCCGCTTGACGTAAAAAAGGTTTTACTTTTGGATAAATATCTTGTAAAATCTGGGTTTCCGCTTTTTCAAGTGGTGCACCTGCATCACCATCTATACAGCAGGCGCCTTTGCATGCTGATAGGTTACAGACAAAATCTTTCTGAATAATATCCTCTGAAACTATGGTTTTTCCTAATTGAAACATGTTGCAAAAATAGAGAAACTTTCGGTTACTATAATGCTGTAATTTTAGTAATAATGGGTAATTTTGTAAAAACAAATAATTAAGTCATCGTTTTTGGTTTTTTTCGGCAACCTTTTCTAAAAAAACCAGATTCTTAATTTTAAAAATGTTGTGTTATCATGAAAATACTCACACTTATTCTATCCATTTTAGCCATTGTTTTAATAGGGTTTAATGTTACAAAAATTAATTTTAGTGCACCTTTTGAAAATGAAAGTATGGTAGCTATGATTACCATTTTCGCTTCGCTTTGCGCAATTGTTTTATTACAGATTTTGACTGTTTCAAAAAAAATAGATCAAAAATCTAAAAACAAAAATTAATGTTTGATGTCTTAATTATTGGTGGTGGAGCTGCTGGCATGTCTTGTGCTTTGGTTTTAGGTTCGGCAAAAAACCAAGCATTTTCTGCGGACAAACGTATTGGAATTATTCTTCATCAAAAAACATCGCATTTACAAAATGCCTTATTTAATAATGTTTTGGGCATTACGCCTGGAACTACTGGAGCAGATATTTTAAATTCTGGCAAAAAGCAACTAACCACCTTATATTCTCATGTTAATTGTATTGAAACCGAAAAAGTACAAGCTATTACTAAAACAGCTGATGGCTTTACAGTAACTACCAATAAAACAACCTACAATTCCAAAATTGTGGTTGTAGCTGTTGGATATACCAATTTACTGACTATTTCTGGATTGGAAGCTTTCGTGGAACCACATCCACGAGCTAAAATTGAAAAAGAGCGTATTTGGTTAAGAAATAATAATCACCTTATAGAAAACGGTCTATATGTAGCTGGTACACTTGCTGGTTGGCGCAGTCAGTTTGCCATAGCTTCTGGAAGTGGTGCGCATGTGGCAACGGACATTTTAACGCTTTGGAATAATGGACAACACGTTAAGGTTCATGATAAGGTTTAAGTTTTAATGGGAAAATGTAGTAAAGAGCTATTCAGTATTATATCTTAAAAACTGAAAAACTATTCTTCTAATCGTAACACCTTAATAACGTAATGACATAATACATTTTTCTAACCTCTAACTCCTATTTCCCAGCATCCAATTTTAAAACTTCCTCAATAACCATATCACTTTTATTTAATACTTCTTCAAAAGCACCTTTACTATAAAGTTGGGACGCTAATGTGGCTTTTATATACTGTTTTACCTCATCATTATAGGCAACAAAGGTTATATTGGCATTGGTTTTGGAATTCAGATAATCTTGAAAAGCAACGACAAAATCGTCTGTGACTTCAAAATTATTTATAAAATCTTTACGGGAAAAATCATCATAAGCATGACGGTTTTTCTCTAATTCTTCAAATACAAAATTACTAACAAATCCACGACGCTGTAAAAAGGTTAGCGTTTCGTTTTGCATACTTAAATCCAAAGGCACAAAAACGTCTGGAATAATGCCACCTCCTCCATAAACCACTTTCCCTTTTGGTGTAGTAAATTTTAAAGAATCGGCTACTTCAATTTTTTCAGGATCTAGGAATTCACCACTACTTAAACGTTCAAAATAATCATCGTAATAATCTTTATTACCGTTTTCGTAAGACCGTTGTATGGAACGACCCGTTGGTGTATAATAGCGCGAAACGGTTAAACGTACTGCACTTCCATCTCCTAAATTCATTTCGCGTTGCACCAAACCTTTACCATAAGATCGACGACCAACAATGGTACCTCTATCATTATCCTGAAGTGCGCCTGCAACAATTTCGCTAGCTGAAGCCGAGTTTTCATCAATCAAAACATACACATTACTGGTTTCAAAATCGCCTTTTTTGGTAGCATAACTTTCTTGAATACTGCCACGTTTATTTTTGGTGAATAAAATAAGTTTATCATCTTCTAGAAACTCATCTACTATTTGTTCTGCAATGGTTAAAAATCCGCCTGGATTACCACGTAAATCCAAAACCAAATCTTGAACACCTTGTTTTTTTAAATCCGTTAATTCGGCTTTAAATTCTTTATAAGTAGATTCTGCAAATCGGTTAATTTTTACATAACCCAATGTTTCTGTTAGCATATAAGCCGCATCCACACTTTGAATAGGAATATGATCGCGTTTTACAGAAAACTTTAAAAGTTTGGGTTCGCCTTTGCGGTACACCTCCAATTTTACTTTGGTATCAATAGGGCCTTTTAGCTTATTTATAATATCTGAATTGCTTAAATCTTTTCCAAAAATAGAATCGCCATCGGCTGTAATAATCCGATCACCTCCTTGAATACCAACCTTATCACTTGGACTGCCTTCAATAGCTCGGATAACGGTTATGGTATCGTTATAGGTATAAAAACTGATACCAATACCTACAAAATCGCCTTTCATGCTTTCGGTAACGCGCTGCATATCAGCTTTCGGAATGTAAACCGAATGCGGATCTAGATTTTCCAAAATCCCATTAACGGTAATATCTACAATGCTATCTGTATTAACATCGTCCACATATTCGTAATCTATATAATCTATGAGTCGGTTTAACTTTTCTTTTTTACTATTGGATGTAAATAAGCGATCTGATGTATCAGAGAAATTTAATTTGCCACCAATAAAAATTCCGGCAGCGATTCCGATACCTAATAAAAGTGGTAAATATTTCTTTTTAAAATTCATTCTGCTAGGACATCCGTTATTAATTCCAGTTCAATACCTGCTTTTTTTAGAAACTGTAAACCAGAATCGTCTTTGTAAGCATCCTTATAAACCACGCGTGTTATTCCAGCTTGGTGGATAAGTTTACTACATTCTTTACATGGTGAAAGCGTAATATAAAGCGTTGCTCCAATACAGGATTGTGTGGAAGCGGCTACTTTTAAAATGGCATTAGCTTCAGCATGCAACACATACCATTTGGTGTAACCGTCCTCATCCTCGCAAAAGTTTTCAAAACCCGTTGGTGTACCATTATAACCATCGGAAATAATCATTCTATCTTTTACAATTATAGCGCCAACTTGCTTGCGTTTGCAGTAGGATAATTTGCCCCATTCTGAAGCCATTCTTAAATATGCTTTATCATATTTAAGCTGTTTTTTCTCTTTCATAAACATACTAACTTACAACGAAGATACTGGCTTCGTATTTTAATTACAACCTGATTATTAAAGATTTGTGAAAACTTTAGGTTAAATGGCGTTTTAGGCAATTAAATCGCTGTTTAAAATCATGGGAATTACCAATCCAACAACTACTGCCGAAATAACCATAACCCAATCGCGCTTGGAAAAACGGAAAACGGTTTGCATAATATAACCCAATAATAATACGACAAATACAATAATTACTTGTGCAATTTCAATACCTAATGCGAACTCCAATAAGGTGATAATTTTATTATCTGATTTTCCAACCATCATTTGAAATTCTCTAGCAAAACCTAATCCATGCACGAGTCCGAAAAAGAGCGTTGAAAAAAACAAGACACCAACTTTTTCTTTTTGAGCGCCTTTTCGAGCAGTAAACACATTAAAAAGTGCCACAATTAAAATAGTAACAGGAATTAAAAACTCCACTAAACTACCATTTACACGTACCACACCATAAGCAGCAAGAACTAATGATAGCGTGTGTCCCAATGTAAAGAGAGAGACTAAAAGAAGTACCCGTTTCCAGTTATTAAACAAGTATGGAACGGTTAATACGATTAAAAATAATACGTGATCGTAGGCATTGATATCTAAAACGTGATTGATGCCATATTCAACATTAAACCAGAAATTATCGAGCATTGTTTATGTAGTTTTTAGGGTGCTTGTAAAGATACAATTTAAAATGATTTCTTAAAATACAGACTTTAATTTTGCTTTATTTAGCTTGTACTTAATTTACCAGACGAATCTGTATTTCATGATTTTTAGAAAACGAAAACTTACAATCCTCAAATTTAGGTGCCGAGAACTTGGGTTTAAAGTTATTAGAAAATCCATACGGTTCTTTTGGGATACCCATAAAATTTTTGTTGCAAATACCATCAGAATTTTCATCATGAAACATAGAAATAGCGTAATTGCCAGCTGGCAAATCGTTTATAACCAAGCGTTCTGTGTTTTTAACAACCGTTAGTTTGTAATGTTTTATTTCGGTTCCTGCTTCCAGAAAGCCTTTTTCGGTATTATAAATACCTATAATAAGGTCTCCTTGAATGGATTCAATATTTTCAATATTAATAACTAACTGCGGATTGTTAGCGGACCAAAGTCCGAAAAACAGGGTACAATAGATAATTAGTGTTTTCATTATGTTTGTGTTTTAAGGATGCTCTCTAAATCTTTGGTATTGGTACCTTTTAATTCTATAACACCTACTGCAATATCCTTATGTAATATGGCACCATCTGCTTTTCGCGCATTTGTTTCATTTTTATATTCGGCAACCAAATTAAAATCGGCATTCGGTTTTAAGGTATAACCCAATATTGTCCCAAACAATTCCGTTAAAAATATCCCTTGATATTCTTCTTCTTTAGAACTGCGAATATTTTCTTGAATGGTAGGATTTAAAAAATATGCGCTGTACTTTTTATAGGCTTTTGCTACAACATCTGGATCTTGTAAACTTAAATATTGCTTTAATACGGATACTTGATATAATGACATTACTAGCTTTTAGATTGAATTGATGTACTAAAATAGTAATAATACTAGAAATGTTTGTAGAAATTGAAAGGAAAGATGGCAAATTACTTGAAAACGGATTAACGGACTTTAAAAGAAATTATGGATTGTAAACGTGTACTTTTTTTTTATTAAAAAATGGAACAAAATTAAAAAACCGTTTCATTGTCACTTGCCCAAGTGCAACCTCCTGTGGTAAAAAATAAGTAAAATTGATTTAAGTCTTTGTTTTAAAACTCTTAATAATACCTATACACCGAAACATGCATTCATTAGGCTAATAAAGACGTAACTTCCATAGCACATCCCCAAGAGAGGGTAACACCACTACCTCCATGACCGTAGTTATGAATTACTGGTACATGAAACATGTCATCTTTTTCTACCCTAACCCCTTGTTTCCTAAATGGGCGTAAACCAACACGATGATTTATTGGTTTAGCATCCTGTAACCAAGGTAAAAACTGGCTGTTTTGTTCAATGATTCTTTTAAATAAAGCATGCTCTAAACTAAGGTCTGTGTCCGTATCATTTGCTAAGGCAAAACCACCTACTACTAATTTATCGGCACCTCGGGGAACCGTGAATATAAAATTACCTCCTTCTTTATTTTCTTGAATGGTTGTGCAATGTGCCTCTTTAACTAGCGGTTGCCCCTCCTGGTTTAAATTATCATATAGCAACCAACCTCCTTTTACGGGAATGCATTGAGTATCGTCGACTAAATCGCGACTTCCTAAACCTGCACAATTAATAATAACATCTGGCGCATATTTTTCTTTTGCTTGCTGTATACTTTCAAAGCTATCCCAAATAATGTTACCGCCGTTATTCAAAAACTTATTTGTTAACCAATTGATATACAAACTCATATCTATCATAGGTGTTAAATACGAATAAGCGCCAACAAAGCCAGACGCTTTTTGGCAGATTTTATTTCTTTTAAATATCTGTTCACTATCATTATCAAAGCCAAACACTTTAGTGGCTAATTCCTTAATTTTATTATTTTCTAAAGCAGTGTCTTCTGTAAGATAGAAATTAACGCGTCTCCAAAACACCCCTGTATTTAATAGCCCCTTCAGCTTATAAAACTCGTTATAAGACGCAAATGCCCAGGTATTATCTCTTTTGTTAATTCCTTCAATTAAAAAGGGATCTAAACCGGTTGTTTCATAAAATCCACAAACCGCTGGTTGCCATTCCCATAACGCGCCTGCAATAGTGCTAGTAGTATCTTCACCAAACTTATCAGCTGCTATGCATATTTGTGAATCAGGATATTTTTCTTTTAAACTAATTGCTGTAGTTAATCCACTCACACCCGCCCCTATAATTAATATTTCCATATAATAAATAATTTTTTTTGTATTTGAGCTTTAAAACGCACTTTCTAGTGAAGCATATAGGGTCGTATGTTTTAGAAATCAACTAATATTTGCCTAGCTTAAACAAATATAAATGATAAACAACATAAAAATTGATTAAAAACTGTAAAAAGTTTTTAATGTACTCTATATTAAACTTATATCAAATCCCACCTAAAAAAGTTAAGCAAAATAACATATATTATCTAATAAAAAATATATTTATACGGATCTTAATAATATAAACCATTCACAGAGCATGGCAACAATTTTTAATAATATAATAACTAAAATGGTTGACAAGAAAAAAATAGATCGCAATCAAAATTATATGCAACTAACTACTGCATCTAAAATTTTAAATGACACAAAACTCAAATGACCTCAAAACCACCTCTAAATTTCGAATTAAAACTGAAAGTAAATAAACTGCTCACCACTGCCTTGTGCTATAACAATTAAGAAAAATAGTACCGCCCAGAAAACCCCTATAACCCACGGCGATGCTTTCTCTGATAGAGTTTTTAGTGATGTGTTACGCATCATCCAATGACACAAAAACAACACAATTATAACCACACAAACTTTTATGATACTAAATGAGTCTAGAATCTTTAATCCATTAGGTTGCAAATAAAACATAGATTTTAGCAGTTGCCACGCCGTATCAAATGATCTAGCTCTAAAAAATACCCAAGTTATATTAACACAGGTAAAGGTGATGAATGCTAAAAAAATACCGTTCCATTTCGTGATTTTAAAAGGCAGATATTGCTTCTGTAATTTCTCTAAGATTAAATAAGCACCATGTAAGCCACCCCAAACCATAAAGGTCCATGCTGCACCATGCCAAAGGCCACCCAACAACATGGTAAGCATCAAGGCTACATACATTCTTGTAATACCATAACGATTACCGCCTAATGGGATATACAGATAATCTCGCAACCAGCTCGATAAAGATATGTGCCAACGCTTCCAGAAATCTGAAAAGCCAATAGAACCATAAGGATACCTAAAATTATCAGGCAAAGTAATACCCAACATTAAAGCTATACCAATGGCACAGGTAGAATACCCTGCAAAGTCAAAAAAGATCTGACCAGAGAACGCCAACGTTCCTGTCCATGCATCTACACCATGTAATAATTCAGAAGACCCAAACACATCATCGGCAACACCCGAAAGTAAGGTGTCTGCTAAAACCACTTTTTGAAAAACACCTATGGTGAGTAAAAAAACACCCCAAATAAATTGGTCAGACGTAGCTCTTTTTTCTTTATAAAATTGGGTCATTAAATCCTTTGCTCGTACAATAGGACCTGCTACTAATTGGGGAAAGAATGTTACATATAACGCGAAATCTAAAAATGTTTTAGCGGGTTTTGCCTTACGCTTGTAAATATCTATTGTGTAAGACATCGTTTGAAACGTATAAAACGATATACCCATAGGTAAAATAATGTCCATAGGTCTTGCTGTATAAGCAATACCGAAGCTATTTACTAAGGCAACAAAATTTTCTAAAACAAAATCCCCATATTTAAAAAAGCCCAAAAAGCCTAAATTAACAACTAGACTTAATAGCAACCATAATTTACGTCTACTTTGATCCTTAGCATTGGCAATTCGTTTTGAGGCTGTCCAATCGACTACCGTAGAAATCCATAGCAACAAAATTAAGGGTGGGTTCCATAACCCATAAAACACATAACTTGCTAATAGCAACATTCTTTTTTTACTGATCCAAGTAAAATATGTGGAATAATAGAAGCCTAATACAATGACCAAAAACACTATAAAACTTAAGGAATTAAATAACATAATTAGTTGGTTTGTGGGTTGATAATAGCCTTATCAGCTAGCATAAGTTTAGCCAATTCTGCAGTAAAAAAATGAGCGTCTTTTGCAGATAAATGCGACCATTCGGGGCATTTTAAATCTTTAAATTGGGGGTAATCTTCAAAATGATAAGCCATAACGTCTGACTGTTCTACTAAATCATCCCAATAATCTTGTCGTGGTAACATAAAGTTTTCGCCAGCTCTTACACCACCCGTTGAAGGACAGCGCATTAATATAAGATGGCCACCTCGCGCTTTAAAAGCCTTAACATCTTTTAGAAAAAAAGCCATGGTAGCCGCTTTATCTGGCGCTGGAGATGTTTTACCTATAAATTCCCAAACTTTAGTAATAGTATGTGCAAAAGCGGTGTCTGTTACTGTGCGGTCTGTCATTTGCAGATTTCGGTCTAGCGTAGTCATTCTACCAAATTTATAAAACGGTGGCATTCCTTCTGGGATTCTATTACCCACTTTTATCTGTTTTAATAAGGTCTTCAAATCTATATTATCATCTAACGCTTCTTCTCCTGCAGACATTAAGGCCAAATGTTGCTGCAAGGGTAAAGACAACTGATGATTAAGACGTTGCACATACGTTCGGTTTTTGTGATGGTCTACACGTGCTTGTGGCCATGCCCATGGCTGAGCTTTAGGATACGTGGTTGAAAAAAACAAGCCTGGGGCAACCCCTACAACTACGGTGCCTGAATAATTTGTGTTTGCTACAATATCATGAAACACCGGCAAAGGAGAGCTTCCTACATTGGCTAACTGTACGGGCCGTTTACCTGTTTCTTTTTCCCAAGTATCTAGCTGTATGCCATAGAGTGTTCGGGATGAGCCCAGAAACACAACAGCATCTCTATCTAAAGTATCTACCCTATCGCGTTGTATTGCCCAAAGTGCTTTATTGTCATCTATTGTAGGTATATAGCCTTGAGAACGCCAATACAATTCCCAACCCACCACACCAACCACAGCGGTTATAAAAGCTATGCAAAATGCTTTTTTTAAATTCATAGTGTACTAGTTATTTTATCGTCTTTTTTAAATACTACTAAACTCTTAATCATTCAAAGTGTTAAGCTAGTAATTATATGGTATCTTACCTATTATTATTTTGATCATCGTACCTTTAGATAAAACACGTAACTTCGAGTTAATTTTTTGATTAAAACACACAACCAATTCTATTATACTTTAGGTATCCATTTGTTATGTTAAATACCAATCACTAACGGTTAGTTCTTGAAAAGTAGGCGATTTCTAAGCACTAAACTTTCGGGTAAACACAAACTTTGACACAAGCCAAAAGCCTTGAATTTAGTAATAATTCGCCTATTTTTTTTATATACATTTTACCAAACGTGTTTTTTAAATGAGCTAAATTAAACTTTTACAATTAAGGTAAATAGTTAAATCTTTCCTATTCTTTAAAATGATATTTGTGCACCTAAAACAATTCCCATGCTATTGGCATCTCTATCACTATGAGTGGTCCCAGGAGGGAATGGATCAAAGTCAGCACTTCCACTTATAAAATTTAATGGAGCAAAACCTTCAGTTCTGAATATTTCAACAAATAGTTTTGCTGATTTATTCATTAAGGCTTGATATCCTAAAACATACTGGTTTTGTCTTTCCCAGGGAGCCCCATTTGGCCCAGCTATAAAATTTGAAAATTCTCCAGAAAGTGTATGTTTGATTTTACCTACTTTATTTAAATCATATTTTGCACCAAGACTCAATGAACTAACTTTAGAAGCTTCAAATACATTTAATGGTGGTGTTGGATTAAAAGTACCTTCCCATTCATTAAAAGTTTTTGCAAATGAAGCCATTACAATAAGACGATTATTTACATCTAATGTACCGTACAAAGTGTACTCAGGATTGTTTTCTTCACAAGGTGTAAAATGAAAAACAGGAAAGCCTTGGCAATATGCACCTCCTTTTTTATATGATGCACCAGCTTTTAAATTTACTTTATCAGAAATAACTAATTTATAGTTTAAATCTGCAACAAGATTGTTAAGTTTTGAAGGCACAGCAGTTGCATCCCCAACAGGGACATGTAATGCTCTAAATTGAGCCCCCCCTTGAACAAACATAATTTTAGCATGAAGCCCTCCTTTATTATATCCAATCTGGGCACCGTAACCTAGACCTCCGAATGCATGCCACATAGTTGAATTAGTAAATGGGTTTACAGACCCCATTTGTCCGAACGGTGCATCCATTTTTCCCACAGCACCGTAAAATGGTGATTTATTTAAGTTTCCAAAAACTACAAACGCTTTCCTTAATTGAATTTGATTTCTATTTAGATTTGTAATTGTACCTGAGCCAAAACTTTGTTCAGGGTTATATAATAATTCAGCATAGGAAGTTAACCAACTATTAATGGTAGCTGTGACTGATAACTGAAAAGAATGAATCACGGCCTCACTTACATCTTTTCCAATCTGATTATTTGAAGTTGGATGCCTCATAAGATAACCAAATTTTGAGTCTGTATTAGAATGCTGGTAATCAACAATAGAAATTAATGAAGTACCAATAATTAAATTGTTATTTTTAATAAGCTCATTTTTCTTTGAATTGAGAAGTATTTCTACTTTTCTTAAATTTTGATTTTGATCTAGCATTTTGTAACTAAATTCAGGGTTGATTCCAATTCTTTTAATAGCGGTTGTGTCGATTTGAGCTAATGCGTAATTCCCTATCAGAAATAGGGTTATTAGGTAAAGTGTTTTTTTCATTTTTTAAAGTATTTTAGTTTTATTTGTTTGAGTTAATTTATGTTTGGTAACAACAGCATAAGCTTAATCTATTAATGGATCACCTCCAGGATCT
>TARA_R110002012_G_scaffold77282_13_pt1 | contig 186679 bp, 173 predicted proteins | sample TARA_R110002012 | Tara Oceans TARA_R110002012 (sample SAMEA4396515) | marine metagenome | biome: Westerlies Biome; feature: [DCM] deep chlorophyll maximum layer (ENVO:01000326); material: water (ENVO:00002006), including particulate matter (ENVO:01000060) such as... | depth 40 m
GTCGCTGCGCGGCGCACGCCCGGCGGCAAGCGGATGTTCCTGCGCTCGGATATCCGGCGGCTGTCCTTCATCCTGATTGCCCAGCAATTGGGATTTTCACTCGAAGAGATCCGCGCCCAGCTCAAACAGCTGCCGCTTGAGCGCACGCCCAACAAGCGCGACTGGGAAAAGATCAGCCGCGGCTTCCGGGCCCATCTTGATGAACGTATCGGCATGATGGAACGGCTGCGCGACCGGCTCGACGGCTGCATCGGTTGTGGTTGCCTGTCGCTCGAAACCTGCAAGCTCTACAATCCGGGGGACAAAGCCAGCCAGACAGGAACCGGCCCGCGTCTGGTCGTGCAGACATCAATCGGGGAGACGTCGACCTGAAACGAAACCGGCAGATCAGTCCGCCGTCGGCAGCCTTCGCATGGTGAATTCGATGGTGTCGCCCTCGCCCGGCAAGGGCCGCCAGCTTTCCACTTCCGTCCAGTAGGCGGCCTTGGGCCAGGTCGAAAACCATTCCCGCGCCTTGTCGCGCGCTTGGCCGCGGCTCAGCCGGTAGGTCTCGCGCACAAAGCCGCTGGTTGACTTGCCTTCGGATTTTTCCTGCCGCGCACGGGCAATCTCGCGGCGCAGCCCTTCAAGCGGCGGGCGTTGCTGGTACCGTCTCATGGTCTGTCCTCGGCCTTCATGGCTTTCTCAACTTTAACCCAAATCCAAAGTGTGGGCGAGTCTTGTTCAAACTGCGGCAATCGGGCTGCAATGCTGTGGTTACATCACGCCGCCGCTGCTGCTATGACTGCCCCAAATCGAATATGAGGCTCCCAATGAAACGCCCAACCTTGCCGGTCGGCCTGCCCGATGACATCGAGGAAAAGAAGACCAATGCACGCGCCTGGTTTGAAAAGCTGCGCGACCAGATCTGCCTGAGCTTCGAAGCGCTCGAGGATGAAATCGAGAATCCGCAGGCAAGCGGCGAGCCGGGACGTTTCGAGCGCACCCCGTGGCTGCGCGACGAAGGTGCGGGCGGCGGCGGCACCATGTCGATCATGAAGGGCCGGCTGTTCGAAAAGGTCGGCGTTCACACCTCCACCGTACATGGCGAATTCTCGCCCGAATTCCGCGCCCAGATCCCCGGCGCAGAAGAAGACCCGAGCTTCTGGGCGTCCGGCATCTCGCTGATCGCGCATCCGACCAATCCGCATGTGCCGACCGTGCACATGAACACCCGCATGGTGGTGACCACCAGCCACTGGTTCGGCGGCGGCGCCGACCTCACCCCGGTACTCGACAACCGCCGCAGCCAGACCGATCCCGACACCATGCTGTTCCACCGTGCCATGGAAATCGCCTGCACCCGCCATGCGGTCGCCGACTACCCGAAGTTCAAGGCCTGGTGCGACGAGTATTTCTATCTGCCGCACCGCAACGAGGCCCGCGGCACCGGCGGCATCTTCTACGACTGGCAGCACAGCACTGCCGAAAACGGCGGCTGGGAAGCCGATTTCGCCTTCACTCAGGATGTCGGCCGCGCCTTCAACGTGGTCTACCCGAAGATCGTGCGCGCCAATTTCAACACGCCCTGGACCAACCAGGAGCGCACCGAGCAGCTGATCCGCCGCGGCCGTTATGTCGAGTTCAACCTGCTCTATGACCGCGGCACCATCTTCGGGCTGAAGACCGGCGGCAACGTCACCTCGATCCTGTCCTCACTGCCGCCCGTGGTGATGTATCCCTGAGCGAACGGCAGCCGCATCTGAACGCGGCCAATTCGAATTGGCGTTGCCTGCATCAGCTGCGGCGCTCAGAGCCTGCGCAGGGCCTCGTCGACCATGTGATTGGCGATCTTCATCCGTGTCGTTGCTGCCTGGCGCCATTCCACCGGTACCCGGTCGGGGTGATTGATCCGCGCGAATCTGCGCCGTTTCGATTTCAGCTCGGCCGGCGTATCGGTGGCAAGAAGGTTGATGTCCTCGGCAACGTCTTCGGGGCTAACCCGTGTGAAAGGCGAAGTGTCGATGGCCGGTTCCGGCCTTGCCACCGGCGTTGGCACGTCGGCCGCAACCACCGGAGCGACCTTTTCGAGCTTTGCCCTGCTGAGCCAGGGATGTGATCTGAAAGCGGCTGCAACAAAACTGGAATTCCAGCCGCGCATGGCCGTCCACGGCCCGGATCCGTGCGAGTGGGCCTCTTCCCGCTCGGTGCTCACGCGATCGAGAACAGCGTCAAACGAGTCCATTCCCCCGATCATCCCGAAATCCCGCTCCCTGAGGCAACATCGTGATGATCAGGGATAGCGAAACAAGGTTAACGAATTCGAACGACGGACCGCTCCGGCCTTCACCCGGACGAAGCAGCCCCCTCGAGCGGCTGGAAACTCGCTTCGGCGATTTCGTTGATCTCGGCGAAGATGTTTGGGCCGCCACAAATCACCACCGTGCCATGATCGAGGCTGGTCTTCGGATCGGGCTTGACGATGATGCCGCCGGCTTCCTCGATCATCAGCATCCCGGCCACGCAATCCCAGGAATTCATGAACTCCTCGAGATAGCCGATCAACCGACCCGCTGCGACATAGGCCAGCATCAGCGCGCCCGACGCATTGCGGAAGAACACGCCGCCGCGTTCGACAACCATGGTCAGCGCGGTCACGGCCTTCATTCCCGGCAAGCGCCCGGAAAACCCGATCCCGACTGAGCCCTGCCCCATCTCACCGGTCTGCGCCACCCGCATCGGCTTGCCATTGACGAAAGCGCCGCCGCATTTTGCCGCCGTGAACATCTCGCCCGAAGACGGCTCGAAAATCACTCCAACCACCGCTTCACCATCTCTGGCGCAGGCGATTGCCACGCACCATTGCGGCAATCCGCGGACGAAATTGGCGGTGCCATCAATCGGATCGATGACCCAGTCAAAGCCGCTGGTGCCGGTCTTGCGGCCATGTTCCTCACCGACAATGCCGTCATCGGGCCAATGCTCTTCAAGGGCATCGCGGATCAACGTCTCGGTGTCCTTGTCGGCATTCGAGACCAGGTCCTGGTGCCCCTTGCTCTCGATGACGAGCGTGTCGATGGCTTCAAAATGCGTTTTTGCAAAAGCGCCGGCGCGCCGGGCGAGTTCGACGGCAAAGTCCAGTCTGTCTTGGTACTGCAAGGGAAATCCATTTCATTGAGATTCGAATGACCCGACCCTATGCCGGACCTTTGGCAGTTGCCAGCCTTTCGCGAGCCATGGCAGTCGCCACTGAAGCTGCAAATGGCGGCAATCCATGCTATGCTTCATCTCTGCAAGGCCAAGATGACAGGCTTTGCGGATTTATGGTTTGAAGCATCGAAAAGAGGAGACAGCCATGAAGACCTTCCATTGCGGATCCCTCGTCCCCGGTTGCGAATGGCACACGCGTGCCGACAGCGAGGCGGAAATCGTATCGCGGGCCATCGATCACCTGCGCCAGACCCACGGCGAAACCATCATTCGCCCGTCGATTGTCGAGCAGATCAAGGAACGCACGCTCGAGGAAACCGACGCCGCCTGACGCGCGTCACGTCGCCGTTGACGGTCAGTCCGCATCGTCGAGCAATGCGGCCTTGTCGAGCTTGAAATTGCTCTCGACCCAGCGCTCTTCGAGCGCGGCCAGCTGTGCGCCCATCTCCGGGCCGGGCTTGATTCCCCTGTCGATCAGGTCCGCCCCGGCAACAGGAAACACCGGCCGTTCCCATGCGAGGGCACGGGCCAGATGGCGACTGTGGCCGGCGGTATCGGTCAGCGCCGCCGGATCGCTTTCCGTGCGGCTACGTGCCGAGACCAGCGACAGCCGGATGCGGTCGGTCAACGGCTCCACGCCGTACGTGTAAAGCAGCCGGTCCAGCGCCGTGATCGCCAGCGTCGGCTTGACCACCGGCGCCTCGGTCCACTTGACCAGACGGTCGGTCTCGGCCCGCGACATCTTCAGCCGCTGCGCAAGCTCGCGCATGCGCGCCGTATCAGGCGGCACCATGGCCATCAGCCGCAGCATCGGATCCGGCTCCCAGTCGAGCGCCGTCTCGGTGGCAATCAGCGGGCCGATGGAATCGATGCCCCATTTTTCGCTCTCGGGCAGCACCGCCGCCAGCACGCCCGATTGCCGCATCCACAGCAAGGCCCGTCCGGGATCGCGCGCCTTGAGCAGGGTCTTGAGCTCTTTCCAGACCCGTTCCGAAGACAGTTTTCCAAGGCTTCCGCGCGCCCGGGCGCAGGCCTTCAGCGCGCTCGCATCCGGCCGCCCGGCCCCGTAATGGGCAAAGAAGCGGAAATAGCGTAAGACCCGCAGATAGTCCTCGGCAATGCGGGCATCGGCATCGCCGATGAACCGCACCGTGCGCGTGGCAATGTCCTCAAGCCCGCCGACAAGATCGATCACCGCCCCGTCGCTGTTGGCGTAAAGCGCGTTGATGGTGAAATCCCGCCGTTCGGCATCGACCTGCCAGTCCTGGCCAAAATTCACCTTGGCCCGCCGACCGTCTGTTTCCGCGTCATGCCGGAGCGTGGTGATCTCGAAGCCGCGCCCGTCAATCACCAGTGTCACCGTGCCGTGATCAATCCCGGTCGGCACCGCGCGAATGCCGGCGGCTTCGGCCCGCGCCACCACCTGGTCTGGCGCCCATGTGGTCGCCAGATCGGTATCGGTCACCGCCTCGCCCATCAGCGAGTTGCGTACCGCACCGCCGACCACCCGGACCTCTTCGCCCTCATCATTGAGCAGCGCAAAGATCCGGCCAAGGCTCACGTCCTTGAACCAGCCTTCCTCGGCCACGTTCGCTTCAGTGCTCATGCATAGAGCCTTTCATACATGGTGCGGATAATGCCGGCGGTCACGCCCCAGATGTAATGCTCGCCATAGGGCATGACGTAGTAATGCCGCTCGATGCCTTCCCAGACCCGGCTTTCGCGCCTGTGGTTGGCCTGGGTCATCAGAAAGGAGAGCGGGGTCTCGAACACCGCATCCACCTCGTCGGGATTGGCGGTCAGCGTGAAGCCCGGATGCACCACCGCCAGCACCGGCGTGATGCGGAACCCGGTGGTGGTCATGTAAACCGGAAGCCGGCCGACCGGCTCGACAAAGCGGCGGTCGAGCCCGATCTCTTCCTCGGCCTCGCGCATCGCCGCGGTTTCCACGCTGTCGTCTTCCGGGTCGACAGCCCCGCCCGGAAACGCCACCTGGCCCGAATGCTTGCGCATGGCGGTGGCCCGGCGCGTCAGGATCACCTGCGCCTCCGGCCCGGTATCGGTTACCGGCACCAGCACCGCCGCCTCGCGCAGCTTCACGCCAACCAGCCCGGACACCAGGTCCGGATTGAGCACGTGATCGCCATGGCCCAGATGCGCCGGCTCTGCGCCGAAGGCATGCTCGGGGTTGTGCTGTTGCGCCCGTGCCCGGAAATCGCTGGCATCAAACACCGGCGGCATTGCCGAGACCGTATCCGTCAAGCCTCCGCCTCCAGCCGGGCCATGGGCATTATCGGAAACACCGGACCGGCAGAGCGGACCGCATAGATCGCCTCGCCGTTGATTTCGACCTCCTTGCCCAGCGCCAGAAGGTCATAGGTCACTGCCCGGTTGACCAGCGCTTCCAGCCGGCCGCGCACCAGAATGTAGGGCTTGAGCTGATCGGTCTCGCCGGTGACGACGAATCGCAGCGGATTGTCCGGCCCGGCACGCACCACGTCGCCGACATTTGTGCGGAAAGTCAGCACTTGTTCGCCCTCTTCCTCGCTCACACTCATCTCGACAGCCAGGAACGGTGCGTCGACGACACGAATTCCGATCTTTTCCACAGGTGTGACAAGGTAGGTCTTCCCGTCCTCATCCCGGCGCAAAACGGTGGAAAAAAGCCGCACCAGGGCCGGGCGTCCGATCGGCGTGCCCATGTAGAACCAGGTGCCATCTGCCCGGATTTCCATGTCGATATCGCCACAATAGTCCGGATTCCAGCGCTCAACCGGCGGTAATCCGTCCTTGCCGGCATTTCGGTCGGCCTGGGCGCGCGAAATCATCGCGGCAAGATCTGCCGGATCTGATTTCATGTCGGTCCTTGTTTTTGCCATTGTCCTGTCCAGCTATGGTTAGAGGTAACCAGATAGTCATCTCTACGGCTCTTGTCAGCCTTTCAGCGTAGAATAAGCTGTTTGCGAGCCTAATGCATGTCGCGTCCAAATGGATCCATTGAACGATAGCGCACATGCATCATGTTAAAGTGTTGCAGCGACCTTTGCGCATCGATTGGATGCGCGGCGCTGTAGAACCAGAACGCGCGGAGAAACCCATGGGACGCATCGACACTGGCGCCAAGCCGATTGACGAAAAGGCAGTGATCGCTGCGGCCGAACAGGCGCTGACCGATATCTCCGCCATCAAGACAGCGGTCTCGGATGTTATTTTCGGTCAGGAAAGCGTTGTCGAGCAGACCCTGCTGGCGGTTCTCTCCGGTGGTCACGCGCTGCTGGTCGGCGTTCCGGGCCTTGCCAAGACCAAGCTGGTCACCACGCTCGGCTCGGTTCTGGGGCTTACGGCCAACCGCATTCAGTTCACACCCGACCTCATGCCCTCCGATATCCTCGGCTCCGAAGTGATGGACCAGGACGAGGGCGGACGCCGCTCGTTCCGCTTTGTCCCCGGCCCGGTGTTCACGCAATTGCTGATGGCTGACGAGATCAACCGCGCCTCGCCGCGCACCCAGTCGGCACTGCTGCAGGCGATGCAGGAATACCATGTCACCGTCGCCGGCGCGCCGCATGATCTGCCACGGCCCTTCCATGTTCTGGCGACACAGAACCCGCTCGAGCAGGAAGGCACCTACCCGCTGCCAGAAGCCCAGCTCGACCGTTTCCTGATGCAGGTCGACGTGCCCTATCCCGAAATGGCCGCCGAACGGCGCATCCTCCTCGAAACCACCGGCGGACAGGAAGCTGTCGCCCGGCCGGCCATCACCATGGAACGGCTGATCGCCATCCAGGCGCTGATCCGGCAGATGCCGGTGCCGGAATCGGTGGTCGACGCCATTCTTGAGCTCGTCCGCGCCGCCCGTCCTGGGCACGGCAATGCCCGGGTCGACCAGACCGTCTCCTGGGGTCCAGGCCCCCGCGCCGGCCAGGCCATGATGCTCTGCGCCCGCGCCCGCGCACTTTACGACGGCAGGCTAGCCCCCTCCATCGATGATGTCCGCGCCCTGGCTGAACCGATCCTGCAGCACCGCATGGCGCTGACTTTCTCGGCCCGCGCCGAGGGCATCGGCATCCGCGACGTGATCGCCGACCTCGTCACCCCGAAAGCCGGGTGAGCCGATGGCGCCGATCGGCCAGCTGACCCAGCCCACGGAACGGCTTGACGCGCTTGCCCGCGCCCGCCAGCGCGCGGCCCTGCTGCCCGATTGCCTGGCCGAGGCCCGCCGCGTTGCCAACACCGTGATCGCCGGCTGGCACGGCCGCCGCAAGCGCGGCATCGGTGAGACCTTCTGGCAGTTTCGTCCCTATGTTGACGGGGAATCGCTGTCGCGCATCGACTGGCGCCGCTCGGCCCGCGATGATCAGCTTTATGTCCGCGACCGGGAGTGGGAAGCCGCCCACACGATCTGGCTCTGGGCCGATCAGTCGCCATCCATGCTCTACAAGTCCGATATCGCGCTGGTCAGCAAGGAAAGCCGCGGCCTGGTGCTGATGCTGGCGCTGGCCGAGATCCTTGCGCGCTCCGGCGAACGCGTCGGCTGTCCCGGCGTCATGGAACCGGTCTCGTCGCGAAACGCCGCCGAACGGCTGGCGCTGGCGCTGGCCCATGCACCGGCGCAGACCACCCTGCCCGATCTCGGACGCATTGGCCGGATGAGCGACGTCGTGCTGATCGGCGATTTTCTTGACGCCGATGAAACCCTCGAGAACTGCATCGGCCCGGCCGCACGGCGCGGAATCCACGGCCACATCATCGAGGTCTCCGATCCATCCGAGGAAAATTTCCCATATTCGGGACGCACCGAATTCCGTGACCCGGAGAGCGGTCAGAAACTGGTGGCAGGACGCGCTGAAACCGTGGCTGCGGATTACCGCCAGGCTTGGCTGGCCCGCCGTGACGCGCTGTCTCAGGGCGTACGCCGCATGGGCTGGAGCTTTCTGTCCCACCGCACCGACCGGCTGGCGTCGGAAGCCCTTGCCGCAGCCCATGGCCACCTGTCAGGCATCCCGGCAGCTGGAAAGGTAGCGCAACCATGATCGCTGGCCTGCCTTTCGCATTCGGCGCCCCGGCAATCCTGTTCGGACTGCTGGCCCTGCCGGTGATCTGGTGGCTGCTGCGGCTGACCCCGCCGCGCCCGCAAGCCGAACCCTTTGCCCCGCTGGCCATTCTCGCCCGTGTTCTCAAGGCAGAGGAAACCCCTTCGCGCAGCCCCTGGTGGCTCACCGCCCTGCGCCTGCTCATCGCAGCGCTGGTGATCCTTGCCCTTGCCGAGCCGGTGCTCAATCCGCGTGACCGGGCATTGTCGTCGAACGGGCCGCTGGCGCTGATCATCGACAATGGCTGGGCCACGTCGCCGGACTGGCAGACCCGCACCGAAGCCGCCGAAGCCCTGATCGGCGAGGCAGAGGATCTCGATATCCCGGTGTCGATCGTGTTTACCGCCAACCGCCGCCATGACGCCACGCCGACCAGCTTCGAGCGCGCCCGCGAGCAGCTACGCGCCGCAAAGCCGCAACCGCTGCGTCCGGAACGCAGCGCCTCGGTGACGGCGCTGATCGCAGCGCTCGGCCAGACCCGGCCCGGAACCATCGCCTATATCACCGATGGCATCGACACCGCCGACGCCGCCGAGGCCTTCAGCCGCCTGTCGGCGCTCGAGCCCGGCGCCATCCGCATCATCGGTGCCGAAGATGCCGAGGCGCTGGCCCTGACCAATGCCGATAACGGCGCCGAAGCGCTCACCGTCACCATGAGCCGCCTGACTTCCGCCGGCGCCGAGCGCTTTGACCTCACCGCAAGTGACAGTAAGGGCCGCAACATCGCCGCGGGTGAAATCCGCTTCGAAGCCGGCGCAGCCGAAGCCACCGGCACCATCCTGGCGCCCTTTGAAATCCGCAATGACATCTCCCGGCTTGATGTCCGCGGCGTCGATACCGCCGGGACGGCGCGCCTGCTCGATGACAGTTTCCGCCGCCGCCGGGTGGCGCTGGTCTCTGGCGAAGCCGCCGACATTGCCCAGCCGCTGCTCTCGCCGCTCTATTACATCAACCGCGCGCTCTCGCCCTATGCTGACCTGATCCAGGCCGACACAGAGCAATTGTCCGCCTCTGTCCCCAGGCTGCTCGAACAATCGCCCGCGGTGGTGGTGCTGTCGGACATCGGCACCCTGCCCGAGGATGTCAGCACAGGCCTGAATGAATGGGTCGAGCGTGGCGGCACCCTGATCCGCTTTGCCGGTCCGCGCCTGGCTGCCGCTCCCGCCGATGACCGGCTGTTGCCGGTGCTGTTGCGCAAGGGCGAGCGTGAACTCGGCGGCGCGCTGTCCTGGATCGAGCCGCAACCGCTGGCGGACTACCCCGCCACCGGTCCATTCGCAGGTTTGCCGACGCCACGGGACATCACCGTGCGGCGCCAGGTCTTGGCCGAGCCGTCTTCCGATCTTGCAGCGCGCACCTGGGCCAGCCTCGCCGATGGCACGCCGCTGGTCACCGCCGCCGACCGGGGCGCCGGCCGGGTCGTGCTGTTCCACGTCACAGCCGAAGCAAGCTGGTCGAACCTTCCGATCTCCGGCCATTTCGTCGACATGCTGCGCCGGGTGGTGCAACTGTCGCGCGCGGTCTCGGGCGGCGGCGAGGCCGGTTCCGGCATCCTTCCGCCCTGGCGTCTGCTCGATGCCAATGCGGCCCTGGTGCCCGCCAGCGGAGACGCCAAGCCGCTCGATCTGACCGCCGGCACCGCGGTACAGGCCGGCCGCGACAATCCTCCGGGGCTTTATGGCAGCGAGGACGGCTTCGTCGCCCTCAACCTTTTCCGTCCCGGCGATACGCTCGCCCCCATCACCATCCCGGAGTTCGAAGTGCCCGTCACCCGCTCCACGCTCTCGGCCGACAGCGCCGTCGATTTCCGGCCCTGGCTGTTCGGCGCAGCCCTGATCGCGCTGCTTGCCGACACGCTGATCGTGCTCATTCTCAACGGCGCCTTCCGCCGCCGCGGCATGAAACCGGCCTCCGCAGCCGCGGCCCTGGTCTTCGCCACGACCTTGATGCTGTCGATGTTCGCAGCCCCGGGCACGCCCCGCGCACAGGACAGCCAGCCCGGCGATGCCGAACTGCTCGAAAGCATGGACCGCACCCGCCTGGCCTATGTCATCACCGGGGACGACGAGACCGACAACATCTCCAGGCTCGGGCTCGACAGCCTGTCACGCTACCTGTTCAGCAGAACCGCGCTGGAGCCCGGCACGGCAATCGGTCTCGACATCGAGACCGCGCCGCTGGCGCTCTATCCTATGATCTACTGGCCGATGAGCGAGGATGCCGACATCCCCTCACCCGGCGCCATCAGCCGGATCGATGCCTACATGAAAAGCGGCGGCACCGTGCTGTTTGACACAAGGGACCGGATTGTCGATCTCGGCGGCGGTTCCAGCGCCTTGACCGTGCGGCTGCAGCAGATTCTTGCCAGTCTCGATATTCCGCCGCTTGAACCGGTCCCCGCGGATCACGTGCTGACCAAATCCTTCTTCCTGCTCGATACCTTCCCCGGCCGCTATTCCGACGGCCCGCTTTGGGTGGAAGCGATCCCCCAGTCGGACAACCCGGCCGAACGCCCGGCCCGTGCCGGCGACGGGGTCTCCTCGATCCTGATCACCGGCAACGACATGGCCGCGGCCTGGGCCATGGACGAGCAGGGCTTTCCGATGTTCTCCACGGTGCCCGCCGATCCCTGGCAGCGCGAATATGCGTTCCGCGCCGGCGTCAACATCGTCATGTACATGCTGACCGGCAACTACAAGGCCGACCAGGTCCACATCCCCGCGCTTCTCGAACGATTGGGGCAATGAGATGAGCCTGGCCTTTGATCCTTTCCTGCCGCTGCCGGTGCTCCTGGCGATCGCCCTTGTCGCCCTGCTGCTGGTCGGCTGGGCCATTGCCAAGCGTATGCGAGGTGCTGCCCTTCGCGCGCTGGCACTGTCGGCTCTGGTGCTGGCGCTGGCCAATCCCGTCGCCAATTTCGAGGACCGGGAACCGGTCACCAGCGTCGTCGCCATCGTCGTCGACCGCAGCCCTAGCCAGGCGAGTGCGGACCGCACCGCGCGAACCGATGCCGCCTTGAAGGCGCTGACCGAGCGCATCGCCCGCTATCCCGCCTTTGAAACACGCATCATCGAGGCCGTGACCGATCCCGATGCGCAGTCTCCCTCCACCCGCCTGTTCGAGGCACTGTCCTCCGGCATCCGTGATGTCCCCAGCTCACGGCTTGCAGGTGCTGTGATGATCACCGACGGCCAGATCCATGACCTGCCCGGCTCGCTCTCGGCATTGGGCCTGGACGCACCTCTGCATGGGCTCATTGTCGGCGACGAGGACGAGATCGACCGGCGCGTCGATGTGGTCCGCAGCCCGCGTTTCGGCATTGTCGGCGAAGACCAGGAGATCGTCTACCGCGTCAGCGAGGACGGGGCCGCCTCCGCGGGGAACCCGGTCAATGTGACTGTTCGCGTCAATGGCGAGGAAATATCCACCGAAACCGTGCCCGCCGGCGAGGAAAACTCGTTCTATCTCAACCTGCCGCGCGGTGGCGAGAACATCGTCGAATTTGCCGTCGACGAACTCGACGGCGAAGTCACCACCGCCAACAACCACACCGTCACCCTGATTGAAGGCATCCGCGAGAACCTGCGCGTGCTTCTTGTCTCCGGCGCCCCGCATTCGGGTGAACGCGCCTGGCGCAACCTGCTGAAATCCGATGCGTCTGTCGATCTGGTGCATTTCACCATTCTGCGTCCGCCGGAAAAGCAGGACGGCACGCCGATCTCGGAACTGTCGCTGATCGCCTTTCCGACAAGGGAGCTGTTTGTCGAGAAGGTCGACGAATTCGACCTGATCATCTTTGACCGCTACCAGAACCGCGGCGTGCTGCCGGTGCTCTATTACGATTACATCGCCCGCTATGTCGAAGATGGCGGCGCCATGCTGGTTGCCGCCGGCCCTGAGTTTTCCGGCATCGAAACCATCGCCGACACCCCGCTGGCGCCGGCCCTGCCCGCGGTGCCGACGGGTTCGGTGACCGATGCCGGCTACTATCCGCGCCTGTCTGACAATGGCAAACGCCACCCGGTGACCCGGTCATTGCCCGGCGGTGCAAACGAGCCCCCTGGCTGGGGCCGCTGGTTCCGCACCGTCGGCGTCGGCGACACCATCGGCGACGTGGTGATGAACGGCGCCGACAACGAGCCGCTGCTGGTGCTCAACCGCTACGGCGAAGGCCGGGTGGCCATGCTGCTCTCCGATCACGGCTGGCTCTGGGCGCGCGGTTTTGAAGGCGGCGGCCCGCATGTTGCGCTTTACCGCCGCATTGCCCATTGGCTGATGAAGGAGCCGTCCCTGGAAGAAGAAGCCCTGCGCGCCACCGCCAACGGCCGCACCCTTGTCGTCGAACGCCAGACCATGGCCGACACGACGGAGCCGGCAAGCGTGACATTGCCCTCGGGCGAGACCCGCGAGATCATTCTTGCCCCCGCCGATGAAGGCCTGTTCCGTTCCGAACTGGTGCTGGATCAGCCGGGCCTCGTCGAGGTCACATCCGGCGATCTGCGCGCGCTGGCCCATGTCGGCGCGGTCAATGCGCCCGAATTCCGCGCCACCGTGTCAACCACCGGCCTGATGCAGCCCCTCTCCGAGGAAAGCGGCGGTCTGACAACCCGCGTCAATGCAACGGCGAGCGACTTGCCGCAGATCCTGCCGACCCGTTCCGCCCGCATCGATGCCGGCGAGCGCATGGGCTTGCGCGCCAGCAATGAAAGCGTGCTCAAGGGCGTGCGCTCGATCCCGCTGTTCGGCGGCTTCCTCGGTCTTGCCCTGATGATCCTGGCGCTCGGCGCCACCTGGTTCCGCGAAGGGCGCTAATGCGTGTCACGTTCAAATGAATTCATTTGAACGATAACGTAGATGCATCATTTCAAAGTGTTACAGCGACGCGCAACGAAAACGGCGGCCACCGCGTGGTGACCGCCGTACAATTCGCTTTGCTCTGAAAGCTGGCGTTCAGCTGGCCTGGGACAGCTTATCTCCGTCACCAAAATAGCTCATCTGGTCCTCGGCCCAGGCCTTGATGCCGTATTTCTCGACTGTCTTGCGCATCATCGCCATCCGCTGGCGGCGCTCATCCTCGGGCATGGCCAGCGCCTGCTCGATGCCCATGTCCATCGACCGGTGCGAGAACGGGTTGGTGATGACGGCCGATGACAGCTCCACCGCAGCCCCGGCAAATTCCGACAGCACCAGCACGCCGTCGCCATCGGTGCGCGCCGCGGCATATTCCTTGCAGACCAGGTTCATGCCGTCAGCCAGCGGCGTGATCCAGCACACGTCTGCAAGCTGGTAATAGGCGATCAGGTCCTTGAACGGGATCGCAGTGGAAATCAGCGCCACCGGCTGCCATTCGAAGGATCCGAACGTGCCGTTGATCCGGCCCGCCACCTGTTCGATTTCGCCCTGGATTTCCTCATAGGCCGCCATGCTGCGATTGGCGCCGACCGAGACATGCATCAGCCGCACATTGCCGTGCATCTCGGGATGCGCATGCAGCAGCCGTTCATAGCTTTCCAGCTGTTGCACGCCACCCTTGGTATAATCGGTACGCCCGACCGACAGGATCAGCTTGCAGTCGCCCAGTTCCGAACGGATCGCCACCGCTGCTTCGCGGGTTTCCTCGGCCTCGGCGCGTTCCTGGATATAGTCCCAGTCGATGCCGACCGGCGCGCTCGAGATCCGGATCGTGCGGCCCTGGTACTGAACCGATTCCGGTACCCGCCGGTCCGACAGTGCCGTGCCTTCCCAGATGAAATCCGGATTGACGTCCTTGCGCACCACATTGCCGACTTCCAGAAGACTTTGCGCCACATGCACGAAGTTCACGGCGTAACGGGGAATGTGGAAGCCGACGACATCGCAAGCCAGCAGGCTGTCGACGATCTCTCGCCGCCAGGGCAGCACGTTGAACATGTCGGCCGCAGGGAAAGGCGTATGATGGAAGAACGAGATCTTCACGTCGGGGCGCAGCTTGCGCAGGTAGCCGGGCACCAGCCACAGATTGTAGTCATGCACCCAGACCACGGCGCCTGGCGCCGCTTCAGCGGCGGCGGCCTCGGCAAAGGCCCAGTTCACTTCGCGGAATGTCGGCCAGTCGACCGGGTCGTAATTGTAGCGTTCCTTGAACGAATGCAGGATCGGCCAGAATGCCTCTTTCGAGGTGATGTGATAGAAGCTCGACACCTGATCAGGGGTCAGCGGCAGCCGCGTGACCGAATATTTGCCGTAGCTGTCCTCGATCTCGATGACCCGCTCGAAATCCGGGTTGGCGGCATCGTCAGCAAGTTTCCAGGCAATCCAGGCGCCCTTGTCGACCCGGCCGAAAAAGCCTTTCAGCGTCGGCACGATCCCGTTCGGGCTCTTGTTTTCCTTGAAAACGATCTTTCCGTTTTCTTCGACTTCCTCATAGGGTTGGCGGTGATAAACGATGACAAGATCGCTGGCCATAAAATCAGTATCCTTTCGGTAGCTCGTGCATGTCGAAAGCACGAATAGCCTCCAATATGCCCGCCGCGCCGTGCGCTTGCGCCATATGAAGGTGCTCCAGATGAGCAACGCGCTCGACCAGGGAAGGTTCCGAGTTTCCAACCGCGACTGCGGGCAGACCACATTCGAGCATGGAAAGATCGTTGAGCGTGTCACCGGCGCACAGCACACGGGCCGGCTCGATTGCCAGATGCTCCACCAGCCGGCGCAGCGACGGACCCTTGCTTACGCCATTGGGCAGCACATCAAAATAGCGGTTGTCGGAGATCAGCCACTGGTGCCCCATCTCCTCGACAATGCTGCAGGCCGATTGATCGAAAGCCTCGGCATCGAGGTCATAGCTGACCCGGTAGCGGAAATCCGTCGGCTGCAGCGTGAGCCCCGGATGACCTTCAAGCCGCGCCCGCACCGTGTCGCCCGCACTGCCCCAGCGGGCCGCGATCTCTTCTTCCAGATGCACGATCGGCGCAACGCCGGTCTCGGATGACACCGTGGCGATGGTAGTGCCGACATCGCCGACCGCATAATCGGGCCAGGGCACGCCGCGCTCGCGGCAAAGCGCGCCAATGAATTCGGGGTCGCGGCCGGTCACGAAGATCAGGCCCACAGTTTCGCGGTTGTCTTCGATCCAGCCATAAAGCCGCTGCCGGTCTTCCTCGCTGCCGCCGAGGAAGGTGCCGTCGAGATCGGTGGCGAGCACGAATTGCCGTGTATTGAGTGGGCTGTTGATGCGTGTCGGGTTCATTCGGCTGCCTCCGCTGCCATGGCAATGGGATGGTCGATACTGATAGACAAACCGCGGCGTTCGCCCTCGATCGGACGCGACCAGAGCTCGGCGAAGGTTTCGCGCACATCCGCCCCCTGGTGCAGGATCCGGTACACGCTTTCGCAAATCGGCATGCGAATATTCATCCGCCGCGCCAGGTCCATGACCGAGACCGAGTTGACCTCGCCCTCGACCACAACGGCCTTGCCGTCAAAACACTGGTCGCGCGCAATGCCCTTGCCGAGCTGAACCCCGAGCGACATGTTGCGCGATGTCTGCGACGAGCAGGTCAGCGTCAGGTCGCCCGCGCCGGCAAGCCCGGTTACGGTTTCCCGGCGTCCGCCAAACACGTCAGCCAGCGTCTTCATCTCGTCCATACCACGCACGATCAGCGCCGCACGGGTATTTTCCGCATAGCCCGCGCCCGTCATCATGCCGCAGGCGATGGCGATCACGTTCTTGACCGCGCCGCTGACCTCGACCCCGACGAGATCGTCGGAAATGTAAGGCCGGAAGAACTCCGATCCCATCGACAGCGCCAGCCGCGCCGCCGGGCTCGATGCCGTGTCGAGCCGGTCGGCATAGGAGAACTGGAACGCGATGGTCGCCGCGGTCAGATGACCCAGCGCGGTCTCGGTGGCAAAGGTCGGGCCGGACAGCGCGCCGATCTGGTGACCGGGCAGCATCTCGGATGCCACTTCGCTCAGCAGGTAGCCGGAGCCCGCCTCGATCCCCTTGGCGCAGAGCGCGATCGGCACGCCTTCAGCCAGGTGCGGTCGCATCTGCGTGCAGATATCGCGCAAGGTCCGTGACGGCGTGACCAGCAGCACCGCCTCCGCCCCTTTAAGCGCTTCCGCCATGTTGGTGGTCGCAGCAATGCCATCCGGCAAGGTGATACCGGGAAGGTATCGCGGATTTTCATTGCGGCTGTTGATTGCCTCGACTGTAGCCTGATCTCTTCCCCAGAGTGCCGTTTCACGGCCGGCGCGGCGCGCCACGGAGGCCAGTGCGGTCCCCCAGGCCCCGGCACCGATAACGCAGATTTTCGCGTAAGCACGTGCAGGAGAAGACAGGTCGTCGGCTTGTTCGCCTAGATGAGTCATATCGCTCTATTTAGGGCCCATTGTGCTGCAGCGCAACCGCGAGACTGCTGCAATGCACCCCATTCCGTCCAAAACCGGGGGAATTTGCAGGTGAAAACGCGCCGAAACCTATGTCCGGTCGCGGTGCCGGATTTCGCCTTCAAGCGCCATCGCGTCGGTCTCGCCATAGCAGGCCGCAAGCAGTCTGCGCTTGTCGAACGGCCCCGGCATGCTCAGCGCACCGGGCCGCGTCGGCTGAAATCCAAGCGGCGCGTAATAGGGCGGATCCCCGACCAAGAGCACCGCGTGGCTGCCGCTCTTCTCCGCCGCTGCCAGCACGATCCGCACCAGTTCCCGGCCGATGCCGAGATTCTTGTGCGACGGCCGCACGGCCAGCGGTCCGAGCAGATGGCCCGCAACCGTGCCGGCTAGGATCGGCGTCATCCGCACCGAGGCGATGATTTCCCCGCGGTCGCTGCCGACAAACGACAGCAGCCGGTCATGCGGACCCTGTTCGCGCACCCGCTCGGCGGCCCGCACGAAACGGCCCGGGCCGAAGGCTTCTTCATTGATGAGGTCGATGGCCGCGTCGTGAGACGCGTCTTCGGTGAGAAAGACAATATCCTGAAAGGGCATGATGGGAATTCCGGAAACAAGCGGCAGACGTGACGAAACACCCGCGGAACCCGCGGGGAAAGATCTTGTCAGCGTCGTCGCAAAGCCTTGAGTGGCATCCGGTTATCCTTCGTTGCCCTTCGCCCATAGCAAAGCAAACCCTTGACGTCCAATGCAAAACGCACCGTTCACCCCCATAGCCTTCGCTTTTTTCCATCCGGGGCTTATGTGTTGTGAAAAGGAGATTGATCATGGGAATGCTGGTTGATGGCGTCTGGAACGACGTCTGGTACGACACGAAATCCACGGGTGGCCATTTCAAGCGCAAGGAATCTTCCTTCCGCAACTGGGTGACCGCCGATGGCGAGCCGGGACCATCCGGCGAAGGCGGCTTTGCCGCCGAGGCCGGGCGATACCATCTCTATGTCTCGCTCGCCTGCCCCTGGGCGCACCGGACCCTGATTTTCCGCAAGCTCAAGGGACTGGAAGACGCCATTTCGGTGTCGATCGTCGACCCTTACATGGGCAAGAACGGCTGGGAATTTCATGACCGCGACGGCGGCACCGCCGACCATCTGGGCGGCAAGGATTTCCTCTGGCAGGTCTATGTCGCAGCTAAATCGGACTACACCGGCCGCGTCACAGTGCCGGTGCTGTGGGACAAGAAGACGAACACCATCGTCTCCAATGAATCCGCCGAGATCATCCGCATGCTCAACTCGGCTTTCGATGCGATTGCCAAGCCGGCGCCCGATTACTACCCGGCGGAGCTGCAGGCCGAAATCGATGAGATCAACGAGATCGTCTACCACAAGGTCAACAACGGCGTGTACAAGGCAGGCTTCGCCACCACGCAAGAAGCCTATGAAGAACATGTCACCGAGCTTTTCGATACGCTCGACATGCTCGACGAGCGGCTTCAGGAAAACCGTTATCTGACCGGTGACGACCTGACCGAAGCCGATTGGCGCCTGTTCACCACGCTTGTGCGCTTTGATCCGGTCTATGTCGGCCATTTCAAGTGCAACATCCGCCGCATCGCCGATTATCCGGCCCTGGCAGGATACCTTCGCGAGCTCTACCAGATGCCTGGCATTGCCGAGACCGTGAACATGGATCACATCAAGAACCATTATTACGGCAGTCACGACACCATCAACCCGACCGGTATCGTGCCTGTTGGCCCGGCGCTCGATCTGCTCGAACCGCACGGGCGCGAAGCGCTGCCAAAGGCCGCCTGAACCGCTTCACGGGTTTCTCCGTCCGGGTGTCACTTGAAATGTCGTATATAAAACACGACATATATAAGTGAACCCGACGGCGAACCTTGGAGAAAACTCATGGCCTACACAATCGACAGAACATTTGATGGCGCTTCGTTCGGGGACATCGATCAGCGCACCCGCAAGGCGCTTGCCGATCATGGCTTCGGTGTACTCACCGAAATCGACGTCGCCGCCACGATGAAGAAAAAGCTTGACGCCGACATGCCGCCCTACCGCATTCTCGGCGCCTGCAATCCCTCGATGGCGCATCAGGCCATCGGCATCGAGCCGCGCATCGGCGCCATGCTCCCCTGCAACGTCATCATAAGGGACACCGGCAATGGCGAGGTGACCGTCAGCGCGGTCGACCCGGTCGCTTCCATGCAGGCTGTCGAAAACAGGCAGCTGACCGATGTCGCCGGCGAAGTCCGCGCGATGCTTGAAAAGGCGGTTCGCGACATCTGATGCCTGGATTTCAGGACCGCTACAGGATCAGGTCTTGATCTTGTAGCCGGTCTTGAAGGTCCACCCGATGATCCCGAGGCAGACGAACATGAACAGGGCGATCATCATCAGGCTGATCCCGATATTGATATCGGCAGTTCCATAGAAGGCCCAGCGGAAGCCGGAAATCAGATAGACCACCGGGTTGAACAGCGTCACCGTCTGCCAGAACGGTGGCAGCATCGAGATCGAATAGAAGCTGCCGCCCAGGAACACCAGCGGTGTGATCACCAAGAGCGGCACCATCTGCAACTGTTCGAAATTCTTCGACCATATCCCGATGATGAACCCGAACAGGCTGAACGAGATGCAGGTCAGCGCCAGGAACGCCAGCATTGCGCCCCAGTGCAGGACTTCGAAATCGACAAAGAATTCAGCCGTGCCCAGGATGACCAGACCGATCAACGCCGATTTGGTTGCCGCGGCCCCGACATAGCCGAGAACGATTTCGACGAAGGACACGGGCGCCGTGTGCAGCTCGTAGATCGAGCCGAGAAATTTCGGGAAATAAATCCCGAACGAGGCATTGGAAATGCTCTGCGTCAGCACCGACAGCATGATCAGCCCGGGCACGATGAAGGCGCCGTAGCTGACACCATCGATCTCATCGATGCGTGAGCCGATCGCCGCCCCGAAGACGATGAAATACAGCGACGTCGATAGCACCGGCGAAATCAGGCTCTGCGACAGGGTGCGGAAGAACCGCGCCATTTCGAACGAATAGATGGATCTGACGGCCTGAAAATTCATGACTTGTCCTCAACCAGCCCGACAAAGACATCTTCGAGCGTACTTTGCCTTGTTTCGACATCACGCATGACGAGCCCCGCCGCGCTCAAATCGGCAAACAGCGATGCGATGCCGGTGCGCTCGCCATTGGCCTCGTAGGAATAGACCAGCGTCTGGGTCTCGGCGTCATACTCGAGATCGTAGCGGCTGAGCGATTCCGGGATGGTCTCCAGCGGCTGCATCAGTTCGACCCGCATCTGCCGCTTGCCCATCCGCTGCATCAGCGTTTCCTTCTCCTCCACCAGCAACAGCTCGCCGCCGCGGATCACCCCGACCCGGTCGGCAATGGCTTCGGCTTCCTCGATATAATGCGTGGTCAGGATGATGGTGACTCCATCGGCCTTGAGCTGGCGCACCACCTCCCACATCTCCTTGCGCAATTCCACATCGACACCCGCCGTCGGCTCGTCGAGAAACAGCACCCGCGGCTCATGGCACAGCGCCTTGGCAATCAGAACCCGCCGCTTCATGCCGCCGGACAGCTCCATCGTCTTGGCGTCTTTCTTGTCCCACAGCGAGAGTTTTTCCAGAATGCTCTTGATCAGAGCCGGGTCATTGCGCTTGCCGAACAGGCCACGGGTAAAACGCAGCGCATCGATCACCGTCTGAAACGGCTCAAGCGCAATTTCCTGCGGCACCAGCCCGATCAGCGAACGCGCCTGGCGGAAATCACCGACCACATCATGCCCACCCACCCGGGCCGTTCCGGACGTGGCATTGACGAGACCACAGATGATCGAGATCAGCGTCGTCTTGCCGGCCCCGTTCGGCCCGAGCAGCGCCAGAATCTCGCCCTCCTCGATCTCGAGATTGACATTCTTTAGCGCCTGAAAGCCGCCATCATATTGCTTGGAAAGGTTCTGAACCGAAAGAATGGCTGCCATGATAATCTTCTCAAAAACGAAGGAAGCAAACCGGCGCCCGTAAAATATGCGGCCTGCCGGACCAATAGACGAAAGTCGCAGTCGCCATCAGGTAAGCACAAACGCCCCGCGTTCAAGAGCGCGCAAGCACACCTGTGTCAGATCCTGTCAGCAGTCTGACCGGCTGGGTCGTCGGTGGCAGGCAGCTGGACACCAGCCCAACTCCGCCCCCACCTCACCAAACGTCGCTGACCGCAACCTCTCCCGCGAGCTCAGCAAGCCGCTGCCGCGTTGCAGCCGTAACCCCGTCCGGCAGCGCATCAAGCGCGAAGAACCCGCTCTCGACGATCTCGCGGTCGGGTTGTTTCGGCGCGGTCTGCGAGACGGTGCAGCGGTAGAAGGCAACATGGTCGCGTCGGCTGGTGCGCGAATTGAAATAGATCGTGAAAAGCTCCGGCTGGCCGGCGATCTCGAGATTGCCCTCTTCCCGCAACTCCTTGACCAGCGCATCCATCAGCGTTTCGCCGCGCTCGACGCCGCCGCCGGGCATGTGCCAGCCGGGCACGTAGGAATGGCGCACCAGGAACACCCGGCCTTCCGCATCGAACGCCGCGGCGCGCACCCCCAGCGTCATGCCGCGGGCGATGGCGAACCAGGCATGGATCACGCGGGTGACCAGCCGCGCCCGCCAGTTGCGCATTTCCGGTGGCGTGTGAACTTCGCCGGCCACGGCTTGCGGCGCTCTGGCAGGATCGTTATTGCTCACATCATGTTCCGGCTTGCTCATATTTCCGATATCCATCTTGGCCCCATGCCGCGCCTGTCCGTCGCTCAGCTCGCGTCCAAGCGGATTACCGGCTATGTGAACTGGCATCGCAACCGCCGCAAGCATCTTTTCGGCAACACGCTGGAGAATGTCATTGCCGGCATGCGGCTGGCCTCGCCCGATCACGTGGCGATCACCGGCGATCTGGTCAATCTGGCGACACGGACCGAAATCGAGGCGGCGCGGCTGTGGCTGGAAACCCATTTCGACCCGTTCAACGCCACCGTCGTTCCCGGCAATCACGATGCCTATGTGCCCGGCGCATTTGCCAGGTCCACTGCTACCTGGCGGCCCTGGCTTGAGTCCGATGCACCCGCGACAGACAACTCGCTGTTTCCGAGCTACCGCCGCCGCGGGCCGGTGGCGCTGATCGGCTGCTCCACCGCCAATGCCACCTTGCCGTTCATGGCCACCGGCGAATTCGGCCACAAGCAGGCCCGTGCCGCCGGGCAATTGCTCGAGCAGGCAAAGCAGGATGGTTTGTACCGGGTTGTGATGATCCATCACCCACCGGTGCGCGGCGCCGCCCCCTGGCACAAGCGCATGCGCGGCATCGGCCGCTTCGCCAAGATGCTCAAACAGCACGGCGCCGAACTGGTGCTGCACGGCCACACCCATCTCGACACGCTGCACCATATCAAGGGCGCGGACGGGCCCGTCCCGGTGGTCGGCATTGCCTCTGCAAGCCAGGGACCTGGCGGCCGCAAGCCGCTCGCCGGCTTCAACCTGTTCGAGATCGACGGCGAACCGGGCAACTGGAAAACCACCCATCTGCGCATGCAACTGGGGCCCGAAGGCCCCGGCATGATCGAAAACCCCGCCGGTGTGATTGCCCTGGAAGAAACGCTTGGCTGATCAGCCCTGCAGCGCATCGAATTGAATGCGCAAAAGGCGCTTTAGCGATAAGACATGATGCACGTCCCTTGGCGCTCAATTGAAGCCAGTCGAGCGCGACATGCAGTAGCCAACCGGCCTCAGCCGATCATCGCCGACAGCCGGTCCCAGAAGGCCAGCACAAGCGCGGCTGCACCTGCGACACAGCCGAGAATGAACCACGAGGCGCCAAGCACCAGCCCGGCGCCGCCCGTCCGCTCAGGCAGGGGCTGCGGCGAAGGGGCTGCGGTCGAAACGGCGGAGGCCTGCGGCGAAGCCTCGACGGTCCGGGCAGCAGGAGTGGTCTCCGCCGGCGCCACACTCGGGCTTGCCGCACGCGGCATGGATGGAGCCTCATCGTCCGCTTCCGCGCCCGTCTTGCCGGCCATGCCGTCCTTCATCGCCTCGAAGTCACCGGCCAGGATCCGCTCCCGCTCGATCACCCGTTCCGCGATGTAGCGGCTGACTGCATCCGCCGTCGCCGCCATGTCGCTGGTATCCGACAGGATCACCCGGCCAAGCCGCGTGTCGCGGACAAAGCGGAACACCCGCCGGTCATGGCCCATATGCACATGCGCCACCGCATCGATCCACAGCCGCGGCTGCAAGCCCGCGGAAAGGCCGAAATCGAAGCGGTCATCGGCCGGGTCGATATCGCCCAGCACCGGCTTGATGTCCTCGGCCAACAGCTCCAGCCGGGCGCGGTCGGCGTCGCGCATGTCGACCACCACGTCGGTGCGGTCGGCGGTGGCGATTTTCACTTCACGCACAATGTCCGCCAGGCGGCGGTCATTTGCGGGTATTTTGGGTCGGTCGGTCATGGCGTGGGTCCATCAGCAACGGGAGCCGGGAGAAGTTGGTTAACAACTTGTTACCACAGACCGGTCTTGATGGCGACAATGCGGCAGCTGCTGATTGCAGACGTGGTAAAGGGCCGCAGGCGCCGGATTTCCCCGCTTCCGGGCCGCAACAGAGGAAGATCTGGCTGATTTCAGACGTCGCTGGTCAGCGCCTGCCCCAGCACCCGGATGATCGCATCGGGTGATTCTTCGGGCAGCATGTGGCCAAGTTCGGGCAACACGCTGAACGCAAACGACGCCGGCAGCGCGGACGGCTTCGGGCATGGCAGCACCGTGTCAGCCGTGCCCCAGATCACAAAGACCGGCATGGCCAGACCTGCCAGCGCGTCAGCCGGCAACACGCCCTGCCCCTCGTCCGCGCCATTCGGGAACATCGCCTGATAGGTCTCGTCCAGCGCCTCGAGCTGACCTGGCCTGGCCCGCGCGGCGACAAAATGATCGATCACGGCTTGCGAGGTAACGAATCCCGGGGCCGACATCTCGTCAAGACAGCCGCGGATCTCGGCTTCGCTCGTGGCCTTGGCATAGCGCGCCAGCAGACCGGCATTGATGTCGCTGGCCATGCCCCCGGGCGCCACCAGCGTCAGCGTCTTCACCCGCTCGGGCGCGCGCATCGCGATCAGCGCCGACACCGCGCCGCCCATCGAATGCCCAGCCAGATGAAAACGCTCGACACCCGCTTGATCCAGCCCGGCCAGAATGGCCTTGGCCATCCGCCCGGCGCCACCACGGCCATCGGCATCAAGCGAGCCGCCATGGCCGGGCAGATCGACAGCCATCACCCGGATCGATTCCGGCAATCCCGCCTTCACCGGATTCCAGGCCGACCCGTCACCGCCAAAGCCGTGCAGCAGCACCAGCGGAATGCCGTCTTCAGGGCCTGAAAATTCGATGTGAAGTCCGCTCATGGCGCTCTCTTTCTTCTATGCAATGCAAAACCGCCGCGCTTTTAAGGGCGCGGCGGTCAGTTCATTGGCTGTCAGCTCTTTTGCGCGGCCAGCACCCGGTTGGCCGCCGACATCACCGCTTCGAGCGAGGCCGCCACGATGTTGGTGTTGACGCCCGCGCCATGGATCTTGCCGATCGGCGTTTCCATCTGCATGTAGCAGATCGCCGCCGCATTGGAGCCGTGCTGCATCGAATGCTCGGAATAGTTCGCCACCGTCAGCTCGATGCCGAGATAGGTACAAAGCGCGTTGACGAACCCGTCGATCGGCCCGGTGCCGCGACCCTCGATCCGCCTGGTCTCGCCATTGTCAGTGATCTCCGCGGAGACAATCCGGATGCCCTTGTTGGCGGGGTCGGTATGGGTATGGTGATCGACGAACCCGAGCCGCGCGCCGGGCTGGTTGACGTAAAGCTCCATGAAGCTCTCGTAAATCCGCTTCGGCGGCAGCTCCACGCCTTCCTCGTCGGTGATGCGCTGGATTTCCTCGCGGAACTCCACCTGCAGCGCGCGCGGCAGATCGAGCCCGTAATCCTCCTTCAGGATATAGGCGATGCCGCCCTTGCCCGATTGCGAGTTGATCCGGATGATCGCCTCGTAGGAGCGGCCGACATCGTTCGGATCGATCGGCAGATAGGGCACTTCCCACTCCGGCTTGTTGGCCTGGCGGATCGCCTTCATGCCCTTGTTGATCGCGTCCTGGTGCGAGCCCGAAAACGCGGTGTAGACCAGCTCGCCGACATAAGGATGCCGCTCGGGAATTTTCATCTCGTTGGAATATTCATACACCGCCTTGATCCGCTCGATATCCGAGCAGTCGAGTTCCGGATCCACCCCTTGGGTGAACATGTTGAGCGCCAGCGCCACCACATCGACATTGCCGGTGCGCTCGCCATTGCCGAACAGCGTGCCCTCGACCCGGTCCGCGCCCGCCATCAGCCCCAGCTCGGTGGCGGCAATGCCGGTGCCGCGGTCATTGTGCGGATGCAGCGACACCAGCACGTTTTCGCGGTTGTCGATGTTGCGGCACATCCACTCGATCTGGTCGGCATAGATGTTGGGCGTCGCCATTTCCACCGTCGACGGCAGGTTGAGGATCAGCTTGTTGTCGGGCGTCGGCTGAATGATCTCGATCACCGCATTGGAGATTTCCAGCGCCACTTCCAGCTCGGTGCCGGTAAAGCTTTCCGGCGAATACTCGAAGCGGAACCCGCCGCCGGCCTTCTCCGCCATCTCCTTGACCATCTTCGCCGCATCGACGGCAATCTGCTTGATCCCGGCCACATCCTTGTCAAACACCACCCGGCGCTGCAGCTCCGACGTCGAATTGTAAAAATGCACGATCGGCCGGTGCGCGCCTTCCAGCGCCTCGAAGGTGCGGGTGATCAGCTCGGGCCGGCACTGCACCAGCACCTGCAGCGACACATCTTGCGGAACACCCCCCTGTTCCACGCACCAGCGGGCAAAATCGAAATCCGTCTGCGAGGCCGAGGGAAACCCGATCTCGATTTCCTTGAAGCCCATGTCGATGAGCAGCTGGAACATCCGCGCCTTGCGGTCATGTCCCATCGGGTTGATCAGCGACTGGTTGCCGTCGCGCAAATCCACCGAGCACCAGATCGGCGCCTTCTCGATCCGCTTGGACGGCCAGGTCCGGTCGGCAAGATCGATCAGCGGGTAGGCGTGGTATTTCTGGGCAGCAATCGGCATGCCCTTCGGTCCGGATGAAGTCTGTGCGGTCATGAGTGTCTCTCGTTTCCTGGCCCAAATCCCGGGAGCCGCGTCTGGCGACATCAACCGGCCTCAAGCCGTCATGTTGTATTCAGGGAAAAATGTAAAGTCGCGAGAGAGGAGCGGGTCGCGTCAACAGCGGTCTCGACCGCCGGACGCTCCTCAACGAGCCCGGCGATCGCCGCTAAGCGCGAGGAGTAGGAGGGAACCGGAACGCGCACGCGAGATCGCCGCCGCAGTGATGCGGGCTGGAGACGCTGGATCTGGGCGCGTAGTCAGGTACATGGGGAAAAGATAGCGGCGGTGGGGTGAGATGGCAAGAGAATACAACAGTCCCCACATTCCCGCAGTTATTTTATGGTCGGCAAATCCTCCACCCGTCATCCCGGACTTGATCCGGGATCCAGCCACCGCGCGTCCGCGCGGTGAGAGACTCCTTCAAAACAAGCACAAGACAGTCGTCCGGCTCGCAGACGCTCGCCTGCTGGATGCCGGATCAAGTCCGGCATGACGGAATTCGAGGCACCACGGCCGCAATAAATCTCCCCCCTTGCGGGGGAAATGTCACCGTAGGTGACAGAGGGGGATGACGCCGCAAACACCGACCCCGGATCAATACCCCCTCAACCCTGTCAGACCTCTCCCCCGCTAACACGGCCTTTGTCCAGATCCGTTGGATTGCCACTTGCATGTCCTGTGCCCATCAAACCCGGTATGAATTTATCACACTCTGTGATATCCTATTGAAAAAGGATCCATCATGAACAAGCGAACAATCAGCCTTCCCGATGAGCACGCAAATTTTATCGATCAGAAGGTCAGCTCCGGAGACTATGCTTCGGCAAGCGAAGTCATTCGGGCCGGGCTTCGCGCTCTGCAGGAGCGGGACCGCGCCGTCGAAGACTGGCTCCGCAACCAGGTTGCGCCAACCTATGATGCAATGCTTGCCGACCCCTCGCGCGGGATTCCGGCAAGTTCCGTGTTTGAGGATGTTCGCGCCCTGCACGCTCAAAAGACAAAAAGCTCAGCGTGACACCGCGCGACATCATCTTCGCGCCGGAAGCGCGCGCGGATTTGTTGGCGCTCTATGAATGGATCAGCGCCAAAGCCAGCCCCGATGTTGCAATGCGCTACATCGAGCGCATCGAACGCTATTGCAGCGGCTTCGATCTGGCGTCACAGCGCGGCCATGCCCGCGACGACATTCGACCAGGCCTGCGCGTCATCGGCTTCGAGAGGCGCGTCACCATCGCTTTCACGGTCTCGAACCAAGCCGTCACCATTCTCCGTCTGTTTTATGGTGGACAGAATTGGGAAGATGATCTGTGACAGGAAGCTGCCGCACGCGCCCCCTCTCCACTTGTGGGAGAGGAAGAAAAATCATGGTCTTGGTGCGTGAGCGCCAAGTCATAGATTTTTCAGGTGAGGGGGAAGATTCCGTTGCAAAACAAGCCCCCTCTCTTGGAATTTCTAGCACTTAGCTGACGCTAAGATGCCGAAATTCGCATTCTCCCCCACAAGGGGTGAGAGGGTGCAAGCCGCAACATCGCATGGAGATTAGTGCCATTTTCATCCCCACTTTCCGCCCCCATGCCATGCTGTGTCCACTCCCGCTGCCGGATGGATCGCGAACGTATCGGACCAGGCGGGAGGAAGGCCTTTCGGGGTCTGGCGTAACGTGCGCCAGGTCGTGGAAGGAGGCGGAGGCCATCGGGGCTCCGCTGGCGGGCGGTCGAAGCGACCGTGCAAAGCCAGCCACCGGACCGGCACCCGGTTTCGCAAACGCCGCCACGGCGGCAGAAAGCGGTGATCCCGGTCCGGGCCTGTGGCGGACATGACGCGCCGGAGTGCGGCGCGTCAGGGTCCGTGCCGGACCCCGAAAACCACTCCCGCGGTCGGTCCAGACCGCGGCCGGAGCAATCCGGGCGGGAACCTGGTGGATAAGCCACTCCCGGGAATGCGAGGCGCCGCCTGTCGGATGCGGACATCATCCGGCGATACTCGGGCCGTGCGCGTGGCTTTCGCCACGCATTATTCTACCACTTCCGTAAGGCAAAGCCCGCGTGCGGCCCTCCGGACACTGGCCAGACCCGTCAGCGGATTTTCGCGCGCGGGGGATTTGGTGTGGCAGTGAGGGGACAGTTTACTTTCAGCAATGTGCTTGCTGTTGGGCGTGGTGCCCAAAGTAAACTGTCCCCGACATGACGCCCCCCTTTTTCACCCGAATCCCGCCTCAGCCCTTGCCTATGACAGTGGATTTTCCTAATTCCCCCTCACACCCGGCCGCCGGGACAGCGATGAACCGTGTTCCCTAACCCCGTAGCCCTTGCCGGCGCCCTCTTCCCCGAAACGCGCAAGCCACCGAATTGGATGAGACATTGATCCAGACCCCCTATTATCTGATCGACAAGTCGAAGCTCCAGATCAACATGGAGAAGATCGCCCGCCTGCGCGAACTCTCCGGCGCCAAGGCGCTCTTGGCGCTGAAATGCTTTGCCACCTGGGGCGTGTTCGATTTCATGGCTGAGTACATGGACGGCACCACCTCCTCGTCGCTCAACGAGGTGCGGCTCGGCCGCGAGCGGTTCGGCAAGGAGACCCACGCCTATTCGGTCGCCTATGCCGATCACGAGATCGACGAGGTAGTCTCCCATGCCGACAAGATCATCTTCAATTCCATAAGTCAGCTGACTCGCTTTTCGGATCAATCCAAAAACATCATCCGCGGCCTCCGGCTCAATCCCGGTGTCTCGTCCTCGACATTCGATCTCGCCGACCCGGCCCGGCCATTCTCGCGGCTCGGCGAATGGGATCTCAACAAGGTCGAACCGGTGATGGAGATGATCTCCGGCTTCATGATCCACAACAATTGCGAGAACGGCGATTTCGCCCTGTTTGACCGCATGCTCGGCGATATCGAGCAGAAATTCGGCCCGCTGCTGAAAAAGGCGGAATGGGTCAGCCTCGGCGGCGGCATCCATTTCACCGGCGAAGACTATCCGCTGGAGCAATTCGCCGAACGGCTCAAGCGCTTTTCAGGCGAGTTTAATGTGCAGGTCTATCTCGAGCCCGGCGAGGCCTCGATTACCAAGTCGACGACGCTGGAAACCACCGTGCTCGACACGCTGTTCAACGGCAAGAACCTGGCCATCGTCGACTCATCCATCGAAGCCCACATGCTCGATCTGTTGATCTACCGCGAGAACGCCAAGATCGAACCCAATCAGGGCGAGCACCGCTACATGATCTGCGGCAAGTCGTGCCTGGCCGGCGATATCTTTGGCGAGTTCGATTTCCCGACCGAACTGAAGATCGGCGACCGGATTTCGGTCCAGGATGCTGCCGGTTATACTATGGTCAAGAAGAACTGGTTTAACGGCGTGCGAATGCCGTCAATCGCCATCCGCGAGCTGGATGGCAGCATCAGAACGGTCCGTGAGTTTGATTACGCGGATTTCGAACACAGCCTCTCGTAAGGCATCTGACGATTGGACGTAAGGAGTTTGTCCCCATCATGAAAAAGAATGTCCTCATCATCGGCGCCGGCGGCGTCGCCCAGGTCGTCGCCCACAAATGCGCCCAGAACAATGATGTGCTCGGCGACATCAACATCGCCTCGCGCACGAAGGAAAAATGCGACGCCATCATCGCCTCGATCGGCGAAAAGAATGCCATGAAGGTCGACGGCGTGCTGGCCGGCCATGCGCTTGACGCGATGGACGTCGAGGCCACCAAGGCGCTGATCAAGGCAACCAACTCCGAGATCGTCATCAATGTCGGCACCGCGTTTTTGAACATGTCAGTGATGCGCGCCTGCCTCGACACCGGTGCCGCCTATATCGACACCGCCATCCATGAAGAACCGGGCAAGATCTGCGAAACTCCGCCCTGGTACGGCAATTACGAGTGGAAGCGCGCCGACGAAGCCGCCGAAAAGGGCGTCACCGTCATTCTCGGCGCCGGCTTCGATCCGGGCGTCGTCAACGCCTATGCAGCACTTGCCAAGAACGATTACTTCGACAAGGTCACAGATGTCGATATCGTCGACATCAATGCCGGCAGCCACGGCAAGTATTTCGCCACCAATTTCGACCCGGAAATCAATTTCCGCGAGTTCACCGGCGTGGTCTATTCCTGGCAGAACGGCGAATGGCAGACCAACCAGATGTTCGAGATCGGCAAGACCTACGACCTGCCCGTTGTCGGCCCGTCCAAGGCCTATCTCTGCGGCCACGATGAGGTCCACTCGCTGGCCAAGAACATGGACGGCGCCGATGTGCGCTTCTGGATGGGCTTTGGCGATCACTACATCAACGTCTTCACGGTGCTGAAAAACATCGGCCTGCTGTCCGAGCAGCCGGTGACGCTTGCCAATGGCGATGAAGTCGTGCCGCTGAAAGTGGTCAAGGCCTGCCTGCCCGATCCGGCCTCGCTGGCGCCCGAATACACCGGCAAGACCTGCATCGGCGATTTCGTCAAGGGTCAGAAGGACGGCAAGGACCGCGAAGTCTTCATCTACAACGTCGCCGACCACAAGGACGCCTACAATGAAGTGGGCAGCCAGGGCATTTCCTACACCGCAGGCGTCCCCCCGGTCGCAGCCGCCATGCTGGTCGCCACCGGCGAATGGGATGTCAAGAAGATGGCCAATGTCGAGGAACTCGACCCGAAACCATTCCTCAACATCCTCAACCACAACGGCCTGCCGACCCGCATCAAGGACGAGAACGGCGACCGGGCACTGGATTTCTCGTAAGCGCGGCAGCCTTTGAAAAGACCATGAACCTAAAGCCCCCGCAGCTCAGGCCCGCGGGGGTTTTTTCATGGCTCCGTCACCGCTTGTGACGATACACCAGCACTTCAGGCCCCGGCCGATCCGGGTCAAGTTCCAGTTCGGCCCCGAGCCGCTCGGCCAGCTTGCGCGAGGGGTCATTGCCGGGATCGATATGGCTGACAATGGTTGCAAGCCCGCGCTCGCCAAAGCCCCAGGCCCGCAGCGCTTTCGCTGCCTCATAGGCATAGCCCTTGCCCTGGAATGCCGGATAGATCAGCCAGCCGAGCTCGTGCTCGGGAAACAGCGGCCCATGATTGATGCCGACCTGACCGACGCACTCGCCAGTCTCGCGGTTGTCGATCATCAGCGCCCCGCATCCCAGAAGCGGCCATTGCGCCAGATCGTGGCAGAACAGCCCCCAGGCCTCCGCCATCGTGTGCGGCCCCTCCATGTATTGCGCATGCTCCGACATCATCATGCCCGCATAGGCCGGCCAGTCGTCCATCGTCTGCTGCCTGAGCAGCAACCGTTCGGTCTCAAGTGTCGGAATCAAGATGGGCCTCATCATTTCTGTAAAATCGACGCGGAAACAGAATCGTTTTCCGCACCGCGCCATGGAATGCTAGTCTATAAGGCGCTAGGTAACACATCGCGGCAGCAAGCGAGACCTCCTCTGCACAAGACTGACCTGGACGCAGCTTTTGGGACCCCGGACATGAAAGCCATTCTAGATGACGCGTGATTTGTCGGCGTTCCAGCACCCTGCCGGCAAGGATCACACCACCCAACAGGTCACGCGCCTCACCAGCCTTGGCTGGCAGGCCTTTTTCGCCCAGCAGATCAGCATCGACGAGTTGACCCAGACACCGCCCGTCCGGGTCACCGAAGTCCATCGCAGCGGTCTTCGCGTGCTCGGAGAGAATATCGACATGATGGTCCCACCCCGGGCAGATGCCACCGTCGGCGACTGGCTGCTGCTCAATCGCGAGCTTCCCAGTTCAAGCCGACTGCTCGAACGCAAGAGCCTAATCAAGCGCCGCGCAGCCGGGCACGATCGCTCGGTTCAGCTGATCGCCGCCAATATCGACACCGCCTTCATCGTCACTTCCTGCAATCTCGATTTCAACGTCGCCAGGCTCGAGCGCTACGTAGCGCTCGCCTTCGATGCCGGCGTCACCCCGGTCATCCTGCTGACCAAACCGGACCTGTGCAATGACCCTGCCCCCTATGTCGCTGACGCCAAGGCGATCTCTGCCGATATTGCGGTGCTGACCCTCAACGCCAAGAGCGAGGAGCCGGTGACGAAGCTCGCGCCCTGGTGCAAGCCCGGCCAGACCATCGCCTTTCTCGGCTCGTCCGGCGTAGGTAAGTCAACTCTAACCAATGCTTTGTCGGTCAGTGAAGTCGCTGCCACGCAGGAAATACGCGAGGACGACGCCAAAGGCCGGCACACCACCTCGCACCGCCAGCTCCACATCCTGCCCAATGGCTGCGCCGTGCTCGACACGCCGGGCGTGCGCGAATTGCAGCTGACCGATGCGGAAGAAGGCGTGGCCGAGGTTTTCTCCGACCTTGATGAGCTGTCGCTCGAATGCCGCTTCAACGATTGCAAGCATGTCAGCGAGCCCGGATGCGCCATCCTCGCAGCACTGGAACGCGGCGAGATCGACGAAGCGCGGCTTGCGCGCTGGCGCAAGCTGGTGGCCGAAGACCAGCACAACACCGCAAGCCTTGCCCAGCGCCGGTCCAAGGACAAGGCCTTTGGCAAGATGGTCAAGCAGGCCAAGAAACACAAATCGAGATAGTCAGACGAAAAACCCCGCCGGTTCGCACCAGCGGGGTCGCATTCATTCCCAATCTGAAGGCTGATCAGATCTCGGACTGGTTGGTGATGATCTTGCCCACCAGGCCGTAGTCCTTGGCGTCCTCGGCCGACAGCCAGTAATCGCGGTCGGTGTCGGCTGCGATCTTTTCGACCGGCTGACCGGTGGCCTTGGAGAAGATCTTGTTGAGCCGCTCGTTCATCTTGATGATCTCGCGCGCCTGGATCTCGATGTCCGAAACCATGCCCCGGGTGCCGCCCGATGGCTGATGCAGCAGGAAGCGGGTGTTGGGCAGGCACAGGCGCTGCTCCTTGGGCACCGACACATAGATCAGCGCGCCGGCGGAGGCGACCCAACCGGTGCCGATGATCCAGACCTTGGGCTTGATGAAGCCGACCATGTCATGGATCGAATCGCCCGATTCGACGTGGCCGCCCGGAGAATTGACGAAGATACGGATATCTTCGTCGCTGGCTGCGGCAAGCGCTGCAAGCTGCGCGCAGACCTTGTGCGCCAGTTCCTGGGTGATCCCGCCATAGATGAAGATCGAGCGCGATTTGAACAGGTTTGCTTCGGCTTCCTTGCCCAGCGGCAGTTCAGTCGTCTTGTCTTCTTCGTCGCTCATGAGGCAGTCTCCGTGTGTTTGCATGTCTCGCAGATAGTACGAACCGGCGCGCGAAACAATGGCTGTAGGGCCAATCGGTTTCCAACATGCAAACGGCGCCACAAAAAATTGCAGCGCCGTTTGGTAGTCGATTGGTATTTGCAGGCCCGTAATCAGGTCTACAGCCGATCGGGCGAACGCCCGTCAGCCGCGGGCAACGGCCTTGTCGCCACCCTGCTCGGGCCGTGGGCGACGGTCACCGCTGCGCTTGCGACGGCGCGGCTTGGCGGCTGCGGGCTGGTCGCCGTTCTGATTGGCGGCTGCTGCGGGTTGATGCCGGTTGGCGCCGGGCTTGCCCGCCTGCTGGCCATTGGCAGGCTTGCGAACCTGGCCTTGAGGCTTTCCGCCCTGACCCGGCTTGCGGCCCTGGCCCTGCGGCTTTGCACCCTGTGGCCGGGCACCCTGGCGCGGACGCGAATTGCGGTTGAGCGGAGCGAAATCGCCATCGGGATCAGCCAGCGCATCGACATAGGTGCCTTCCGGCGCCTTTTCGACCGGGATCTCGGTCTTCAGCATCTTCTCGATGTCGCGCAGCAGCGAGCGTTCGTCCGGTGCACAGAAGGTCACGGCCGTTCCCTCGGCGCCGGCGCGCGCTGTGCGGCCGATGCGGTGAACATAGACTTCCGGCACATTCGGCAGCTCGTAATTGACCACCAGGCTGACGCCCGGCACGTCGATGCCGCGGGCGGCAATGTCGGTAGCGATCAGCACCGGCACGGTACCGGCACGGAACCCGGCGAGAGCGCGCTCGCGCTGGCCTTGCGACTTGTTGCCGTGGATCGCAGCGGCGTTGATGCCGTCGGCGTCAAGCCGCTTGACCGCCTTGTCGGCACCACGCTTGGTGCGGGTGAACACGATGACGCGCTCGCCCTTGCGCTCGCGGATAAGACCGGCAAGTGCGCCCATCTTGTTCGGTGTCTGCATGTGCATGACCGAATGCTCGACGCGGTCGGCTGTCTTCTTGGCCGGGATCACCGACACTTCGACCGGGTCCTTGAGGTGACGGTCCGAAAGCTGACGGATTTCCTTCGGCATCGTTGCCGAGAACAGCAGCGTCTGGCGCGTGCTCGGGGTCATGGCCAGAAGCCGCTTGATCGCCGGCATGAAGCCGATGTCCATCATCTGGTCGGCCTCGTCGAGCACCACAACTTCGATCTCGTTGAGCGAGACGGCGCGCTGTTCGATCAGGTCCATCAACCGGCCCGGGGTGGCGATGAGGATATCGACGCCGGAGGCCAGCGCCTTGATCTGCGGACGGATCGACACGCCACCGACCACGACGGTCGAGGTCAGGTGCAGCCTGCGGCCATAGTCCCGGACGCTCTTGGCGATCTGGGCAGAGAGTTCGCGGGTTGGCGACAGGATCAGCGCGCGCACCTTCTTCGGCGCAGCCTTCTTGCCGGGCGCCAGGCGGTGCAGGATCGGCAGCGAAAAGGCTGCGGTCTTGCCGGTGCCGGTCTGGGCCAGGCCGATGACGTCGCGGCCTTCAAGCACGGGCGGGATCGCCTGAACCTGGATCGGCGTCGGCGTTGTCAGGTGCAGACCGTCAAGCGTGTCGAGCAGGGCCTTGGAGAGGCCGAGTTGGGAAAACAACATGGAGTAACTTTCAAAATTTTGGGCATACATCGGGGCGTACGCAAAGCGTCGCCAGTCGCGGACCATGCCCTATCACAAAGGATCCGCCGGCTACGGTGAAACCGCAATCGGAGGAGTTCGGGTTGGGCGCATCGCCGCTGGCCGACGCGAAAATTTCAAGGTGGATGTCAGGGGAAGTCAGAACACACTCATCACAAGGGAGGCGTGCAGCGGCCGAATGGGCCCCTATCCAGTTGCGCCTCTTAGGCCTGACAAATGCGGCCATGTCAAGGCGTGAGAGCTTATTTCCGCTGCGGCGCAGCAAACAGGCTTAACGATTGGCGTCGTTTTGAGCGTCCAACGCCACATTGCCAGCAACGCTGCGAATTGACCTGCCCGGCGTCAGCGCAATGGCGGAAACAACGATCGCGCACGCGATCCATTGGGACAGCCCAACCGGTTCGGCAAAGGCAAACCAGCCCACCAAGAACATTGTCGGCAATTCGAAGCTGCCGGCAATTGCCGTTCGCGCGGTGCCGATCACGGGGGCGGCCACCGTGTAAAGCAATTGCGGCACCAGGGCCGAGCCGAAGGCAATGCCCGCCACCAGCCACCAGCCTGAAGCCGTCACCGGAACCAGTCCCGCGACAGGCGTCGCCGCCATCAGCGGCAGCAGCCCGAACACCGAACCAAGACTGGCGCCGGCAATCCGCAGCACCGGGCTGAGCACCGAGAGCTTGTGGACCAGAACATTGATGCCGAAGGCGAACCCCAGTGGTGCCGCCAGCGACAGCACCAGCGCAGGCACCTGCTCGGCAGAGATCACATCCGGGGATGTAGCAAGCAGGGCCGCGACGACAATCATCAGCGCCGCCAGGATGGCGCGCCGCTGCGGGACGTCGCCAAACATCAGCCAGGCAATCACCAGGGTGAAAACCGGATAGGTCATGTAGAGCACGCCGGCAGTTGAGACCGGGGCAACTTCCACCGCCCGCACATACCCGACCCAGCCAAGCCCCATGGCCATGCCGGCGGCAAAACCCCACAGAAGCGGAATCCATTGCGCTCGGGCCCGCAAGACAAACGGCACCAACACGATTGCCGCAAAGGCGTAGCGGTAAAAGGCAATCGCGTGCGGCGCCATGCCCTCGGCCGTCAACGACCGTGCGAAATAGGGCACCAGCCCGAAGCCAACCGATGCCGCCACCACCGCAAGCGTGGCCAGCCCGGTCCCGAACAGATGTGGATGGTCGGATTGTTCGATGCTCATGCCGGGTGAGTAACAGCCGTCACCGGCAGGAGCAATCCGTGCTGTCTCGGCACGGTACGCGGCATGCTGCAGCGATCAGCGTCCGGCAAACGCAATTTCAGATTACGATCACACCGGGGCCGAAATACCTGTGTGTGGTTCGGGTTCCATGAAGGCCAGACCTTCGGGAAGAAAAGGGAACACGGTAGGGACGACCCGAGCAAGGGGCCCGATCCGTGGCTGCCCTCGCAACTGTGAGCGTGAGCCGCATCCACGATGCCACTGGGAGTCCCGGTTGTTACCGGACGGCAAATTCTCCGGATATCGGCAGAACCATCTGGAGAATCAGTCCGACTGCGCCTAGCTTGCCAAGCCGGAACTGTAACGGGAACCCAGCCATGAACATCGACATGATCCGCGCGGCGCAACAGCGGCTGGATGGCCATGGACGGCGCACGCCGCTTCTCAGCTCTCCATTCCTCGACGAGATCGCCGGGCGGCGGGTCTGGGTCAAGCCCGAATGCCTGCAGCACACCGGCAGTTTCAAGTTCCGCGGCGGCTGGTCGGCACTCTCGGCCATGGAGCCGGAGGCGCGCAAGCGCGGTGTGATCGCCTTTTCCAGCGGCAACCACGGCCAGGGCGTGGCGCTGGCGGCAGCCCGCCACGGCGCGCCCGTGGTCATCGTCATGCCCTCTGATGCCCCGAAGATGAAAATCGACAACACCCGCGCCCTGGGCGCGGAAGTGGTGCTCTATGACCGCGCAAACGAGGACCGTGACGCAATCGCCGCGAAACTCTCGAGCGAGCGCGGCCTGACCCTGATCAAGCCGTTTGACGAGCCCCAGGTCATTGCCGGCCAGGGCACCTGCGGACTGGAAATCGCCGAGCAAGCCGCAGCAGAAGGTATCACTAAGGCGGATGTGCTTGTCTGTTGCGGCGGCGGCGGCTTTGCGTCCGGCGTCGCGCTGGCCCTGGAGGCGGATGCGCCAGGCCTGCGGGTGCGCCCGGTGGAGCCCGAGCACTTCGATGACATGGCCCGCAGCCTGGCGTCGGGCGTCATCGAGAGCAATACGCGACGCTCCGGCTCGCTCTGCGACGCCATCATCACCCCGCAACCGGGTGACCTGACCTTCCCGGTCCTTTCGCGGCTTGCGGGCCCAGGTATCGTCGTCACCGAGGACGAGGCCCTTCGCGCCATGGCGCTCGCCTTTTCCAGGCTCAAGCTCGTCGCAGAACCCGGCGGTGCCGTGGCGCTCGCGGCTGCCTTGTTTCATGGCGGTGACCTTGAAGGCGAGGACGTGATCGCCACCATCTCCGGCGGCAACGTCGATGCGGAGGTGTTTCGCATGGCACTGGAGCGCTTCGGCGGATAACGGGTTTCACCTATGAAAGCTGATCTGGGCCTGCCAGGCAGCGCTCAGCCCAGCACCACACCCTCGTCCTTGGCCTTGTGGCCGGGCTCGACGTGGATGATCACCTGCACGCCCGCCACGGCCTGCTTCAGCGCCGATTCCAGACGGTCGCAAATCTCATGCGATTGCTCGACTGTCATTTCGCCATCGACAACCAGATGAAACTCGACAAAGGACACCCGGCCCGCCATCCGGGTGCGGATGTCATGGGCTTCGATCGCGCCAACAGCCTGCGCCTTGATAATCTCCTGAATGCGCTGCTCATCGGCAGGGTCGACCGCGCGGTCCATCAACCCGTCGACGGAGGATGCGATCACCTTCCAACCCTGCCACAGCACATTGAAGGCGACGATCAGCGCCAGCAACGGATCAAGCCGCGGCTGGTCGAACGCAAGCGCCAGACCGAGCCCGGCGATCACCCCGACAGATGTCACCACATCCGACAGGATGTGATGCCCGTCGGCCTGTAGCGCCGGCGACCGGTGCCGCCGGCCGAAGCGCAGCAAGACCACCGCCCAGACGCCGTTGAGCACAGCGGCTGCAGCATTGACGGCAAGACCGAGACCCGGCGCCTCGATCCGCCTCGGCGCCAGCAGCCCGCCGACCGCCTCGTTGACGATCAGCAATGCTGCCAAAACGATCAGCACGCCCTCGAGCACAGCCGAGAAATATTCGGCCTTGTGGTGCCCGTAGGGATGGCCCAGATCGGCAGGTTTCTGCGCATAGCCAATGGCGATGAAGGCTGCCAGCGCGGCAATCACATTGACGATGGATTCAAGTGCATCGGAGTAGAGCGCGATCGAGCCGGTCACGTACCAGGCGACGAATTTCAGCCCCATCACCCCGAACGCCAGGGGAATCGACCAGAAGGCCAGCCGGCGAATGGTCCTGGAGGCGTGAGGCATATCGGCTAGGTCCTGTGGACAGTTATTGTTGTGGAGCTGGTTTGGTCAGAATGGTTCATGGGCGTGACCTGAGGAGGAAAGACATGCTGAGCATATTCGACGACGAAGGCCGCGTCCAAGGGCCATTCTGGCCAAATCCCTTCGGGACGAGGCATGCAAAGCCAATGGACGTTGTTGCAAAAACCTTAAAGTGGTCGGCACTATGGCGCTTTTTGCGCCTAGCCATTGGTTTTGCATGCCTCGCCAGCGCCGCAACAATAACTGTCCACAGGACCTAACCCTGCAGCGACGCGATATAGGCGATGATCGCATCAACCTGGTCCGGCGTGGCGATGAATTCCGGCATGTCGGGATGGCCCGAATAGATCCGGCCGTCGGAGAAGGCCTCTTCCAGCGCATCCATCGGGAAGCTGTCCGACAGCTTGCGGAATGGTGGTGCTGCCTGGTGCGGGCTGGCGTCCGCCATACCCACCGCATGGCACTGGCCGCAATTGACCTCGACCAGATCCTGCCCGGCCTTCAGCTCATCGACAGGCTGTGCCATCGCGGAACCGGCGGGGATGAGATGCCCCAGTACCGCAAGTATGGAAGCTGCAATCAGGCGTGTACTCCACTCGTTTCGTCGCATCACGCCGCCTCCACCTTGCTGCGGCGCGCCAGATGCGCAACCACATTCTCGATCATCCGCATGCCGGCATCCTGACCAAGGGTCATGATCGATTCCGGGTGGAACTGCACCGCCGCGATCGGCAGGCTTTCATGTTCGATCGCCATCACCACCCCGTCGTCACTCTCGGCGGTCACGCGGAACTCCTTCGGCAAGGTGGCGTAATCGGCAAAGATCGAATGATAGCGCCCGACCGTCACCTCTTTTGCCAGGCCCGAGAAGATGACGCCGTTCGACGACACCCTGATCCGCGACGGCTTGCCGTGAACCGGGATCGCCAGCTCCCGCAAGGACCCGCCAAAGCTCTCGGCCAGCGCCTGCAATCCGAGACAGACGCCGAACACGGGAAGCTCGCGTGCCCGGATCTGCTCGATGGTGGAAGCGCAGTCGAAATCCTTCGGGCTTCCGGGACCGGGTGAGAGCACCACCAGGTCCGGCGAAACCCGGTCGAACACGTCATCGGCAACAGGCCCGCGCACCGTGGTCACCTTGGCCCCGGTCTGGCGGAAGTAATTGGCCAGCGTGTGAACGAAGGAATCCTCGTGATCGACCAGCAGGATCGAGACCCCCTCGCCCACCTTGGCGGTTTCGCGAGCGGACGAACCGGCATTGCCCAGCCGCGCATCGCGGATTGCCGACAGCATTGCTGACGCCTTCAATTCGGTCTCGGCTTCCTCTTCCTCGGGATTGGAATCAAACAGCAGCGTGGCGCCGGCCCGTACTTCGGCAATGCCGTCCTTGATACGGATCGTCCTGAGCGTCAGCCCGGTGTTCATGTCGCCATTGAAGCTGACCATGCCCACGGCCCCGCCATACCAGGCCCGCGGGCTCTTCTCGTTCTTCTCCAGGAACCGCATCGCCCAGAGCTTCGGCGCACCGGTCACCGTCACCGCCCAGGCGTGGCTCAGGAACCCGTCAAAGGCGTCCATGCCGTCGCGCAGACGGCCCTCGATATGGTCAACCGTGTGGATCAGCCGCGAGTACATCTCGATCTGACGCCGGCCGATGACCTTGACCGAGCCCGGCTCGCAGACCCGGCTCTTGTCGTTGCGGTCGACATCCGAGCACATGGTCAGCTCGGATTCGTCCTTTTTCGAGTTGAGCAGCTTGAGGATCTGCTCCGAATCCGAGATCGCATCCTCGCCGCGCTTGATGGTGCCGGAAATCGGGCAGGTTTCGATCCGCCTTCCGTTGACGCGGACAAACATCTCCGGCGACGCGCCGACCAGATATTCCTGGTTGCCCAGGTTGATGAAAAACGAATAGGGCGATGGGTTGATGGCCTTCAGCCGACGGCTGATTTCAGACGGGCGCGCTTCGCAACGCTCCAGGAAGGTCTGTCCCGGCACCACCTCGAACAGGTCGCCGCGCTTGAAGCTCTCCTTCGCGCGCTTGACCAGCTCGGCATATTCACCCGGCGTATGGTCGCCCTGTGCGGGAATGCTGTCGGCATGCTTGAACGGCTCCGGCGCAATCGTCGCGTCCCGGCCTTCGGTGGTCACCCCGTCGAGCGAAAAATCATAGCGGTCGATCCAGGCCTTGGCGGCGTGGTGGTCGACCACCAGGATTTCGTCGGGCAGGAACAGCAGCAGGTCGCGCTGATCTTCGGGACGTTCCAGCGTCTGCGGCACCGAGTCGAACTGGAACGCCAGATCGTAACCGAAGGCGCCGTAAAACCCGATATTGCCGTCTTCCGCCGAATGAAACTGGTCGACGATCACCCGCAGCACCGAGAACACGGTCGGCGCGCGCGACCGCTCTTCTTCCGAAAACACCCGGTCAGGCTCGGCAATGTCGATATGGATGGATTTTCGCTCGCGGTTGGTGATCGCAAACTCCGCATGCCCGTCAAGCCGGGCCGCGAGAATATCAAGCAGCGCTTCGCCGCGCCCGTTATAGGCTTCGATCTTCAGCTTCCGCCCTTGCGAGGAAATTCCCAGTGGCGGATCGACGATCGCCGTGTCCCAGCGCGTGTAACGGCCCGGATACTCGTAGTTTGATGAAAACACCGCCCCGCGCCGGCTGTCGAGCGCGTCGATATAGCTCGAGATCGCGTCCGCATAGGGTGTCTCGCGCCGTCGCCGCGTCACCGTCACGCCACCGCGCGTCGTATAGTGTGCCGCGTTGTCTGAAACTACCGTCGTGCCCATTTCAAAACTCCGTTTGAACCGGTCCGGCGAACCTGATCCGGCGGGGCAAACAAAAAAGCCGCCGGACCTTGAGGTCCCGGGCGGCTTGTTGATCTTAAACGCGCATGCGTGGTCAAAGGCCGCCTAGGAGCGAACCCACCACCAATTCTTCTGTGCCACGTGCATCGTCATGCCCAAGCTCTTAGCGCAGGCGGTGCAAAGCATCAAGTGCATTGAGAGCGCCCATTGCTTCAAAGCCCGCAGCCGAGGCATTGCAACTACCGGGTTTCATCCACATTGCACTCGTCATGCCGCCATCCCGAGATACCGCTATATGCCGACAGGAGAACAGGGATTCCCGGTCCAATGGCCAGCAGGATCAACCCGAAATGATCGCCTTGACTTCGCCTGAATCTTGTCCCACATTTTCATCATGAGCACGTACCGAACCCATATCACACGGTTTTTCAGGGCCTTTCCCATCGCGGAAATCTGACCCTCGGTTCGGTGACATGCGCCCCCGGACCGCGGGGCTTCAATGCAGGGTTTCCAAAGGCGTCCTGACGACACTTTGAACTCCCCGCTCTCAACGGCGCGATAACTTCGAAATTTCCGATAACCTACCCTTGCCGCCAGCGGCCGGGGAATCTCAGCGCGTGGACAGATCAATGCAAGCAAAGATGCGGCGCAAGCCCAGAATCACCATCAGTGAAGGCGACTACAACAGGCTCAGCAACCTCGCCTCCGCCTGCGAGCGCAATCAGCCCGAGATTGCGGAAAACCTGGCTCAGGAAATCGAGCGCGCCCGGATTGTCAGCGACCGCGCCATTGCGGCCTCCGTGGTGCGCATGGGCTCGTCCGTGACCTATGTTGCCGACGGCAACCAGAGCAAGAGCGTGACGCTGGTCTATCCCGGCGAGGCCAATATCGAGCAAGGCCGGATATCGATCACCACGCCTATCGGTACCGCACTGATTGGCCTGAAGACCGGGCAATCGATCAGCTATGCCGCACGCAACGGCCAGATCCACGACCTCAGCGTGGTCGAGGTGACCCCGCCAAGACAGGACGCTTTGGCTTAATGACCAAGCGGCGACTTCGCGTTGCGAACCGCGCTACAGTGCCGCGCATCCCATCGGATGCGCAAAGGTCGCTGTAGAGCTTTGAAATGATGCGTGTTCGTCGTCGTTCAAATGAATCCATTTGAACGCGTCGTGAATTAGGAGTTTCCTGCTGCCAGGATAGCCGCCCTCGGCATTCGGCCGGGGCGGCTTGCTCAGGCGTTTTCGACGTTGATGCGCCGCCAGATCGCTTCGGCAAAGGAATAGACCGAGAACAGGAAGAACCCCGCCCCGGTCGCGCCCAGCAGCCAGACGCCGAACGGCAGGCCGGCGATGAAATCGAGCGCATCGCCAAGCCCGGCACGACCGCCATTGCCTTGCAACCCGTGCCGCAGCAGCAGGAAGGCGATGATCAGGAAGATCACGCCGCGGGAGCACAAACCGCCGATTGCCGCCAGATCGATCCATTTGCCCACCATCGGTGAAGCCTTGATGTGATCGCGGTACTTGCGGCTGATCGCCTTCCAGATATGCGCGCCGCCGACGATGGCGAAGATGGCACTCAGCGCGAGCGAGACCGGACCGGCGCCGATGAAGCTCGCCGCTGTCTGGGCGAAGCCGCCTCCGGATCCACCCCCGGAGGAAAAGTTTCCGCCCCACCACAGTGAGAAGGCATAGGCCATCAGAAAGGCGTAAGAGGCTGCCGAGCCAATCAGGCCGGCCCGTACAGCAAGCCCGAAGGGACGAACGCCGTGATCATCGGTGTCGAACACCGCCTGCACCAGCCGCCACAGGCAATATCCTGCGAGGCTGACGATCAGCAAGGGCGCCATGATGGCGCTCGCGGTCGACTGCGTGATGAAGCGCACTGCATCTTTTGAATCGCCGCCGGTGCCGGTGGTCAAAGCCGCGCTGACAATGAAGAAGGCAAGCACCAGGTAGACCAGCCCGCGTGCGCCATAGCCCAGCCGCGCAAACGGTTTGAACCAGTCATGCCAGGTTGTACCGGCGGTCATTGTGTCTGCCATTTTCTGGTCCTCAGGTCGCGTCGTTGAAGCATGTGGAAAATCAGCCAGGAAAAGCTCGCCCAGGCGGCGCCCAGCGCCCAGCCGGCGGCGACATCGCTCGGCCAGTGCACACCAAGATAGACCCGGCTGACGCCCACCATGACGGCGACGAGAACGGCAACACTGATCACGTAGATCCGTGCCCGGCCGGTTTCGAGATAGCCAACCACGATGGCCGCGAGCGTCAGATAGGCGACGGTCGTCACCAGCGCGTGGCCGCTTGGGAAACTTGCGGTATGGACGGTGTCGAGATGGTCCACCAGGTCAGGCCGGGGCCGGGCATAATATTGCTTGAGCGTATAGCTGATCAGCGCCCCGGAACCGATCGAGGCAACGGCGTAAAGTGCTGCGCCATAATGCCGTGTCACGATAAAGAAGCCGCAAACTGCGGCCAGCGTCAGCACGATCAGCGGATATCCGCCCACAGCTGTCACTTCCACCGCCGTTTCCTGCAGCCACGCCGGACCGAGCGCCCGCGACGGGTCGCCGGCGACGCGGAACATCAGGAACAACGCCTCGTCGAAATGGCGGATTTCACCTTCGGCCACTTCGTCAGCGATCTCGATAAAACCGTAAACCCCGAGCGTGATGATCCCGAGCAACAACACCGGAAGGCGATTGGCGTTGCCGGTCTTGAGCCCACGGACAAGCCAGTCCCTCAGTGTCTCGGTGATATTTGATTCAGCCATTCAGCTCGTCGCCCCACTTTTCAGTCACTACCATGAACACACCAGACGCCGCTTCGTTCCACATTTTGGATCGCGGCACCGGTGAGCGTTACAATTTTGTCATCTCCCCGTCATCGCATGGAAAGGTGGCAATCCGTAATTTTCAGGCGTCAAACACAACAATGGGGAACATCATGAATACCACACTCGCATACGTCCTCTTTGCAGGCGTCACCGCTGCTGGAGTTATTGCAAGCGCCGCGGTCGCGGAAGCCGCTTCCGGGTCTGTTTCCATCACCAAGAGCCGCGGACAGATCTGCATGGTCTCCAACGGCTTGCCCAACCATGCCATCGGCAAATTCCCGAATTCGGGCAATCCGCACCGGATCAGGGCTCAGCATATCGAGGTTTGCGTGCCGGAAAATCCGAAGAAGACCGGACGCGCCACCATGCTTCGCGGATCAACAGGCTTCGCCATCAACGGCGTCATGATCCGGCCGGGAACCGCCGACTATTACGACGCGTCTTCGAGACGCGGGCACAGCCGCAACCCTGCCTCGGGCTGGCAACTGGACGGAAAGGGCGCCGGCAAGATGCTGGGCCTCGACCGCAACAATGCCCATGTCGATCAGCGCGGTCTCTACCATTATCACGCCATGCCGAAGGCTGGCTTGCTGAGCACGTCCTCGCTCGTCGGCTTTGCCGCAGACGGGTTCGAGCTCCACTATGTCGGCAGCCGTGCCAAATCCGGCTATTCGCTCAAGCCCGGACACCGCAACAGCGGCCCCGGCGGCAAGCATGACGGCACCTATGTGCAGGACTGGCACTACACCGGCGGATCCGGCACGCTCGACGAGTGCAATGGCGGAACGCTGAACGGCAAATTCGTCTATTTCGTCACCGACAGCTACCCCTATTTCCCGCATTGCGCCTGGGGCAAGGTCAGCCGCGCCTTCAACCGCCCCTGAGGCGACCTTTTTGAAATGCCCGGAACGCTTGCCGCGGTCCGGGTGCTTGGCCCGGGTGCCTAGCCGCCTGCAACCGCGCGCTATTGCCTGAGAAACAATTGATCCTCATCAAGGACGCCAACCCATGCAGCGTCTACGCAAGGATGCACTCAATCACCTTCACGGCTCATCAAGGATGAAATCCATGGATACGCAGGACGGCAAGGGAAAGAGAACATTCACCGAGGAAATCGAAGTCATGGGCAACCAGCTCGTTGACCAGGTCAAGGATCTGCTCACGCAAGGCAATGTCCGGCAATTGCGCATCAAGGCATCCGATGGCGACATCGTGCTGGAAACGCCTCTGACCTTCGGCGTGGTCGCCGGCGGGGCTGTTGCGCTTGCCGCACCCTGGCTCGCAATCCTCGGCACCATCGCGGCTTTCATTACCCACGTCCAGGTGGAGATCGTGCGCGAGATCGATGACGATGACGATCAACCGGGCACCGCGACAGCTACGCAATCCTCAGACAAACCGGACGACGCGTAACGCCCTCATGCTGTCATTACAATGAAGCCCGTTGTCTGTATTTCTCGGCCATAGCTGCAGACCTGGACAGCGGGTTCCCGATCGCCTCCCGCCCGGAAGGACAGATGTGAGCGAAGACACAGGCAAGTTTCCAGCCCAAGGCCGCAGACCGGCAAGTACCGAACAGATTGCCGCCTGCCGCAAACTGCTTGATGAAGCCATCGCCAGGATTGATGCGGACAGCGCCATGATCTTCGCCGGCTGGGAGAGCGAGATCGCGCGCCCCGTCTTTCGCGCCGGTGCGGAAAATCTCGCCTGTTACCTGGCCGCCCGGCAGCACGATCTGACCGGGCTTCAATCCAGCCTTTCGGTTCTCGGACTGTCATCGCTGGGGCGCGCCGAATCCCGTCTGCGTCCATCGCTCGCCGCTGTCAGCGCAACGCTCGATGGCCTCTCCGGATTGCCGGCGGCGTGGCCCGACCCCGCAGCGCTTGATGCCGGACTGGCGCAGATCACATCCGACCAGAACCGGTTTTTCGGTGACTACCCCGGCGCGCACAACACCCGCATCATGGTGACCATGCCGCAACAGGGCGCCACCGATCCGGATTTTGTTGACCGGCTGGTCGAGGCTGGCGCCAGCTGCTTCCGCATCAATTGCGCCCATGACGGACCCGACGTATGGGCTGCCATGATTTCCAACATCCGCGCGTCCGCTGCCCGGGCTGAGAGAACCTGCCCGGTTGTGATGGACATCGCCGGTCCGAAATGCCGGATCGAGAGCATCAGCCCGAGCAAGACCAGGCGGCTTTATCGTGGCGACCGGTTTCAGCTTCTGCGCAAGCCTGCGTCGAAACATGCAGCGCTGCCGTCAATCACCATCACATTTCCCGAGATCGTCGCCAAGCTGCAGCCGGGGCTCCAGGTATGGATCGATGACGGCAAGATCGGCGCCCGGGTGGTGGAACTGGTCGAGGACGGCGCGATCCTGGAAGTCACGGTGGTTGCCGACAAGGGCAAGAAACTGAAGCTCGAAAAAGGCATCAACTTCCCCGCTGTCGATCTTGAGATCGAACATCTGACCGCAACCGACCGCGAAAACCTGCCCTTCGTTGCCGCCAACGCCGATATCGTGGGCTGTTCTTTCGTGCAGCGCCCACAAGACATCCGCGGCCTGATGGCGGCCCTCAAACAGCATCGCGGCGAGCAGCCGCCACAACCCCTGCTGCTGAAAATCGAAACCGGACTGGCAGTACGCAACCTGCCCCGCCTGATCGTTCAGGCAGGCTCGCATCATCCCGTCGCGGTGATGATTGCGCGCGGCGACCTTGCGATGGAGGTAGGCACCGAACGGCTCTCCGAGGCCCAGGAAGAGATCCTCTGGCTCTGCGAAGCCGCCCACATACCCGTGGTATGGGCGACGCAGGTGCTCGAAACCCTGCTCAAGACCGGCGCTCCCTCACGCGCGGAAGTCACCGATGCCGCCATGGGGCAGCGCGCGGAATGCATCATGCTCAACAAGGGACCCTATATCGCCGAAACCATCCGGTTTCTGGCCGGGATCCTCAGGCGCATGGACCGGCATCAGTTCAAGAAGACGGCGCGGCTTTCCGCGCTCACCTCCTGGCGCGGCGCCCAGCCGTTCTGACGGTTTCAGGCAACGGCGGCAGGTTCCGCAGGCTCGACTGCCCCCCTCCGTACCTGGGTGATGTCGCCAGGATCAGCATCGCCGCGCAATTTCGCGGAAGAAACAGGGCCTCATGCATCTTTTTCGCATCTCGCGCGTTTGAACCCCGTGACGCTCACTTGCGAAGCGTCCTGGTATGAACGGGGAATACATTCGATGGACACGATCCAGATCCTGCTTGCGATTGCTGCCGCCACCTTTGCTGCTGTCGTGACGATGGGCAAGGCTGATGCGGCACCGATGGACCCTGCCGCCATCAACGCGGCTGCGTTCACTGGAGAGCAGCTGGCCGAAGGGCAAAGCCCGCTGGCTGTCCGGCTGCAGATCCTTCTCGACCGCGCCGGAGCCTCACCGGGCGTGATCGACGGCTACTCCGGCGAAAATGTTAAAAAAGCGATCCGCGGCTTCGAGCAGGTCAACGGCATCGACGCCGACGGTCAGCTCGACCAACTGGTCTGGGACACGCTGCAGGCAATGGGCCATGATGTGATCGTCTCCTACACCATCACCGAAGAAGACATGTCGGATCTCTCCGCCGAACTGCCGGAAGACTACGCTGAACTCGCCAAGCTCGATCGGCTGGGGTTTACCAGCGTCAAGGAAAAGCTGGCCGAGCGCTTCCACATGGACGAGGATTTCCTCACCGAACTCAACCCGGAGACACAGTTTACCGCCGGTGAGACCATTTTCGTGGCTGATCCCGGCACCGATCAGGAAGCGGAAGTTGCAAGCCTCGTGGCCGACAAGAGCCAGGCGCGACTTCTCGCCTATGATGCTTCACAGACCCTGATCGCAATCTACCCGGTCACGATCGGCAGCTCGAGCACGCCGTCCCCCTCCGGCACGCACAGCGTCACCGCCGTCGCCATCGACCCCACCTACAGCTACAATCCGAAGAACTTCGTGCAGGGCGACAACACCGAGCCGCTGACCCTGCCACCCGGTCCGAACGGCCCTGTCGGCAATGTCTGGATCGATCTGTCCGAGCCGACCTACGGCATTCACGGCACGCCGTCGCCTTCCAAGATCGACAAGACAAGCAGCCATGGCTGCGTGCGCATGACCAACTGGGATGCGAATGAACTCGCCCATATGGTCAGCCAAGGCGTCACGGTGGAATTCAGGGATTGATCACGTGCGCCGCCTGACTGTCCTTCCCCTGTGCCTTGCCATTGCGACGGGCGTAACCCTGCCCGAAGACGGCCCGCTGCCTGCCGAAAATCCGCGGCCTGCCGAGCAAGCCGCCGGCAGCCCGCCTGTGCCGAAGGACAAGCCGACGGGCGAGGAGAAACCGGACTCCTCGGGCAAGGGGGAAGCCGGCACTTCCGAGAAAGCCGAGACCACGCCTTCCGCGGAGGCGACGAAAAACGCCGCCAAACCGGATCTTCCGGAGATCACCGCCCCCAAACCGGACGAGGCAGCACTTGCAAGCTGTGAAGCGGAGCTGCGCAAGCTCGGCGCCGTGTTTGACCGCACGGAACCGCTTCGTGGCAAGAACGGCTGCGGCATCACCGCGCCCTACAATATCGAGCAAGTCATCCCCGGTGTTTCGCTGGCGCCAAACTCCCAGCTGCGCTGTGAAACGGCTCTGGCCCTGGCGCGCTGGACCGATACCGTTGTGGTGCCGGCGGCAGAAGCCCTGGGCGACAAGACCGCCCTTGCCCAGATCAACCATGGCTCGACCTATGTCTGCCGCCGCCGCAACAACGCTTCCACCGGCAAGATGTCGGAACATGCCATCGGCAACGCAGTCGATGTCATGAGTTTCGAATTCAAGGGTCATGATCCGATTCCGGTATCACCGCGCGCGGGCGACGGGACCGTGGAGGAGGCTTTTCAGCGCGCAGTTCGCGGCGGCGCCTGCCTTCACTTCACCACCGTGCTCGGCCCCGGCAGCAATGCCAGCCATGCCGATCACCTGCATCTCGACATAATAAAACGCAGAGGCGGTTACCGCCTCTGCGAATAATGTATGGGGAAGTCTCCGACACCCGAAAAAGGTGCCGGAAATCTTCAAAATGTTTTGGTAATTGAAAGCTTGAAGGTCCGTCCCGGCTCCGAATAATACTCGGTCGGCTGGCTCATCGTCACGTCGCGAAGACTGACAGAGTCATAATAGGTTTCGTCAAACAGGTTGTAGACACCGGCCTGAATGCTCAAGCCATTGAGTTGCTCCGGCTTCCACCAGGCGGTGGCGTCCACGAGGTTGTAGCTCGAAGCCTTGTAGTTGGCGGTCGAGTTTGTCGAGACGCTGCCGACATGGATCCAGTTGACATCCGTGCCCCAGGTCTCGGTGGAATAGCCGACGCCGAGCACCGTTTTCACCGGCGCCACCGACCCGAGCACCTGGCCGGTCTCGATGTCCACCCCGCGTGCATAGGCCAGAGCACCACTTAGGCTGAAACCGTTGCTGAACTGCTTCTGCAGGCTCAACTCGGCACCGTAGATCTCGACATTGGCGCGGTTGATGCTCTGCGTTACACCGAAGGGATAGGTGCCCGGCGTAATGCCAAGACCTGCCTGTTCAGTCGCACTCAGACCCCGGGTGTCGATGAAGTTCTTGTACCGGTTGTAAAAACCGGTGACCCGGCCCCGCAGGCTGCCATTGTCGTAATTGGCGCCTATTTCAAACCCGTTGCTGGTTTCCGGCTTCATGTTGGCATTGCCAATCCGCAGATAGGTGCCGGGCGCGCCGTAGTCGAGATAGAGTTCCGACGGTGTCGGCGCGCGGAAGGCCATCGCCCACTGGGCAAAGATATCGAATTCCGGGTTGATCTTGTATTTGCCCAGCAGCTTGGGCGACAACTGGCCTTCGCTCTGACCGGCCGGCAGCCCGCCGTAGTTCGGGTTCACCTGATAGGCCGGCGTGTCTTTCGGCGAATGATCATACCAGTCATAGCGAAGCCCCGGTGTCAGCGAGAAGCCACTGTCGCCCAAAGCAATCTCGTCATCGAGGAATATGCCGAACTGGGTGGACTCGACATCCGGCATGTCCGACTGGTTGGTGTGCAGGAAGTTGCAGGTGAAGCTCGGTGCGGCAGCGCAGGAATCCTGGCCGGACGTGTATTGCGATGTCGTGCCGGTGGCGAAGTTTCCGCCGATCGTGAAGCGGTGGCTGAGGCCGCCAAGATCCAGCGTCTTCTCTCCCAGGCCAGACAGGCCATAGGAATCATTGGTGACCTCGCTCAACCGGGTGTAATCCCCGACCACCGAAGTGAAACGATAGCCGTCACTGCCGCTCGAGCGTCTCAGCCGCTGCCAGTAGACGACCGCATTGGCTGTATCGAAGAAAGACTCGCTGCCCGGTGCTTCGTAGTTGTAGTCGAAGGAAATCCGCTCGCGCCGGGTTCCTTCACTGCCCATCCAGTTGCCCGGCCGGTAGTTTCCAGTCGGTGACTGCTCGGACATCAGATCGGTCTGGTTTGCGATGTCGTAGCGCTCAGCAGTCAGGCCGAAGGTGTGACCGCTTTCAGTGGCCTGGCGGACCTTGAACAGCAGATTGTTCTCATCATAGTCGGACGGATTGGGCTGTGACCGCGTCGAACCATAACCACCGACTTCGCCTTTGTTGTCGGTCTCGTTGCCGATCCGGTAGCCGCCCTGGAACAGCACAGAGGTTCCGCCCATGCGGCTGGCGACGCCGGCAAAGCCACCGACGCTCATGTCCTTGCTGTCGAAGATCGTCTTGATGTAGCCGCCGGTGGTGCGGCCTTCCTTGATCAGGTCTTCCGGCTCCAGTGTCCTGACAACCAGTGCTCCACCCAGCGCACCCGACCCGCCGCGGCTCGAATCGCCGCCGCGCACGACGTTGATTGCATCCAGCGAGTTGAAGTCAAAGCTGTTGATGCCTCCATCAGCGCCGCGGGCGCCATCTTCCAGATACGGGACCTGGATGCCGTCTACCGTGGTCAAGACCCGGGGTCCGTCAAGCCCGCGAATGTTGACGCTGCCATTGGCGGAGTTGAAGTTCACACCCGGTTCAAGCGTACGCCCAAGATCCTCGATGCTGGTGATCTGCTCCCGCGAAAGCTCTTCGCTGGTGGTCTCGGTGGCCAGCGGCGTGTCGGCGACACCCTGGCCGCTATCACCGCTCCTGAGGACCAACCGGTCGAGCAATGTCGGTGAACCGGCACCAGTGCTGTCTTGCGCCTGGGCCAGGGGGGTAGAGATAAGAAGAGCAAGCGCGCTGCCCGCGAACAATGTGCGGCGGAGACTTCCGGCAACCATAATCAGATCCTTTCAAAGGGCACTGGCTGGCTGCAGGGAAGCTTCGCTCCCGGTTGGCTGGCTTGTCATAAACACTACATGGGCGCCGTAATGACGCCTTGTTCATGCCACATATTAAACATGACAATTCGAGTCAACATAATTTGAAAATCTTCCACCACCGCTTTCCGGGCGCGTCTTCAGGTCAGCATCGGAATTGTCGCGACCCGGCCGGGTTTTCCGTCCATGTCAGAGCCGTTTCCGGCGGTCAGCGATTAACCGCGCTACAGCGCCGCGCATCCGATTGGATGCTCAGCGCTGTCACACTTTGAATGGATTCATGGACGTTTGGTTCAAAGGAATCCATTTGAACGCGGCCTGCATCAGAACAGGCCTTCGATCTGGCCCTGCTCATTGAGAAAGATCTTTTCTGAAGAGGGCGCTCTCGGCAGACCCGGCATGGTCATGATCTCGCCGGTGATGACGACAATGAACCCGGCTCCTGCTGACAGCCGCACCTCGCGAATTGCCACGCTGTGGTCAGTCGGCGCGCCGCGCAGGTTCGGGTCGGTCGAGAACGAATACTGCGTCTTGGCCATGCAGACCGGCAGATTGCCATAGCCCTGGGCTTCCCATTGCCTGAGCTGCTCACGCACCGATTTGTCCGCCGTCACCTCGCCCGCGTGATAGATCGACTTGGCGACGGTTTCGATCTTTTCGAACAACGGCATCTCGTCGGCATAGAGCGGTGCGAACTGCGCCTGACCGGATTCGGCAAGCTCGACCACCTTGTGCGCCAGATCCTCGACGCCAGCCGAGCCTTGCGCCCAGTGCTTGCACAGGATTGCCTCGACCCCGAGTGTCGCAACGTAATCCTTGACTGCCTGCACTTCGGCCTCGGTATCGGTGACGAAGTGATTGATCGCCACCACCACCGGAACGCCGAATTTCTTCACGTTCTGCACGTGCCGACCGAGATTGGCGCAGCCTTTTTCGACCGCTGAAACATTCTCCGGACCGAGATCCTCCTTCTTCACCCCGCCATTCATCTTCATCGCCCGCACCGTGGCGACGATCACCGCCGCATCGGGCTTGAGCCCGGCCTTGCGGCACTTGATGTCGAAGAATTTCTCAGCACCGAGATCGGCCCCGAAGCCGGCTTCGGTGACGACATAATCCGCCAGCTTCAGCGCAGTGGTGGTGGCCACCACCGAGTTGCAGCCATGGGCGATGTTGGCGAACGGACCGCCATGCACGAAGGCCGGGTTGTTTTCCAGCGTCTGCACCAGATTTGGCTGCATCGCGTCTTTCAAAAGCACCGTCATCGCCCCGTCAGCCTTGATGTCGCGGCAATAGACCGGGGTCTTGTCACGGCGGTAGGCCACCACGATCGCGCCCAGCCGTTCCTGCAAATCCTCGAGATCCCGGGCCAGGCACAGGATCGCCATCACTTCCGAGGCGACGGTGATGTCGAACCCAGTCTGGCGCGGGAAGCCGTTGGCGACGCCGCCGAGATTGACCACGATGTCTCTGAGCGCCCGGTCGTTCATGTCCATCACCCGGCGCCAGACCACCCGCCGCGCATCGATTTCCAGCTCGTTGCCCCAGTAGATGTGGTTGTCGATCATCGCCGAGAGCAGATTGTGGGCGCTGGTGATGGCGTGGAAGTCGCCGGTGAAATGCAGGTTCATTTCCTCCATCGGCACCACCTGCGCCATGCCGCCGCCCGCAGCCCCGCCCTTCATGCCGAAATTCGGCCCCAGCGAGGCCTCGCGGATGCAGATCATCGCGCGTTTGCCGATCCGGTTGAGCCCATCGCCCAGCCCCACGGTCGTGGTGGTCTTGCCTTCGCCGGCCGGCGTCGGATTGATCGCGGTTACGAGGATCAGCTTGCCGTCGGGCTTGTCCTTCTGCCGGGCGATGAAATCGGCCGACACCTTGGCCTTGTCGTGGCCATAGGGCACAAGATCGAGTTCGGGGATGCCAAGCTTGCCACCGATCTCCATGATCGGTTTCTTGCTTGCCGCACGGGCAATCTCGATGTCGGATTTGTACTCGGCCATTTGTGATCCTCTTCCCCTTGCGGGCGCGTCTCCCGCGCGGCCCCTCTTGCGAATAGAAACCGAAAGCGGGATTGATGCTTGCATGAAACGGGACGCCCAATGCGCCAATTGCGACACTGTGTGGGTTGCCAGATCAAGCAAAATCCGAAAAATACAAGACAGGTTAAAGAACCATAACCCCAGACGGTCTATCCATCCCCTTTATCAAACGCGCACGACAGGCCTTGCGGAGACGTAATCCGACACTCCGCAGCAGGAATGCCGTTGCCGGCCAGAGCAAAATGGTGTGAACCGGATCTGCGCAAAACGACTGCATTAATCGACAGACAGCCAGCGGCAGCCAGCTAATTGTTTGATACAAAACAGGTTTCACGAAAGGCATTAGCATGAAGGCGCCATTGCACCCACGCCAGGACGAACGTTTGAAGGCCCTGCAGGGCTATGAAGTGCTCGACACAGATCCGGAAAAGGACTTCGACGACATCGTCAAGCTCGCCTCCTCGATTTGCGGTACACCGATTTCTCTCGTCAGCCTGATTGATTCCGAGCGTCAGTGGTTCAAGGCGTCCATCGGCCTCGAGATGCGCGAAACCCCGATTGAACAAGCCATTTGTTCGCACGCGATTCTCGAAGAGGAATTTCTCGAGGTCGAGGACACGTTGCAGGATGAGCGGATGATCAACAATCCGCTGTGCTGTTCCGATCCGGGCTTGCGGTTTTACGCCGGTGCCTTGCTCAAGACACCCGACGGGTTGCCGATCGGCACCCTGTGCGTGCTCGATCACAAGCCGAGGAAGCTGACGCCGTTGCAGCGCGACGCGATCAAGGTTCTGGCACGCCAGGTGATGGCGCAACTGGAAATGCGCAAGGCCCTCAACTCCGCTGCCACCATGCGCCAGGAAGTCGATCACCGGGTCAAGAACTCGCTGCAGTCGCTTTCGGCCTTCGTTCGCATTCAGGAGCGCCGCCTGCAGACCGATGAGGCCAAATCCGCCATGTCGAAGATCATGACACGGATCGATGCGGTGTCGACCCTGCATGAATATCTCTACAAGACCGATGCAGGATCGAATGTCGATCTCGGCGTCTATGTCTCCAACATCGTCGAGTATCTGACCGAAACCGCACCGGCCCATGTCACCATGGAATTTGCCCCGGTCTCGGTCATTGTCGGCTCTCAGCAGGCGGTCTCGGTGGGCACGCTGGTCAATGAATTTGTCGCCAATTCCTTCAAGCATGCGTTTCCGGATCAGCGCGAAGGCGTGGTCAGGATCGAACTCTCCATGCCCTCCCCCGGCATCGTTTCCGTCACCTGTTCCGACAATGGCGCCGGGATGACGCCCGACATCACCACCCAGTCCGGCGGGCTTGGCATGAAGATCGCCGAAATCGCCTGCATGGAACTCAGGTGCGAGCTCGATCTTCGGATCGCGGCTCGAGGTGTCACCGCCTCGATCGAGTTTACTCCGGAACCACGGCCGCAATACCGTCGATAAGGCTGTTGCACGGCCCAGCAGCTGAGTTTCAGCCGCCCGGCAGCATGGCATCAACCGCCGTGCAGGCCACTTCAACTCAGTTCCTACAGCGCCGCGCATCCAATCGGATGCGCAAAGGACGCTGTAACGCTTTGAATTGATGCATGTACGTTATCGTTCAAATGAATCCATTTGAACGCGACATGCATTAGTCGCGCATAGTGCAATTTTCCGGCCGGCTTCGGCCCTTGCAGATGCGATATCCGACGAGCTCTTCAATCTCGCTGATCTCGGTCACCACGCCGAAGGTCTTCAACTCCTTCATGCTCAGATATCGAATATCTTCCGGGGGAGTTGCCACCATTAAGTCGATCAGCTTGGGACTTACATCCATGCTGGTCAGATAATCCGTCAGTTCCCGGCGCAACGATTTTGGCAGGTCGGTGGATTTCACTGTCCCAATAAGTTCGCGCTCTACAAACTTCCTTTCTGAAATGACTTTTCCACTGCTCAGGGTTTTCTTGTAGATTCTGTATTTGTCTCTGTATTTCTGTCGGGTTGTAACGATTTGATGGACACCCACGCGGGAAAATGGACCGACAATCCGACGGACGCCGCTGGCCAGCATCAAGGGGCAAGCGGAATTGCAGACGCCGAAAGTCAAATTGGCATAGCCGTAATAAGTGCCGTCCTTGAAGTCAGGCTTGCATTCCTTGTCCCAGGGCTTGCAGCGAGAAAAGTCCGTTCGCGCAATTTCGACTGTCATCCCGCGGTCGCGGATCAACCGGCCCATCGCCATTGCGACGTCCACTCTCCCGCCAAGGGAATTGATCAGCAATGGGAGGTTCCGGTCGCCGGCCTTCTTGAGAATGGCCTTGAACGCGTCCGCGGTCGTGTCCGCGATGGTGCCATCGGCCGCGATCCACTCCGGACAATCGGGCGCGCAGAGCGAATTGCTGCTGCGGACAATGGAAAATGTCATTTCCCGAGGCGGCTCTTTCTCGTCCGCTCCGGCCGGAAAGATTGGAGCAAACAAGGCAATCCCGAAGGCGACCAAGCAAACAGCGCGAACGCACTTCACGAGGGATTGTGGAGTCAAGAAAAAAACAGGGGTCACACGTGCCGCCATACTTGCCAATTCCGCTGCAGAAACATCACTGTGTGACATGGAACTTCGACAATGCGGCAAGGCTATCAATCAAGAGCAGTCGCTACAAGGCGCCACTGCTGCTTGAAATCTTGAGTACCCCTTAATATGGCGCCCCTCACCCGTCGCCCATGGCAATCAGACCGGCATTGCCGCCGGCGGCAGCCGTGTTGACCGACACCGCCTGCTCGACCGCAAACCGCATCAGGTAGTGCGGGCCACCGGCCTTGAAGCCGGTGCCTGAGAGGCCCGAGCCGCCGAACGGCTGGGTGCCGACCACGGCGCCGATCATGTTGCGGTTGATGTAGACATTGCCGGTGTCGAGCCGGTCGATGACCTTGCGCACCGTCGCCTCGATGCGTGAATGCACCCCGAGCGTCAGACCGAAGCCGGTCGCATCAATGGCGTCGAGCACCGCGTCGAGCTTTTTCGCCTTGAAACGCACCACATGCAGCACCGGGCCGAAGATCTCGCGGTCGAGCGCTGACGCATCCTTGAGTTCGACAATGTGCGGCGCGAAGAACAGGCCCTCTTTCGGTGTCTCGCCGGCATAGACCAGCTTCTGGGATTTCGAGATCGTTGCGATATGCCCGGCCAGCATCTCGCGCTGCGCCTCGTCGATCACCGGACCGATATCGGTCGATGGTTGCGACGGGTCGCCGAGCTTGAGTTCGCGCGCAGCACCCTCGATCATCTCGAGCATGTGATCGGCGACATCTTCCTGCACAAACAGCAGCCTGAGTGCCGAGCAGCGTTGCCCGGCAGAGCGGAACGCCGACATCACCACATCGTCCGCCACCTGTTCGGCCAGCGCCGTGGCATCGACGATCATGGCGTTGAGCCCGCCGGTCTCGGCGATGAACGGCACGATCGGCCCGTCCTTGGCAGCCAGCGTCCGGTTGATGGCCCGCGCGGTTTCCGTCGACCCGGTGAAGGCGACGCCGCCGATCCTGGGGTGTGAGGTCAGCGCCGCGCCGACATCGCCCTCGCCGGGCAAGCACAGGAGCACATCTTTCGGCACCCCCGCTTCATGCAGCAGCAAAACCGCTTCATGCGCCACCAGCGAAGTCTGTTCCGCCGGTTTGGCGATCACTGCATTGCCGGCAGCGAGCCCGGCCGAAACCTGGCCGAGAAAGATCGCCAGCGGGAAGTTCCACGGCGAGATGCAGACGAACACGCCACGGCCACGCCAGCCGAGCCGGTTTTCCTCGCCGGTCGGGCCGGGCATCACCTGCATCTGGCCGAACATCTCGCGCGATCGCGCCGCGTAGTAACGCAGAAAGTCGACGGCTTCGCGGATTTCGGCGATGCCGTCATCCAGCGTCTTGCCGGCTTCGATCGACAGCAGCGCCATGAAGCGGTCGCGGCGGTCCTCGATAAGGTCGGCAGCCCGGTCGAGCGCTGCAGCGCGCAAGCCCGGATCGGTGCGCGACCAGCTCCTGAAGCCCTGAAGCGCCGTGGTCACCGCCTTGTCGACATCCTTCGGGTCGGTGAACCGCACGCTTCCGACACGCCGCGAAGGATCGGACGGCGAGAAGATCTTTTGCTCGGCGCCGCCTTTCAGCCCCGGGGCAAGCGGCCCGGCATCGACGAGTGCCGATGAGCGCTCCATGCCTTCCATCAGCGAGGCAAGCTGGAACCGGTCGCCGAATTCCATGCCGCGCGAATTTGGACGCTCCGGATAGATTGCCAGCGGCAGCGGGATCTGGCTGTTGCGCGCCGATTGCCCCCGCGCCAGCCCGAGTTTCGCATCCGGCCGCTCCAGAAGCGATTCCACCGGGATGTTCTTGTCGCCGGCCACTGCCACGAAGGATGAGTTGGCGCCGTTTTCCAGAAGCCGGCGCACCAGATAGGCGAGCAGATCCCGGTAGCCCCCGACCGGCGCATAGATGCGGCAGGGCACCCGGTCATTGCCCTTGTGCAGGCTGTCATAGACCACCTCACCCATGCCGTGCAGGCGCTGGAACTCGAAGCCGCTGCGGTCCTCGGCCATTTCGATGATGGTGGCGACCGTCAGCGCATTGTGGGTGGCGAACTGCGGATAAATCACGTCGCGCAGCTCGAGCAGCTGACGCGAGCAGGCGAGATAGGAAAGGTCGGTCGCAGCCTTGCGGGTGAAGACGGCGTAGCCTTCAAGCCCGCGTTCCTGCGCCCGCTTGATCTCGGTGTCCCAATAGGCGCCCTTGACCAGCCGCACCATCATCCGGCGGCCATGCTTGCGGCACAGCCCGGCAATGTGATCGATCACCTGCGGCGCCCGTTTCTGGTAGGCTTGGATGGCGAGACCAAAACCGTCCCAGCCGGCAAGCGACGGATCGGCGAAGGCGCGGTCGATGACATCGAGCGACAGTTCGAGCCGGTCGACCTCTTCGGCATCGACGGTGAAATTGAGATCATGCGCCTTGGCCATCTGTGCCAGTTTGATCAGATCGGGCACCAGCTCCTCAAGCACCTGTTCTCGATGGGTGGCGAGATAACGCGGATGCAGCGCCGACAGCTTCACCGAAATGCCGGGGCGGTCGGGCAGCTTGCGACCGGCGGCCACCTTGTCGGCCGATTTTCCGATCGCCGCGATGGCATCGGCATAGGATTTGAAATAGCGTTTGGCGTCGGCGCGAGTGCGCGCCCCTTCGCCCAGCATGTCGTAGGAATGGCGGTAGCCGCGTGCTTCGTTTTTGGCAGCGCGGCCGAGCGCATCCTCGATGGTCTCGCCGAGCACGAAATGATGCCCCAGAAACCGCATGGCCTGCCGCGTCGCGGTTCTGACCGTCGGCATGCCCATCCGCTTGACCAGGCCGCGCATCACGCCTTCGGGCGTTTCGCCCGGCTTGATCACCTTGGCCGACATCCCGAGCGCCCAGGCTGACGCCGAGACGAACCAGGTGTCGCCGTGCGATTCATGATCGCTCCAGCCGCCTTCCTTGAGCTTGTCCTCGATCAGCCGGTCCTGGGTCAGCGCATCGGGCACCCTGAGAAGGGCTTCGGCCAGCACCATCAGCGCCAGGCCTTCCCGGGTCGACAATCCGTACTCGCGCAGGAAATCCTCGACCCCGCCGATCTGGCCGGAGTCGGACCGGATCGCTTTAATCAGCCGCGTCGCGCGCGCGTCGATGGCCCGATCCTGGGCGCTGCTGAAGGAAAGGCGCTCGCTGAAATCGCGGATCAGGCGATCGTCGTCAGGAGCATGTGAGGCATGAAAGGCTGTGAGAACTGGCGCGGCGTCGGCTGTCATGGCAATCCCTCCGTGAATGACTCAAGATAACTCTTGATTGACCGAGCTTCTCACTATATTTCACTTATCGGGCTGAATGTTTCTCTATATACTTGGAGATATGGCGGATTAAATGAAGGAAATCGACCGCATAGATCGCAAGATCCTTCGCGCCATGCAGGACAATGGCCGCCTGACCAACCTCGAGCTGGCTGACAAGATCAGCCTGTCACCAACAGCAACCGCCGAACGCCTCAAGCGCCTCAACCGCGATGGCTTCATCGAGGGCTATACTGCCAAGCTATCGCCTGAAAAACTAGACCGCGGCATGCTGGTCTTTGTCGAGGTGAAACTCGACCGCACCACGCCCGATGTGTTCGATGCGTTTTCCAGAGCTGTGAGCAAGTCCGACGATGTCATGGAATGCCATATGGTCGCCGGCGGTTTCGACTATCTTGTCAAAGCCCGTGTCGCAGGAATGGACGCCTATCGCAGTTTTCTTTCCGATGTGATCCTGTCGCTGCCCGGGGTCCGGGAAACCCATACCTACCCGGTGATGGAGGAGGTCAAGAACACGGGAAAGCTTCCGGTTTGATTAAACCATTACTTCATGAGATTTAGCACTATCAATTGTTATTCTTTGGAAAGACAATATGACACGACAAAAAAGCGCATTTGACAGAAGGGAATTCAGCATCACGATTGTCCCGGCCCGCATTCGCATGGAGCACAGCTGCTGATGACGGATCTGCCGCCGCTTCTTCAGAGCCTGGATCTCATTCGGACCGAAGTCGACCTGATGGCTTTCTTGCGCAGGCTTTCCAGACACTTCGACTTTGCCGGCTTCCTGCTGTTCAACATACCGGCCGTAGCCGATGAAACCCTGCTGGCGCGGGTCGAGCTGTCCGACCTGCCCGAGGGCATGATCGAGGCCTATGACGAGCTGGGGCTGCTGAAGAATTCGCAGATCTTTCAGATGCTGCGGCGGTCAACCATCCCGCTCACCCTCGACACCGAGACGGCACACACCACCCGTCCATCCGGCGAGGCCGAACGAGCGGTCCAGTTCTTCGCCCACTACAACATCACCACAGCCGCATTCTTTCCCGTCCACAATCACGGCGGCTGCCGCGCCGCCTTCGGTTTTCTCGGCGACCGCACTCAGCTGTCCCATGCGGAGCTCGGAGAACTGGGCGTCTACGCAGCGCACGTCTACAACATCTATTCGACCCTGAAGGATGGTCATCCGGAAAAGGAAGACGTGCTGAGTATTCGCGAACTCGAGGCCTTGCACTGGGTGGCGAACGGCAAGACCTCCAGCGAGGTCGCCTCGATCCTGTCGCTGTCCGAGCACACCGTGAACACCTACATCAACAGTGCCATTCGCAAGCTCGATTGCGTCAACCGGATCCAGCTCGTCGCCAAGGCCATGCGCATGCACCTGATCTCCTGATCTCCTGATCAGGCTTGCCTCAAGGCGCGCAGTCTGCCCACCGCGCGCCTTGCACCAAGGTCGACTGCCCTGTCGGGCCCCGCCGGTCAGCGATCGAGAATGTCGCGCATTTCCACCAGATTGGAGCGAACCCGCAGCAGGTAGAAGCCCATGGTCGCCAGGTGCGACGGCATGATCCAGCTTGCCTCGTTTCCGTTCGAGATGATGAAAGGCGTCATGTCCAGCGCCTGTCGCAGCTGATCCCTGGCAACATTCCAGACACTGCCGATACGCCGGTCGTCAAAGATATCGCTGAAATCGGATTCGGTCGCAATCAGGATGCCGTAATAGGCATAGAGCTGGCCATAGGTGAACCAGAACCGGTCATCGGCTCTAGGATCGAACCAGCCAAGGTCGCTGGCCTCCATACGGCTGCGCAGAATATCCGACGTCGAGCCGATATCTCCGGTCACCCGCTCGAGAAACTGCAACAGATTGTCCGTGCGCGCGTCGAATTCTCCCTTGCAGTCGGCCATTTCCGTGTTGAAGGTATCAAGCGCTTCAATCGCCGTGCGATGCCGTTCCGCCGTCGAGGGCTGGATGAAGGGCGGAGAAAACGTCAGCCACCAGGCGTCTTCGTTGTAGGACATGGCCTGCTTGGCATCCTGCAGGTTCTGGTTGATCTGCGAAGTTCCGCGCACTCGTCCAAGCCTGTCGGCCAGTTCAATCGTGGTCCGGCGGATGACCGTGTTGATGCCGAGCTGGAAAGCCGCCTTGTTGTCCATAAACGGCGTGTTCTTCCAGTCGATGCCGAAGAACCCGGCTTTCGACAACGGATGCGACGGGATCCAGGTGTTCTGGTTGACGTTGAAATCAATCAGGTCACGCGTTACCTGAACGATCTGCGACGGCACGCAGCTGTTCGGATCACTGGCGTCCACCGGTTCTCCGACGGTCCCGGCATTCACGTCATACTGTGCCGGATAGTCCGGATCCCAGTTCACCCAGCGCTCGGCAACCCAGAGAAACTGGCCATAGCCGAAGATCAGCAGCAGCAGCAGGATGATGATCGGCGCCCGGATCAGCCAGTTGCGCCCCTGAAACCAACGCCCGACCGCCACGAACGGCCACAGGATGAACGAAATCACCATGCCGATGCCGCGGCCGATGGCGTGAAAAATCCGCTCGAAAAACGCGATCACCGGGTCAAGCATCGTCTTGGTATCCTTCCAGTCCGTAAAGCCGCGCTCTGAGTGCAGCCTTGTTGTTCAGATAGGTTGTCCCGAGGACATCCACCACATGAGCGCGGTAGCTTTCGGAATAGGTTTCATAAGCTTCATAAAACCCGTGCTTGTCAAAGATGAAGCGGCTGACAAAGTCAAATGGCGCCAGACGCGCCAGCAGCCGGTTGATCAGCCATTGCTCGGGATGATCGGGGATTGCCCGGCACAGCATCAGCTTGCGGTCGTTGCGCACCTCGCGCATCCTCACCTGCCCTGTGGTCGCCAGCTCGCGCATCGCCTCCTGCAGGAAGGGATAGGTCCCCTCCTCGGCGAGCAGCCCCGCATTTCGATGCATCCATGTCTGCAGCCAGATCCGGTCGGTCCCCGCCAGATCGACGGAAGGGTCGGCCCGCCGGATGAGATCATCCACCGCCATTTCCGCCCGGTGCGCAAAAAACCCGGACGGCTCGACCCAGGAAGCGCGTGGCAATTGCAGCCGTTCGGACTTGGTCAGGAAGTCAAAGATCCGGGCGTGATCACTCATGTCGATATAGCTGACCTCCCACGGGCGCGAGCGCCGGAAGCCCGGCGCATGACTGTCGCAGATCACCGTCGTGCTCCGGTCATCGCGAAAGATGAACACGCCGCCGAAATGATTGGCCCAGAAGGATCTGTGCGGAAATACCAGCTTGTCCGGCACCAGCGCATTTTGCCTGATGTCGCCGGTCTCGCGCGCAAGCGCCACCATGCGGTTGAGCATGGCGTCGTCACGCCAGCCGTCGCGAGAGGATTTGAGCCGGTCCACCAAGCCGCGCAGTTCTGTGGCCTTTCCAAGCATGTTCTCAGCAGACATCACCCGGAAGCGGATTTCATTGATCGAGAGCAAATCCTCGACACTTGTGACCAGATCGATCGGCTCCTCGATCTCGCCAAACAGCGCATCCTTGATGGTCACCGCATGCACCGCGCGACGATTGTTGTCGAAGAACTGGTGCATCAGTCCGGCCGTGTTGGAAAACTGGGTGTGAACCACCGGCAGGGTCTCCTGCTCCGGCGTCAGCACGACAAAACGGCGGTTGACGCCATTGGGGTCGAGATATTGCACATCGCCAAGCTCCTCGGCGATTTCCGGCGAAAATCCGGTCATGTCGATCCGGAAACTCTCAAGCTTTGTCTCCGGCAATCCAAACGCCCTGAGCGCCTTGTTGTAGCGCGCCACCAGATGCGGCTCCGCCACCGGCAGCAGCCGGCCATAGATCAGTTCATTGTCGACCAGCCGCTTCATTGGTTCCAGCGCCCGTCCCGTTTCATCGCCTCGATCTCGCGAAGCGCCCGTTCCCGCTGCCGCTCGCGCCGGATGATGTCGTCCACCGCGGTCGCATCGGATCGGTCGGTGTAGCGGAATTCGGAATCGGCGTAGCGGTTGATCTCCTGCAACACCATCTCGATGGTGAACGGCTTGCGCAGCTCGGAGATCATCGCGACCTTGTCGTCATAGGGCTTGTGCATGAAGCTGTCCGGCGTCTCGAACCATTCATCCGGCAGATCGATGTCCATTGCCCGCATCTTGATGGCATCGGTGATGTTCTTGATCGCCCGGCCGGTGAAGCGCGGTTCGGCCAGCTTGATCCGGTGCAGATAGGCGCCAATATCGGCAATGGTCGTAACCTTGCCATTCTCGCTCTCGAACCGTTCCCAGACCGAGAGCAGCCCCTCTTCCTGCGGCTGATCATGGCCGTCATAGGAGCGCGCCACCGCCTGTTTGATCTCCTGGTTGGCGTAGAGATCATGCGCACCGAGCGGGATCGAATGGTTCTTGCCCGCCAGCAGCGCAAAGATATCGATGTAATCGTCAAGCGATTGCGGTCCGTCGACCAGCCAGCGTGCACCGGCGCGCTGTCTCAAGGCATCGTCCACATTCTCCGGATAGTTGGAAAACATGCCGAAGCTGCAATTGCCGCGCACCACGGTCGAAGCACCGGCGAAGGCCTCCATCAATACGGCGGTGACTTCCTGCTGTCCCGCCGATGCCCGGTCATCCGAACGCTTGGCCGCGACCTGGTCAATGTCGTCGATGGTGCCAAAACCGATCGCCCGCGGGTTGAGCACATTGTCGACGAATGCCTTGCAGTTCTGCCCCGACTTGCCCTGGTAGGACGAGATCTGGTCGACACCGAAATTCTCGTAGTGGAACGGGTAGCCCGCGATCTCGCAATAATCGTTGATCATGCCGGCCAGCATCTGGATCAGGATGGTCTTGCCGGTGCCCGGCGCGCCATCGCCGATGAAGGTGAACAGGAAGCCGCCAAGCTCGACGAACGGATTGAGCTGCCGGTCGAAATCATAGGCGACGATCATCCGCGCCAGCCGCATGGCCTGATGCTTGGCCAGATGATTGCCGATGATCTCGTTGGGTTTCTTGAAGCTCATCACCAGCGGCTTGCGCCGCTGCCCCGGGGCAACGTCGAAGCCGTCGAGGGTGAAATTGTCGCTCTCCAGCCGCATGTGCGATTGCGCAAAATCGCCCAGCGCATCAAACCGCGCCCGGCGGCTGATCAGGCCTTCGATCGCAACCCGGGCCAAAGCTCGGGCCCGCGCGGTCATCGCCACCTCGTCCGGCGCGCCGGAGATCGCCTCGTCAAGCGCTGCGACGATCGATTTCAGCGCATCCTGCGGTGTGTCGAACTGGAAGTCCGGCTCATCCGTATCATTGGCCGGTTCGCTCTCACCATCAACGGTCTGCAGGATGTAGGCCGCAAGCGTGAAGGCAGCGACATAGGCCGAAGCGGACAGCAGGCGCTTGAACCGCTCGGCCTCCTCGCCCTGCAGCGGCGCGCCGGCATTGCGCGATTGCAGGCTTTCAAGATCCGTCTGCCGGGAAAAGATTTCCGCCACCGCCAGCGCCACCGAGATGCCCCGGCGGGTGCGGTAGAGCAGCGTGTGCTGCGGGATCGACAGCATCTGGTCATTGGCGCGCACCGACTGGATGGTCTTGCCAAGCTCGATCTCGCGGGTCTTGCGCATGCCCCGGGTCGAGACCGTGGACACGAACCGCCGGTTGGTGCCGGCCAGCGGCGTCGAGGATGACCCATCCTGCGGGACCAGCACGACGACACGCGTCACCATCGACTGCGCCACCGCCTGATGCCGGGCGATGTCTTCCTCGGAAATGGTCGTCAGCCCTGTCGTCTGGCTCATCTTCTCATACCTCGCTGATGACCTGGTTGCCCGAGATTACATGCACGGTGAAGCCTGAGAATATGCTCTCGGCGTCGCCCGACGCATAGAGCGCCTGGTAGGCTTCGTGCGGAACCAGCGCGTGTTTCTGGTAGGCGCTGACGCCCTGCCGCGTCGCTTCCAGATCATCGGTTTCGATATGGTACTCGTCGCGTGCCGGCTCCGAGCTCCACAGACCGCGCTTGGCCGGACGTTCGGTCTTGGAAAACACCTCCTGCATGGTCCAGGTCAAAAGCCAGGCATTCTCGTCCTTGCGCACCTTGGACAGGATGGCGGAGATCCGGTCGGAATTCTCGGTCACACCGGCCGAATAGAACGGCCCCAGCACGAAGCGGCGCAGCTGCTTGGGATGCAGATGCTCGAAATCCGCGTCGAGATTTTGCGCAATCGTCACCGGCGACAGCGAGTAAGCACCATTCTTCTCCGCCGAGGCGTCAAAGGCACGGGCGAATTCGGGATTGAGTAACCCGCCCACCGGCAGAGGGATATCGACCTCCGGATTGAGCTTGCCGTCCTTGGTGACCAGCATCTTCGCAATGGATTCGCTCGAATCCTCGATCGTCGCCATATAGACCATCGGCAGCGTCTGGCTGCCGTCGAACACCCCCCAGTGCACCACGTAATAGGGCCGGCCATTCTTCGGATTGACCGACACGCGAATGGTCTCGGGCAGGATGAACGGCGCGAACACCGCGTCCTTGCCGATCTCCTCGAGATAGAGGCGTTCGGCGATCTGTTCCTGCAGTGCTGTGGGAAATTCCTTGTGGCGCAGGATGAAGTCGGCCATCTCCGCCTTCAGCGTTTCCACATCGGGGATCGCGGCCAGCCGTTCCTCGGCGGTCGCGCGATCATTCTCCAGCGTCAGCACATGCTGAAACGCAGGAAAACCGCTGTCGGCCTGGCTGATGCGAAAGCGCTCGAGAAAGCCGACCCGGTTTTCCCAGGCCGAAAATGTCGCTTCCAGCCGGTCGACATAGGGAATGATCACCTGGCCGACCAGGCCATGCGCGTAAAGCGGCGAATTGGCGTCAGCCAGATAGACCCGCAGGCCTTTCAAGGCCGCGCGCATTGATCTGAAATAGGCTCCGGCTGCGCCGGTGTCAGCGCGCATGACGACCCCTCAACGTGACCATGCCGGCTCAGGGCTTTACGTAGTTGGCGGAATTGTGCTTCTCGAGGACCTCCGCAAAGCGCCGCGCGAATGCGTCATCGGCCAGTTGCTTGCGGCGCTGGATGTCCTTGGTCGACAGCATGTTCTTCTCGTGCATTTCCAGAAGGTCACCGATATGGGTCTGTGCTGCGGCACCAATGCCGGCCATCGTCTCTTCCGCCGCCGTGTCGACCCGGCTGCCGAGCGTGTTGATCTTGTGCGCCACATCCTGCTGCGCGGCTGTTTTCAAAGAATCCTCAAGCGCCTTGTAGAGCACGATGCGCTGTTCGGTATCGATGGTCAGCTTGTTGATCAGCGTGTTCTGCGCCGCGATCTGGTTGTTGAGTGAATCCACGAAGGTTTGGAACATTGAGGTGTAGCGTTCCAGCGTCTGGCTTTCCGCCAACAGCTCCTGTTCCTTGGCCTGGCGCTCGTTGTACTCGGTGGCAAGTTTCGAGCGCTCGCTCTCCAGATCGGTCCGGGTCTTCTGGTCCGTCGAGGCTGCGATCCGGTTCTCGATGTCCATCAGTTGCGGATTGAGCTCCTCGATCCGCTGCTGCGTGGCTTCGAGATTGGCCATCGTCGCCTTGCGCCGCTCGATCACCTTGATCAAACTCGCTTCCGAGGTCTTGTAGCGGCTGTCGAGAATATCCTTCTGGTCTTTCAGAATGCCGGTAATGGTGTCTGACTTCTGCAGCAGTTCCTGCAGATTGCCCGACAGCGACATGTTGCGCACGCGGTCACTGCGCATCCGCTGCGCCCGGGCCTTGGAGAAGATGGCGATGAATTTCTCCATCCCGGAATAGCCCTTCATGCTTTCGAACTCGGCGCCGAACACATTGGTGGCGTCTTCGAGACCGATGATCAGGTCGGCGATGTTGGTTTCCATCATCCGCTGCTGGCGCAACACGTCCTGGATACGGGCATTTTCGATATCGAACTGCGGATCGCCAAGCTGGGCGTCGGCTTCGGACATTTTCTCCAACACAACACTGGAAGCGTCGATCTTCGAGCGCATGTCGTTGACCGCGGAGCGCGTCTTTTCGATCTCCGCATCGAGTGCTTTGATATCGGCCATGTCCAATTCCCCTGTTTTTCCGCGTCGCCCGAAAAGCACGCCCCACACCTTGTCCAGTAGCGCCGGACATCAAAACTTTAGTAGCACCGGTTCTCGTCTCCGCAAACCTTGCTCACGCAAGACGTAGGTATGATGAAGGCCAAAAAAAAGGCCGTTCCCGAAGGAACGGCCTTTGGCTTCGGCATCACCGCCAGGATTTATTCCCCAGCGGCAGGATCGGTCAGATAGGCGATGACGTTTTCGACATCCTTGTCCTTCTTCAGGCCGGCAAAGGCCATCTTGGTGCCTTTGACCACACCCCTTGGATTGCGCAGATAGGCTTCCAGCGCTTCCACCGTCCAGGTCGGAACTTCCGTTGCGTGCTCGACCATCGCCTTGGAGTACTTGTAGTCCTCGACCGAGGCCATCGGACGGTCGATGATGTCCAGCAGATGCGGGCCGACCTTGTTCTTGGCTTCCGTCGCCACGTGGCAGGCGGCGCACTTCCTGAACACCTTGGCACCGGCCTTTGCATCGCCGTCGGCAAGAGCAAGCGTGGGAGCAGCAACAACAGCAGCAATTGCCGCACCAAGAACCATGGATAGTGAAAAGCGCATTAGCGTCTCCGTTCGCGATTATATTCAGATATCACAATTATAGCCCTCGCCGGCACAAGGGCAATGAGCCCTTGGTCCGGGCCGGCCGCTTCAGCATGCCCGCAAGCAGCCCGTTCTTCGCCGAAAAGTGCCGGAAAGCCTAGTTTCCGGCCTCGGCGTTCATCACATCGTCCCAGTGGCGGCGACAATACGACACATATCGCTCGTTGCCGCCCACTTCGATCTGCGCGCCGGCGCGGATCACCTGGCCCTGGTCGTCCGTGCGGACAACCATCGTCGCCTTGCGGCCGCAATGACAGATCGTCCGGACTTCGCGCAGCTCGTCCGCCAGCGCCAGCAGGGTCTGGGATCCGGGAAACAGCTTGCCGCGAAAATCCGTGCGCAGACCATAGGTCATGACCGGAATCTTCAGCCGATCGGCGACCCGGGCCAGCTGCCAGACCTGGTCTTCGGTGAGAAACTGGGCCTCGTCGACAAAGGCGCAGGCAATCTCGCCCTCGGCCTTCAGGCTCTCGATCACCTCGTAAAGATTGTCTTCCGGGCGGAACGTATGCGCCTCGCTGTCGAGGCCGATGCGCGAGGCGATGCGCCCTTCCCCACCGCGGTCATCGAAGGCCGCGATGAAGAGCACCGTTCGCATGCCGCGTTCGCGGTAGTTGTAAGACGCCTGCAGCAGAAGCGTGGACTTGCCGGCATTCATGGTTGAGTAGCTGAAATAGAGCTTGGCCAAGCTGGGCTCCCGGTTGTCATGTCTTGCCGGCCCCACAGACCGCATTGCCCGTCTGCCAAAGGGCCGCCGGTGTGATATCTTTTGCCGGTCGGCGCGTTTGAATTCCACCCCTGGCGCGCTGCTTTCAACAGCCGATTTTTGCTGCAACGCAAATTTTGACCGCATTGCGGCTTGAGTTCGCGGCCCATAGGTGGTTGTTTCTGCACTCCGAACACGGGAGAATATCGACAATGACAAGAAAAATGACCCTCACATTCGCAGCCCTTCTGCTCGCTAGCACTGCAACCGTTCAGGCCGCTGACGACGCATCCTGCCAGACCGTTCGCTTCGCCGATGTTGGCTGGACCGACATTCAGGCCACCACCGCCGTCGCCGGCGTCGTTCTCGATGCGCTCGGTTATGAGCAGGACGTACAGGTGCTCAGCGTGCCTGTGACCTACCAGTCGCTCAAGAACAAGGACATGGATGTTTTCCTTGGCAACTGGATGCCTTCCATGGCCGCCGACGTGCAGCCGTTCCTCGATGACGGCTCGGTTGAAACCATCGCCCAGAACCTCGAAGGCGCCGGCTACGGCCTCGTTGTGCCGACCTATGCTGCCGAAGCTGGCGTCAAGAGCCTGAGCGACATCGGCAAGTTCAAGGACGAGTTCGACGGCAAGATCTACGGCATCGAGCCTGGCAATGACGGCAACCGCATCGTGCTGGAAATGATCGAGGACGAGGCCAATGGCCTTGACGGTTTCGAGCTGGTTGAAAGCTCGGAAGCCGGCATGCTCTCGCAGGCCGAAAAGGCGCTGCGCAACGAAGAGTGGATCGCGTTCCTCGGCTGGACCCCGCACCCGATCATGGGTGAAATGTCGATCACCTATCTCGACGGCATGGGCGATTCCGGCTTTGGTGCCGCCACCGTGCACACCAATGTGCGCGCCGGTTACACCGAGGAATGCCCGAACGTCGGAACGCTGATCAAGAACCTGTCGTTCTCGCTCTCCATGGAAAACAAGATCATGGACGACATCCTCAAGGGTGAAGACGCCAATGACGCTGCACTGGCGTGGCTGAAGGCGAACCCGGATACGGTCAAGCCATGGCTTGAAGGTGTCACCACCTTCGACGGCGGCGACGCAGCTGCCGCTGTCCAAGCCAAGCTGGGCATGTAATACTGGTGACTTGAAATCTGATCCGGGGCTGCCACGACGCGGCCCCGGATCATGAAGTGTGTCGGGGGTCAGGGCATGGATGGAATGGCGGATTTTATCACCGCGTGGAAAATCCCGGTCGGGAAATGGGGCAAGAGCTTCTTTGATTTCCTCACCGACAATTTCGAGTTCGCCTTCGACGCCATAGCAGACTCGCTCAAATATCTGCTCGACGGCATGATCGACGGGCTGTTGTGGTTGCCGCCGCTGCTCCTGGTCCTGGCCATCGCGCTGATCGGCTGGCGCATCCAAAAATCCTGGAAGCTGGCGCTCGGGATCGTTCTCGGCCTTACCTTCATCATCAATCAGGGCCTGTGGGAAGAAACCGTCGAAACCCTCGTGCTGGTGATCTCGGCCGCCTTCATGTCGATGCTCATCGGCGTGCCGATCGGCATCTGGCTGGCCCACCGGCCCCGGCTTTACACCTATCTGCAGCCGGTGCTCGATCTGATGCAGACGATGCCGACCTTCGTCTACCTGATCCCGGTGCTGATCCTGTTCGGCCTCGGCCTTGCGCCCGGCCTGCTGGTCACCATCATCTTTGCCTCTCCGGCACCGATCCGGCTCACCTATCTCGGCATCACCTCGGTGCCCAAACCGATGGTGGAAGCGGGCATGGCCTTTGGCGCCTCGCCGCAGCAATTGCTGCGGAAGGTCGAATTGCCCGCCGCCCTGCCGACCATCATGGCGGGCCTCACCCAATGCATCATGCTGTCGTTGTCGATGGTTGTCATCGCGGCCCTGATTGGCGCCAACGGCCTTGGCAAGCCCGTGGTCCGCGCACTCAACACGGTCAACATCCCGCTCGGCCTTGAAGCCGGTATCGCCATCGTGATCCTGGCCATCATCCTCGACCGCATCTGCCGCGTGCGCATCGGAGCAACCTCATGAGCCAGGATCAGTATCGCGGCTCGGTCCGCATCGACAACGTCTCGATCATCTTTGGCGACAACGTGGCCGAAAGCCTGGCGCTGGCCGATGCCGGCAAGTCCCGCACCGAAATCCAGGAAGCAACCGGCGACGTTCTCGGCGTGCACGACTGCACGGTCGACATCAACGAGGGCGAGATCCTGGTCCTGATGGGGCTCTCGGGCTCCGGCAAGTCAACGCTTCTGCGCGCCATCAACCGGCTCAACCCGATCAGCCGCGGAACCCTGACCGTCCATTGCGGTGAAGAAACCTTCGATGTCGGTGCCTGTGACGACAAGACACTGATGCAGCTGCGCATGGACACCGTCTCGATGGTGTTCCAGCAATTCGGCCTGCTGCCCTGGCGCTCGGTGGCCGACAATGTCGGCTTCGGGCTCGAGATTGCCGGTGTTCCCAAGAAGGAACGGGACCGCCGGGTGGCTGAACAGCTCGAGCTTGTCGGTCTGTCCGACTGGTCCGAGCGCATGGTCGCCGAACTTTCCGGCGGCATGCAGCAGCGCGTCGGCCTCGCCCGCGCCTTTGCCACCGGCGCGCCGATCCTGTTGATGGACGAGCCTTTCTCGGCGCTTGATCCGCTGATCCGCACCCGGCTGCAGGACGAGCTGCTCGAACTCCAGACCCGTCTGGGCAAGACCATCGTCTTCGTCAGCCACGACCTCGATGAGGCCATGAAGCTCGGCAACCGCATTGCCATCATGGAAGGCGGGCGGATCATCCAGTGCGGCACGCCGCGCGAGATCGTCAACTCGCCGGAAAACAGCTATGTCGCAGATTTTGTCGCCAACATGAACCCGATCGCCATGCTCACGGCCCGCGACGTCATGACGGTCGGCAAGCCCGATGAATCGCGCGGCCAATCGCCGCTGTCAGCCTCGGTCAAGCCCGACACCCCGCTGGAAGAGGTGATGGAGGCGCTTGCCCGCCGCGACGGGACAATCGGCGTTATTGACAAAGGCGCGGTGACGGGTTCCATCACTGCCGACGACATCGTGCGGGGGCTGACACGGCACCGCCGCTGAGACCAGACAACAGACATACAATCGAGTGCATTCAGGGAGATCGGAATATGGACGTTAAAGGCAAGGCCGCCATTGTAACGGGTGGAGGCTCCGGCCTCGGCGCGGCAACCGCACGCGCACTGGCGAAAGCCGGCGCAAAGGTTGCGCTGCTGGATGTGAACCTCGAGCAGGCCGAGAAAGTGGCTGCCGAAATCGGCGGCAAGGCCATTGCCTGCGACGTCTCCGATGCCGCCGCAGCCGAAGCCGCCCTCGCCGAGGCCGCAGAGGCCAACGGCGAAGCCCGCATCCTGATCAACTGCGCCGGCATCGCACCCGCCGTTCGCGTTGTCGGCCGTGAAGGCCCGCACGATCTCGACCTGTTCCGCAAGGTCATCGAGGTCAACCTGATCGGCAGCTTCAACATGCTGCGGCTGTTCGCCGACCGCGCCTCCAAGCTCGAGCCGCTGGCTGACGGTGAACGCGGCGTGGTGATCTCGACCGCTTCGGTCGCAGCCTTCGACGGCCAGATCGGCCAGGCCGCCTACTCGGCGTCCAAGGGCGGCGTCCATGCCATGGCCCTGCCGATCGCCCGTGAGATTGCCCGTTTCGGCATCCGCGTGATGACGATTGCACCGGGAATTTTTGCAACCCCGATGCTGCTTGGCATGCCGCAGGAAGTCCAGGACAGCCTCGGCGCATCGGTGCCGTTCCCGTCCCGCCTGGGACAGCCGGAGGAATATGCAAACCTCGCCATGCACATCATCGACAACGCCATGCTCAATGGCGAGACCATCCGTCTCGACGGCGCCATCCGCATGGCGCCCAAGTGAGGATGTGCTGACCGCGATGAAGGAACCGGTCAAGACCATTCGCGATACGGATGAGGAGGCGCGTCGTCTGGCGCGCCGCCTCATCCGTGGAGCACGGTTTGCCGCGATCGGCGTGCTTGAACCGGAAACGGGCTTTCCCTTCGCCAGCAGGGTGCTGACCGGCACCGATGTCGACGGCACCCCCTTGATCCTCGTCTCCGCTCTCTCGGTTCACACCGGCGCGCTGGCCGCCGATCCCCGCGCCTCGCTGCTGTTCGGGGAGCCGGGAAAAGGCGATCCGCTTGCCCACCCCCGCATTACCGTGCGGACCCGGGCCGAGCGGGTCGAAAGAGATGACCCTGCCCATCTGCGTTTGCGCGCGCGCTTCATCGCGCGGCATCCCAAGGCAGCGCTTTATGCCGACTTCCCGGATTTCGCGTTCTTCCGGATGGTGCCCGAATCAGCCAGCCTCAACGGCGGCTTCGGCAAGGCCTTCGTTCTTAACGCATCTGACCTTCTGATCGTCTCACCGGCGATCGGGGATGTGGAAAAGATCGAGCCCGAGGCCATCGCCCACATGAATGCCGACCACACAGACGCGGTTGACACTTATGCCCGTTTGCATGGAAAATCGAAAAAAACCGGCTGGAAAGTCTGCGGAATTGACTGCGCAGGGATCGACCTGGCCAATCATGATGACCTGATGCGTATCGAATTCGGCTCGCCATTGGAGGACGCGGGCAGCTTGCGTGCAAAACTAACCGAACTCAAGCGTACGCTATGAAAAAATAGGGGTGTACATTGACCCTTTTATAGTTGAAATATAAGCCACGACTTTTTTGTGTATTTGCATAATTTGTTTAATGACCGCCTCGCGCGGTGACTACGGAAGACACCAATGATCGATGCGAACCGACTGGAAACCTACTCTGAAGAAGCTGCCGATCTGCTCTCAGCAATGGGCAATCAAAAACGGATGATGATCCTGTGCAACCTTGCAAATGGTGAAATGCAGGTTGGAACGCTTGCTGAAAAGGTGGAGCTCAGCCAATCCGCCCTGTCCCAGCACCTTGCAAAATTGAGAACCAGACAGTTGGTCAAGACCCGCCGCGAAGCGCAGGCAGTCTATTATTCGATCAACTCCGAACCGGTTCTCCAGATGCTGCGGACACTCTCCACCATCTATTGCAACTGAGGCAGTCGCGCCGTTCCCGATTTCAATTGCAACAGGGAACCGCAGAGCTTGACGTATCCCCACTCCCCTCCCCATATGAAGGGGCGGAAGGATACCTTTGATGACTGTTTCGATGCAAATTGCCGGGATGCATTGCGATGGCTGCGTGCGTTCCGTAAAAAACGCCGGCACCTCCATCGAGGGCGTTTCAAACCTCTCGGTTGATTTGGAGAGTGGAGAACTGACCGCCGATGTCGCCAGGCCCGAGCTAACCGAGACGCTCAGGGGCGCGATCGAGGATTGCGGCTTTGACGTGACCCGTGTCACGGCCTGAAGCCGACCCGTGACCGTCAAACCTGAACATGTGACATTCGACATCACGGGCATGACCTGCGCGAGCTGTTCCGCGCGCGTGGAAAAGGTTCTGGGGCGTCAGCCCGGTGTAGAGCAGGCCCACGTCAATCTGGCGCTCGAGCGCGCCGATATCGAAGGCGTTGCCCTCGACCCCGACAAGCTGGCTGAAGCCATCGGCCGGGCCGGTTTTGGCGCTGTCCTGCGTCGCAATGATTTCGCCGCCCACCGTGATGCCGACGAGGCCCAGGCAGCCATGCGCCGGGCCGATGAACGCCAGACCCTTGTGCGGCTGGTGATTTCAGCGCTGCTGACCCTGCCCATCATTGTCGGCATGTTGCCGATGATGACCGGATTGGGAGAGGCGTGGATCTCGCCGCTTTGGCAGGCACTTCTGGCCACCGGCGTCATGGCGGTTTCGGGCAGCCGCTTCTGGCGCGAGGCCGCCGGCGCGCTGCGTGGCGGCTCGGCGAACATGGCCGTGCTGGTCAGCCTCGGCACCGGTGTCGCCTATCTCTGGTCGCTATGGGTCATGGTCAGTGGCTGGATGGGAGACCATTCGGGCCATGGCACGGAAATGGCCGCGCATCTGCATTTTGAAGCGGCCGCGGTCGTACTCACGCTGATCATGCTCGGCAAGTATCTTGAAGCCCGCGCCAAATCCGGCGCCGCCGGCGCATTGCGCGCGCTCGGGCGGCTGCAGCCGGACACCGCAGAGCTCGTCACCCTGAACGGATCGGTCCGCACCATACCCGTCGAACGGCTTGCGGTCGGGGATGTGATTGTTGTCAGACCCGGCATGCGTGTCGCAGCCGACGGCATCATCCGCAGCGGCAGCTCTTCGCTCGACGAGGCAATGGTCACGGGCGAAAGCCTGCCGGTATCGCGCGGACCGGGTGATCCGGTCATCACCGGAACCACCAACACCGATGGCGTGCTTGAGGTCGAGATCAGCGCCGCCGGCGCCGACACCCGGCTGGCACGGATGACAAGACTGGTCGAAGAAGCCCAGACCGGCCACGCGCCGGTGCAGAAGCTCGTCGACCAGATTTCCGCGGTCTTCGTGCCGCTCATTCTCGTCATCGCTCTGGTGACATTTGCGGGTTGGCTGTTCGCCGGCGCCGATGTCGAAACCGCAATGGTCGCAGCGGTCGCCGTGCTGGTCATCGCCTGCCCCTGCGCGCTGGGACTTGCCACGCCGACCGCGCTCGTGGCCGGGACCGGCGCCGCCGCCAAGTCAGGTATCCTGATCCGCGACATCGAGACGCTGGAACGCGCCACCGACATCAAACTTGTCGCCTTTGACAAGACCGGCACGCTGACAATGGGGACGCCGGAAGTCGCCAGTCTGCATCCGGTCGGCGCAACGACCCCGTCACAACTGCTGGCCCTGGCCGGCTCGGTCGAGACCGGCAGCGAACACCCGCTCGGCCGCGCCATTCTTGACCATGCCGAACAGCAGGGCGTCGGCATCACGCCCGCCACCGGGATCCGTGCCGTGCCCGGCCGCGGACTGGAAGGCATGAATGATGATCTCAAACTCATGGTCGGATCTGAGCGCTATCTCGTCGAAGCCGGGATCGACACCACGGCTGCGGACGCAACGGGGGCTCGCCAGACAACCGGGACACTGGCCTGGGTGGCGCGCGGCGGTGAGCTGATCGGCGTCATCCGGCTGGCTGACAGGATCCGGCCCGAAACCCGTCAGGCCCTGGATGAACTCTCCGCCAGGGGCCTCGCCAGTGTCATGCTGACCGGGGACAACGAGGTTACAGCCAAGGCCATCGCCGCGGAGGCCGGGGTCAGCGATGTCCGCGCCGGATTGCTACCCGACGAAAAGCTCAAGATCATCCGCGAGCTGATGCAGAGCACCGGGGGCCATGTTGCCTTCGTGGGTGACGGACTGAACGACGCGCCGGCGCTCGCTGCGGCAAATCTCGGCATTGCCATGGCCACCGGCGCAGACGCTGCCCGCGAAGCAGCCGCCATCACGCTGATGCGCCCCGACCTGCGGCTGGTGCCTGCAGCCCTTGATGTTGCGGCCAGGACCCGGCGCACGATCCGGCAGAACCTCGGCTGGGCCTTTGTCTACAATGTGATCGGCATCCCGCTTGCTGCCTTTGGCATCCTGCCGCCGGTTTTCGCTGGTGCTGCAATGGCCTTTTCATCGGTCAGCGTTGTTACCAATTCCGCGCTCATGGCGCGATGGAAGCCGAAATTCTCCCGCGACTGAATCTGATCGGGCAGGACTTGGCTATAGAGCGACAGAAAAAGCCCGCCTCCTGAGAAGCGGGCTTTTTCATGTGCGATCGATGCTCGGAACCGGCGGAACCGGCTCAGAACTCTTCCCAGCTGTCCAGCGCCACGGCGGCATTGCCCTGGCTCTGCATGATCGGCTGCCTCGGGCTGGCGGCGGGCCGGGGGATCTCTGCCACAACAGCCTTGGCCATCGTCTGCGCTGTCGAGCGCAGGGCACTCGACTGAGCCGTTGCAGAACCATCGATGGTGAACTGCGAGATCAGCTCGCGAAGCTTGGCAGCCTCGGCGGCAAGTTCGGAGGATGCAGCGTTTGACTGCTCCACCATCGCCGCGTTCTGCTGTGTGGTCTGATCCATCGAATTGACCGCCTCATTGACTTCGGACAGCCCGGTCGACTGTTCCTTGGCCGAGATCGCGATCGCGTCCATGTGGGTGTTCATGTCGGTGATGAAACCGCCGATGGTCCGAAGTGCTTCGCTGGCTCTGCGCACCAGATCCACACCGCTGGAAACTTCGGTCGAGGAGTTCTGGATCAGCTCCTTGATTTCCTTCGCGGCATTGGCCGAGCGCTGCGCCAGTTCGCGCACTTCCTGGGCGACGACGGCAAATCCCTTGCCCGCCTCGCCGGCGCGCGCAGCCTCGACACCGGCATTGAGCGCCAGCAGGTTTGTCTGGAAGGCGATCTCGTCGATCACACCGATGATGTTGGAGATCTGGTGCGAGCTCTCCTCGATCCGGCGCATCGCGTCTTCGGCCTGGCCGACAACCTCGGAAGATTGGGTGGCTGATGTATTGGCCTGCGAAGCAACGCTGCGGGCTTCTTCGGTGCGCTGTGTCGAGTTGACCACATTGGCCGTGATTTCCTCGACAGCGGCGGCGGTTTCCTCAAGCGCCGCAGCCTGCCGCTCGGTGCGTTTGGACAGATCATCCGTGCCGTTGGCGATCTCGCGGGTTCCGGTTTCCATCATCGACACGCTCTCGGTGATCGACGCCATGGTCGAGCCCAGCTGCTTGACGGACTGGTTGAAGTCGTGACGCAGGGCTTCGAAATCCGGTGCGAAGGCTTCTTCGAGCTGGAAGGAGAGATCGCCTGCCGCCAGACGCTGGAGGCCGGTCGCAAGACCGGATGTGGCGATCCTGAGCCGCTCCGCGGCATCGGCTTCGGCCTTCTCCTGGGCCGCGATGCGGTCCGCTTCGGCCTGCTTGCGGTTTTCTTCGGCTTCGGCCTGCAGCCGCTGATTGGCGATCCCCGCTTCACGGAAGATCTGCATGGCTCCGGCCATCTTGCCGATCTCGTCCTTGCCGCCCTTGTCGATGGCCACGTCAAGTTCGCCATTGGCAAGCCGTTGCGTGGCGTCGGCCAGACGACCGAGCGGACGGGAAACCAGCTGGAAGTTCAACAGGCCCATTCCTGCAGCAACGAGTGCAACGATAATGGAAGCCACCAGGCTGATGGTTTCAACGGCGGAGAGGGCAGACATCTGTTCACTCGATGCAGATGCGCTCTTTCGCTGGATACTGCCGATCAGCGCGCCGACCTTGCTGCCGAATTCAGCCAGAAGCGCGCGGCCTTCGCCGGTCAGTTCCAGAACCCGGGCCAGTTCCACCGTCATCGGATCACGCATCAGTCTGATCTGCCGTTCGACCACGCTCGTGCGCCACTCGCCCAGCACGGCTACAGCTTCGCCCAGAACCGGGCTTTCACTGGCTGCATGCTCGGCGTAGAGCCCTTCCAGCTTTGAAAACCGAGCATCAATGGCGGCGCTTGTCTGCTCATAGGCGGTGACAAACTCGCGGTTGCCGGTGAGCAGGAAATTCTTGACCTGAAGGTTGGCCTGGCTTGCATCGGCGTTGAGACCGGCAGTCTCTGCCAGCAAGCTCGCCATCGTCTGGCTGTTTCGGGCCAGTTCATTGGCGGTCAGGGCCCGCATGTGAATGAGGCTGGAGGCTCCGATGGCAATGAAGGCAAGAATGGCAAAAGCCGCAAAGCCCTTTGTGCTGACAGATATGTTCTTGAGCATGTTAGAAGTCCTGTTGTGTCTGCCGGGTCGCGGCCTCATGCATGAGGCGCATCACGACGCTGATTGCCTGTGTTGCGTCATGCACCAGCGGCTGTGCGGCGCTCGAGTTCAGTCAAATTGACTTCCATCGTCACGGCACCAATAGATTTGCCTTCGTCGGTAATGGTGAAACTCACCTGCCCGCGCCAGATCTTGTTCTCGTCATCCCATTCGGGTTCATCGACAAACAGCGCGTCACCGGAGACATCATAGGTTTTCTGGAATTTGGCTTCGTCACCCTGCCAGAAGTCGCCGGTGATCGAGCTCTGCCCGACATTCAGGCCATTCTGGTCCATGACGAAGATCTCGGCATAAAGACCGAGCGACTTGCCCTGCAGACGGGTGAGATAAACCGAAAGCGGGTTGGACAGTGTCGCAGCGATCAGCGGCTTGTCGTCGCTTTCACGCTCTTCGCGCCATTGGGTGTCCAGCGCGTCGATCTGCTCCTGTGGCAATTTCTGCAATCGGGCGTTTTGCGCACCGATCGAAATCCGCACGATGTCCGTCTCGATCCACTCCCGCATCTCTTCGATGACGGAGGGTGTGATCAGGTTGTCGACGTTGGGTACGATGGTCTGTGCGGATACCGGCGACATCATCACGCCCCCAATAGCGGCGGCGGCAAATATACTTCTCTTGAGGGCCATCTTTGTCTCCTTTCCTAAACAAATGGACCCATTTTTTTAAGGCGTGGTTAATGTTAGCAGGCACCACATTAAAAAATCAGGATTTTATAATATGATTTGCAAGCAACGCGTGAAGTTTTGCTTTTCACACCTAAAACAGCACCCAAAATGCGAAAAACAACCTGCTGCGCTCTGGTTTTTGGAAAAAGCAGACGCAAAAGCGCTCGAACCTGGTTGAAGAGGGAAAACGTCAATGCCGCTGACGACGGGATTGTGCGGGCAGAACGCGCCGGGAATCATCCGAAAAGCGAACGGGCGCGGTCCGGCGAGAACAGCGCCCGCTCAAGCGACGGCAGGAAACCCCTGCCATGCCGCCGGTCGCTGAGGAAAATGAACAAGTAATCTTGCTCCGGCCTTACCTTGTTGCCCGGTTTTCTTGTGACGACGCTCTTGCCGTGCCATTGGAGACGCGACAGCAGCAAGGAAAACCCCATGAAGCACAAAGTTATCATAGACACTGATCCCGGGATCGATGACGCAATGGCGATTGCCTATGCCATAGCCCATCCGGATATCGAGTTGCTGGCGCTGACAACGATTTTCGGCAATGTCCGGACCCATGAAGCAACCCGGAACGCGCTCGCCCTGCTCGACCACTGGGGCTGCGACGCGGATGTCGCGGAAGGCGAAGCTGCGCCGCTGACGATTCCAGCCAATGAACCGAGCTACCTGGTTCACGGCCGCAACGGGTTTGGCGAAGTCGACATTCCGGCGTCAGCCCGCAGCAAGCATGCGCTCGACGCTGTCGACTACATCATTAAGGCCTCGAAACGTCACCCCGGCGAAATCACGCTCTGCGCGGTCGGTCCGTTGACCAACCTCGCCAGGCTGCTCGAGCGCGACCCGGAGGTGATGACACGCCTCAAGGCCGTGATCGTCATGGGCGGCGCAGTGCATCGCAAGGGCAATGTCACCCCGGTGGCCGAGGCCAACATCTGGAATGACCCGCATGCCGCCGATGCGGTGTTCGAAGCCGCCTGGCCGCTGGTTCTGGCCCCGCTCGATTGCACCATGCCAGTGGTCTTCACGCCAGATTTCATGCAGGCGCTGGCAAGGGAAAACCCCAGGCTTGGCACACCTCTGGCGGCGATGGCGGAATTCTATGCCCGCTTCTACCGCTCTCACCAGGGGCTCGCCGGATGCGTGCCGCATGATGTGATGGCCCTGTCCTGGCTGACCGTGCCCGGCGCCTTCCGCCTGCAGAAGGGCGCCCTTTGCGTTGTCACGGAAGGAGCCGCCATCGGCCAGACCCTGTTCCAGCCCGGCGGCACGCAAAGCCGTGCCCGTTGCTTTGAGGGAAGACCGAACCATATGGTCATGGTCGACACCGATCCGCAGATGTTCATGGCAGACTACATGATGGTGATGACCCGACACGCCGGGTGAACCGCGAAGTGGCGACCCGATACAAGGAGCAGCCGCATGGACACGGACGAAAGAGGTGGAACAGCAGTCGTCATCGGCGGCACCGGCGGGATCGGTGCCGCGATGGTGGCAGCCTTGGAGCAGTCAGGCGCCTTTGCCGAGGTGATCGGATTTTCGCGGCGATCGGATCCGGCAATCGATCTTCTGGATGAAGCGAGCATCATCAGCGCCGCCAATGCCGTCAAGGCTCGACAGACAGAACTGCGGCTGGTGTTCGACGCGACCGGTTTCCTGCACGGTGATGGCTTCAGCCCCGAGAAATCGCTTTCCGCGATGACTCCCGAACACATGGCCCGCGCCTTTGCCATCAATGCCATCGGTCCGGCATTGCTGATGAAGCATTTCCTGCCGCTGCTGCCGCGGCACGGCAAATCGGTCTTCGCCACGCTGTCGGCCAAGGTCGGCTCGATCACCGACAATGCGCTTGGCGGCTGGTACAGTTATCGTGCATCCAAGGCGGCCCTCAATCAGCTCGTCCATACCGCCGCCATTGAGCTGGCACGACGAAAACCGGACGCAATCTGCGTCGCGCTGCATCCGGGAACGGTCGACACCGGCTTGTCATCGGATTTCGCCAAGTCGGGCCTGACCGTGCGCAAACCACCCGAAGCAGCCGCCCAGCTGATGAGCGTGCTCGACAGCCTGAAGCCGGATGAGACCGGCGGCTTCTACGATTACCGTGGGAACCCTCTGCCTTGGTGACAAGCCGCACTTCGTGCCGGCGTTACCGTGCCACACTCCTCATTGCGTATCTGCCAGGAACGACGCCATCCACGCCAGCGGCGCATTCCAGTTGATGGCGATTTCGTTGGTCGAGAAAGAGCGGGGATCATCGACGTAACAGGTCTGCGGCGCGCAGCCTTCCAGCTGGGAAATGGCATAATCATCGGCAAGACCGCTGTTTGGCCCGCCCGCAAGCGCGCCTTTAGGCACCGCGGGATAATAGGGATCGATAGAGGCCGCGAACATGTTTGAGTGCTGCCGCCGGGCATAGGTCGTGCCGTAGCCTGTGACATAGGAGATCCCCAGCGCGTTGCGGCCAAGAATATAGTCCATGCTTTCACGCACGGCCTGCAGATAGCGCTTGTCGCCGGTGATGTCGTAGGCGGTTGCAACCACGATCATGTTCTGGATCAGCAGATGGTTCGATCCCCAACCGAACAGGTTGTTGTGATACATGAAGCCGAAGGCTTCCTTCTTCTGATCCCGCAGCTGGGCTTCAGCGGCGTCTCTGACCGAGGACTGGATCGCTTTCAGATCACGCATTGGCAGTTTTGACGGAACCGAGGCTAGATGCAGCCGGCCGAGTGCCGCAACCGAGCGCCAGTCAAACCCTGTGGAATGGAACACCGGCCCGTCCCAGTGCGGGGAAGCCTTTGCCCGGTCCAGCCAGACCTGCTCGCCGGTGGTCAGAAACAGCTCCGCCGCCGCCCAGTAGAATTCGTCGCTGGCATCGTCATCCTGATAATCCCCGCCACCAAAGCTGCCGTCGGTGTAAGGGGCATAAAGCGCCGGGTTGGCCTCCGCCGCGCGATAGGCCTCGACAGCGCCGGCAAGCAGCCAGTTGGCATAGGCCTTGTCAAACGGCGCAAACAGCCGTGCGCCCTGCGCCGCCGCAGCTGCCAGATTGAGCGTGGCAGCCGTCGAAGGCCGGTGCAGCACCCGCAGCTCGCGGTCGCGGTGCGGCAGGCTGGGCGAGGCCGACCAGCGATTGCCGTGCATCTTGTGATGCGCCATGCCGGCATAGGGCTCGCCCTCGGGAACCCGCATTGCCATCAGGAAATTGAGCTCCCACCGTGCTTCGTCGAGGACATCCGGAATGCCATTGCCGGCTTCGGGAATCCGAACCAAGCCATCGGTCAGCGCCGGAGACTCTCCGCGGGTTTGATGCAGCGCCCGTTCATAGACAGCCAGGAGCTGTGCCGTGGCGATGCCGCCATTGACGACATATTTGCCGAAATCCCCCGCATCATACCATCCGCCGGCCACGTCGAGCTTGTAGCCGCAGCTCCAGGCCTTGCCATAGACCTTGCGGGCCGTGCGGGTATCCACGCACCCGACCGCCGTGTCGCCCTGGTTCGGCGATCTGCCCAGATGGCCCGCCGGGCGGCCATACCCCTTACCGGCGAGATCCTCCCGGATCTCGATACCGCTGCGCACCTTGTAGAAATAGCCCAGCGCGTCGGTGCGCAACGCATCATATGCTTTGCTCGAAATCGAGAAGGGCGGACTGGTGTCGCCCCCGACAACCAGGCGGTAGCCATCTCCACTCTTGCGGTAGCTGCTGAAATCGATGCTGTGGACCACAAGCTCCGAGGATGCATCGAAACCCAGGGACTTGCTCGTACCCGACGCAACGGTTTCGCCCGAGGCCGAAAGCAGTTTCCACTCGGCCCGGGCGCTGTCCTTGCGCACCAGCGTCGCCCGCTTCGGGCCATCGGGAAAATAAGCCACCTGGTTGACCCGGATTGCAGAAGGGGTAACCGAAGCCTTCTCTGCCTCCGGTGCCTGGCCGGATTGAAGCGACGCCGCATGCAGACAGAAACGCCAGCTCTCGTCCGAACCGCCAAGCTGGAAGACCATCTGCGCCTTTGCGTGGGACTCCGCGGCGGTAAAATCCGTGCTCATCGATTGCTTGCCAGCGCCCAGGCGCCGGACAATCTCGCCCTCCGGCGTCCAGGGCTCAACGCCCTTTTGCGCCAGTGCCCGCATCGGCCCGCCCGGATCCGCCGACACCGTGACCGACATCCGGTATCGCTCGCCTTTTGACAAAGCCAGACCGTTGAAGCCGAGGATCGCGTCCCACGGATCCCGCGTGCCGCCGGCCACAACCCCGCACAACGCGCCGGCCTGGTAGTCGAAGGCGATATTGGGCGTGGCCCACCATTCGCCGACCACCGCCGATTGAGCAAAAGCCGGATCAGGCATCATCTCGTTGGCTGCGACGGGCGCTGGCAGGGCATGGGCTGCCAGCAAGGCAATGAGGCCCATCATGGCCTTTGGGTGCGTCATGGCTGTTTCCGGATTGCGTGATCGGGAAGGACGGCGGCCCTGATGGCCGCAATGCATGTGCTCAAGCAACCAGATTAGAATATCGCCATAAACAAAGGCTTAATCTGGCCGCTTCGCGCCGTCCTCAAACCTCGACCCGGATCAGCCCTGCAGCCCCAGAAACGCGCGGCAGAGCGGGTGATCGGCATCCCCCAGCCCATCGATCACATCGAAATGATGTTTGCCCGCCTCTTCATGCATCTCGACGGGCATCGGAAATCCGCGCCAGACCTCGTAAAGCGCCCGGTTCTGTCGCACGAACTCCGGCCGTTCGTCTGCCCCAACCCAGGCCATGACCGGAACCGACGCCAGCGGCGTCAGCAGCACCGGGCTTTCCGCCTGCGCTTCGGCTGCATCGACGGCCAGCACCTCGTTCATCTCGGTGCGCTGCAACGGCCGTAGATCGTGCACGCCGGAAATCGAGGTCACGCCCGCGACGCGCTCCAGTACGTCACCGGCAAGCAGCGGCGCGCCGCTGATCATCCGCGTCACCAGCTGGCCACCGGCCGAGTGGCCGGTGAGGCGAACCGGACCTTCCACCTCGCCGGCCGCCAGGCTGATTGCCGCTGCGATCTCGCGGGCGATGCCTGAAATCCGGTTGTCGGGGCACAGCGTGTAGCTCGGCATCGCCACTGCGAAACCGCGCGCCAGCGGGCCTGCAGCCAGATGCGACCAGTAGGACTTGTCAAAGGCCTTCCAGTAGCCGCCATGCACGAACACCGCCAATCCCTTTGGCGAAGCTCCTTCGGGCAGAAACAGATCGAGATGGTTGCTGGGCGCCGGCCCGTAGCTCAGATCAAGACGCGCCCTGCCCGCCTGGCTCAGCTCGGTGCGGAAAGCTTCGGCCTGTGCGGCCCAACGGGGTGGAAAATCGGCGGCTCCGGCGATGTGGGCACCGTTTGCATAGGCATCATCATAGTCGGCGATCGGGTAATCTGTCACTGCAAGCTCCTTGTTTGAAAGCAGTTTTAACTGGCTTCACGCGAAGCGCAATGTTGACTTTAAAAGTCAATTTTTGATCATTTGATAAAAAATTTGACCTTTTGATAAAACCACTTCATTCTCACTAAATCGCGGCAAAAAGGGCGCTGAGGAGTTGCCCAAAAAAAGACCGCAAAAGAGGTTCTCGTAACGAGAGGGGTCCCGATGACTATATCCGAGACAAACGATGTGAAGGCACACCGCCTTTCCAGCGAAGACTACATCGAAAACTTTTCCGACATCCATCCGCCGCTGACCCAGCATGAAGCCTTTGTCGAGGCGGATCGATGCTATTTCTGCTACGATGCGCCCTGCATGACAGCCTGTCCGACATCGATCGACATCCCGATGTTCATCCGCAAGATCCAGGCCGACAACCCGGTCGGATCGGCCAAGACGATCTTCGAACAGAACATCATGGGCGGCATGTGCGCCCGCGTCTGCCCGACCGAGACCCTGTGCGAAGAAGTCTGCGTGCGCGAGATCGCCGAAGGCAAGCCGGTCAAGATCGGCCTGTTGCAGCGCTATGCCACCGACACGTTCATGGAACGCGAGCAGCCGCATCCGTTCACCCGCGCCGCCCCGACCGGCAAGAAGATCGCTGTCGTCGGCGCCGGCCCTGCCGGTCTGTCCTGCGCCCATCGCCTTGCCACCTACGGCCACGACGTCACCGTCTTTGAGGCCCGCGAGAAGGCCGGCGGTCTGAACGAATACGGCATCGCATCCTACAAGACGACCAATGATTTTGCCCAGGACGAGGTCGACTTCATCCTGCAGATCGGTGGCATCACCATCGAGAACGGCAAGGCGCTTGGCCGCGACATCACCCTCGACCAGCTCTCGGCTGACTTCGACGCGGTGTTTCTCGGTGTCGGACTTCCCGGCGTCAACGCGCTGGGCCTTGAAGGTGAGGATGCCGACGGCGTTATCGACGCTGTCGACTTCATCGCGGTGCTGCGCCAGGCCGAAGATCTTTCCCAGCTCGAAGTCGGACGCCGGGTTGTCGTCATCGGCGGCGGCATGACCGCGATCGATGCGGCGATGCAGTCCAAGCTGCTAGGCGCCGAGGAAGTGACGGTCACCTACCGCCGCGGCCAGGAACACATGAATGCCTCGCTCTATGAGCAGGAGCTTGCCCAGACCAATGGCATCACCATCCGTCACTGGATGATGCCGAAGAGCCTCGCGGTCTCGGACGGAGCCATAAAGGCCATCACCATGGAAAAGACGGCGCTTGACGCCTCCGGCAAGCTTGTCGGCACCGGCGAAATGGTCACCATCGAAGCCGACCAGGTGTTCAAGGCCATCGGCCAGACACCCGACGCTGCGCCGCTCGCCAGTGTGTCGGTCGAGCTGGAGAAGGGCCGGATCCGCGTCGATGAACATCGCCGCACCTCGCACAGCAAGATCTGGGCTGGCGGCGACTGCGTCGCCGGTGGCGAAGACCTGACCGTGGCCTCCGTCGAAGACGGCAAGGTCGCTGCTGAAAGCATTCACCAAGCTCTGATGGCTTGAGGAAGGATAAGATTCATGGCTGACCTTTCCACCAATTTTCTCGGTATCAAATCACCCAATCCCTTCTGGCTTGCCTCGGCCCCGCCGACGGACAAGGCCTACAATGTCGAGCGCGCCTTCGAGGCCGGCTGGGGCGGCGTCGTCTGGAAGACACTTGGCGAAGCCGGTCCTCCGGTCGTCAATGTCAACGGCCCGCGCTACGGCGCCATCTGGGGTCCGGACCGCAGGCTTCTGGGTCTCAACAACATCGAGCTGATCACCGACCGCGATCTCGAGGTCAATCTGCGCGAGATCACTGAGGTCAAGAAGCGCTGGCCCGACCGCGCCCTGATCGCCTCGATCATGGTGCCCTGCGACGAGGAGAGCTGGAAGGCGATCCTGCCGCGCGTCGAGGACACCGGCGCCGATGGCATCGAGCTCAATTTCGGCTGCCCGCACGGCATGAGCGAGCGCGGCATGGGTGCGGCCGTCGGCCAGGTGCCCGAATATATCCAGATGGTGGCGGAATGGTGCAAGCACTATTCCAACATGCCGGTGATCGTGAAGCTGACGCCCAACATCACCGACATCCGCTATCCGGCGCGTGCCGCCAAGGCCGGTGGCGCCGATGCGGTGTCGCTGATCAACACCATCTCCTCGATTGTTTCGGTCGATCTCGACAATTTCGCGCCGATGCCGACCATTGACGGCAAGGGCTCGCACGGCGGTTATTGCGGCCCGGCGGTCAAGCCGATCGCGCTCAACATGGTCGCCGAAATCGCCCGCGATCCGGAAACCCACGGGCTTCCGATTTCAGGTATCGGCGGTGTCCAGACCTGGCGCGACGCGGCCGAGTTCATCGCGCTTGGCTGCGGTACCGTGCAGGTCTGCACCGCGGCCATGACCTACGGATTCAAGATTGTCGAGGAAATGGCGGAAGGCCTGTCTGACTGGATGGACGAGAAGGGCTACGCCACCATCGCCGATTTCCAGGGCCGCGCGGTGCCCAACGTCACAGACTGGCAGTATCTCAACCTCAACTACGTCACCAAGGCCCGGATCGATCAGGATCTCTGCATCAAGTGCGGCCGCTGCCACATTGCCTGCGAGGACACCTCGCACCAGGCCATTACCTCGATGGTCGATGGCCAGCGTTATTTCGAGGTCATGGACGACGAGTGCGTCGGCTGCAATCTGTGCGTCAATGTCTGCCCGGTCGATGATTGCATCACCATGGTGGAAATGACCGAAGGGTCCGACCCGCGCACCGGAAAGCCGATCGATCACGATTACGCCAACTGGACCACGCACCCCAACAACCCGATGTCCAAGCAGGCTGCCGAGTAATTCCCGCAACCTGCAAGGCTTTCACGATATCAACCGGCCGTTTTCGACGGCCGGTTTTTCCATGCATCGACATTGGATGCAGACAAACCGCGCAGGCAGAACCATCATGTCAGCGGTCTGGGTATCTCCCTTCCTTGTTGCTTGTCTCGCGTCCACCGAGTTGCTATCAATCGTGTGGGGTCTGTTTGTTGTCCGGGGGATGATCATGAAATTGTATTCTGTACTGGTTCTTCTCGCCTGCCTTGTGCTTGCCTCTTGCCAGACCATGTCGAAAGAGGAATGCGCCATCGCCGACTGGCGCGTGATTGGTGAACAGGACGGCGCGGCCGGCTACGAGCCACAGAACCGCTTCGCCCGCCACGTCAAGGCCTGCGCCAAGGCAGGTGTCGCCGCCAACCAGACGCTCTGGCACCAGGGCTACCAGCAGGGCATTCCGCGCTATTGCACCCCGCTCAACGGCTTGAGCGTCGGAAGCCAGGGCAAGAGCTACGCCAATGTCTGCCCCGCCAACCTGGAGCCAGCTTTCCGGGAAGGCTATGATCTCGGCCAGACCCATCACAGAAGAAAGAACCACATCAATTCTTTGGAATCGCGCATCCGCAGCCTCGAGCAGTCCATCCGCGAGGACGAGAAACTGCTCAGCGACGGCACCGACGACCGTCGCACGGTGGAGCGGCGGATCGACAACAACCGCCGCGACATCCGCGAAATCGAACGCGACATCGGCCGCCAGCAATCCGAATTGCGGCTCATCGAGGACGAGATGCAGGACTTCCGCTACCGGGCAGCGCCGCTGTCGCAATGATGGCTGCGTCTGCCGTGCGCCGTAACACCCATGTCTCATGCCCCGTGTGACCAATCGGCATTGCCTCCGGTTCGAATTGGGGCCATGCAGGACCGGCCCTTCCCGGACTGGTTTCCGGGCATGGCCGGCTGTCCCTGAATATTGGTCCCGTGCATGAAGTATTCCGATCCGCTGCCTTCCCCACTCCGGCTCGCGCTCGGGCTGGTTCTTGCCCTCCTCCTGCTTGTGCAAGGCTGCGCTCAAATCGGCTCCGGGGACGCGCACCTCAAGCCGGCAAAGGCCAGTCTGCAGGCCTGCTGCACCAACATGGAGGACTATCCCCGCTGGTACGTGGACATGGCGCGCACCGTCGCCCCGGCAATGGGCACGGTGCTGAGCCATGTCGCCTGGCGCAGCGGCTATCTCAAATCCAGGAAGGCCGCCCAGGATGTCGTGCTCGATGCGCTGGAGCCGCTCGACATTGTTCTGGTCAGCTCGAAGGGAAGACGCTCCGGGCAGATGATCCCGGGCCTTTTCGGCCACGCCGCCATCTATCTCGGCACCGAGCAGGAGCTGCGCCAGCTCGGCGTGTGGACCTCACCCGAGGTGCAATCTCACGCCAAAACTGTCCGCACTGGTCACGTCTTCATTGAAGCCGATGCCAGGGGCGTGCATCTGTCAAAACCCGCGATCGTGCTCAACACCGATGCTGTCGCAATCCTCAGGCCAAGCTTCACCGGCCAGAGCCAACGGCGCAGAACCGCGCTCGATCTCTTCGGCTCGCTGGGCATGAGGTTCGACTTCCTGTTCGACGTCGATTCCCCAGATTGCACCTTCTGCACCGAACTGATCCACCGCGTCATGCCGCATCTCGATCTGCCGATCATGGAAATCTACGGGGTCAGAACCATCATGCCCGACAGCGTTGCGGTGTCGGCAATTCGCAAACGCGGCAACTTGACTTTTGTCGGTTACGTCAGAGCGAACCGCGAGGGCTGGAGCCAGGCGTCCATTGGCGATCTGGCCAATGACATCGGCCGCAACTGGGCCGCCCGCCAGCCTTAGAGCGTCGTTCGATAAATAAGACGCTCTAGCTCGCAACAGGCTCCGGAACCGGATGGCCTACCCTGCTGCCCCGCATGGCGAGCGGGTTCTGTCCATAGTGCTGACGGAAAGCGCGTGCAAAACCTTCCGCCGATTGATAGCCATAGCGGCGCGCCACCGCGTCGACCCGGTCCCCGTTCTGAAGGTCCTGCCGCGCCACCAGCAGCCGCCACCTTCGCAGATAAGCCGCCGGTGTCTCGCCGACGACACTGGCGAAGGTTTCGGCAAAGCGGCTGAGCGAAAGCCCCGCGACCTCAGCCAGGTCATCATTTCGCCAGTTGCGGCCCGGGTTGCCGTGAATGGCCACGATGGCCCGGCTCAGCCGTGCGTCGGAAAGCCCCGAGAGCAGCCCCGGCTCGGTGGATCCCGCCTCGATCTGGGCCCGCAGCAACCGCACTACCATGACTTCGCCGAGCCGGTTGATCACCGACCCGGATCCGCAGCGCGCGGCGGCCAGTTCCGAATGCATCAGCGCAACGAGGCTTGCGGCTTCCCCGTCAGCCGACAGATCGTAACGGAGCTTTTCCGGCAAGGCCGCCAGCAGCGGGTTGGAGGCCCCGCCCCAATCGACATCTGCCGCAAATAGCACGTTTTCAGCCGCAAGCTCTGCCCCGATCCCGGCCCGCCCGAACCAGATCTCGCCAGAGGCGCCGCCACTGCCGGCCGTCACCACCATCGTCGCGGTCTCCAATGACGCCGGCCTCACCTGCAAGGTGAACCGTTCCATCAGAGCTGTCAGTCTGTCCATGCGAGCCATATCGGGGCTTTCGTCGGTTTATTCGGGTTTTCCAGACTTTAATTCCTGTAGTGTGCTGACACAACCACCAATCGAAAGGTTTCTCCATGCTCCTGCCCCGCCAGAAAACACCGGATCTCCAAGTCCCGACCCTTGACCACGGAACGTTCGATCTCACAACAGATGCCTCAGAGCGCGGAACCATCATCTGCTTCTATCGCGGCCTGCATTGCCCGATCTGCGCCAACTATCTCACCGAGTTCCAGAAGCGCGTCGCCGACTTTGCCGAACGCGGCGTCGCCACCATCGCCATCAGTTCCGACGGCGAGGAGCGCACCCGCCAGATGGCCGAGAAGATTGGCGCGGACACCTTGCGCTTCGGCTATGACCTCTCGCTGGCCAAGGCGCGCGAATGGGGGCTCTACATCTCCACCTCGCGCGGCACGACCTCGATCGGCATCGAAGAACCGGCGCTGTTCTCGGAACCCGGCCTGTTCATGGTCACGCCGGAACAGACGCTCTATTACGGCTCGGTCCAGACCATGCCGTTCGTGCGTCCGCATTTTTCCGAACTGGTCGGCGCACTCGATTTCGCCATCAAGAACGACTATCCGGCGCGCGGCGAATACACCGGCGCGGTCTAGGTACCGATCAGTATCCCGGCGCTAGATCGAGCGCTGGTTCACACGCTGGGAAAGCGCTTCGGCGCTTTCCACCCGTTCTGAATAGCGATCGACGAGATACTCCGCCCGGCCCCGCGTCAGCAGGGTGAATTTCATCAGCTCTTCCATCACATCGACCATGCGGTTGTAGAACGGCGATGGCTTCATGCGCCCGTCGTCGTCAAACTCGGCAAAGGCCTTGGGCACCGAGGACTGGTTGGGAATGGTGATCATCCGCATCCATCGGCCCAGCACCCGCATCTGGTTGAGCGTGTTGAAGCTCTGCGAGCCGCCACTGACCTGCATCAGCGCCAGCGTCCGCCCCTGCGTCGGGCGCACGCCGCCGATCGGCGCCAGCGGCAACCAGTCGATCTGCGTCTTCATAACCCCGGTCATCGCGCCATGACGTTCCGGCGAACACCAGACCTGGGCTTCCGACCAGAGCGAAAGCTCGCGCAACTCGGCCACTTTCGGATGGGTCTCGGCATCGTCAGACACCAGCGGCAGCCCTGCCGGATCGAACACCCGCACTTCAGCCCCAAGCGCTTCGAGGACACGCCTCGCTTCCTGTGTCAGAAACCGAGAATAGGACCGCGCCCGCAACGACCCGTAGAGCATCAGCACCCGCGGCGGGTGACCGGGCTCGCCGGGCAAGGCCAGCTTTTCAATGTCCGGACGCAGGAAACTGTCCGGTTCGATATTGGGCATGTCCTTCATCATGGTGCGACAATCATCTCGCCGTCTTCCTTGGTGTAGCGCGTGCCCGAGGCAACATCGAGAAGCGCAAACACGGCTTCCGAAGGCCGGCACAAAGCCACGCCCTTCGGCGTGCAGACGATCGGCCGGTTGACCAGCACCGGATGCTTAAGCATCGCATCGAGAATGGCTTCGTCGCTGACGGACGGATCGGTGAGGCCCAGCTCTTCGGCCGGCGATTTCGACACCCGCAGCGCTGTGCGCGGCGTCAGGTCGGCGGCCGCAAACAGCGCCTGCAACTGCGGACGTGTCCAGCCGGCTTCCAGATATTCGACGACCACCGGCTCTTCTGCAAACGCCCGGATGATCTCCAGCACGTTCCGCGACGTCCCGCATCCGGGGTTGTGATGAATGACAATGCTCATGATCGGCTCCTTCGCCCTTGCGTCTTTTGCCCCGCTTAGCGCATGCCTGCACGCAATGCCAGCGTTATATCAAGATTTCTTGATTAATAGAGCGAGAGGAGTGCTGCCTTGGCTATTCCCTGCTCCCGTGACCTGCCTTGGAGAACGCCAAATTGGGAGACCTTTGCTGCTCCCCCGCTTGGCCATTGCAAAATCCTGCGCTATCGGTGGTTGAAAGCTCCCGAGACGAAGGATTACCCAATGAGCATTGACCTTACCGGCAAGTCAGCCCTGATCACAGGCGCCAGCCGCGGCATTGGCGAAGCAGCAAGCCGTATCCTGGCCGGATACGGCGCGAACGTCGTGCTGGCAGCCCGGTCGACATCCGATTGCGAGCGGATCGCCGCGGAAATCGGCGACAAGGCGCTGGCTGTCGCCTGCGACGTGGCCCGCTACAGCGATGTCGACGCGGCCGTCGCCAAGGCTGTCTCCCGTTTTGGCAGCCTCGACATTCTGGTCAACAACGCCGGTCTGATCGACCCGATTGCCCGCATCGAAAACTCCGATCCTGACGCCTGGGATCAGGTTGTCGATGTCAATCTGAAGGGTGTCTACCACGGTCTGCGCGCTGCGATTCCGGTCATGAAAAAGCAGGGCGGCGGCGTCATCATCAATATCTCCTCCGGCGCGGCCGTTGCTGCACTGGAAGGCTGGAGCCATTATTGCGCCACCAAGGCCGCTGTCCTGTCGCTGACCCGCAATGCGCACCGGGAAAGCATTGACGACAACGTCCGGGTGGTCGGCCTGTCGCCCGGAACCGTGGCCACCGACATGCAGCGGTCGATCAAGGACTCCGGCGTCAATCCCGTCAGCCAGCTCAACTGGTCACAGCATATCTCCCCCGAATGGGTCGGCGAGGCGATCGCCTGGCTGGCGACCGATGCCGGCCGCGCCCATGACGGTGATGATTTCTCGCTGAAAACCGAGGAAGGCCGTCGCGCCGTCGGCCTGATCAGCTGACGACCCGCAAGCTCAAGGGGTACGCACGCGCGGCGTATCTCTTTTGCTTGTCTGAGGCCGCAGCCCATCGAGAAACAGGGTTTCGAGATAGCGCGCGGCGTCCTCGAAACGGCCTTCCGATCCCCGGTCCGGCCCCAGGATCACCTGCACCTGCGTATCGAAATCGGCGTAATGCTGCGTGGTTGACCAGATCGAGAAGATCAGGTGGCGGGCATCAACCGGGTTGATCTGCCCGTCTTTCATCCAGCCGCGCAAGACCTCGACCTTCTCATCCACCAGGGGCTTGAGCTCGCTTTCGAGTAAGCGCTTGATGCGCGGGGCGCCCTGCAGGATTTCGTTGGCAAAAAGCCGGCTCTCGCGCGGGAAGTCACGGGCCATTTCAAGCTTGCGGCGAATGTAGGATTGCAGTTCCGGCAAAGGGTCGCCGGACGCATCAAGCTCCTTCAACGGCTCCAGCCAGGTTTCAAGCAGACGCGCGATCAGCGCTTCATACATGTCCTGCTTGCGGCGGAAGTAATACAAGAGATTGGGCTTTGACATGCCGGCATGCTCGGCGATCCGGTCGATGGTGGCGCCACGAAAGCCATGCGCGGAAAACTCCTCCAGCGCCGCATCGAGGATTCGTTCCTCGTTCTCCATCTGGATGCGGGTCTTGCGCTGGGTTTCCGTCGCTCTAGCCTTCAAGTTGTGTGCTCCATGTCATTCCCTTGATCAGCCGCAATCCGTCTCGACAAAGCTGTTGCGGACATGGCGGAATTTGCCTTGACCGGAGTATTGACCCTGCTAGAGTTTTATCAAACAGTCAATATTTTCGTCCTTCAGCCGATGTGCGAAAAAAAAGCCTAAAAAAAGGGCTATTGACCAACGATCGGGAACTCATTGCGTCAGGAGGCGCACCAGCCATGTCAAACCGGCTCAACACCACCCCCAACGATCTGCGCGCCTTCTGGATGCCGTTCACGGCCAACCGCCAGTTCAAGCAGAACCCGCGCATGCTGGTTGGCGCCAAGGACATGCATTTCACCGCCTCCGACGGCCGCCAGATCCTTGATGGCACTGCCGGCCTGTGGTGCGTCAATGCCGGCCACTGCCGCCCGAAGATCACCGAGGCGATCGCCCAGCAGGCAGGCGAACTGGATTACGCCCCGGCCTTCCAGATGGGCCATCCCAAGGCGTTCGAACTCGCCAACAGGCTGGTCGACATTGCGCCTGACGGCATGAACCACGTGCTGTTTACCAACTCGGGATCCGAGTCGGTCGAGACCGCGCTCAAGGTGGCGCTCGCCTATCACCGGGTAAAGGGTGACGGCTCCCGTTCCCGACTGATCGGTCGCGAGCGCGGCTATCACGGTGTCAATTTCGGCGGCATCTCGGTTGGCGGCATTGTCACCAATCGCAAGATGTTCGGCACCTTGCTGACCGGCGTCGACCACATGCCGCACACGCATCTGCCCGCCCAGAACGCGTTTACCAAGGGCCAGCCCGAGCACGGCGGTGACATCGCCTCCGAGCTCGAGCGCATCGTCACCCTGCATGACGCCTCCACCATCGCCGCGGTCATCGTCGAGCCTGTCGCAGGTTCCACCGGCGTGCTGATCCCGCCAAAGGGCTACCTCAAGAAACTGCGCGAGATCTGCACAAAGCATGGCATCCTGCTGATCTTCGACGAGGTCATCACCGGCTTCGGCCGGCTTGGCTCACCCTTTGCCGCCCAGCACTACGATGTCATGCCCGACATGATCACATCCGCAAAGGGACTGACCAACGGCGTCATCCCGATGGGGGCGGTGTTTGTGACCTCGGAGATCCACGATGCCTTCATGCAGGGGCCCGAGCACATGATCGAGTTCTTCCACGGCTACACCTATTCGGGCAGCCCGATCGCCTCGGCCGCAGCCCTTGCCACGCTCGACACCTACAAGGAAGAAGGCCTGCTGACCCGCGCCGCCGAAATCGCGCCTTACTGGGAGGAGCAGCTGCATTCGCTGAAAGACTGCCCGCATGTCATCGACATCCGCAACACCGGCCTGATCGGCGCCATCGAGCTCGACCCGATTGCCGGCGAGCCGACCAAGCGCGCCTTCTCCGCCTTCCTCAAGGCCTATGATGACGGCTTGCTGATCCGCACCACGGGCGACATCATCGCGCTGTCACCGCCCTTGATCATCTCCAAAGAGCAGATCGACGAACTGTTCGAGAAACTGCGCAAAGTACTCAAAGGGGTCGCCTGACCATGCAGATCATTGAAAACGCCGTTGGCGGCAAACTCACCGTGTCCGGATCGGATCGCCGCTCCCCGGTCTTCAACCCGGCAACCGGCGAGCAGATCGCCGAACTTCCACTGTCGACCGTCGAGGAAATCAACGCGGCTGTCGCCAATGCCAAGGCGGCGCAACCGGCCTGGGGCGCCATGCCGCCCTTGAAGCGCGCCCGCTTCATGTTCAAGTTCAAGGAACTGCTCGACCGCCACGCCGCCGACATCGCCCGCGAGATCTCGCGCGAGCACGGCAAGACCCATGACGACGCACTGGGCGAAGTCACCCGCGGCATCGAGGTGGTCGAATTCGCCTGCGGCATTCCCAACCTGCTCAAGGGCGATTTCTCCCGCAATGTCGGACCGGGCGTTGATTCCATCGCCGACCGCCAGCCACTGGGCGTGGTCGCCGGCATCACCCCGTTCAACTTCCCGGCCATGGTGCCGATGTGGATGTACCCCATCGCCATTGCCTGCGGAAACACCTTTGTCTTGAAGCCCTCCGAGCGTGATCCGTCCGCACCGATGCTGGCCTGGAAACTGTTCCAGGAAGCCGGTTTCCCCGAAGGCGTGCTCAACGTCATCCACGGCGACAAGCTCGCCGTCGACACGCTGCTCGACCATCCCGACGTCAAGGCAATCAGCTTCGTCGGCTCCACCCCGATCGCCGAATATGTCTATTCGCGCGGCACGGCCAACGGCAAGCGCGTGCAGGCCCTGGGCGGCGCCAAGAACCACATGGTGATCATGCCCGACGCCGACATGGACCAGGCCGCTGACGCGCTGATGGGCGCGGGCTATGGCTCCGCCGGCGAGCGCTGCATGGCAATCTCTGTCGCCGTCCCCGTGGGCGAAAAGACCGCCGATGCGCTGGTGGAAAAACTCAAGCCCCGCGTCGAGGCGCTGAAGATCGGCCCGGCCACCGACGACACCGCCGAAATGGGTCCCGTGGTCACGAAGATGCACCAGGAAAAGGTGCTGGGTTACATCGACCAGGGCGTCAGCGAAGGCGCCGAGCTGGTTGTCGACGGCCGCGGCTTCTCGCTGCAGGGCTACGAGGACGGCTATTTTGTCGGCGGCACGCTGTTTGACCGCGTCACCACCGACATGACCATCTACAAGGAAGAGATCTTCGGACCTGTTCTTTCGGTCGTTCGCGCCGGCACCTTCGACGACGCCGTCAAGATGATCAACGACCATGAATATGGCAACGGCACCGCGATCTTCACCCGCGACGGTGACGCCGCCCGCGCCTTCTCCGATTCCATCGAGGTCGGCATGGTCGGCGTCAACGTGCCGATCCCGGTGCCGGTCGCCTACCACTCCTTCGGCGGCTGGAAGCGCTCGCTGTTCGGTGATCACTCGATCTACGGCCCGGAAGGCGTCCGCTTCTACACCCGCCTGAAAACCATCACCTCGCGCTGGCCCAACGGCATCAAGTCCGGCGCCGTGTTTACGTTCCCGAGCTGACCGGGAGTTGAGAACCACCGTCCCGGCCAGGCCCGGGACGGCCTGAGAACCGCAAAAACATCAGAGGAACCGACCATGTCCGCACCCGCCGCCAACCTTCGCATCAACGCCGACAGGCTGTGGGACTCGCTCATGGAGATGGCCAAGATCGGGCCCGGCGTCGCCGGCGGCAACAACCGCCAGACGCTGACCGACGAAGACGGCGAAGGCCGGCATCTGTTCCGCAAATGGTGCGAACAGGCCGGCATGTCGATGGGCGTCGACACCATGGGCAACATGTTCATGACCCGCCCCGGCACCGACCCCGATGCGCTGCCGGTCTATGTCGGGTCCCACCTCGACACTCAGCCGACGGGGGGCAAATATGACGGCGTGCTGGGCGTTCTGGCAGGTCTCGAACTGGTCCGCACGCTCAACGATCTCGACATCAAGACCAAACACCCGATCGTCGTGGTCAACTGGACCAACGAGGAAGGCACCCGCTTTGCGCCCGCCATGCTGGCGTCAGGCGTGTTTGCCGGCGTCCACACCCAGGACTGGGCCTATGACAAGGTCGACGCCAAGGGCAAGCGTTTCGGCGACGAGCTCGAGCGCATCGGCTGGAAGGGCGACGAGGAGGTGGGAGCCCGCAAGATGCATGCGCTGTTCGAGCTGCACATCGAGCAGGGTCCGATCCTCGAGGCCAAGGGCAAGGACATTGGCGTCGTCACCCACGGCCAGGGCCTGCGCTGGGTGCAATGCACTGTCACCGGCAAGGAAAGCCACACCGGATCGACGCCGATGTCGATGCGGCTGAATGCCGGCCGCGGCCTGGCCCAGATCACCGAACTCGTGCATGAGATTGCCATGGACAACGCGCCCAACGCAGTGGGCGCCATCGGCCATATCGACGTCTACCCCAATTCCCGCAACATCATTCCGGGCAAGGTGGTCTTCACCATCGATTTCCGCAGCCATGAACTCGATACGCTCAACGGCATGGTCGACCGGCTGATGGCCGAAGCGCCGAAACTCTGCGATGCACTCGGCGTCAGCTTCGAGGCCGAGATCGTCGGCCAGTTCGATCCGCCGGAATTCGACCATACTTGCGTCAAGGCGATCCGCGACGCCGCCGAACGGCTCGGCTATTCGCACATGGACATCATCTCCGGCGCCGGCCACGATGCCTGCTGGATCAACCGCGTCGCACCCACCGCCATGGTCATGTGCCCCTGTGTGGATGGGCTGAGCCACAACGAGGCCGAGGAAATCACCAAGGAATGGGCCGGCGCCGGCTGCGATGTGCTGATGCATGCGGTGGTCGAGACGGCCGGGGTGGTGGAGTGATGGTGCCAGGTGCACCGAGCAACCCTCCCTCCCCCTGGAGGGGAGGGATCGAGGGTGGGGGGCTCATTGTGTCACCAAGCATGAATTCACCCCGGGCCCTGTCACGGGCGCGCCAGCTTCGCCGGACCATGACCGATGGTGAAAAGCGGATTTGGCAGGCCTTGAAGGACTTCAGGAAACTCTACGGACTTCATGTCCGCAGGCAGACACCGATAGGCCCCTATGTTGCAGACTTCGCCATCCACTCAGCCAGGCTTGTCATAGAGGTGGACGGAGAGCATCATTTCACCCCGGCGGGAACAAGCCGGGACAAGAAGCGCGATGCGTGGTTGGCAGAAGCCGGCTACAGCGTGATCCGGTTCAATACCGGCGAACTGGCAGGGTCCTTTGATGCCTGCATCGAGAAAATACTGAATGAACTGGGGCTGATGAAATGATCAGTGTGCCCCCCACCCCTAGCCCCTCCCCTCCAGGGGGAGGGGGACCGTTGAACAGCAGACGGAGTTAGCGCCATGACCACATCAGCCAACGTCCTGCCGCTTGCGAGCAGCGACGAGAGCCAACTTCGCATAGACCTCGCGGCCGCGCTCCGACTGGCGGCCTATTACGACTGGCACGAAGGTGTCGCCAACCATTTCTCCGCCGCCGTTTCTCCGGACGGCAAGAAGTTCCTGATGAACCCGCGCTGGAAACATTTCTCCCGCGCCAGAGCCAGTGAACTGCTCCTCATCGACGCGGACGACCCCGAAACCATGAACCGGCCCGATGCGCCCGATCCGTCGGCCTGGTCGATCCACGGCGCCATCCACCGCCGCGTGCCGCATGCCCGCGTGGCGCTGCATCTGCACCCGCCGCACGCCACCGCCCTTGCCGGACTGAAAGATCCCTCGATCAAGCCGATCGACCAGACCACCGCCCGGTTCTTCAACCGGCTGGCGATGGACATGAGTTTCGGCGGCATCGCCAATGACGAGGCCGAAGGCGAGCGCATCGCCGCCTCCATCGGCAATTATTCCAACGTCATGATGGCCAATCACGGCGTCACCACCGTGGCCCGCACGGTAGCCGAGGCCTTTGACGCCATGTATCACCTCGAGCGCGCCGCCCGCACCATGGTGCTGGCTTACTCGACCGGCCAGCCGCTCAACGTGATGAGCGATGACCTGGCCGAATCCGTGGCTCGCGAATGGGAAGTCTACAAGGACGCCGAATTCTCGCATTTTGAGGAAATGAAAAATGTGCTCGACCGGGAAAACCCCGGCTATGCCGACTAGACCATCAGATCTTTGAAAAGGCCGCGCCAAGACGGCTGATCAAACCAAACTGGAACAGCAAGAGGACGTGCATCATGAGCACCACCGTCATCAAGAACGGCACCATCGTCACCGCAGATCTCACCTACAAGGCGGATGTGATGATCGAGGATGGCGTCATCACCGCCATCGGCCCGAACCTCGTCGGCGACAAGTCGCTCGATGCCACCGGCTGCTATGTCATGCCCGGCGGCATTGATCCGCACACCCATCTCGAAATGCCGTTCATGGGCACCTATTCGACCGATGATTTCGAAAGCGGCACCCGCGCAGCACTTTCGGGCGGCACCACCATGGTGATCGATTTCGCCCTGCCCGCGCCCGGCCAGTCGCTGCTTGAAGCGATCACCATGTGGGACAACAAGTCGACCCGCGCCCATTGCGACTACTCCTTCCACATGGCGATCACCTGGTGGGGCGAGCAGGTGTTCAACGAGATGGAGACCGTGGTCAAGGACAAGGGCATCACCACCTTCAAGCACTTCATGGCCTACAAGGGCGCGCTGATGGTCGATGACGACGAGATGTACTCCTCCTTCAGCCGCGTTGGCGAGCTTGGCGGCATCGCCATGGTCCACGCCGAAAACGGCGACGTGGTGGCGCAATTGCAGGCCAAGCTTCTTGCTGAAGGCAACAACGGCCCCGAAGCCCACGCCTATTCGCGCCCTGCAGAGGTTGAAGGCGAGGCCACCAACCGCGCCATCATGATCGCCGACATGGCCGGGACGCCGCTCTATGTGGTGCACACCTCCTGCGAACAGAGCCACGAAGCCATTCGCCGCGCCCGCCAGAAGGGCATGCGCGTCTGGGGCGAGCCGCTGATCCAGCACCTCACGCTGGACGAGAGCGAATATGCCCATCCTGATTGGGACCACGCCGCGCGCCGGGTGATGAGCCCGCCCTTCCGCAACAAGATGCATCAGGATTCACTCTGGGCCGGCCTCTCGGCCGGATCGCTGCAGGTGGTTGCCACCGACCATTGCGCCTTTTCGACCGAGCAGAAGCGCTTCGGTGTCGGCGATTTCACCAAGATCCCCAACGGCACCGGCGGGCTGGAAGACCGCATGCCGATGCTCTGGACCTATGGTGTCGCCACCGGCCGGCTGACCATGAACGAGTTCGTCGCCGTCACTTCCACCAACATCGCCAAGATCCTCAACTGCTACCCGAAGAAGGGCGCAGTGCTGGTTGGCGCCGATGCCGACCTGGTGGTTTGGGACCCGGAAAAATCCAAGACCATTTCCGCTTCCACTCAGCAGTCGGCGATCGATTACAACGTCTTTGAAGGCAAGCACGTCAAGGGCCTGCCGCGCTACACCCTGACCCGTGGACGCGTCGCCGTCGACGATGGCGAGGTCAAGCCGCAGGAAGGCCACGGCGAGTTCGTCAAGCGCGAGCCGGTGACGCCGACCAACAAGGCGCTGTCGACCTGGAAGGAAGTCTCCTCCCCACGCAAGGTCGAACGCACCGGCATCCCCGCGACCGGGGTGTAATTCTTGAGCAAGCAGGTGACCATCGCTGAACGACAAGAACAGGTGCCGCCTTATCACCGGTTCTCGTTGCTGGCCCATGCTCTCAGCGTTTTTGCCGGGGTTCTGGTTGGTTACCTGCTCTTCACTATTGCCGTTGGCTTGAGCGACAGGGATACACTGGCGGACTATATCGGGAAGTTCCTTATGATCTTTATCGTCGCGGCCATTTTCTCATTGCCCGCAACTTGGGTTTGCGTCCGCATAGCAAGGCGGTTCGGTTGGTCAGGGTATTGGCAATTCGGCTTGGTTGGCATCCTGGGCGCATTTGTAACAACCAATACCATGCTGTTAATTGTCACTGGGCTGCAAGAGAAAAACTACCTGTCCAATCTCGTGACCATTACAGCGTTTCTTGCCCCCGTCGGCATCATTTCCGGCCTGACCTATCGCAAGATCAGCGGTGTGAAAGCGTAGTTGCAATGCGAGGGTTGATGGCATGGAACTTGCGAGTATCGAGCACGATGCAGACAAAGGCAGACAAAATGAAAGACCGGGGAACACAATGAAACAAAAAGCAGCAACCCATGCCTGAGACAGTCATTTCTGCCCAAAATCTGGACCTCACCTTCGAGACCAATGACGGTCCGGTGCATGCCCTCAAGGACATCACGCTGGATATCGCCGAAGGCGAATTCGTCTCGCTGATCGGCCCGTCCGGCTGCGGCAAGACCACGCTGCTGCGGGTGATTGCCGATCTGGAAAAGCCCACCGGTGGCACCGTGTCGATCAACGGCATGACGCCCGAACAGGCCCGCCTCGCCCGTGCCTATGGCTATGTGTTCCAGCAGGCAGCACTTCTGCCCTGGCGCACCATCGAGGACAACATCTCGCTGCCGCTCGAAGTCATGGGGCTCGACAGCGCAACCCGCGCCAGCCGCATCAAGAGCAATCTCGAACTGGTCAATCTGGCCGGTTTCGAGAAGAAGTTCCCGTGGCAGCTTTCCGGCGGCATGCAGCAGCGCGCCTCCATTGCCCGCGCGCTTGCCGTCGAGCCGCAGATGCTCTTGATGGACGAGCCCTTCGGTGCGCTCGACGAGATTGTCCGCGATCACCTGAACGAGCAGCTCCTCAAGCTTTGGGCCAAGACGAAAAAGACCGTGGTCTTCGTTACCCACTCGATCCCGGAAGCGGTGTTTCTGTCGACCAAGATCGTGGTCATGAGCCCGCGCCCGGGCCGCATTCACGAGATCATCGACTGCAGCGAATTGGGCACCGACCGACCGCTCGACATTCGCGAAAGCCCGGAATTCCTCAGGATCGCGCACCAGGTGCGTGAAGGGCTGAAAGCGGGGCACAGCTACGATGAATAGCGCGCCCAGACCACGACAGGACAGCGCGCTGTTGCTGCGCTACGCCACCACCGCCGACCTGCCGGTCTGCGCGGCTATCATCAATGACTATATCGACGCCACGGACTGGCTTCCGCGCACGATTGATCATGCGGCTGTCGAGGCGCTGTTCGTTCCGGCCTTGCTGGAGGCCCGCACGCTGTTCGTGGCGGAAGAAGATGGCAAGATCCTTGGCTACCTCTCGATGAGCGATGACGGCTTTGTCCCGGCGCTCTATCTGCGCCCCGAGGCGCGCGGCAAGGGTGTTGGCAAGATGCTGCTCGGCGCGGCCAAGGCGGCACATCCGGACGGCCTCGAGCTCACCGTGTTCGAACGCAACACCGATGCGCTGCGCTTTTATCAACGCGAGGGCTTCCATGAGGATTTCACCCGTCGCGACACCGCCACCGAGGAAGGCATCCCGACGCTGTGGCTGCGCTGGCCCGGAGGCGCGGCATGAGTGACAACAGCCTCTTCAGGGACAAGATCCTGCCGATCGGCACGGTGGTGCTCGCCATCATCGCGATCTGGTACGCCGCGGCCGTCTTCCTCAACGCGCCGTTTGAGCGCGACCAGGCCGAACGTGCCAAAACCACGATCAGCTTTTCCGAAATCCTGCCGCGCACCATGGCTCAGGAACGACCGGTGCTGCCGGCGCCGCACCAGGTCTTTGCCGAACTCTGGGACACCACCATCGGCAAGAAGATCACCTCCAAGCGCAGCCTGGTCTATCATTCCTGGATCACGCTGTCCTCGACCCTGCTCGGGTTCCTGATGGGCACGGTGCTTGGCGTCGCCCTGGCCGTCGGCATCGTCCATTTCCAGACCCTTGACCGCTCGCTGATGCCCTGGATCATCACCTCGCAGACGATTCCCATCCTGGCGATCGCACCGATGATCATCGTGGTGCTCAATGCGGTCGGCATCTCCGGTCTGCTGCCGAAAGCGACGATCTCGATGTATCTTTCCTTCTTCCCCATTGCTGTCGGAATGACCAAGGGGCTGCGATCGCCGGAAGTCATGCATCTCGACCTGATGCGCACCTATTCGGCGTCCGCGTCCCAGACCTTCTGGAAACTCCGGCTGCCGGCGGCGGTGCCGTTTCTTGTCACCTCGATGAAGGTTGCCATTTCCATTGCGCTGGTCGGCGCGATCGTCGGCGAATTGCCGACCGGTGCCGTCGCCGGCCTTGGCGCAAGGCTTCTCGCCGGATCCTATTACGGCCAGACCGTGCAGATCTGGTCGGCGCTGCTCATGGCAGCGGCCCTGGCAGGACTTCTGGTCATGACAGTTGATATCATCGGAGCCCGGGTCAACCGGCGCATGGGAGTGAAACCGGCATGAACGGGCCCTTTTTGACCGCTGTTGTCTTCTGGCTCGCCGCCTGGGCAGCCAATGTCTGGCTCGCCCGGCTCAAACCGAAAAGCGCCACGCTCGCCCAGCTGATCAACATCCTCATTCCGGTGCTTTTCGGCGCTGTGCTGATTGCGCTCTGGGAAGGAGTGACGCGCGGCTTCAACGTGCCGAGCGTGCTGCTGCCGGCCCCGTCGATGATCTGGGCACGAATCCTGAGTTCCACCCACATTCTCTGGGCGGATTTCCAGCAGACCTATCTCAAGGCGGTAATCGCCGGTTACGTGATGGGATGCGGCATTGGCTTCGTCACCGCAATCCTGGTGGACCGCAGCCCGTTCCTGCGCAAGGGCGTGATCCCGGTCGGCAATCTGGTCGCGGCCCTGCCAATCGTCGGTGTCGCACCCATCATGGTGATGTGGTTCGGCTTCGACTGGCAGTCCAAAGCCGCCGTCGTCGTCGTGATGACCTTCTTCCCGATGCTGGTCAACACCGTCGCGGGTCTCGCCGCAACCGGCTCGATGGAGCGCGACCTGATGCGCACCTATGCCGCGTCGCGCTGGCAGACCCTGTTCAAACTGCGGCTTCCCGCCGCTATGCCTTTCATATTCAATGCACTCAAGATCAACTCGACTCTGGCGCTTATCGGGGCCATTGTTGCGGAGTTCTTCGGCACCCCGATCGTCGGCATGGGCTTCCGGATCTCCACCGAAGTCGGGCGCATGAATGTGGATATGGTCTGGGCCACGATTTTTGTCGCGGCACTGGCCGGGTCACTTTCCTACGGGCTGATTGCGCTCGCGGAGAGGGCCGTAACTTTCTGGCATCCGTCCTACCGGCGCAGAGCCGGTTCATAACAAGACGGAGCCATAACCAGAGGAGAATGGCATGAAAAAGACGATCTCAATCACAATGGGGCTGGCACTTTCGCTGATGGCCGGATCGGCACTTGCAGCCGACAAGCTGACGCTGCAGCTCAAATGGGTGACCCAGGCACAGTTTGCCGGCTACTATGTCGCCAAGGACAAGGGCATGTACGAGGCGGCTGGTCTCGATGTCGAAATCAAGCCCGGCGGCCCTGATATCGCGCCGCCACAGGTCATCGCCGGTGGTGGTGCCGATGTCATCGTCGACTGGATGCCTTCGGCACTCGCCAGCCGCGAAAAGGGTGTGGCACTGGTCAACATCGCTCAGCCTTTCAAGGCTTCGGGAATGATGCTGACCTGCCTCAAGGAAACCGGCATCACCTCCCCCGACGATTTCAAGGGCAAGACCCTGGGCGTCTGGTTCTTCGGCAATGAATATCCGTTCCTGTCGTGGATGAGCACGCTGGGCATTCCGACCCAGGGCGGCGAAGACGGTGTCGAGGTTCTCAAGCAGGGCTTCAATGTCGATCCGCTGATCCAGAAGCAGGCCGACTGCGTCTCGACCATGACCTACAATGAATACTGGCAGGTGCTCGACGCCGGCATTTCCGCCGACGACCTTGTCACCTTCAAGTATGAAGACGAAGGCGTGGCAACGCTTGAGGACGGCCTTTACGTGCTCGAGTCGAGCCTTGAAGACCCGGAAATGGTCGACAAGCTCGCCCGCTTCGTCAAGGCCTCGATGGAAGGCTGGAAATGGGCCGAGGAAAACCCTGACGAAGCCGCTGAGATCGTTCTCGAAAATGACGCCAGCGGTGCCCAGACAGAAAAGCACCAGAAGCGCATGATGGGCGAAATCGCCAAGCTGACCGCCGGCACCGACGGCACGCTCGACGAAGCCGACTACCGGCGCACCGTCGACACGCTGCTCCAGGGGGGGTCCGACCCTGTCATCACCAAGGAGCCGGAAGGCGCCTGGACCTCTGTCGTCACAGACAAGATGAAGTCCATGTAATCACCCTTTTCGGGTAAACTCGACCGGTCGGCAGAAATGCCGGCCGGTTTTTGATTCGCAAGGCACAACGACACGGAGCTCCCATGACTGACAGACTTGGCGACATGATTGATCAGGGCACGGGGCGCAAGCCTGCCGACATTGTGCTCAAGGGTGGCAAGCTGTTTGATCTGACCACCGGCGAGCTGCGCGAAGGCGACATTGCCATCTGCGGCGACCGCATCGTCGGCACGCTGGAGAGCTATCAAGGCCTTGAGGAGATCGACATCTCCGGCCGAATCGTCGTTCCCGGCTTCATCGACACACATCTGCACATCGAGAGTTCACTCGTCACGCCACATGAATTCGACCGCTGCGTCCTGCCGCGCGGCATCACCACCGCAATCTGCGACCCGCACGAAGTTGCCAATGTCATCGGCTCCACCGGCATCCGCTATTTCCTCGATTGCTCCGAGCAGACCATCATGGATATCCGTGTGCAACTCTCGAGCTGCGTGCCAGCCACCCATCTCGAGACCGCAGGCGCGAAGCTCGACATTGAAGATCTGTTGCCGTTCCGCGAACATCCCCAGGTCATCGGCCTCGCCGAATTCATGAACTTCCCCGGCGTGCTGGCCAAGGACCCCGCCTGCATGGCCAAGCTGGAAGCCTTTCAGGGCGGCCATATCGACGGCCACGCGCCCTTGCTGCGCGGCCTGGGCCTCAACGGTTATCTTGCCGCCGGCATCCGCACCGAGCATGAATCAACCACGCCCGAGGAAGCGCTGGAGAAGATGTCGAAAGGCATGCATGTGCTGGTCCGCGAAGGCTCCGTCAGCCGCGATCTCGACGCGCTGATCCCGATCATCACCGAGCGCAATTCACCCTTCCTGGCGCTGTGCACCGACGACCGCAACCCGCTCGACATCGCCGAGCATGGCCATCTCGACTACATGATCCGCCACGCGATTGCGAAGGGCGTCGAGCCGCTGGCGATCTACCGCGCCGCCTCGATCTCGGCCGCCCGCGCCTTCGGCTTGAAGGATCGCGGCCTTGTGGCCCCGGGCTGGCGCGCCGACCTGGTGGTGCTCGACACCCTTGAAGACTGCAACGCCCAGATGGTCTTTTCCGCCGGCCGCCGTGTCACCGATGAGCTGTTCGCCACCCGCAAGCACACCGAGCTGGTGGGCACCGACAGTGTCCGGGCACCGAAGGTCGAGGCAGGCTCCTTCACCGTGCGCAAGAACCGCAGCCAGACCCCTGTGATCGGCATTGTTCCCGGCAAGATCATCACCGAGCGCCGCGACCTCGATCTGGCGATCGACAATGGCGAGAAGCAGATCGACCTCAGTCGCGACATTCTCAAGATCGCGGTGATCGAGCGCCACGGCAAGAACGGCAACATCGCCACCGGCTTCGTGCAGGGCTTTGGCCTCAAGCGTGGCGCCATCGCCTCGACCGTCGGCCATGACAGCCATAATATTTGCGTGGTTGGTGCTTCAGAGGCCGACATGGCCGTGGCCGCCAACCGGCTGAGCGAAATCCGTGGTGGCTTCGTCGTCGCCGAGGACGGCAAGGTGGTGGCGGAAATCGCGCTGCCGGTGGCGGGCCTGATGAGCGACCAGCCCTACGAGCATGTCCGCGAAACCCTGATCCCGCTGCGCAAGGCCGCCAAGGCGCTCGGCGGAACGCTCGACGAGCCGTTCCTGCAACTGGCCTTCCTGCCGCTGCCGGTGATCCCGCATCTCAAGATCTCCGACCGCGGCATGATCGATGTCGACGCCTTCGAGATCATCGATCCGTAAGCTCAGCCAAGCCGGGCGCAAAACACATCCAGCCCCGACAGCATGATGGCGTCGGCTTCATGGCCAGCAGCAAAGCCGGGCAGACGGATCGCTTCGGCAATCGACAGATCCGACGGCGGGGTCCATTCGACCGGCTGGCGGTCCAGGTTGAAGACGAACAGGAAGCGTTCGTGCCCTTCCCCCCGGATGAAGGCCAGCAGCTCGCCATTCGTGTCCAGAAAGTTCATCTCCCCGTCAACAAGGCTCGGATGGGATTTCCGGAACGCCAGGGTCTGGCGGTAATGACTCAGCAGTGAGCCGCTGCGATGGTCCTGCTGATCGACCGCGTGCCGCAGGTGGCTTTCGGGAACAGGAAGCCATGTCCGCGGCGCAGCGGAAAAACCGGCATGCGCCGCGTCCTTCTCCCAGACCATCGGCGTGCGGCAGCCGTCCCTGCCCTTGTAGGCCGGCCAGAAGCGGATGCCGTAGGGATCGACCAGATCCTCGAACGCGATGTCGGCCTCTTCCAGCCCCAGTTCCTCGCCCTGATAGAGGCAGATCGAACCGCGGAACGAGGACAGAAGGGTGATGGCAAAGCGCGCCAGATGCTCGACGTCATCCCCGTGGCGCTTCCAGCGCGACACGTGCCGCTCGACGTCATGGTTGGAAAAGGCCCAGCAGACCCAGCCGTCCTGCACAACCGACTGGAAATTGGCAATGCTGCGGCGGAAGTGTTCGGCCGAAAACTCGCCGCTGAGCATGTCGAACGTGTAGCACATGTGCAGCTTGTCGCCGCCATTGGTGTAGGCGGCCACGGTATTGAGCGAGCGGCGGCCATCGCCCACTTCACCGACGGTTGTGCGACCCTCGTACTCGTTGAGCAGCGCTCTCAGCCGCTGCAGGAAGACGATATTCTCGGGCTGAGACTTGTCGTAGAGATGGTCCTGGAAACCATAAGGATTGGTGTCGGGCGCATCCACGCCCATGAAGTTGCCGTCTTCGGTCGACAGCGACAGCGCCGGATTGTCCCGCAGCTGTTTGTCGTGGACGTAGAAGTTCACCGTGTCGAGCCGGAACCCATCGACGCCGCGGTCCAGCCAAAACCGCACCGTGTCCAGTATCGCGTTTTGCACATCGGGATTGTGAAAATTCAGATCCGGCTGCGAGGCGAGGAAATTGTGCATGTAGTACTGCCGTCGCACAGTGTCCCATTCCCAGGCTGGTCCGCCGAAGATCGACAGCCAGTTGTTGGGCGCGGTGCCATCGGGCTTCGGATCGGCCCAGATATACCAGTCGGCCTTCGGGTTGTCCCGGCTTGACCGGCTTTGCTTGAACCAGGGATGCTGGTCGGATGAATGCGAGATCACCTGGTCGATGATGATCTTGAGCCCCCTGGCGTGCGCCAGCTCGATCAGCTCGTCGAAATCCGACAGCGTGCCGAACATCGGATCGACATCGCAATAGTCCGAGACATCATAGCCGAAATCGGCCATCGGAGACTTGAAGAACGGCGACAGCCAGATCGCATCCACACCCAGCGAAGCGATATGATCAAGTCTTTGAATGATGCCGCGGATGTCGCCGATACCGTCGCCGGACGTATCCTGGAAGGACCGCGGGTAGACCTGATAGATGACGCAGCCGCGCCACCAGTCGGAGGATTGTGTCATGCTCACGGCTCGCTCCGTTGTCGGGAAGGATGCGTCCTCAGGCGAAGTGCCATGCTAATCGTTTAAATTAGCCTGCCAAGCCATGCAAGCGAGATGCTGTCCGATATGAAGTTTACCGTCTTGGCTGACCGCGACAGCCGGGCTGTGAGAAGCCCCACGCGGAAACTTTGCTCCCGGAATACGGTCACCCATCCTGACTGGTCCTGGAATCAGGCCGCTGGCACTGCAGAATGTTCTTCAAGGCCGAGCAGGAAGTTGATCGACGGGCGCGACTTGACCAGGTCCTCGATCGAATAGGTCGACAGCACCTCGAAGAAGGCTCCAAGCGCCTTTCTCAGTGCGGCGTTCAGACCGCAGGAATCCACCAGAGGGCATTCGGTCGCGTCGTTCTCGAAGCATTCCGCCATGGCAAAGTTGTCTTCCGTCACCTTGACCACATCGAGCAGGGAGATCTCGGCGGCGTCTCGGCCGAGCCGAATTCCGCCATTGCGTCCACGCACCGATTCGACCAGTCCGGACTTTGTCAGCGGCTGCAGGATCTTGAACAGGAACAGTTCGGAGACGGAATAGGCCTTGGCAATATCGCCGATACGGCTCAATGGCGCGTCATTGGCGGCGCAATACATCAGTATCCGCACTGCGTAATTGGTTTGGCGTGTTAACCGCATTTTTTGGCTCCGGACCTGATGCTGCGCTTCCATTCGCAAGAGCTGATAGTTTAGAATGCTTCCAGAAAAAGGAAACCCTTTCATTCAAGTTTTTCGCGCACTTTGCGCAGCAGATCCAAATCGAGAAAAACCATGGCCAAGGCGACGAAATTCGAGGAAATGAACGGTTTCCCGCGCGAAACCATCACACTGGCCAACTGGCGCACCCGCCCCTACAGCTTCTGGAGCTTCCGGAATGTGGCGGAAATGGTGCGCTCGGCCCGCATTCGCACCGCGCATCCTGCGCCGCTGCCGGCCGCCGTCGAAAACCCCGATCTGCTGGCCCGACCCGCTGCGGCGGGCGCGAGCACCACTGTTGCCGAGCTGCTGGCCCAAAGCCAGGCCGACAGTTTTCTGCTCTCCAAAAACGGCAGGATCATCGCCGAGTGGCATGCCGAAAATGTCGACCGCGGCGACCCGCATCTGATCTTCTCGATTTCCAAGTCCATCACCGCGCTGATCGCCGGCATCTTGCAGGACCAGGGGCTGCTCGATCCCGAAACCCCGGTTGGCGATCTGGTGCCCGAAGCGCGCAACAGTGCCTATGCCGACGCCACGGTGCAGCATCTGCTCGACATGCGCGTCAGCCTGGATTTTGACGAATCCTACCTGTCGGAGGAGGACTACGCCCGCTACCGCCGCGCCATGTCCTGGAACCCGCCTTCCGGAAAGGGCGACGACGAAGCCATGTTGTCGTTCCTGTGCAGCCTGAAAAAGGCCGACGGACCGCACGGCACCGACCATTGTTATCTCTCGCCCAACTCCGACATGCTCGGTATCGTGCTCGAACGCGTCACCGGCGTACGCTTCCCGGACCTGTGCTCACGGCTGCTCTGGCAACCGCTCGGCGCCTCCGCCGATGCCTTCATCACAGTCGATCCCGAGGGCGCGCCCCGCACCGCCGGCGGAGTCTCCTGCCGGCCGCATGACCTCCTGGCGCTGGGACAGATGCTGATCGATGGCGGATGCGCCAATGGCAACCGGATCATCTCGCAGCGCTGGATTGCCGACATGCAGACAGGGGGCGATGAAGAGGTCTGGGCCCGCGGAACCCAGGCAGATTTTCTCGCAACCGGTCGCTACCGCAACAACTGGTACCAGGTGGGAGGCACCTCGAATGCCTTCCTGGCTGCCGGCATCCACGGCCAGTTTCTCTATTGCGATCCCGACACCAGCACTGCGATCGTCTGCACCTCGTCGCAGCACGAGCCGCAAACCGATGCGATCGATCAGCCGCTTCTGGCGATGTTCGCCAGGCTCAGCGCCGAAACCTGATCAGCTCGGGGTTCTCGACCGGAGTTATTCGAAGACGATATCGGGCATCGCCCGCTCGCCGTCGCCGGCAAGCTCTTCCAGTCGGGCACGCACCTTGGCGGCAATCTCGAGATAGACCTTGGCATGCGGGCCATCAGCGGCTGTCGCCACAACCGGGCGTCCGGCATCGGAGGTCTCGCGGATCGGCATTGCCAGCGGCACCTCGCCCAGGAACGGAACGCCGATGCGGGCCGCTTCGTCGCGGGCGCCGCCATGACCGAAGATGTCGTGCCGTCCACCACAATCGGGACAGATGAAATAGCTCATGTTCTCGACGATGCCCAGCACCGGCACATTGACCTTGTTGAACATGTTGAGCCCCTTGCGGGCATCGATCAGCGCCAGGTCCTGCGGCGTGGAGACGATGACGGCGCCTGCCAGCGGGACATTCTGCGCCATCGTCAACTGAGCGTCGCCCGTGCCGGGCGGCATGTCGACGACGAGAACGTCGAGCTCGCCCCAGGCCACTTCCCGCAGCATCTGGTTGAGCGCCGAAATCACCATTGGGCCGCGCCAGATCATCGCCGTGTCTTCATCAACGAGAAAGCCCATCGACATGACCTTCAGGCCGAAATTTTCCATCGGCTTGAGCACGCGCCCCTCAAGTTGCTCGGGGCGGCCGGAAATGCCCAGCAGTCGCGGCATTGACGGGCCATAGATGTCCGCATCCAGAACCCCGACCTTGAGCCCGGTTGCCTGCAGCCCGAGCGCCAGATTGACCGAGGTCGTCGACTTGCCGACACCGCCCTTGCCCGATGCCACCGCAATGATCGTCGCAATCCCCGGCACATCCGTCTTGGGCTTGCCTTGAGGTTGGGCAGGTTTCGCGGGCGCATGGGCGTGTGCTGCTGGTTGTGCGGCGGGCCGGGGCGGCGGCGGCGTCGAACCAGGTTCCTTGCTGGCCGTGAGTGCCACCATGGCGCCCTGGACGCCAGGGACGGTTTTGGTGGCACGCTCGGCGGCCTCACGCAGCGGCTCAAGCTCCTGCGCACGGGCGGCAGGAACCGTCAGTGAGAAATAGACCTTGCCATCGGCGATGAAGATCTCGGAAACCAGCCCCAGGTCAACGATATTGCCTTCGAGATCAGGTCCCTTGACCGATCTCAACTTGGCCAGAACCTCTTCTTTGGTCACGCTCACAATGCACTCCGCAGTTTGTCGTTTCAGACACCCTTCACATAATGCAGCCGGCAACGCAATAAAATGGCTCGCGCTCTAAAAAGCGGCATGCTCCAAGATTAGTCGCGGCGGCCGCGCAGAACGAAAATCGGCACGATGACGGTAAGCATCAGCAATCGCGCGACGTGATGGCTCGCGACGAAGGTCGGATCGATCCCTAGCACGACGGACATCGCCGCCATGGTTTCAAGCCCGCCGGGTGCGAAGGCGATCAGCACTGCGATCAGATCCATCCCCGTAAGCCAATGTGCCACGACGGCAAACGCGCCCGCCAGCACCACCCCGAACACCGTCACGAAGATCCCGGCGCTGAAAGCCCGCCGTAACTGCGCCCAGCTGACACCGGAAAACCGCGAGCCGATCAGCGCGCCCAGTGCCACAAAGGCGGCTGCCGCCAGCCAGTAGTTCATGACCCCGCTGACCAGCCCGGTCACATGGGCCACGACAGAAATGAGCATCCCGCCGATCAGATAGGCTGCAGGCAAGCGAAACCGCTGCAGCAGATACCCGGCCAGACCGGCGCAGACGATCATTGCCAGAAGCGGCAATACAGCCGTTTCGTCCGGGACCTCCGGAGCGATTTCGGGAAGCTGACCCGACAGGGTCACCGCGACAGGCACCAGCAAGGTCAGTGCCAGAACGCGGATCGACTGCACAATGCTGACCGTCTTGAGATCGGCTTTTGCGCCTTCGCTGAGGCCCAGCACATAACTCAGATGCCCCGGGGCCGACGAAAGGAAGGCCGTGGAGGCGTCCATCGACCAGAACTTCACCAGGATGGACGGAGTAAGCAGGATGATGGCGAAAAGACTGCCGGCCAGCGCCGCGAGTGTTATCGGCCAGGCCTGCATCGCCCCCAGCACGTCCGGCGTAACCCCTTGTCCGATGGTCAGCCCCAGAATGACGAAAACCGCATCGCGCAATCGCGTCGGAAACGCTTCGGTCTTGACCCCGGCCAGTCCCGCAAGCGTGACGGCCAGGGCAGGCCCGGTCAGGAACGGAGCAGGAAACGACAACACCAGCATCAGCCCGGCGCCGAGGACCGCAATGGCATAGGTGATCAGGGGAGCCCGCCAGCCAACTGTCTGCATGGTTCTCGACTCCTGTCCTGTTATCGTGCCGTTCTGCTCAACCAGGCAAAATCAGCCGCATCGAACGCCACCCCAATGCATGACGCGGGCAATTGGTTTCATGGCAAAAGCGCCCCGACGGCAATCGCCATCACCGGATCGCTCCCACCACACTCGATGAAACCAGCCCCCGGCGACCTGCCCACAACGCGAGCAGCAGATCAGGCCTGCTTGGCAACCGCTTGTTCAACCTCGTCCGCGGTCTGCGGATTGTAGTCCAGGCGGGAGGCCGGAATGTCTTCGAGAAACACCGGCTTCCCGAAATAATAGCCCTGAAAGCGATCGCATCCGGCAGCGCTGGCACGCAACAGATCGTCCTTGGTTTCAATGCCTTCAGCAACCACGAACTTGCCCGAGCGCCTGGCGATTTCCACCACTGCACTGACAAACACATCCGTCACGTGGTCGGTGCCCAGAGCACAGATATAGCTCTTGTCGATCTTGATCACGTCATAGGGGAGTGCCCGCAACTGGTTGAATTCGGAATAACCCATGCCGAAGTCATCAAGTGCAATCTTGAAACCCACATCCTGCAGTGCCGAGATCTGGCCGGCGATGCGCTTGTTTGCCGCCAGCGAGGCGCTCTCAGTAATCTCAAGCACCACACGTCTTGGCTCGGTCTGGGTTTGCGCGAGGATATCAAGCAGTTTCTGTTTGAGGTCCGGCATTGAAATCTGGTTGGCCGACAGGTTTATGTTGACCGCCACGTCCGGCAGCTCGGCAAGGTCCTCACAGACCTGTCGCAGCACGTAATTGCCAATCTCGCCGATCATCAGGGCTCGCTCGGCCACCGGGATGAACACGTCCGGCGGAATGACGCCGCGAAGCGCATGCCGCCAGCGCAGCAATGCTTCGAAAGCAACCAGCTGGCCATCAGCATCGACAATCGGCTGATAAGCAACCCGCAGATGCCGCAACAGGATCGCTGCCCGCAATTCGCGCACCAGAGCCTTCTCGTTGCGAATATCGGTCAGCATCTCTTCCTGAAACAGCGTCGAGCAGGCCTTGCCGCCTTTCTTCGACGCATAAAGAGCCATGTCGGCATTGGTAAACAGGGAGCTCCAGGTCCGGCCATGAAACGGCGCAAGGGCAATTCCGATCGAAGCCGAGACGGTCAGGCGTTGTGTTCCCAGATTGACCTTCTGGGCCAATCCTGCGGCAAACTCGGCACACAGGCCCTTTGCCCATTTTCCGGTTATCGGGTCGGAATGTTCGATCAGCACCGCAAACTCGTCGCCGCCCAATCGTCCCACACTGGCGCCGGGAAAATGCAGCCGAAGCTGCTCGGCAACAAACACCAGCACCGAGTCTCCGGCCGGATGGCCATAGGTGTCGTTGATTTGCTTGAAGTGGTCGACATCAATCAGAAACAGCGCGAAAAACTTCTTCTTGCCATGAGTGGCAAGGGCCGACTTGGCTGTCGATACAAACGTCTCACGGTTCAGCGCGCCCGTAAGAACGTCACGCTTGGTATCGGCGGCAAGACGGCCGTAATCACGGTTGAGGGACCGCAGTCTTTTCTTCACATCCACCAGAGAAAAGACCAGCAGCAGGATGACGATCGCCAGCCCGCCCACAAGCGCCACATCGGCAAATTTCGAATTTATGTAGGCATCCGGATCGTTTGTGTCGAAGAACTGGCTAAAACCCAGTCCGAGAGCCAGAAGGCTCAGAAAAATCACCGAAAAGCTAAACTCTGCGCCCCAATCAAGCCACCTGTTCCGCACTTGCTTCCGCATAATACCCTGCCCCGCTGCCAGGCTTTTGCCCGATGAAGCACCCCGATGGGGCCTCGCTTACCAGGCAAACTCAAAATCCGTTAACAAATATCATGGGCACGAATAACCAAGCGAACGCTTCACAGAGAACGACGGGCTAGTGGCCTCTTCAAAAATGTATTGTCGCTTCATGCGCTGTCTCAAACTAGCCCAAGCGTGTTAACGGATAGCAAACAAACGATTGCAATCGTTGAAAAATCCGGCCGGCACGCCACTCAGTCAGAGATGCCGTAAGCATCGAAGGTTGCTTGCAGGAATTGCCGGGCACAGGCCTGCCAGGAGAATTCCAGCGCCCGGGCGCGCGCATCCTCGCCGGAAAGATCGAGACAGGCTAGCGCCGCCTTCCGCAGGTCCCTGTCCACGACCCCGGCAGCGCTGTCGCCAATAATGTCCCTGGGTCCGGACACAGGGTAAGCGGCAACCGGCACGCCGGATGCCAGCGCTTCGAGCACCACCAGACCAAACGTGTCGGTCAAGGAGGGAAACACGAACACATCGCCCATGGCGTAAAGCGCTGCCAGTTCCGCACCTGATCTGGCGCCGGTGAAGACAACATCGGGATATCGGGACCGGAAGTCCTCGAGCATCGGACCGTCCCCGACCACCAGCTTGCTTCCGGGCAGATCCATGGTGAGGAATGCCTCGACGTTCTTTTCCACCGCCATGCGACCGACATGCAGGAACACCGGCCCCGGCAGCTCCAGCGGCGCAGGATAGCCCGGGTGAAACAGCTTGGTGTCCACGCCCCGCGACCAGATATGCAGATTGGTGAAACCCTTGGCCTCAAGCTCGGCGCGCAGGCTCGGCGTTGCCACCATGCAGCCGCGCCCGGCATTGTGGAACCAGCGCATGAAGCGGTAGAGCCAACTTTCCGGCACTGGATAGCGGGCCGAGACATATTCGGGAAACCGCGTATGATAGCTTGACGTGAATCCGTTGCGCTTCAGCGCCGCCCGCCGGCCAAGCAGCCCCAGCGGCCCTTCGGTGGCAATCTGGATGAAGTCCGGATCCGACGCTGCGATCCGCCGCGCAACGCGTCCCGGAGTGGCAAGAGCAAGCCGGATCTCGGGATAGCCGGGCAAGGGAACAGTCCGGAACTCCGCTGGCGACAGGACATCGATTTCGATGCCCATCTGTTCGAGTTCCCGCACCAGGTTTTCAATCGACCGGACCACGCCGTTGATCTGCGGTCGCCAGGCATCGGTGACAATCATCAGTTTGGGCATGCACCGGTCCGCTTCGGCCTGGCTGGTTTCGCGCGTTCATCCCCTGATAGTCTGGCCACGCGCCGCAGGCAACATCGTGAAGCAGATCACAGCGCCAGACGCAGCTTCTGTCCCGCAGCCCGCGAGCAACAGGCCATCATCCGCCCGCCTTGCGCGCGTTCCGCAGACGTCAGCACCCGGTCGCGATGATCGACCTCGCCTTCCAGCACCCGCACCTCGCAACTGCCGCACAATCCCTCCTCGCAGTCGCTCGGCACATCGATTCCTGCGGCGCGCACGACATCCAGCAGTGTCTGCCCGGCAGACACAGTCAGGCTGAGATCGGAATCCTCGAGCTCGATGTCGAAGGCCGCATCACCCGCCTGCAATGCTCCCGAGCCGTCCGTGGAAAACACTTCCGTGCGCAGCATGCCTTCAGGCAGATCAACGCAAAGCCCGTCCAGCGCCTCAAGCAGCCGTGCAGGGCCGCACGCATGGATCCGTGCCCCACTCACGCTGCAATCCGCAATGATAGCCGCAAGATCCGCGCGGTTGCCCTCCTCGGATACATGCAGCACCGCACGGTCTCCATGATCCCACTGCAACCGCTCGGCAAAGGCCATGGCGGCACGCGACCGGCCGCAATAGTGAACCACGTAATCGCGATCAAGCTGCATGAGATGGTCTGCCATGGCGATGATCGGTGTAATGCCGATGCCGCCGGCAATCAGCACATGACGGGCAGCGCCGTCTTCGAGCCGGAAGTAGTTTTTCGGCCCGCGCAGCCGGAGGAGCTGACCGGCGGAAAGCTGATCATGGATGAATCGCGACCCGCCGCGCCCGTCTTCCTCCCGCAACACCGCGATGGTGTAATCCGGGTCCGACGGATTGCCACACAGGGAGTATTTCCGCGAGAAATCGCCCGCCAGCAGATCGATATGCGCTCCGGGCGTCCAGGCCGGCAAGGGCAGGCCGTCCGGATCTTCCAGGCGCACGGTCTTGACGCCGGCAGCTGCCTCGAAAATTTCGGCAACGCGGACAGTCCGGGCGATGTCTTTGCCGGACGGCGCACCGACGGGAAACGAAACGCTCCGGTCCAAGATCGAAGGGTCGGCCCGCTCGGGATTTCCGGCCGGGTCCCACTCCACGATCAGCTTTTCCGGACCGCGAAAAGCAAGATTGGGCAGATAGGTGAAGACCTGATCCTCCGCCAGCCGCATATGCGGCAGCCGCCGGGTCAGTTCCTCGATGAAGATCCGCATTTCCAGCCGGGCGAAATTCTTGCCCATGCATTGATGGCTGCCATAGCCGAAGGTCAGGTGCTCCGCCGCGTTGTCGCGGTAGATGTCGAGAAAGTCGCCGTTTTCGAAGTGCCGGGAATCATGATTGGCCGAGGCGCTGACGATCAGAAGCTTGGCCTCCGCCGGGATCGCGACACCGGCAATCTCGGTATCCCGGGTGGCGCGCCTGCGCCAGGCCGCCACCGAGCCTTCAAGCCGCAGACACTCTTCCACGGCGTTGGGGATCAGTTCGGGATCCTTGCAGATCCGGTTCCAGACGACGCGGTTCGACAGCAACAGTTTCAGCGCGTTGGTGCTCGCCAGTGTGGTGGTTTCGTGGCCTGCCACGATGATCGCCATCATCATCGAGTGCAGGTAGGAGCTGGTCACCACCTCCGGCAGTTCCGCGTTCATGCGGATGGCGTGGTGCATCCATCCCGTGCCATCGGGTTCCTTGCGCATCTTGTCGAGCACCCCGCCGGCATATTGCCAGAACCGGCCGACGGCATCGGCCACCTTGACCTGCTGCGCCGGCGAGGGCTTGCCCCAGGTGTTGACCGTGTGGGCGACGGAGAACTCCTTCAGCGCTTCCATGTCTTCCTTCGGCACGCCGAGAAAATGCAGTGCCACCGTCAGCGGGATTTCCCAGAACATCGCCTCGACCAGGTCGACCCGGCCGCTATCGACAAAGGCATCAACCTTCTCGCGGGTGAGCTGGCGGATCATGTCTTCCTTGGCGGCGAGATTTCCGGGCAGGAAATGCTCCATCAGCACCCGCCGCCGCTCCATATGTGCCGGCTCATCCTCGTTCACCAGGGTGCGGTTGAGCTGGTACTTGTAGCGCTTGAGGGTCTCCATCGCCTCATCGCTGGGCGGCACGACCCTCTCCAGCGCGATCGACGGCGAGAATGTGACATTGTCCCGGAACACCGCCTTGACGTCCTCGTAGCGGCTGACCACCCAGTAGCCGAGCTCCGGGTTGTAAAACACCGGCTCCTGATCCCGTGACCATTTCAGCGCCTCGGCCGGATTGGCCAGATATTCGGCAGAAAACGGGTCAAACGCTTGGGCCTGAGCTGAGACCGGACATCCGCCCGCCACTGGATGGGCGGGACAGCCCGAAAGCGTGTCTGCAGTCTCGCCCGATCCCGATTGCCGATTCTGCATGCTCAGCTCCATTTACCAATAGCGCACAATATGTTCTATAAATGTAACGCGGCAAGCCGCTTGCGGTCAACAAACACGGGGGAATGGAAGCTCGCATGAGCACATTGCAAACGCTGTCGCGCGGCATTCAAGTGTTGGAACTCGCCGCCCGATCTCCTTCCGGCCTTCAGATTGCCGAGATCGCCCAGGCAATGGGCGTCCACCGGGCCATTGCCTACCGCCTGGTGGCAACGCTCGAAGAGCATCTGCTGGTGACCCGCGACACCGAAGGCCGAATCCAGATCGGCGGCGGCATCGTAGCACTCAGCGACCGCTATCAGCCGCAGTTGCGCGCCAAAGCCCTCCCGGTGCTGCGCGCGCTGGCGGAAGACAGCGGCGGAACCGCTTTCCTGTGCATCGCCCAGGGCGACGAATGTGTCGCCATTGAAGTTGCCGAGCCAGAAAAGCCCTTGCTGAAAGTCTCCTACCGCGTCGGCAGCAGGCACCCGGTGACCAAAGGCGCGGCAGGCCTTGCAATCGCCATACAAAGGCCGCCTCGACCCGGCGATTCAGAGGATCTGCAAACAGCCAGACAAAACGGCTTTGCGCTCACGCATGGACAATTGCAGGAAGGCGCAATTGGCGTCGCCGCCCCTCTGGCTCGCGCCGGACGCTCTGAGCTGGGGACAGAAGCCTGTATCGGTGTCGTCGCCATGCATGCGCTCGACACCGATCTCGCGACCACCGCCCTGCTCACACACCGCGACCGCTTGCTCGCCGAGCTGGGGTAAGCCACGAGCCTCTGGCCAATCCATCTGAACCTTGAGGCAAGACAGGGAACTTGAGAGTGGGCTTCTCAGTCTTCGGACGAAAACCTCGTCCCGACCTCCTGCTCCACCGCCAGATGATGCATGAGATCGGACAGTGAGATCACCCCCACCAGGCGTTGCCCTTCCACCACCATCAGCTTGCGCCGCGAGCTTGAAGCCATGCGCTTGAAAACCGCATTGAGCGGCGCGTCCGGCGCAACCGTGTGATCAGCTCTCACCGCCTGCATGATGTCAGCCACGGGCGTAGACGGCCGGTTCGCCTTGTCGATCGACCGCACGGCTGCGGTATCGGCATAGCCGATCAGCACATCGCCTGAGACGACCGGCACGAAGCTCACGCCGTAGCGGAGCATGATATTGTCAACGAGATCCGTAACCGACGTGTCCGCATCCACCGTATGCACCTGATCGCTCATCAGGCTGGCCGCTGTTTTGCCGCGCAGTGCGGATTTGACCAGCAGATTCTGATAGCTGCCGTTTGATGCATTGAGGATGAAGAAGCCGATCAGGATCTGCCAGAACCCGCCAATCCCGCCGCCGGCAAACACCGCGAAAGCGCCTGTCAGCATGAGAAAAAGCCCGAAGGCGCTGCCGAGGCGGCTGGCGATCTTCGTGGCCCGCAACAGATCCTGGGTCACACCCCAGATCACCGCTCTGAGCATCCGGCCGCCATCAAGCGGAAACGCCGGGATCATGTTGAACAGCGCCAGCACAAGGTTGATCAACGCCAGATAACCGAAAACCGCACCGGTGAGGCTGGGCTCCGTGCCGCCTGCCGCCATGCTGGAAGCGACGTAAAACAGGGCTGCCAGCGCGAAGCTCATCAACGGGCCGGCAATCGCAATCAGGAATTCGGATTTCGGGTCATGCGGCTCTTCCTCGAGCTCGGCCACGCCGCCGAAGATGAACAGCGTGATCCCGCCCACCTTGAGCCCGTAGGACCGCGCCACCAGCGAGTGGGACAGCTCGTGCAGGATCAGCGACGCAAACATCCCCAGCATCGCGATGATCCCGAGCACCGTGTAGAACGTCGCTGTTCCGCCCGGCAGCGCCTGCGGAAAATAGGATGTCGACAGGCTCCACACGATAAGTGCTGCGATCAGCAGCCAGCTTGGATCGACCTTCAGCTTGAAGCCGAAAATCTCGAACAGTTGCACCGCATTCTTGAACATGACGCCTCCTGGCTGGCCGGTATGGCCAGACTATTATGCACCAGGCGGCGTCAGAAGCTATTGATCCACGTCAGTCAGCCGGACTGGTCAGTCAGCAGGCTGCCATCGATCCTGCCCGGATCATTCAAGCTTGGCGGGGAAGCCGGGCGCGCGCAGGTCGGTGCCGAGACGGTCTTCGAGCAGCTTGGCGATCATCGGCGACTCCGCATCTCCGCCGTAAGCCGCCTTGGCTTCGACATAGGTCTGCTCGGTCATCGAAGCCAGCTCCAGCGGCACGCCGAATTCACGCCCGAATTCCATCGCAAAGCCGAGGTCCTTGAGCGCCAGGTCGATATTGAAGGCAACGTCGTAGGAGCCGTTCAGGATCAGCGCACCCTCGGTCTCGTGCACAAAGGAATTGCCCGACGATGCCTTGATCGCCGCCCAGGCCTGGCCGAGGTCGAGGCCACCGCGCTTGGCGAGCATCAGCGCCTCGCCGCAGGCCTTGAGATGAATGAAGGCCAGCATGTTGGTGATCACCTTGATGATCGAGGAATTGCCGAGCGGCCCCATGTGGAAGATCTGGTTCCCCATCGCTTGAAGCGCCGGCAGATGCAGGTCGAACAGGTCCTTGTCGCCGCCCGCCAGCATGGTGATCTGGCCTTGCGCCGCCAGATGCACGCCACCGGTCACCGGCAGCTCCATGGTGCGAACACCCTTTTCCGCGGCGACCTTTCCAAGCCGCAGGATCTCGTCCCGGCCGAGCGTTGACATCTCGATCCAGGTGGCGCCGGATTTCGCCGTGGTCAGCACCTCCCCGAGAACCTTTTCCGAAACCGCCGGCGACGGCAGGCAGGTGACGATGGCGTCGCAGTCGCGCGCCAGATCCGCCGGCGTCGCAGCCCAGGCCCCGCCCATGTCGACATGGCGCTTGCCAAGCGACGGATCGAGGTCGTTGACCGTGACTTCGAAGCCTGCCTTGAGGAGGCTTGCAGCCAGATGGCCGCCGAGATTGCCCAGCCCGATAAATCCATAACGCATGATGATGTGTCCGAAAGTGTGTGTTGAACGTAGTACGCCGATAGATCAGCCGTGGCCGATCAGCGCCTTGGTTTCGAGATAATCGCGCATGCCCCAATCGGCATATTCGCGGCCATTGCCCGATTGCTTGTAGCCGCCGAACGGCGCAAAAAGGTCCCAGTCGGGAGAGTTGATATGCACCTGCCCGGCGCGCAGCTGCCGCGCAATCTTGCGCGCATGCTCAAGCTCTCCCGACTGGACGTAGGCCGCCAGCCCATAAACCGTGTCATTGGCGATTTCGACCGCCTGTTCTTCGCTGTCGTAGGGCATGATTGCGAGCACGGGCCCGAAAATCTCTTCGCGCGCGATCCGCATATCAGGCGTAACGCCGCCAAACACCGTCGGCTTGACGTAATAGCCATGCGTCAGTCCCTCGGGCCGGTCGCGGCCGCCGGTCACCAGCACCGCCCCGTCCTGAATGCCCGATGCGATCAGGCTTTGAATCTTGTCATACTGGGCCTGGCTGATCACCGGCCCGAGATCGGTCGACGGATCCCGCGGATCGCCGGTCACCAGTTTCTCCGCCGTCTCCTTGGCGATCGCAAGCGCGTCGTCGTGCCGGTCGCGCGGTACCAGCATGCGCGTCGGCGCATCGCAGGACTGGCCGCTGTTGCCGAAACAGCCCTCGACGCCGGCTGCCACAGCAGAGGCTAGGTCCGCATCCGCCAGAATGATGTTCGGCGACTTGCCGCCCAGTTCCTGCGCCACCCGCTTGACCGTATCGGCCGCGGACTTGGCCACCAGAATGCCGGCACGGGTCGATCCGGTGAACGAGACGATGTCGATGTCCGGATGGCTGGAAAGCACCTGCCCGACCCCCGGCCCGTCGCCATTGACTAGGTTGAACACGCCTTTGGGCACGCCTGCCTCGTCGAGGATCTCGGCAAACAGAATGCCGCTCAACGGTGCGATCTCGCTCGGCTTGAGCACCACCGTGCAGCCTGCCGCCAGTGCCGGCGCCACCTTGCAGGCGATCTGGTTCATCGGCCAGTTCCACGGCGTGATCAGGCCGGCCACGCCAATGGCCTCGTGCACGATCAGCGTCGATCCGCGTTTCTCCTCGAAGACAAAACTCTCGAGCGCCGTCATGGTGGCTTCGATATGGCCCAACCCCGACCACGCCTGATCGGATTTCGCCATCGCCAGCGGCGCGCCCATCTCGGTGCTGATCGCCTCGGCAATCTCGTCCATCCGGGATTCATAGACATCTCGAATGCGGCCCAGCAGCGCCAGCCGGTCGGCCGCACTCCAGGCGCTGAAGCCCGGGAACGCAGCACGTGCGGCGGCGATGGCTGTTTCGGCGTCCTCCCGGCTGCCAAGCGCCACCTTGGCAACGCTCTGCTCGGTGGCCGGATTGATGACATCGGCAAACGATCCACCCGCAGCAGGATCGACCCAGGCCCCGTTGATATAAAAGCGCCCGATATTCTGCTCGATGGTCATGGTTCAGTCCCTAGACATGGATATTGAATGCCGCCCGGATCGCAGCATCGACCGCCGGGTCAAGCTGCGGCGCGGTCGACTCGGCCAGGATACGGTTCTTGCGCGCAATCGCCTTTTGAACAAGGTCCGGCTTGCCGATTTCCGCCCATTCTTTCGGGCTGGTCCGGTCAGCCACCGCCGGATAGACATATTCGGTCTGCATCACGCCGAGTGTCTGCGGATGACCGAGATAATGGCCGGGTCCTTCAAGGCAGACTTCGCGCATGGCTTCGATGCTGACGCTGTCCTCGGTCACGTCGATACCGCGCACGCAACGCAGCACCTGGCCCAGCAGATCGTCTCCCAGCACCAGCGATTCCATGCAGAACCCGAGCAGGGAGGCATGCATTCCGACCGCCTCATAGACCATGTTGAGACCGCTCAACCCGGCCATGGTGTTGGAGATCGCCTGCTCCCACCCTGCCTGCATGTCGGGCAGCTTTGCGTCGGCAATTCCTGCTGCCGCCCCGCCCGGCAATCCGTAAAAGCGATGCATCTGCGCACACCCGGCCGACAGCAATGCCTGCTCGCCCGAGCCGCCCGACATCGCGCCGGTTCTCAGATCGGAGACGAACGGCCAGGTGCCGAACACTGCCGGATGCCCCGGCGCCATCGCGTTGACATAGACAACCCCTGCGAGGCACTCGGCCACCGCCTGCACAATGGCGGTCGCCAGCGGCGCGGGTGCGGTGGCGCCCGCCTGTCCGGCCGAGAGCAACAGCACCGGCATGCCGGCACGGATGCATTTTTCCATGGTGATGCAGCTTTCTTCGGCGAATTTCATCGGCGGAACCACAAAGCAGTTCGAATTGGACACGAACGGCCGTGCGCGCCAATTGGCCTCGCCACCGGCGATCATGTGCAGAAGCTCGAGACATCCCTCGAAGTGCGACGGGTCGGAAAAGCTGGTGCCGACATGCTTGGTGGTGCCGGCGCAGCAGGCATAGATGGTGTTGATGTCCATCTCGTAATTGTCGACCACATCGCGGCAAACCATCGCGCGCTGGAAGAAATGTACATTGTCGAGCGCATGGGTGATCCGCGCCGCATCATAGAGATCCTGCGCAGTGGATTCGCGATAGTTTCGTCCCTCGACATCCACCACATGCACCGCTGCACCCGCTGTGCCGTAATGCACCCGGGTGCCCGACAGGTCGAGATCATGCTTCGGATCGCGCCCACGCAGGACCACATTCTTGTTGGCGATCGCCAGCATGTCCTCGACCAGGGCGCGCGGAAAGCGGATGCGGCCATCATGGCCCAGAACAGCCCCGGCACCGGTGAGGATTTCCACACCCGACGGCGGCGCCTGGGAAAGCCCTATGGTTTCCAGCGCATCAAGCGCTGCTTCATGGATGCGCAGCACATTGGCTTCGGACAAGGGCGCGTATTGCCCGCCGCTCATGCCCGCCCGGATCGGCCTCAGATTGTCCGCCAGCGGCGAGGTCCGGACCAGAACCCGGTTGGCGCGTCCGCCGGAGCGGCGACTCTTCTTCTCAAACGCTGGAGACTCGATTTCGGCACTGGGGTCAATTGCGATATCCATGCTGGTCTCCATTGAGTGGAAGCAGATTTCAGGTCACATCCGGACGCGCAGCGAGCCGGGGTCGTATAGCGGCTTGAGGGACGCAATCGCGGCATGACGCTCCCCGGCAATCTCGATTTCATAAGTTGAGGCAAGCACATCATCGGCGCTTTCACCCTTACAGGGCACATAGCCAAGCCCGATGGCCCCGCCGAGGTGATGGCCGTAATTGCCGGAGGTGATGATGGAGACGATCTCTCCATCGCGCACCACCACTTCATTGTGAAACAGCAGCGGTTCAGGGTCCTTGAGCTGGAACTGCACCAGCCGGCGCAACAGCCCTTGCTCGCGCTTGGCCAGCACCGCGTCGCGGCCGATGAACTCACCCTTCTTGGTCTTCACCGCAAAGCCCAGACCCGCTTCCAGCACATGATCCTCATCGGTGATGTCATGGCCGAAATGGCGGAAGCCTTTCTCGATGCGGCAGGAATCGAGCGTGTGCAGACCGCAGAGCTTGAGCCCGTGATCCGCCCCCGCCTGCATCAGCGTCTCGAACACATGTGCGGTCTGGTCGGACGACACATAGAGTTCCCAGCCGAGCTCGCCGACATAGGTAACGCGGTGGGCACGGGCGAGCCCCATGCCGATCTCGATTTCCCGCGCCATCCCGAACGGATGCGCTTCGTTGGAGAAATCATTCGGGCTGACAGCCTGCATCACATCGCGGGCACTGGGCCCCATCAGGCAAAGCACGGATTCTCCTGCTGTGACATCGGTGATGACGACGAACTCGTCACCCAGGTGACGCCGCAGCCAGGCCAGATCGCGCTGCAGCGTAAAGCCCGGCACGATCAGCAGAAACGCCGTGTCCGACAGCCGCGTTACCGTCAGGTCGCTCTCGATGCCGCCACGCCGGTTGAGCATCTGGGTGTAGACAATGCGCCCCGGCTCGACATTCATCTCGTTGGCACAGAGCCGCTGCAGAAACGCCAGCGCGTCCCGGCCCTCGACCCGGATCTTGCCGAACGAGGTCATGTCGAACAGCCCGGCCGCCTCACGCACCGCTGTGTGCTCGCGTTTCTGGTTGTCGAACCAGTTCTGCCGCTTCCAGGAATAGTGGTACTCGCGCTCCTGACCCTCGTCGGCGAACCAGTTGGCGCGCTCCCAGCCGGCCATTTCGCCAAACACCGCGCCATGTACCTTGAGCTGTTCATGGATCGGCGACCGGCGGATACCGCGCGCGGTGGCCTTCTGCCGATAGGGGAAGTGGTCGGCATAAAGCAGGCCGAGGGATTCGGTGACACGCTCTCGCAGGTAATGCCGGTTCTTCTGGAACGGCTGCGCCCGGCGGATATCGACATCCCACAGATCGAATGGTGGCTCGCCGTCATTCATCCATTGCGCCAGCGCAAAACCGGCCCCGCCCGAAGATACGATGCCGATCGAATTGTAGCCGGCTGCCACCCAGTAGCCTTTGATTTCCGGTGCCTCGCCGAGATAGTAGCTGTCGTCCGGTGTGAAGCTTTCCGGCCCGTTGAAGAAGGTGTGAATGCCGGCGCTGGCGAGCAACGGCAGCCGATTGACCGCCTGCTCGAGGATCGGCTCGAAATGGTCAAAATCCTCCGGCAGCTGATCGAAACAGAAGTCTTCCGAGATCCCGTTCATGCCCCAGGGCTTGGCCACCGGTTCAAATGCCCCGAGCAGCATCTTGCCGGCGTCTTCCTTGTAATAGGCGCATTCATCCGGCACGCGCAGCACCGGGAGCCGCGGCAGATCCTTGATGGCTTCGGTGACGATGTAGAAATGCTCGCAGGCATGCAGCGGCAGCGTCACGCCGGATTGCGCGGCGAGATCACGTCCCCACATGCCGCCGCAATTGACCACCATGTCGGCGGCAATCGAACCGGTCTCTTCGCCCTGCTGCCAGTCAACGCCGGTCACGCGGCCGTCGGCGCTTGTGATCGCCGTCACCTTGACACCTTCGATGATTTGCGCCCCGTTCATCCGCGCGCCCTTGGCCAGCGCCATGGCGATGTTGGCCGGATCGCACTGCCCGTCGAGCGGCAGATGCACCGCCGCCTTGACGTCGGAGATGTTGAGATGCGGATACATCTTCAGCACCTCTTCGGGCCCGACCTCCTGAACATCAACGTCGAAGGCCCGGGCCAGCGAGGCCTGCCGGTAGATCTCTTCCTTGCGCGCCTCGGTCAGCGCCACGGTGATCGAGCCGCATTGGCGCATGCCGGTGGCGACACCGGTTTCTTCCTCAAGCTTGACGTAGAGGTCGGCCGAATATTTCGCCAGACGCGTCATGTTGATCGACGCCCGCAACTGCCCGATCAGCCCGGCTGCATGCCAGGTGGTACCGCAGGTCAGCTGCTTGCGTTCCAAGAGCACGATGTCGCGCCAGCCGAGCTTGGCCAGATGATAGGCCACCGAGCAGCCCGACACGCCGCCGCCGACGATGACAACCCGGGTTTTTTCCGGAACCGGCTTGCTCATGCCCGCAGTCTTTCGTTCTTCGGATCCCAGAGCGGTTCGTCGGCTTGCACGGTTGCAGGATAACGTTCGCCGAAGATCTCGACCTCAAGCCGTGTTCCGGGCACGGCGAGGTGGGTCCAGACCATCCCCAGCGCGATCGACTTGCCGATCCGGTGTCCCCAACCACCGGAGGTGGTTTCTCCGACAACCTCACCATTCTGCCAGATCGTCGACATGTAGGGCGCGTCGCAGTCACCCGCCTCGACGGTCAGCGTGACAAAGCGCCGGTTGTTGCCGCGTTGCCTTTCTTCCTCCAGCGCCTGCTTGCCGAGAAAGTTCGGCTTGTCCCATTTCACGAAACGATCGAGGCCGCCTTCCAGAACCGAGTAATCGGTCGAAAGATCGCCCTTCCAAGCCCGGTAGCCTTTCTCGAGCCGCAGCGAATTGAGCGCGAACATGCCGAAGGGTTTGAGCCCGAGCGGCGCGCCCGCTTTCATCACCGTATCAAAGATCTTGGGCGTGTCTTCGATCTTGGAATGGATTTCCCAGCCGAGCTCACCGGCAAAGGACACCCGCACCAGCTGGCACCAGGTTCCATCCACCTGCGCCGACTGATGCGTTAGCCAGGGCTTACTCAAATCTGCGTCGGTGATACCGGACAGTATTTCGCGCGACTTCTGACCTGTCAGGATCTGGCAGGAGAAGGCTTCGGTCACGTCCTCGATTGCAATCTCGGACCCTTCCGGCAAATGGCTCGCCAGCCATTCGAAATCATGCCATTGCGCTGTCGCCGCGGTGATCAGGAAGAAGAAATCTTCATTCAGCGCCATCAGCGACATCTCGGTGACGATCCGGCCCTTGGCGTCGGCGAAATAGCCCAGACCGATCCGCCCCGGCTTCGGCGCCATGCCGGTAATCAGCGTGTTGAGCCAATCCCGCGCACCCGGTCCCTGCACCTTGAACCGCGAAAACCCCGGCAGATCGAGAATGCCGGCCGCATCACGCACCGCCAGGCATTCCTCACGCACCGCCCCGAACCAGGAACCCTCCCGAGCCCAGGTCTGGGTCGCCTCTTCGCTTGTGTCATCGCCGGGCCGCGCATACCAATTGGCCCGCTCCCAGCCATTATAGGCGCCGAACTGCGCGCCAAGGGCGGCGATCCGGTCATGCACCGGCGACAGCTTCTTGTTGCGCCCCGCGGGCCAGGCGTGGTGCGGGAAGTGCATACCATATTCATGGCCATAGACTTCCATACCCTTGGCGATCGCGTAATCCTGATCGCAGAACCCGGTAAAGCGCCGCGGGTCGCAGGCCCACATGTCCCACTCGGTCTCGCCTTCCATCACCCATTCCGCCAGAACCTTGCCTGCCCCGCCGCCCTGACAGATGCCGAAGGTAAAGACGCAAGCCTCGAACGCGTTCGGAACTCCCGGCATCGGTCCGATCAGCGGATTGCCGTCCGGCGTGTAGGGGATGGGTCCGTTGATGTTCTTGGTCAGGCCGGCGGTGCCCAGCAGCGGCACCCGTTCGACCGCGTCGTTGATGTACCATTCCAGCCGCTCGAGATCGTCCGGATAAAGCTGGAACGAGAAATCTTCCGGCATCGGATCGTCGGGCGTGATCCAGTGCGCCTTGCAATTGCGCTCATAGGGACCGAGATTGAAGCCGTTCTTCTCCTGCCGGAGATAATAGGAGCTGTCGACATCGCGCAGCAGCGGCAGCTTCTTGCCGTTCTCCCTGCTCCAGGCTTCGACCTCGGGCACCTCGTCAAACAGCATGTATTGATGGCTCATCACCATCATCGGCATGTCGCGGCCAAACATCTTGCCCACCTCACGGGCGTAGTATCCGGCCGCATTGACCACATATTCGCAGCGGATCTCGCCCTTGGCGGTCGAGATCACCCATTCGTCGTTCTCGCGGCGAACGCCGGTGGCCGGGCAGAAGCGATAGATTTTGGCGCCTAGATCGCGCGCGCCCTTGGCCAGCGCCTGGGTCAGCTGCGCGGGATCGATGTCGCCGTCATAAGGATCGTACAGCGCACCGGTCAGATCATGGGTCTCGGCAAAGGGGTAGCGCGACTTGATCTCGTCCGGCGCCAGGATATCGAGCTCCATGCCCTGATAGCGGCCCATCCCCGCCACACGTTGAAACTCGCGCAGCCGCTCTTTCGAATGTCCAAGCCGGATCGAGCCGGTGACGTGGTAATTCATCGGGTAATCAACCGCCTCGGCCAGTCCGCGGTAGAGCTCGGTCGAATAGCGCTGCATGTTCATGATCGACCAGGACGAGGAGAATGTCGGCACATTGCCCGCCGCATGCCAGGTCGAGCCGGCCGTCAGCTCGTTCTTTTCCAGAAGCACGCAATCGGTCCATCCGGCCTGGGCCAGATGATAGAGCGCCGAGACACCGACCACGCCTCCACCGATGATGACTACCCGCGCATGCCCCGCAATCTCACTCACACCAGTCTCCTGCAAATCGATGGTTGGAGCGAGTATCAGACCGGTTCTGGCGATGCGCAATTGTGCCGAAACCGCTTTATTAATCGGAAAATCCGATTAGGGTGCAAGGCAGCAATTTCCGGGAGCTGCCCATGCAAATCGAGCACCTTGAAACCTTCCTCGATCTGATGGAGACGAAGAGCTTCAACCGGACAGCCGAACGCCTGAGCCTGACCCAATCAACAGTATCCGGCCGCATAACAGCACTTGAAGCCTCGCTCGGGCGCAAGCTCTTCACCCGCAGCCGCGCCGGAACCGAACCGACCCACGCCGGCTATCGCCTGCTCGATCACGCCCGCACCCTGCGCCATCAATGGACCGAAGCCCGGCGTTCGGTGCAAAACACCGGCAATTTCTCGGAATCGATGCGCATCGGCATTCAGCATGATCTGGCATCCAGCCATATTGCCGACTGGGTTGCCGGTTTCCGCAAGGTGCTGCCCGACGCGTCGTTCTACATTGATCTGGACTTCTCCACCCAGATGAGCATCGACCTTCTGGCCGGCGAGATCGACCTGTCGATCATGTTCACGCCGAAAAACCTGCCCGATCTGCACCACGAACTCATCGGCGAACTGGCCTATAGGATGATAAGCTCGAAAGTCGACCGCATCGCCGACATCGAGCCGCAGAGCTATATCTTCACCAATTACTCCCCGGCCTTTGACAAGGTTCACCGGCAAGTGGTGGCCAAGCTTGCCGAGGCGCCCCTGTCGAGCGGCCAGAACATCACCGTCTGCGGCCTGCTGTCGGAGCTTGGCGGCACGGCTTACGTGCTTGAGGATTCCGCTGCGGAAATGGTTGCCACCGGCCAGTTCAGATACATCGAGGATGCCCCCAGCATCCCCCAGTCGGTCTATGTGGCCATGCATCTGCGCAACCGTCATTCACACATCCACCGACGCCTGCTCGACAGCGTCCGAAAACAACTGTCGGGAACCTGAGCAGGCTTACGGCCTGCTCAGGCGCGTGACCTCTTCCCGGTAGAATGCTTCACGCGGCTGCGGTTTGCCGTCCCGAATAGTTCTTCCAGATCCGAAAGGCTTCCAGTCCGGCCAGCGGCAGGAAGTTCACCAGCGCCGGCCCGAGATTGTTGTTGACGAAAATCCAGTGCACCAATGTCAGAACCGCGGCGGGATAGACAAACCGCTGCAGCGTTTTCCACCCCGCCAGTAGCCAGCGCTGCGATGCGGCGTTGCTGGTCAGGCCAAGCGGCACGAAGATGGCAAACGCCAGCCAGCCGGTCCAGATCCCAAGTTCCGTGAACTCGGCCAGCATCGGCGCCAGCGCGCCCTCGTCGAGGACATACAGGACCAGATGCAGAACCGCATACAAAAACGCAGCCACACCAAGCGCACGCCGCCGCCGCATCAGGAAATTCAGCCAGCCGGCCTTCGGAAAGATCATCCGCAAGGGCGTGATCATCATCGCGATGATCATGAAGCGGGCGGAAAATTCACCACTGGGATGCAGCAGGTTTTCTGCGGCACCCGGGTCCGAGGTGAGCGAGATCAGCATTGGCACAGCCGGCAGGGCAAGCAGAGCCCAGAACAGGTAAGGCGAGGAAAAGAGGCGTCTCACGGGTGTTATCCTTGTTGGTTCGGGCTCCCAGAACAGTTCCGGCTTAGTCCTCGGAGCGAACCATTCCAAGTTAAACTCTTGTAATGAAAACGGCGCCAGTGCTTTCGCGCTGACGCCGTCTGCCGGATGGGCGCGTTGCCACGCCCATCTTGTTTTTCCGATCAAGCCTAGTGCTTGAACTTCCGGATTTCACCGCTCTGGAGACGACTGGCGTAGGAATGCAGCTCCTTCTTCACCAGCCCCATCAGGAAGTAGAGGCAGAAGATGTTGACCACAGCCATGGCGAAGATCGCCGCATCGGAGAAGTCGATGACCGGCCCGAGGCTGGCCGCCGCACCGATGACGATGAAGACGCAGAAGATGATCTTGAAGGTCAGCTCCGAGTTCTTGCCTTCGCCGAACAGATAGGTCCAGCTCTTCAGCCCGTAATAGGACCACGAGATCATCGTCGAGAAGGCAAACAGCACCACCGCGATCGCCAGCACATAGGGGAACCAGCCGATGGCCGACCCGAATGCCGCCGAGGTCAGGGCGACACCGCTGACATCATTGACTGTGGCAATCGCGGAGCCTGCTTCATTGAGCGTGTAGAGCCCGGTCACAGGATCAACGATCAACTGCTGCGAAATGGTGATCACCAGAGCGGTCATCGTGCAGATCACGACCGTATCGATCAGCGGCTCGAGCAGCGACACGAAACCCTCGGTGATCGGCTCCTTGGTTCTCACCGCCGAGTGGGCGATTGCCGCGGAGCCAACACCGGCTTCGTTGGAAAACGCCGCCCGCTTGAAGCCCTGGATCAGCGCACCGACAAAGCCGCCTGCCACACCAAGTCCGGTAAACGCACCGGCGAAGATCTGGCCAAAGGCCCAGCCGATCTTGTCGTAGTTCACGAGCAGGATGATCAGCGCAGCACCGACATAGAGAATGCCCATGAACGGCACCACTTTCTCGGTCACATGGGCGATCGACTTGATGCCGCCGACAATCACCGCGAAGACGACGGCTGCAAAGATGATGCCTGTGATCCAGCCCGGATAGTCGCCGACAATGCCGGAAATCTGGGCATGCGCCTGGTTGGCCTGGAACATGTTGCCGCCGCCGAGCGCACCGAGGATACAGAAGACCGAGAACATGATCGCCAGGAACTTGCCGCCGGGCAGCCCCAGTTCCTTGAAGCCCTTGGAGATGTAGTACATCGGGCCGCCCGAAACCGTGCCGTCCTCATACTCGTTGCGGTATTTCACCCCGAGCGTACATTCGGTGAATTTCGACGCCATGCCGAGCAATCCGGCAAGGATCATCCAGAATGTCGCGCCGGGACCGCCGATACCCACCGCAACGGCCACGCCGGCAATATTGCCGAGCCCGACCGTGCCCGAGAGTGCAGTCGCAAGCGCCTGGAAATGGCTCACCTCGCCGGCATCATTGGGATCGGAATAATCGCCTTTCACCAGTCCGATGGCATGGCCGAAGAAGCGGAACTGCACGAAGCCGAAATAGATCGTGAAAATCGAGGCCGCGATCACCAGCCACATCACGATCCAGGGAAAGCTGGTGCCGGGGATCGGCGCGAAGATCAGGCTGACAAACGGACCCGTGGCGGCCGCAAAGGCCTCGTTGACCTGCTGGTCGATGGTCATGGCTTCCTGCGCCGAGGCCATCGTGCCGAAACCTGTCGTGGCAATGGCCGACAGCATCAATGTTTTGAGAAATGTCATGATAGCCCCCTTAGTTGACGACAGTCACAGGCACGGATGCGTGCATGACAAGGTTGGAGGTCGCGCTGCCGAAGATCCGCTTGGCAAATCCGCCTTCCGACGACCGGGCAACGATGATCTGTTCAGCCTTCTCTTCTTCCGCCACGGCTATCAGGATCGATGCGACGTCGCCGTGACGGACCTTGCCCGTTGCCGTGATCCCCGCGGATTTGACCTTGGCCACCGCCGGATCGATGACCCGCTGCGTTGCGGTTGAAATCTCTTCTTCGCGGCGCTTGTGGCGCTGCGCGTTCTCTTCGGCCGTCTGGAACGAATAGGGCGACCACTCCACCACGTAGACGATCATCAGTTCGCAATCCCCGATGAGCTTGGCCAGCCGCTCCGCATAGGCCAGGGCGCGCTCGCCCGAACCGTGGCCATCCAGGCCAACAACCAGTTTAGTCGTCATTTCAAGTCCCTCTCTTATTGTTTTCAGAAACATGCCCGTTGCCGGAAACAGACTTCGACAAACTCAAAAAATCAACAAAATCCGGCACCGAAACACGAATACAGTCCGGGTAACCCCGCACAATAACTTTAGTCGAAAAGACTAGTCCTTGGACCTTTTATTGGTCTATATTCAAAACTATCGGCCAAAAAACAGGAAATGCAAGGAAAAAAGACTGAATGAGAAGGAATTTGGACCCAGTTGACAAGCGCATTCTGAACGAGCTCCAGGCCCATGGCCGCATGTCGATCGTTGACCTTGCCGAAAGGGTGCATCTTACCAAAACCCCCTGCTCCGAGCGGGTCAAGCGGCTCGAACGAGAGGGTGTGATCACCGGCTACAGCGCCACCATCGATCCCGTCGAGGTTGACATGGGCCACGTCATGATTGTGCATGTAAACCTGTCCAAGACCAGCGACAGCTCGCTTGAGGACTTCAACCGCGCGGTCAGGCGGATCCCACAGGTGCAGAGCTGCCTGATGATTGCCGGCCCGTTCGATTACATGCTGAAGGTCCGCACCCGCGACATCACCGAGTTTCGGGAATTGCTGGGCGAGCGCATCAGCCAGCTGCCCTCGGTCATGCAGACCCACTCCTTCGCGGTGATGGAATCGGTCAAGGAAACCGGGATGATCGAACTGCGCAGCTGATCCCGGGGCCAAAACCGGCGCAGCATCACGACAGACCGGCTTAGCTCTCGGCCAGCCCCAGTCAGCCGCCCATATTGCCGCCATGTGACAGCCCGGCAATGACGCCACGCAATTCGGCCAGGCCGCGCATCCGTCCGATCAACGGATAGCCGGGATGGGTGTTGCGGTCGGCATCGTCGAGCAGGTCGTGGCCGTGATCAGGCCGGAACGGAATCTCGCTGTCAGCTCTCCCGGCCTCGCGGCGGCGGCCTTCTTCCTCGAGCAAGGCCGCAACCAGATCGACCATGTCAGTATCGCCGGTGAGATGCGCCGCCTCTTCGAAAGAACCGTCCGCATCCTTCCGGACATTGCGCAGATGGGCAAAATGGATCCTGTCAGCAAACCTGCGGGCAATCGCCGGAACATCGTTGTTTGGATTAGCGCCGAGTGATCCCGCGCACAGCGTCAGGCCGTTTGCCCGGCTGTCGACCGCATCCAGCAGCCAGGCGATATCGTCGACATCCGAGACGATCCGCGGCAGGCCCAGAATATCGCGCGGCGGGTCGTCCGGATGCACGCAAAAGCGCATGCCGAGCTCTTCGGCCGTCGGAACCACCTCTTCGAGAAAGCGGCGCAGATGCTGCCGCAACGCCGCCCGGTCTATCCCGTCATACAGCGTCAGCGCGGCTTTCAGTCCCTGAGCATCATAGCGGTCATAGGCCCCCGGCAGCCCGGCCATCACCGAATGCATCAGCTCCGCACGGTCATCATCCGATGACGCCTGAAACCAGCTTTCGGCCTGTGCGATGACCTCAGGCAGATAGTCTTCCCGCGCCGCGTCGCGTCCAATCATGAAAATTTCAAGCGCCGCCATTTTCGGCGCCGAAAACCGCAGACAGCTGCCGCCACGCGCGACCGGAGCCGCCAGATCCGTCCGGGTCCAGTCCAACAGCGGCATGAAATTGTAGCAGATCGTATGCAGCCCCTCGGCCGCCAGATTGGCCATGGATTGCCTGTAATTCGCAAACAGCGCGCTCAGGTCGCCTTCGTTGCGCTTGATCCGCTCGTGAATCGGCAGGCTTTCGACGACCACCCAGTCAAAACCTGCAGACTTTATCTCGGCTTTCCGCGCTGCGATCGCCTCACGGCTCCAGACCTCGCCATAGGGCACCTCGTGCAAGGCCGTGACAATGCCCGACGCCCCGGTCTGGGCCACTTCCGTAAGTGAAATCTTGTCGAGCGGTCCGTACCAGCGCCAGCTTTCTCTCACAGCATGTCCTCGATCGCTTTGCGTGCACCCAGCGCGCTTAACTGCCCGTAAGCCGCAGTGACCGGGGTAGATATATCGGCAGCCAGGCGCGCGCTGAAAACCTCGCGCACTCCAAGCAAGCCAGCAACCTTCTGCTCGGTCGCTCCGGCCGCATCAGACAGCGCACGCAGCTTGTCCGCCAGCGGATCCCTGACCTCGATCGGCTGGCCTTTCTCATCAACGCCACCGACATAGCGCATCCAGCCGGCGACAGCGAGCATCAGTCCCGGACACTCGCGCCCGGCGGCCAGATTGTCGGCGATCGTCGCCAGGATCCGCTGCGGCAGTTTCTGGCTACCATCCATGGCGATCTGCCAAGTGCGATGACGGATGGAAGGATTGGAATAGCGCTCGAACAGCGCGTCCGCATAGGCCTCGAGCTCAACACCCTCGGGCGCCGTGAAGGAGGGGATGATCTCATCCCGCCACAGCCGCTTGACGTAGCCGGCAAACACCGGGTCGGCAACGGTTTCGGCGATGGTTTCGTGGCCTGCGAGATAACCAAGATAAGCAAGCGAGGAATGGGTACCGTTGAGCATCCTGAGCTTCATGTTTTCGTATGGCGTGACGTCGGCAACCATCTCGGCGCCCGCGGCAGCCAGGTCCGGCCGCGCCTCCGCGCCATAGGCCGGGACGAAATCATCCTCGACGACCCATTGCCGGAACGGTTCGCACAGCACCGGCGCTTCGTCCCGGTAGCCGATCTTCTGCGCCAGACGGTCGATATCTTCGGATTTCGTCGCCGGTGTAATCCGGTCGACCATCGTTGAGGGAAACCGGCCGTCCGATGCAATCCAGTCGGAAAGCGCCGGATCAAGCTTGCCTGCCAGATCCAGCACCGCCCGGCGAACCAGCTTGCCGTTTTCCGGAAGATTATCGCAGGTCAGCACGGTAAACGGCGGATGCCCTGCATCCCGCCGGCGCTCAAGCGCGCGCACCAGAAAGCCCGGCGCAGATCGCGGCAATGCCGCCTCCAGATCATGAATGATGTCGGGGTGATCGAAGTTCAGTGCCCCGGTCGCTGGATCGTGACAATAGCCCTTCTCGGTCACCGTCAGGGTGACGATCCGGATTGCCGGATCGGACATGGCGCTGAGCACTGCCTCCGGATCTTCCGGCGCGACAAGCACATCCTGAACGATCTCGACCTTGCGGAAGGTTTCGCCGCCATCGGGGTTTTGCGTCACCACCGTGTAGACGAAATCCTGCGGCGCAAGCCTGTCCCGCGTTCCCGGGCTCTGCAGGCTGACGCCGATGATGCCCCAGTCACCGCCGGGGATCCGGGCAGCATCTTCCACATACACCGCGCCGAAGGCCCGGTAAAAGGCACCGAGACCGAGATGCACGATCCCGGCATCCGGCCTTGCTGCCCCGGACCGGCCAAGCCTTTGTGCATCAGCGGGCAAGCCAGCCTCCATCAACATTGAGGATTGCCCCATGGATATATTTTGCGGCCGGAGAGGCCAGGAACACGGCCGTTTCGCCGATATCTTGCGGCTCACCCCAGCGCCCGGCGGGGATCCGTTCGAGGATCGCCTTGCTGCGGGCCTCGTCCTTGATCAGGTCCGCAGTGTTGTTGGTGGCGATATAGCCCGGCGCGATGGCATTGACGTTGATGCCCTTTGCCGCCCATTCGTTTGCCAGCAGCTTGGTGATGCCGGCCACGCCGTGCTTGGAGGCCGTGTAGGATGGAACCCGGATCCCGCCCTGCAGCGACAGCAGCGAAGCGATGTTGACGATGGAACCCGTCCCACCGCGCTCCATGATCGCCTTCGCGAAAGCCTGACAGGTAAAAAACACTGCCTTCAGGTTCACATCCAGCACATCGTCCCAGTCGCTTTCGGTAAAGTCGACGGCATCATTGCGCCGGATGATGCCGGCATTGTTGACCAGAATATCGATGGGATCGTCCGCGAAGACGTCCCGCGCGGCCATCGGATCGGCGAAATCGAGGATGAGTTCGCGCGCGTCGGCGATCTGGCCGACGGTCTCGGCGCAGGATTGGCGGCCTGCACAGACGACGCGTGCCCCTGCCCGGCCCATGGCCAATGCAATCGCCTGACCGATGCCCGTATTGGCACCGGTCACCAGCGCGGTCTTGCCGGCGAGCGAGAATGGGCTCACCGCAGATCTCCCATCGCCACCATGTCCATGTCGGTGAAATCGACATTGTCGCCGGCCATCGCCCAGCAGAAGGTATAGGCGCCGGTTCCCGCGCCGCAATGGATCGACCAGGGCGGAGAGATCACCGCTTCCTCGTTGGCCATCACGATGTGACGGGTTTCATCGGGCTGGCCCATGATGTGGAAGACCCGCTGTTCCGGCCCGAGCTCGAAATAGAGATAGGCTTCCATCCGCCTGTCATGCAGGTGCGCGGGCATCGTGTTCCACACCGAGCCCGAAGCAAACTGCGTGTAACCCATCAGCAGCTGGCAGCTGTCGGCAACTTCCGGGTGCAGGAACTGCAGGATGACGCGTTCGTTCGATGTTTCGGCAGAGCCCATTTCCACCCGCCGCGCATCCTCGATGCGGATCAGCTTGCTCGGGCAGCTCCGGTGCGCCGGAGCTGAAAGAATGTAGAACTTGCCGGGCCCGGAGAAAGTCACCGGACCGGAGCCCATGCCGAGATAGAGCACGTCGCCCTTGTTGACCGTGTAATCGGTGCCCCCTGCAGAAACCGTACCGCTGTCGCCGATGTTCAGGATACCCATCTCTCGCCGGTCGAGAATCGAGGCGGTGCCGCATTCCTTGACCTGGTCCAGCGTCAGCTTGCCCGTACCCGGCACCGCTCCGCCCAGGATCAACCGGTCGTAATGGGTGTAGACGAGCCGGATTTCGCCATCGGCGAAGATGCCGCTGGCATGGAAATGCGAACGCAGTCCCGCGGTGTCGAGGCCTTTGGCGGTGGCCGGGTCGATTGCGTGACGTGTTTCAACGGTCAGCATGAAAAGTCTCCCTTCAAGGGTTTGGCGTCAGAAAATCATCGCGCCGGGGCGCAAACGTGTCGATCAGGGTTCCCGGCTCAAGGCACTTGCAGCCGTGCACCGCATTGGACGGAATGACGAAACTGTCTCCCGGCGAAACTTCAAAGCTTTCGCCATCCACCGAGAACACGAAACGTCCGGATTCGACATAGGTCGATTGCACATGCGGGTGGTTGTGCAGCTTGCCTTCAGCGCCTTCAGCCTGGAACCGGAAGGCCACAACCATCAGCTCCGGGCTGTCGCTTAGGACCTGCCGCTTGACGCCGGGATCGGCCTGGACTTCGGGAAAATGTCTGATCATGGGAACCTCAACGAAACAGGGATGGGAGCCAGAGTGACAGCGACGGGATGTAGGTGACCAGGAGCAACGTGAAGACCGCGGCCCCGTAGAACGGCCAGATCGTCCGGATCGCGTCCCAGACCGAAATCCGGCCCACCGCGCAGCCAACGAACAGAACCGTCCCGACCGGAGGCGTACACAGCCCGATACCCAGATTGAGCACCAGGATGACTCCGAAATGCACAGGGTCGACGCCGAACGCCGTTGCCACCGGCAGGAAGATCGGCGTGGTGATCACGATCAGCGGCGACATGTCCATGAAGGTGCCGAGCATCAGCAGAACCAGGTTGATCATCAGCAGGATGAGGATCGGGTTGTCCGAAACCGCCTTCATCAGTTCCACAAGTTCGGCCGGAATGCGAAGGAAGGCGAGCAGCCAGCCGAAGGATGCTGCGCAACCGATCACCAGAAGCACCATGGCGGTGGTGCGAACGGCAGCCTTTGTCGCCTCGACAAAGCTGGACCATTTCATGGTGCGGTAGGCGAGCGTCGTCACAAGCAGCGCATAGACCGCCGCGATGCAGGAGCTTTCGGACGCGGTGAAGATGCCGGACCGAACGCCGCCGAAGATGATGACGATCAGCAGAATGCCGGGAATCGCATTGAAGAAGATCGCCCCCAGCATGGCCCAGCCGGGAAACGTCTCGGTCGGATAGCCGGCCTTCCTGGCCACAAACCAGGCAGTGATCATCAAGGAGACCGCGAGCAGAAGTCCGGGGATGATGCCCGCCGTGAAGAGATCCGCGATCGACAACCGGCCACCGGCGGAAATCGAGTAGATGATCATGTTATGTGACGGCGGCAGCATCAGTGCGATGATCGAGGAGACCACGGTCACGTTGACGCCATACTCGACGCTGTAGCCTTTTTCCCGCATCTGCGGGATCATCAGGCCACCGATCGCAGTCGCATCGGCTGCGGCCGAGCCGGAGATGCCGCCAAACAGCACCGAAGCGGTGATATTGACCTGCCCCAGGCCGCCGCGCATATGCCCGACCATGGCCCCGGCAAGCGCCACAAGCCGCCGCGCGATGTCTCCGCGCACCATCAGTTCCCCGGCGAAGATGAAGAACGGAATCGCCATCAGCGCGAACACCGAGACCCCGGAATTCAGTTGCTGGAACACCACCACCGGCGGCAGGCCGATATAGAGGACGGTCGCAAATGACGCCACGCCAAGGCAGAAGGCCACCGGTGTACCGATCAGGAGCAGGAACACAAATGTTCCGAAGAGAACCCAGACTTCCATTTTTCAATCTTCCAAGGGATCGGTTTCGCCGAAACGGGCGGTGGGCATTCCGGCAGCCCTGCGCGCGAGCCGTTCCAGCGAGAAAAGGATGACCAGCACGCCGCCGCCGACGATCGGCAGGAAGTCGTAGGCACCGGAGATCCCCAGCGAAGGCAGTTTCACGTCCCAGGCCGACAGCGCCAGCTGGGAGCCGAACCAGAGCATCCCGGTTCCGAAGCCGACCACCACCAGGTCGGAGATGCTGTAAAGCCAGAGCTTTGCCTTCTCCGGCAGGAAATAGAGCAGGACATCGAAGCTCAGATGGTAGCCTTCCCGGATGCCCACGGCCGCGCCCAGAAAGATGAACCAGCCCATCAGGATGACGGCCGCGGGTTCACTCCAGACCAGTGAATCGTTGAAGATGTAGCGGGCAATGACCTGGGCCGTGATGAAGACGGTCATCAGGATGAGCCCCGCGGCCGCCAGCCAGAGCGCAAGGCGCGCGACATGGCGCAAGGCCCACGCGACGGATTTCATTATGTCCTGCACCTTAACCCCCGGAAGCAAGCGACCATGGCGGACAATCCGCCATGGTCTTCAAGATCAGATCAGTCGGTCGCGCGGATACGGGCAACCAGATCCTTCAGCTTGTCGGAGGTGACGTGCTTTTCATAGACGCTGTCCATTGCTGCCATGAACGGCTCCTTGTCGATCTCGTTGATGACTTCGACACCTGCTGCACGCACCTTTTCCTCGGATGCCTTTTCACGCGCCACCCACATGTCGCGCATGACCGGGACGGAGTCCTTGGCAGCCTGGCGGACAGCGGCCTGATCCTCGGCCGAAAGCTTGTCCCAGGATGCCTTTGACATGACCAGCACTTCCGGCACGATCAGATGCTCGTCCAGCGTATAGTAGCCTGCGACCTCGTAGTGGCCCGAGGATTCAAACGACGGCCAGTTGTTCTCGGCGCCGTCGATGACGCCGGTCTGGATGGCCGAGTAGACTTCACCATAGGGCAACGGCGTCGCATTGGCGCCGAGCGCGGACATCATGTCGACGAAGATGTCGGACTGCATGACGCGGACCTTCATGCCCTCGAGGTCTTCGATCGACTTGATCGGCTTGACCTTGTTGTAGAAGCTGCGCGAGCCGCCATCGTAAAATGCCAGACCGACATAGCCATGCGGTTCGAATGCCTTGAGGATGTCCTCGCCGATCGGGCCGTCCATGACCCGGTGCATGTGGTCAACGCCCTTGAAGACGTAAGGCAGCGAGACGACCTTGGTTTCCTCGACGAGGTTGTTGAACGGACCCATCGAGACACGGTTGAGATCGATCACGCCAAACTTGGTCTGCTCGATCGTGTCCTTTTCCTGGCCGAGCTGCGCAGAATGGAACACCTCGACGCAGATGCGGCCATCGGTGCGCTCTTCCAGAAGCTTGCCCATGTGCTTGACGGCTTCAACCGTCGGGTAGCCGTCCGGATGGGTGTCGGATGATTTCAGTGTGGTTTCACAGGCTGTGGCGGTCATCGCCATGGCTGCGGTTGCCAGCAGGGCGCCGGTCAGGGTTTTCATTAGTTTCATGGTCATTCTCCTCCCAGAAATGGCTCTCAGAGCCGATAAGCTTGCTTGGCAAGCCGATACGCAAGGTCATTGGCGACCTCATAGGCATCCCCCTCCGAAAGCCGCCCCGTGGCGACCAACGTTGCGAGAAATCCACAATCCACCCGCCGCGCCACATCGTGACGCGCCGGAATGGAACAGAATGCGCGGGTGTCGTCGTTGAAGCCGACGGTGTTGTAGAAGCCGGCGGTCTCCGTCGTCATTTCGCGGAAACGGCGCATGCCTTCGGGGCTGTCGTAGAACCACCAGGCTGGCCCCAGCTTGAGCGCCGGATAGGCGCCCGCCAGTGGCGCCAGTTCGCGCGCATAACTGGTCTCGTCCAGCGTGAAGACGATGATTGTGAGATCCTTTTCAAGCCCGACCGCATCCAGGAGTGGCTTGAGCGCCCGGACATAATCGGTCCGGGTCGGAATATCGAACCCCTTGTCGCGCCCGAACGCCGACATGATCGGGCCGGAATGATTGCGGTAGCTGCCCGGATGGATCTGCAGCACAAGCCCGTCCTCAAGGCTCATGCGCGCCATTTCGGTCAGCATGTGCCCGCGGAAGGCATCGGCCTCGTCGGCGGTGCAGGCGCCCTTGAGCGCCTTGGCAAACAGCGCAGCCGCCTCACCGGTCGACAGGTTCTCGGTGCGCGCCGTCGGATGGCCGTGATCCGATGAGGTCGCCCCGAATTCCTTGAAATAGGTCCGCCGCACGCGGTGGGCTTGCAGATAGCCCTCCCAGGTCGAGGTATCTTCGCCGGTCAACTGGCCGAGCTGCGCGACATTTTCGGCAAAGCCATCGAACTCCGGATCGACGACCGCATCCGGACGGTAGGCTGTCACGACCTTGCCCTTCCAGTCGCTGTCACGGATCATCCGGTGCCAGCGCAGATCATCGAGCGGGCTCTCGGTCGTGGCGATCGCCTCGATATTGAACCGCTCGAACAGCGCCCGCGGCAGGAATTCGGGTTTTGTCAGGCACTCGGCAATATGGTCATAGGTCTCGTCCGCCGTCGCAGCGGACACCGGCGTGGTCATGCCGAACACGTCCTCAAAGGCATGATCCAGCCAGAGCCGCGAGGGCGTGCCGCGAAACACGTGATAGTTCTCGGCAAACAGCCGCCAGATCTTGCGGCCATCGGTTTCGGTCGGCCCGCCGTCAACCCGCGGCACGCCGAGGCTCTCGAGGCTGATGCCTTGCGAGAACAGCATGCGAAAGACGTAATGGTCAGGCGTTATGAACAGTTGCGCGGGATCGGAAAACGGCTGATTTTCTGCATACCAGCGCGGATCGGTATGGCCGTGGGGAGAGATGATCGGCTTATCAGCAACTGTCTGATAGAGTTCCCGCGCGATTCCGCGCGTCTGCGGATCTACCGGAAACAACCTGTCAGGGATCAACATTGTCACCCTAATCCTCCCACACGGCCCACTTAGGACGAGGCCTTTCAATCAATCTAGTAATGTAATATGCTAGTATGCATATCAAGTCAACGGAGTGAACGCATGTCCGTACCGTCCCCCTTGCGGGCCCTGGAACCTTTGAACCGTCCCTCCGTGGCTGACACCGTATTCGACACCCTGCACAACCAGATCCTGCTGCTTCAGCTGCCGCCCGGGACCAAGATGTCGGAGGTCGAGGTGGCCAAGGCCTTCGGCGTCTCGCGGCAGCCGGTCAGGGACGCCTTCTACCGTCTGTCCAAGCTCGGCTTCCTGTCGATCCGGCCGCAGCGGGCGACACTGGTGTCGCAGATTTCCTCCACCGGCGTTCTCCAGGCCCGGTTCGTACGAAACGCGCTTGAGGCGGAAACCGTCCGCACCGCCTCGCGCGTGCTGACAACGGAAGATTTCGATGCCCTGGACGAGGTCATCGAGCAGCAGCGCAAGGCGGTGAAGGACAAGGATTCGGTCAGCTTTCACGGACTGGACGACCAGTTTCACAAGGAAATCTGCGAACGTGCCGGCCTCGGCTTTACCTGGGACATCATTCGTGAAAACAAGGCGCACATGGACCGGGTGCGGTTCCTGTCGCTGTCCTTTGCCTCGCAGGACGCCTTCAACGATCATGTTGAAGTCATGGCCGCGATGCGAGCGCGAGACGAGGAACGCGCCATGCACCACATGCGGATTCACCTTTCACGGATCAAGGAGCAGATTGTCCGGATTCGGGCAGATCACGGCCGTTACTTCGACAACGAGACTGACACATGAAGCAGACCTTTCTTTCGATCGGCGAATGCATGGTCGAAATGGCGCCCACAGCTCAGGGCGATTATCACCTGGGCTATGCCGGCGATACGTTCAACACGGCCTGGTATGCCCGCCAGCTCTTTGGTCAGGACTGGGACATTGCCTATCTCACGGCCGTCGGCGAAGACGTGATATCCGGGCAAATGGTCGGCTTTATCGAAACTGCCGGCATCAACACCGGCTTTATCCAGCATCTGGAAGGCTGTACCGTCGGCCTCTACATGATCCAGCTCGAAAACGGCGAGCGCAGCTTTGCCTATTGGCGATCGGATTCCGCGGCACGCCGGCTGGCCAATGACCCTGCCCGGCTGGAACCCGCCCTCGGCTCAGCCAACGTCATCTATTTCTCCGGCATCACGCTGGCAATTCTGTCCCTTTGCGGCCGATCCACGCTGTTCGACGCCATCACCGCCGCACGGAAAAAGGGAGCCACAGTGGTGTTCGACCCCAATCTTCGGCCGCGCCTGTGGGACAGCCCCGACACGATGCGGCACACCATCATGACCGCAGCAGCGCACAGCGACATTGTGCTGCCTTCCTTTGACGATGAGGCCACCTTCTTTGGCGACCAGACGACAGAGGACACCGCGCGGCGTTATGCCGGCGCCGGCGTCAATACCCTCGTCGTCAAGAATGCCGGGGATGAAGCCCTGTGCCTTGCCGATGGAAAAATCAGCCGTTTCAGCCCGACCCGGGTCGATAGCGTCGTTGACACCACGGCCGCAGGCGACAGCTTCAATGCAGGCTTTCTTGCCAGCTATCTCGACACCGCAGATCTGAATGCCGCAATGGCCGCCGGCGCAACGCTGGCTGCCCGCGTAATCTCGGAACGCGGCGCATTGATCAAACTGTAAGGCCCAAGCTCTGACGAGCTGTTCAGAGCAGCTTGTTGGATATTCTCTCGAAGCCGTCGGTGATCACCTGCTCCATAGCGGCCGAGGCGGCTTCACCGTCCTTGCGCTCGATCGCCTCGACAATCAGCCTGTGCTTGTTGGCCGTGGCGACATGCCTTCCGGTTTCGCCATAGGGCGAGCTCATCTTGAAGCTCGTCACAAGGGCTGCCTCGATCAGATTGCCGACCGACAGCATGAACGGATTGCCCGATGCGGCGTGCAGGGCGAGGTGGAACTTCAGATCGGCCAGCGCGAAGCTTTCGTCGGAATCGGCCTTGCTCATCGCCTCGGCGTGGGCGTAAAGCCCCTCGATCTCGTCCTTGCTGGCACGCTGCGACGCCAGCCGCGCGGCAAAGGGTTCGATCGCAAAGCGCATGTCGGTCAGGTGCTTGAGAAAGGTGACATCAACGCCGGTCTCGATATGCCAGACCAGCACATCGGCATCGAACAGGTTCCAGTTCGCCCGCTCGGTAATCCGGGTTCCGATCCGCGCCTTGGGCACAATCATGCCCTTTGCCGTCAGCGTCTTCATCGCCTCGCGCAGCACGGTGCGCGAGACATCGAATTTCTCCACCAGCTCCGCATCCCCCGGCAGCAGCGACCCGCTCGGATAAAGCCCGCTCACGATCTCCTTGCCAAGTTCATTGACAACAAACGAGTGCTGGCTGCGGTTGGCGCGTTCGGAAAAGCTGGTACTGAGCAAATATTCTCTCCCCGGCCGTCTATCCTCCGGCCATCCGTCGCTTGCCTGTCGTCCAGACCAGCCCCTTCTGCAGCACGATGAAGGCGAACAGAAGCATTCCGATCAGGATCTTGGTCCACCAGCTCGACAATGTGCCGTCGAAGATGATGTAGGTTTGAATAAGACCCATTATCAGAACACCGATCAATGTTCCTGCGACAAATCCGCTTCCGCCGGTCAGCAATGTGCCGCCGATCACCACCGCCGCGATGGCATCAAGCTCCACACCCACCGTCGCCAGCGAATAGCCGGCGGACGTGTAGATCGAAAACACGATTCCGGCCAGTCCGGCGAGAAAGCCCGACAGCGCGTAGATGCCGACTGTGGTCCGACCCACCGGAACGCCCATCAGCCGCGCGGTCTGAACCCCGCCGCCGACCGCGTAGACATTGGTGCCGAAGCGCGTGCGATGCGCCAGCATGATCCCGGCGACGAAGACAATCAGCATCATTCCACCGATCAGCGTCAGCCTGCCCTTGCCGGGCATGAGCCAGTAGCTGCGCTGCAGAACCTCGTAGAACTCGTGCGTGATCGGCACCGAATCGATCGACAGTACATAGGCCATGCCGCGCGCCAGGAACATGCCCGCAAGCGTGACGATGAAGGGCGGCATCTCGAGAAAATGGATCACTCCGCCCATCGCCGCGCCAAACAGCGTGGTCAGCGTCAGCAGCACCGCGAACACCACAACCGGATGCAGGCCGCTGTCGCGCAGCATCACCGCAATGAAGACGCCTGAGAAGGCGATCACCGAGCCGACCGACAGGTCGATACCGCCGGATATGATGACGAAGGTCATGCCCACCGCAACGATGCCGAGAAAAGCGTTGTCGGTCAAAAGATTGCCGATCACCCGCGTCGACAGCATCGCCGGATATTGCGCGTAACAGATCGCATAGGCCACGAGGAAGATGACAAGCGTCGCCAGCAGCGGCAGAAGACGAGCATTCATTGGTTCACCGCCTGTTTCTCGGTTTCCGCTTGGCTGACCGGCGCCGGCGACAGGAAGATCACCATGGTGCGGATCGTCGGCGATTGCAGAACAAGGATGATCAGGATGATCACCGCCTTGATGATAAGGTTGAACTCCGGCGGAAAGCCCGACAACAGGATGCCGGTATTGACCGCCTGAATGATCAGCGCCCCGATCAGCGAGGCAATCAGCGAAAACCGCCCGCCCAGCAGCGACGTGCCGCCGATCACCACCGCGAGGATGGCATCAAGCTCGAGCCACAGCCCGGCATTGTTGGCATCCGCTCCCCGAATATCGGCCGCCGCGATGACCCCGGCAAGTGCGGCGCACAGGCCAGACGCCATGTAGACCGCAATCAGCAGCACCCGCGTATTGACGCCGGCAAGCGTGCTGGCGCGCAGATTGATGCCGATGGCCTCGATCAGCATGCCGAGCGCCGAGCGGCGGACAATCAGTGTCACCAGCGCCCCGGTCACGATCGCGATGATGATCGGCGTCGGAACCGTAAACAGCGATCCTGAGCCGAAGAAAATCAGGCCTTCATGATTGAAGGTCAGGATCGCGCCTTCGGTGATCAATTGCGCAATGCCGCGCCCCGCCACCATCAGGATCAGCGTCGCCACGATGGGCTGGATGCCAAGCACCGCCACCAGCAGCCCGTTCCACAATCCGCAGGCAAGACCCGCAGCCAGCGCCATCATCAAGGTCACGCCCAGACCATAGCCCTCGGTAATGCCCCAGGCCGCCATCGCCCCGCAGATCGCCATCACCGCGCCGACGGAGAGATCGATCCCGCCCGTGGCGATCACCAGCGTCATGCCGATTGCCAAAAGAGCCACCGGTGCCCCTCGGTTGAGAATGTCGATCGGGCTGCCGTAAAGCCGGCCATTGGCAATGGAAATCTCGAAAAAGCCCGGAAACATGATCGAGATCAGCCCGACAACCACCGCCAGCGTCACCAGTTGCGGCAGAATCCTGCGCGAAAACAGCTTGAGCCCGGTCAATGGACGGCCTCCCTTTCCGGCGCCGCGATGGCGCGAACCATGTTGTCGGTAGTGATCTCGTCGCCAGCCAGCTCGGCCACATGCTGCCGGTCGCGCACGACGATGACCCGGTGACTGTAGGCGACGAGCTCATCAAGCTCGGATGAAATCACCAGAAGCGACATGCCCTGCGCGCAAAGCTCCTCGATCAGCCGGATGATCTCGGCATGGGCTCCGACATCGATGCCGCGTGTCGGCTCGTCGAGAATAAGGAAAGACGGATTGGTCACCAGCCAGCGGGCCAGCATGACCTTCTGCTGATTGCCGCCCGACAGCAGCCCCACCGGCTTCTCCGCGTCCGGCGTGCGGATATCGAGCTTGCGGATGTAGTCATTGGCCATCGCCTTCTGCTCCCGGTCGGGAATCCGCCGCATCCAGCCGATCCGCGCCTGCAGCGCCAGCGCGATGTTTTCGCGCACAGTGAGATCGGCAATCACGCCATCGGTCTTGCGGTCTTCGGGACAGAAACCGAACCCGGCATTGATCGCCTGGCGTGAGTTCGTCAGCGACAGTACGGCACCCTCTTGCCGGGCCTCCCCGCTGTCATGCTGCGCCACGCCGAACAGCACTTCCGCCGTTTCGGTTCGCCCTGATCCCAGCAATCCCGCGACGCCGACCACTTCGCCAGCATGGATCGACAGATCAAACGGCTCGATGCTGCCCTTGCGGCCAAAGCCGGTGAAGCTCAACCGCGGCTCACCGGCAGCGGCATGGTGCTTGCCATGCGAGCGCACCTCCTGCTCCAGTTCACGCCCCAGCATCATGTTGATGAGCTTGACCCGGTCTATCTCGGCCGTCACTTCGGTGCCCACCAGCTGCCCGTTGCGCAACACGGTCAGACGGTCGGAGATCTCGAAGATCTGGTCGAGGAAATGCGAAATGAAGACGATGCCCAGCCCGCGCTGTTTGAGCGAGCGAACCACATCAAACAGCATCTTTACTTCATGCGAATCAAGGCTTGCCGTGGGTTCATCGAGAATGAGCACCTTGCCCGACAGCGTCACTGCCCGGGCAATCGCAATCACCTGCTGCACCGCCACCGAATAGCTGTCGAGATTGCGCGTCACGTCAATGTCGAGACCATATTGCGCCAGCACCTCGCGCGCGTCGGCATTCATGCGGCGTCCTGAAATCATCCCGAACCGCGTGGGCTGATGCCCCAGCGACAGGTTTTCGGCCACGCTCAGATTGGGCAGCAGATTGACTTCCTGGTAGACCGTGCCGATACCGTAGGCCTGCGCATCGAGCGTCCCCTTCGGATCGATGCTCGCGCCCTCAAGCAGAATATCGCCGCCATCGCGCCGGTAGGCCCCGGTCAGGCATTTGATCAGCGTCGATTTTCCCGCCCCGTTCTCCCCGAGAAGCGCATGCACTTCACCGGCCTCAAGCGAAAAATCGACCCCGTCGAGGGCAATGGTGCCCGGAAAGATCTTGCGCACACCTCGCGCGCGAAGAAGCGGCTGGCTGGCATCGCTCTGCGGCATCCGGGCCTCCCGATTTGAATAATGTCTCATCCCCGTGTGCAGACTATGCCACGGCGGGTCCAAAGCCAAAAAGGCGGCCGGAGACGGGCCCCGGCCACCTTTGACTGATCGATCTCAGTAGCCGAGATCTTTCTTCTGCTCATACACGGCCTGCGGATCATCGGCCTGGGTGTAGAGCTTGGACTCCGTCTGTATGAATTTCGGCGGCATGGTGCCGTCCTTCATATAGGCGGCCAGCGCGTCGAATGCCGGACCGGCCATGTCCGGGGTCAGTTCCACCGTTGCGTTGGCTTCGCCCGCTGCCATCGCCTGGAAGATATCCGGCACAGCGTCAATCGAGACCACCAGGATGTCTTCACCCGGCTTCAGTCCGGCTTCCTTGATCGCCTGGATCGCACCGACGGCCATGTCGTCATTATGGGCATACAGCGCACAGATGTTCTTGCCGCCGTCCTCGGCCTTGAGGAAGCTTTCCATCACTTCCTTGCCCTTGGTGCGGGTGAAGTCACCGGTCTGGCTGCGGATCAGCTTGATATTCGCATGGCCGTTGATCGCCTGCTCGAAGCCGTTCTTGCGGTCAATCGCAGGCGATGAGCCCGTGGTGCCCTGCAGCTCGACCACGTTGCAATCCTTGCCGCCGAGCGCATCGACCAGCCACTGGCCGGCAACGCTGCCTTCATGCACAAGGTCGGACCCGACGGCTGTCAGATAGAGATCATCCGAGGAATCCACCATGCGGTCGAGCAGGATCACCGGAATTTCGGCTTCCTTGGCTTCTTCCAGCACCGAATCCCAGCCGGTGGCGACCACCGGTGCAATCAGGATCGCGTCAACGCCCTGGGCGATGAACGACCGCAGCGCCTTGATCTGGTTTTCCTGCTTCTGCTGCGCATCGGCAAATTTCAGATCAATGCCGCGTTCCTTGGCCTGCTGCAGCGTCAGCGTGGTCTCGGCCGCCCGCCAACCGGACTCCGATCCGATCTGCGAAAAACCGACGGTCTGCGCCAGAGCGCTCGACGACATCATAAGCATGGACGCGAGTATTCCCGCCCCAACTAGAGCTTTCTTCGAAATCATATTTTCCTCCCAAAATCAGGGCTCCTGCCCGATTTCTAAAAAATCATACTATATTATTTTTGTAAACATCCATTCTGGGTCAACCACGCATGGCCTCGGATCTTCGCGTGAATGGGGGCCGACGCGGTGCCGTAATTACACGCCATAACAACCGCGCATCGAGAAGACGCACAGCGCATAAGGCTTTGAAAGAATATATTTTATGTCAGGCAGAAGCGGCGCGTGATTTCATGCCGACCAACGTAGCCAGTGCCGTGTTCAGCGGCGCAGCCAGCTTCAGCGCAGCCGCCTGCCGGGCAACCTCGCCGCACAGCGCCTCGATTTCCGTTTCGCGGCCCGCTTCCAGATCCTGCAGCATCGATGGCTTGTGCGCGGTGTGCTCGGCCAAGGCGACATCCAGATGCTGATAGACCGCGTCCCGCTCGACCGCCAGTCCCTTGGCCTGCGCCACGGCAATGACCTCATCCGCGATCGCCCGCACCAGCCCCTTCCCCTGAGGGTCGGCTGATATCGCAGCGACCCGCGCGCCAATCAGTCCACAGGTCGCGTTCATGGCGCAGTTGAACGCCGCCTTCTGCCAGATCTGCGCCTCGGCATCGGCCGAATACCTGAATCCTACCGGCGCCAGCACTTTTGCGATGGCTTCGGCCTCGGCAATCTGGGCATCCAGTATTGGCTTGAACACGGTCCAGCTTTGCGCCGCCGACGAGACATGGCCCGGCCCGAGATAGCCGCCCGGGATCATCGTGGATCCCATCAGGATCTGCGCCTCGGGAACCCTCCGCGCCACTCGCTCGGCATTGCCCAGCCCGTTCTGGATGGTGAGCACCCGCGCGCCAGCGTCTATGACCGGCTGCACCGCAGTCAGGGCCGCCTCGGTGTGAAAGATCTTGGTCAGCAGGATGATCAGTTCGACATCGCCGGGACATTGCTCCGGCCGCAGGGCGGAAATCGCGATCCGCCGGGTTCCTTCTGGCGTATCGAGCTGCAGACCCGATCTGTTGATCGCATCAATATGGGCCTGGTTCACATCAAGCAGGCACACATCGATGCCCTGCTCGGCCATCAACCCGCCAATCACCGACCCCAGTGCCCCGGCGCCCAAGATTGCGATCTTCATGCAGTGCCCCCTTTGAACCTGATTGCCTGCAAACTCATAACCTGTCCGTTCAGGTCCTGACCAGCGCCAGCGGCAAGTCTGCCGGGTATTGTGCCCCGACCTGCGCCATGACGTTTTCAAGTTCATCGCTGAGAATGCGCACGCACAGCTGCACGGTGTCCTTGCCACCTGCGGCCAGCGCGTAAAGAAATGGCCGCCCGAGCATCACGAAATCCGCCCCGCTGGCCATCGCGCGGGCGATATCGAGTCCCGACCGCACCCCGCTGTCGAAAATGATCGCCGCGTCCTTGCCCACGGCGGCACGGATCTCCGGCAACACCGAAATCGTCGACGGTGCCGCATCCAGCTGGCGCCCGCCATGATTGGAAACCCAGATCGCGTCCGCGCCCTTGTCCAAAGCCATCACCGCATCGTCAGGGTGGATGATGCCTTTCAGGATGATCTTTCCGCGCCAGACCTTTCGGATCCGCTCGACTTCGTCCCAGCCTGGTTCGGGATGCAATTGCCTGCCGATTTCAGCCATCTTGTCTGCAGCTGGGACATGCGCAAAATAGGGCGTCAGCGTCGCAAGTTCCGGGCGCCCGGCCTGAATCATCGCCCGTGTCCATCCCGGGTTCGCCAGCGCCTGCAGCACCATCCGCGGGGTCAGCCGCGGCGGCATCTGGAACCCCGCCCGCATCTGCCGTTCACGCCGCGACATCTTCGGAACATCGACTGTCACCACAAGGTTTTCAAAGCCCGCCTCCTGCGCACGGCTCAGCACGTCCTTCTGGATCTGCTTGTCTGCCATCGGGTAGAACTGGAACCAGCCCCGTCCGTCCGCAATCGGGCCGATCGTTTCGGGCGTCTGTGTGGCGACGCTGGCCAGTGTGTAAGGCACACCTGACATTGCCGCGACGGCGGCCAGAATGCGCTCGCCGCCAGGCCAGATCATGCCGGTCCCGCCCGCCGGCGCCATGCCGAACGGCGCATCGTAACGCTGCCCCAGAAACACTGTCGTCAGATCCCGCGCCACCGGACCGCGCAAGGCCCGCGGCGACAATCGAACCCGCTCGAGATCGGCAATATTGCGGCCGAAAGCCTGATCCTGGCCGGTCCCCGCATCCATGAATTCATAGGCGAAATGCGGGATACGCCGGCGTGCCTTCCGGCGCAAATCGGAGACTGCCGGATAGGTCGCGCTCAGGTCTGCCACGGGCTCAATCCTTCAGGATGCTGATTTCCAGAAGCGCATGCTGTTTGCGATCCGAAATCGCCTCAAGTGCCGCTGCGATGGCGCCCGGCACATCCTCCGGCCTGTCGACCTTTCGCGCCCAGGCGCGGCTTGCCTCCGCCACCCGCACGAAATCCGGTGTCGGGTCGAGCGATGTCAGCGGCACCTCGTTGGCCTGCGCTGCGTAACCATTGGGATAGGTCCCCACCACCGATTGGCGCACCGCGCCCCATTCCCGGTTGTTGAGCACGATGATCAGCACCGGCAGTCCCAGCGCCTCGGCAATCTGGTGGCAGGCAGTCGGATTGGAGAAGATGTAGGACCCGTCCCCCATCGTCGCCACCATCACCCGGTCACGGTCGGCCAGCTGTCCGCCCAGCGCGGCCGGAAAACTCCATCCCAGACCACCCGAATGCGGTTCCTGAAACCACGCATTGTGGCCCTTGCGCTCGAGTGTGCCAAGCTTGACCCCGAGCTCAGAATAGACGGTCGATTCTATGCCCTTCAGCGCTTCGCCCAAACAGGCACTGACCCATTGCTTGGTGATGCCCTTGGCGGTCGAGGCCTCCGCTTCCGATGCCAGCCTGTCGCGGTTGGCCTGCGATTTTTCCATCACCTGCCTACGCCGCGCCGCAATCACATCCGCATCGCCACCAATCTCGGCCATCGCCGCAACCAGCGCCGGGATCGTGTCCGAGTTTTCGCCGGCAATCGACAGGTTGGAGCGAAAATTGCGGATCGGGAACCGGCTGAACAGCGGATCGGGGCCCATATTGATGACAAAGGCATCATCGGGCAGCTTGTGCTTGTCGGGCCACCACGGCGCCAGGCAATCAAGCACCAGCACCACGTCGGCCTCTTCCAGCCACGGACTCGGGCTTTCTCCGACATGACACGGATGATCCGTATCGATCGCCAGATGCGTCGCCCACCAGGAACACACCGGAATGCCCCATTCCTCGGCCCATTTGCCAAACAGCGCGAAGCTCTGCGCATCCCCCGCGCCGCGCTGGGCGATCACGAGCGGGCGTTTCGCTGTAGCGAGCGCAGACGCGGCAGCCCGGATGTCCTTTTCCAGAATGCCGATAGCAGCCGGCTGCATCGAGCTTGGCGCACTGGTGCCGGCACGCGGGATTTCCTCGCACAGCGTCTCGCGCGGCAGCGACAGATAGACAGGGCCTTTCGGCGTCGAATTGGCAATCGCATGCGCCCGGTCGAGCACGCCCGAGATCTGTTCGGGGAACTTCAGCTCATAGTCCCATTTGCTCGCCTCGCGCACCAGCGCGGTCTGGTCGCGCATTTCCTGGCCCCAGCCGATCGGAACGGTCCGTGCCCCGAAGCGGGTGTTCTCGGTCACCGGCGTGCGCCCGGACATCATCAGCACAGGCACGTGTTCACATGCCGCGTTGATGGCGCCGGTCGCTCCGTTGGACAGACCCACATTGGTGTGCAGCATCACCGCCTGGCAGCGCCCGGAGATCTCGTAATACCCCATCGCCATCCCCATTGCCGCATGTTCATGCGGAATGACGATAGGCGTGGGCAGTTCGATGTTCTTCTGCGCTGCCTCGACCAGGCCTTCGACAATCGGCGGAAAATCGGTTCCGGAATTGGCGAAGACATAATCCACACCCAGCGCCTTCAGCTTCGTGAAAATGGCGCCGCCTGCCGTGATGCGACTGTCGTCCTGGCTCATGTCCTACTCCTGAAACGCGATCAGATCGGGTAGTGCTGGTTCGGACCTTCGATCGTGATCCAGCACAAATCGGTAAGCTCGCAGATCGCCGCCCTGCCGCCAAAACGACCATAGCCGCTGAGGCCACCGAATGGCATTTGCGCCTCGCGCTCGGTGTTGTTCGCCCTCGCCAACGCTTCGTCCTCTGTATCGAAGCGAGAGATGGCTTTCACCGGGCCAAACGGTTCCGCCTGGAAGATCCGCATCTCCTGGGTCGCATTTGTCAAAACCGTCGGCTGATAAATCGCGCTGTCGCTTTCGCCGCCGGCGAACGGCGTCGCGCCTTTGGCGACCGCATCCTTGTTATCGTCGTCCCGCACTGCGATGAACGCCAGTCCGAGGCTGCCGGCGACGCCGGCAAACGGGCAATTCGCTACGGCCAGAGCCTGGCCTGCATCGAGCTTGCTCGAATCTCTCATATGCCGAAATGTCTCCCCCCTTCCGCATGGCCGGACAGTTGCACCGGTCATTCAATTGGTCAAGCTATTCTGGATACATAATTGCTGGAGATATTCGGCATTTCCTACGGCACGCCGCCACTTGCCTATCTATGGATACACAAGCAGACGGCTGTGGCCCGCCACTAGCAATGCGCCGCGAAAAATGCATCACTTCATCGGGATCGGAAAGAGGAGACACATGTGGATGGGAATGAGCCAGGCGTGACGGAGACATCTGATCAGCGGGTACTGGCGGTGCTTCACCGCATGATTATCGACAACAAGCTCAAGGCCGGCGACAAGATCAGCGAAGTCCAGGTCGCAGCCATGCTCAATGTCTCCCGCACACCTGCACGGCTGGCGCTCAAGACGCTGGAAGTCGAGGGTCTGATCAAGAAGCGCAGCGGCCGCGGATTCACCGTCCAGGCCATTCAGATGGAGGACATCGCCGACGGCTTCGAGGTCCGGGGCGTGCTCGAGGGCCTTGGCGCACGCGTGATGGCAAAGCGCGGCGCCAGCGACGAGGTGATCGCCCAACTCACCGGGTACGTCGATGCAATTGACACGATCCTCGACAGCGACCGCCCCGCCGAGGAAAGGATCGCCGAGTACCAGGAGATGAACACCCGCTTTCACGAAGTCATCATGGACAATTGCGGCAACACCTATGTCCGGTTCGTGTTCACCCGGCTCGAAAAACTGCCGATGCTCAAGCTCGGCACCGTCATCTACAACAATGAGCGCCAGCAAAAGGAGATCATGCGGCTGCGATTGGGAAACCTCCAGCACCGGCTGATCCTCGACGCCATCATCAAGCGCGACGCCCAACGCGCCGAAACCATGATGCGCGAACACGTCAACCAGACCCTGCTCTACTCAGAGATCCTGGCGAGCTGACCGCGGCGCAACAGCCCAGTGTCGGCACGCCCCGCGACGAGTACAGGTTCTCGCAGACACGCTAACTTCCGTTGCAAGCGAAACAGGATCAACCAACCTCAAACCAGGTGTTCATGCCGGCTGCCGCATGTTCAAGCATATGGCAATGCAAGAGCCACTTGCCGGGATTGTCGGCCACGAAGGCGATCTCGGTCGTCTGATCAGGCCCGATCAGAAACGTATCCCGCCACGGCTTTGCCTCATCTACAGCAGATCCGGATCTGTTGAGGATCTGGAAATGATGACCATGGACATGCATGGCATGAACCCAGGCAGTCCGGTTTACGGTTTCAATGACAATGGTTTCGCCCTGCCGGGCCGCGAAAAAGGGTTCCTCGGCCAGATTGGCCACGCCGTTGAAAGCCCAGGCCTGTCTTGCGGTGCGGAAATCATCGCCCTGAAGCTTCCTACCCTTGTAGATGATGTCAATCATGCCCCCCATCGCACCGCCTGTCATTTCCAGGCGGATGCGCCGGGCCTTGGCGAGGTCCGGTTCGGGCAGAACATTTGGTTGCAGCTTGATCCCGGATCCCGGCGCTTCCGTGGTCTCGGCTTCCCTGACCGAGAATCCAGCGACAGGGTAAGGCGTGTCCCCCGAGACTTCCTCAATGATGAAATCGCTTTCGGCCACGACCATCAGATCCACGCGCTGGGCAGGCCCCAGCATGAGCGGTGCGTAGTCAAGCCCGGCCGGTTCGGCGAATGATTGGCCATCATACCCGAGGATCATTGCGCCGAAACGGTTTGGATCTATTTCAAAGACACGCGCATTGGCCGCATTGATGAGCCGGAGGCGATAGGTCTGCCCCCGGACAAGACCGGTTACCGGGCGGTTTTGACCATTGACCGTCAGCCAGTTGCCGAGCCGTCCGCCGTGGGCCCATTCCATCATCGATCCAAGGCTTGCGACATCAAGCACGCCTTCGCCTGCCAGCCGCCAGTCGTCAAGAACAAGGGTAAGATCGTTGGAGCGCTCGAAAACGGGCTCAGTCTCATCAACGATGAGGGGCCCGTAGAGGCCGCGCGCAACCTGGTTCCAGCTCTTGTTGTGGGCGTGGTACCAGAAGGTGCCTGCATCAGGCGCGACAAATTCGTAGACGAATGAGCCGCTCGGCTCGACCGGTTTCTGGGTCAGCCCGGAAACGCCATCCATCGCGTTGTCGATACGAATGCCATGCCAATGAACCGACGTCGGCTCTTCCAGCTTGTTGGTGAAGCGCACCTGGACCCGCTCACCCTTCTTCACCCTGATTTCCGGCCCCGGTGCAGATCCGTTGTAGGTCCAAAGATCCGACGGGGGTGCATCGGGCAGGTAAAGCCGCTGCTTTGAAGGCGCGGCAATGAGGTCGAAGAACCCATCCTGTGATTATGCCAGGGACAGGCTCGGCAATTGGGAGGCGACGAGACCGGACGAGAGACCGGCAAGCAAACGACGACGGGAAAATTTCATCAGAGCCCTTTCAGCCCGGCAATCCGGGTGCGGTCTTGGCGACAAACAACAGGTGCAGATGGCGGGAAACCTTGATTTCCCGCCATCCGCTTTTCGGATGTTACTTCAGTTCGGTCACGGTCAGTTTGCCCTTCACCCGGTCGGCGACGAATTCGATGTCGTCACCAGGCTTCATCTTTTCCAGCATGGCCGGATCTGCGGTGCGGAACACCATGGTCATGGCCGGCATGTCGAGACTGGTCAGCTCCTCATGAATAATGGTGACCTTGCCCGCCTTCATGTCGACTTTCTTGACCTTGCCCTTGGTGTACTCGGCGGCAAGAGCTGTCGAACTGCCGGCAGCGGCGATCATGGCTGCAATCATGAGTGTCGTGAGTTTTCGCATTTGTTTCACCTCTGTTTGTAACGGAAATTGTTCGGTTGATCAGTGGCCTGTGACCGTGAGCATCCCCTTCATGCCGGAATCGTAGTGGCCGGGGATGAGGCAGGCGAATTCGAATGGTCCGGCATTGGCGAATTTCCAGATGACCTCACCGTCCATGCCCGGATCGAGACGCACGGAATTGGGGTCGTCGTGCTCCATTTCGGGCATGCGCTCCATCAGGCCCTTGTGCTCCATCACGCCTTCATGATCATCAAGCACGAACTCATGCTCCAGTTCGCCCTTGTTCATCACCATGAAACGGATGGTCTCGCCCTTCTCGACGTTGATTTCCCCGGGTTCGAAGACCATTTCGCCGTCGTCGGTTTCCTTCATGATCACTTCGATCGTCCGGCTGACTTCTGATGCCTTGCCGGGGTTGCCGACAGCCATCATGCTGTCATGGCCACCGGAATGGGTTCCAGCGGCGCCGGCCAGCGCAGTCATCGCCAAAAAGGATGCGGATGCTATCAGGAGAGTTCTCATGGGTGTTGTTCCTTTCATGAACACTTCGGATTGAAGGGGTTAGCCGTTGCTGCCGGATTTCACCGGCGCTGGGGTGATGGTTGTTGCGGCATCGGTGGCCTTGGCGAATTCCGGCAATTCGCCGGTCCACTCATAGGCCTGGGTTCCTGGCGGGTTTTCGTACCAGCCGGGATCGCTGTAATCGCCGGCCGAGATGCCTTCGCGAACCTTGACGACGGAGAACATGCCGCCCATTTCAAGCGGGCCGTAAGGCCCCCAGCCGGTCATCATCGGAACCGTGTTGTCGGGCAGCTCCATCGACATTTCGCCCATGTCTGCCATGCCCGCGGTTCCCATCGGCATGTATTCGGGCTGCACCACCCGGATCTTCCTGGTCACCTTGGACTTGTCGACACCGATGAAGGTGGGCACGTCATGGCCCATGGCGTTCATGGTGTGGTGGGACTTGTGGCAATGGATGGCCCAGTCGCCCAGATGCGCGGCGTCGAATTCATAGGCCCGCATGGCCCCCACCGGGATATCGATCGACACTTCCGGCCAGCGGGCTTCAGGCCGCACCCAGCCCCCATCGGTGCAAGTCACCTCGAAATCATAGCCGTGCATGTGGATCGGGTGGTTGGTCATGGTCAGGTTGCCAACCCGCACGCGCACGCGATCATTCCTCGACACAACCAGCGGATCGATATCGGGGAAGATCCGGCTGTTCCATGTCCAAAGGTTGAAGTCCGTCATGGTCATGATCTTGGGCACGTAGGAGCCCGGATCGATGTCGAAGGCATTGAGCATTATCAGGAAGTCGCGATCGACCGGCATGAAGGCCGGATCCTTCGGGTGGACGATGAAGAAACCCATCATTCCCATCGCCATCTGCACCATCTCGTCTGCATGCGGGTGGTACATGAAGGTCCCCGACTTCACGAGATCGAACTCGTAGATGTAGGTCTTGCCGGGCGGAATTGCCGGATGGGAAAGGCCGCCAACGCCGTCCATTCCCGATGGCAGGATCAGCCCGTGCCAATGCACCGAAGTATGCTCGGGCAGCTTGTTGGTGACGTAGATCCGAACCCGGTCGCCTTCCACGGCTTCGATGGTCGGGCCGGTGGATTGGCCGTTGTAGCCCCACAGATAGGCGATCATGCCGTCCGCCAGTTCACGCTCCACCGGTTCGGCGACAAGGTGGAACTCCTTGACCCCGTTGTTCATCCGGAACGGCAAGGTCCAGCCGTTGAGCGTGACAACCGGATTGTACTCTGGGCCTGTCGAAGGCATCAGTGGGGCCTGGGTCAGCGGGCTTTCCATCAGGGCCGCGTCCGGCAGTCCCATATTGGTTGTTTTCGACCAGGCGGTCGAGGAGACAAGGGCCGCTCCGGCAGCACCCGCACCCAGCAATTGACGTCTGTTCATCATGGTCTTTTCCTTTCCGGAAAGTTAGTGCCCGCCACTGCCAGCATCGCCAACGGATGGTGCTGCAGCTGAGCTGCCTGCTCCGGTTCCGCCGCCATAGATCGCTGCTGACAGGTTGACATCGGCCAGCCAGAACGCGCGTTTGGCGTTGATCGCCAACATCAGGGTTCCGATCTTGGCGCGGGTGTCGGCGAGGAGTTCGAATGTGTTGGAAATCATGCCGTTGTAGGTCAGCAGGGATTCCGCCTCGATCGTGGTGCGCAAGGGAACCACGGCGTTGAGATAGTGCCGTGCGATCTCGTGGGTTGAACTGTAGGCGGTATGCGCAGACCGCGCCTCGGAGCGGATGTTGACTGCCTTTTCTGCCAGTTGGTTGGCCGCCTGCATGTAGGCAAGCTCTGCCTTGCGCAAACGGGGTTTGCCGCTGTCGAAGATCGGGATCACGAACTCCAGTTCGAGCTGCGGCGTAACCACTGTTTTCCGGCTCTTGTTCTCTTCCAGATTGCCGCCGACTATCTCGTATTCGGTCTCGATCTCACGCTCGACTTCAACCCCCGAGATGATCTCTAGATCCGTGACAAAGCGCGTGGCTTCGGTGAGCCCATAGCTCTTGGCGACGGCTTCGAGTTCCAGCCTGGCAACACGCAGGTCGACGCGGTTTTCAAGCGCCTCCTGCTCAATCCGGTTCTTCTTGACAATCCCGCGCGGCAGCCGTGGCAGCTTGTCGGGGACGTAGTAATCAACCTCGCTGCCCCATAGCCCCATGAGCCGGGTGAGCTCTTCCTTGGCCAGCCGCGCTGCGAGCCGGGCTTCGGCCATTTGCCCGGTCAGTTCGGCATAGAAGGCATGTTCTCTGGCCTGACCGCCCTTTGGAAGCGCTCCACTTTCGCCGAGCTTCTGAGCAAGCTCGGAGGCTGCATCGGCCGCCACCCTGGCCTGATTGAGATAGGCGACCGTTTCGAATGCTGAAACAGCATTGACCCATGCCCGGCGCGTGTCATTTGCAACCTTGAGCGTTGCATCGACCGCCCGCATCTGAGCCTGACGGAAGCGTGTATCGGCGATGTCGACGCGTGCCCGCCGCGTTGCCAGCGACAGGATGTTGGCCGCGATCATGCCTTCGATGGCGCGATAGGCCCCGAGCTCCGGTGCGCCGATACCGAGCAGACCGATGGACACCTTCGGGTTTTCCGGCAGGCTTTGCTGCCAAGCCTCTGCTGCGGTCATTCCGATATCGGCATAAGCTGCCTGCAGGCCCTTGTTGTTGAGAAGCGCCACCTGAACAGCGGTGTCGGCATTGATGGTTTTCTTGTGCACCAGGCCATGGACGCGTTCAGAAACCGCCTTTGCCTGATGCTTGTTTTGAAGCCAGACTGCTTCCTTGCCCTTGGTGCCGATGGAGACGGAAGCTGCGACAGGGCCAAAACCGGCTTCCCTGGCGGAATATCCGGCGAGTCCCTGGTCGCTGACGCAGCCCGCGAGAAACAGGGTCGCGGAAGACACGACAGCGATAGCGGCTGACCTGCGGAACACGCTCATGAGCCATCTCCCCCGCCGGGAGCCTGGCTGTCATTCTGCTGCCGCCAGGGTTTTGGCTCCACGGCCACACGATGGGTGTAGCCGTCAAGAACCGTGTGATGATGGGTACTGCGAATGCCGATCGCCGGGTCGGCGGGCGAATTGTCCGGCATGAAATCGGCAGGCCCGCCCGTAGCCGTGCAAGCGGCGAGCGCCAGCGGCATTCCAGCCGCAAAGAGAATACGAAACATGATTGTCCTACTGCGATAGAAGTGCGTTCAGCCGGTGTGAACGGCCGCGGTGCCCGATAACGGGCGCAGTTGCACTTCAGGCGCGGGGAGGACGTTCAGGCAAAGCCATGGCCGTGACGACAAAGCCCGGCAGGGGCGTGATCACGAAACTGTCGGGAATGAAAACAGCTTCCCTCAGCGGCTCGACCGAACACAGCGCAGAGGAACAGGATATCGGGCAGCACTGGTCGGTCGTGTTGCCGTGATCTGTGTGCATCGGGTCCTGAACGGCACCAGAGTGAGTAGCCCCAGCCTGATGGTGGTTCATCACCGAATGGTCAACGGACGATCCTTCATCGACCTGATGCGGTGTGCTGGTGACCGCTGCCGATCCACCCATCGCCGCAGCGTGCACGGCTCCCGGCACGATGCTCGCGAATACGAGCATCAACACCAGAAACACATGCCCGTGACCGGGTAGATGGCGATCGGATTTCCTCATCGTGAACAGTATTGTCCCAACAGGCCTTGCACGGCAAGCGCCGCGCCTTTCACAAACCGGTGAGCATACCTCTGATATCGGTGCGTCAGCCGGGACATCAACTCAGTACACCCCGTTGGCGCGCTGGAGCTCGCGGATGTAGAAAACGATGCTGTCGAGTTCAGGATCGGTAACTCCTTCAACCGGCGGCATGTTGCCAAAAGACCAATGATGCGCGCGCACCCCATTCTTTGCCGCCAGGTGAAACGACGCGTCCCCATGATGGTTGGGTTCATAGATCTTGTGGATCAAGGGCGGCGCGATGCCATCCTGTCCCGCGGCGTTAATACCGTGGCAAGAACTGCAGGATCGATTGAACAGCTTTTCGCCCTCTTGTGCGCCTGGCGACAGATCCGGCACTTGAACATTTGCCAGCGCAGCACCGGTTGCGACCGGAGCAGACGGCGCGAGCGCGCGGTAAAGCAGCAGCCCCGCCCCCAGCACTGCGACGGCAATCACGATGGAGCGCTTGTTCATGACCGGCTTCTCCCTGCGATCTCGTCAATGATCGGGCAGTCCGGCCGGTCATCACCGTGGCAATGATCGGCCAGCGTCTTGAGCGTGCTGCGCAGGGATTTAAGCTCCTTGAGCTTGCGGTCGATCTCCACGATCTTTTCCAGCGCCAGCGCCTTCACATCAGAACTGGCCCGCTCCTTGTCTTCATAGAGCGAAAGCAGAGAGCGGCATTCATCAATGGTGAAACCGAGGCTTCTGGAGCGTTGAATGAAGGCCAGGCGGTGAACATCGTTGCCGTCATAATCGCGATAGCCATTGGTGGCGCGGGCCGGCTTGATGAGGCCGATATCCTCATAGTAGCGGATTGTCTTGGCCGGAAGGCTGGTTGCGTCAGCTGCTTCACCGATGTTCATGTCTGCCTCCCTGACCTGAAACCAAATTGCGTTCTGGCTCTCTCATAAGACTTCCACCTGCTGGAAGGTCAAGCGTCAAGCTTGACCGACCTGAGACGCAGCGCGTTGGAGATGACGGATACCGACGACAGGCTCATGGCCGCGGCCGCAATCATCGGCGACAACAGCGTTCCGGTGATCGGATAAAGCAGCCCTGCGGCAATCGGCACGCCGACACTGTTGTAGGCGAAGGCGAAGAACAGGTTCTGCTTGATGTTGCGCAACGTGGCCTCGGAGAGCTTGCGCGCCCGCAGGATTCCGCCAAGATCGCCCTTGAGCAGGGTGACGCCGGCACTCTCGACGGCCACATCGGCCCCCGTCCCCATGGCGATGCCAACTTCTGCCGCAGCCAGCGCGGGCGCATCATTGACGCCGTCACCGGCCATGGCAACCTTGTGGCCGGCCTTGTGCAGCTCGTCCACCAGTGCCTTCTTGTCCTCTGGCAGAACTCCGGCACGGACTTCGTCGATGCCCAGCTGATCGGCCACCGCGCGGGCCGTGGTCTCGTTGTCGCCCGTCGCCATGATGATCTTGAGCCCGGCCTCATGCAGCGCCCGGATGGCATCACCAGTGCTGGCCTTGATCGGATCCGCAACAGCGATGAGGCCCGCAAGTCTGCCATCGACAGCGACATACATCGCGGTCTTGCCGTCCGAGCGCAGCGCATGGGCCTGCTCGTCGGCAGCGCCGCAGTCGACACCCGCAAACTCCATCATGGCCGCATTTCCAAGCGCCAGCTTCCTGTCCCCTGACCGTCCCGACACGCCTTTTCCGGTGACCGCCTCGAAGTCCGACACCGGTTTCGCCTCGATCCGGCGTCCGGAAATCCCTTCGACGATGGCTTCGGCCAGCGGGTGTTCCGATCCGGATTCAAGACCCCGGACAAGCGCCAGCATGTCGGTTTCAGCAATTTCCCCGAAGGTTGCGACATCGGTCAGGGTCGGCTTGCCTTCGGTCAGTGTGCCGGTCTTGTCGACGACCAGAACATCGACCCTTGCCATGCGTTCGAGTGACTCGGCGTCCTTGATCAGAACGCCTGCCTGCGCGCCACGGCCGGTGGCTGTCATGATCGACATCGGCGTGGCCAGTCCCAGCGCGCAGGGGCAGGCGATGATGAGAACCGAAACCGCCGAGACAATGGCAAACACGAAGGCCGGATCGGGACCGATCAGCAGCCAGATCACGAATGCCAGGACAGCAACGATAACCACCGCCGGAACGAAGTAGGAGGCAACACGGTCGGCGAGCCCCTGGATGGGGGCGCGGGATCTCTGGGCTGATGACACCATGGCAACAATGCGCGCCAGCATGGTCTCGTCACCGACCTTCTCGGCCTCAACGATCAGCGATCCGTTCTTGTTCAGGGTGCCGCCGGTGACATGATCGCCTTCGGCCTTCTCCACCGCAAGCGGCTCGCCGGTGAGCATGCTCTCATCAACCGAGCTGTGGCCCTCGACCACGATTGCATCTACCGGGATGGCTTCGCCAGGACGAACCCGCAGCCGGTCTCCGCCAACAATGTTTTCCAGCGGCGCATCATACTCCTCGCCATCCGGCAGGATGCGGCGGGCGGTCTTGGGCGCCAGATCAAGCAGCGCACGGATCGCGTCACCGGTGCGTTCGCGGGCTCTCAGTTCAAGCACCTGGCCGACAAACACCAGCGCGATGATCACCACGGCCGCCTCGAAATAGACAGGCATGTGGCCGCCGGCCATCTGCAGCCCGGCTGGAAACAGATGCGGCAGAAAGGTCGCGACGGTGGAATAGAGATAGGCCGCGCCGACGCCGATCATGATCAGCGTCCACATGTTCAAGTTCCAGGTCTTGATCGAGGTCCAGCCGCGGTGAAAGAACGGCCGCGCCGCCCAGACGACGACGGGCGTGGCCAATGCAAATTCCAGATACAGGGCAAGCGTTTCGCCAAGCCACTGGCGGACGGGAAGTCCCAGCATCGGCGCCATTGTCAAGATCAGCAGCGGGATGGCAGCGCCGGCGCTGACCCAGAGCCTGCGGGTGAAATCCACCAGCTCATGGTTGGGGCCATCGGCCACGCCATCCATCGGCTCCAGCGCCATGCCGCAGATCGGGCACGTGCCCGGACCTTCCTGCACGATCTCGGGATCCATCGGGCAAGTGTACATGGCGTTTTTCGGAGCCGTCTTCTTCTTTCTGGCCTTGTTGCCCGAGAGATAGAACCAGGGATCGCGCTCGAACTTGTCGTGGCAACCGGTCGAGCAGAAATGAAACGCGTCGCCCTTGTACTCAAGCGTTGGCTTGCCCTTGTCGAGCGCGACATCCATGCCGCAAACGGGGTCCTTGACCTTGCCATCGCGCGGTACGGTGGCCGCCTCGAACAGCGCGTCGGTGTCGACTTTCGGCTCATCGCCGTGGTCTTCCGGATGCGAGTGATTGCAGTGATTGTGATGGTCCATGATGCCGATCCTTGCTGACTTCAGGTGACCCTAGCTCTTCCAGTCACTGGAAGGTCAAGCGATGTTTTTCAAGTTTTTCTGATCCCGGATGGAACCCTCCAGCACGGGAAGGTCGTTTAGTCCACATCAAGATATATGGAGAATGGAATGGCATATTCACGATTTCTGGCGATGATTGCGACATCCACGATCATCATGTACGGCCTGATGTACCTCAACACCTGGGACTCCAGCCACGTGTGGTTCAGCCAGACCAGGATGTGGATGGCGCTGTATATGGGCGCAGCAATGGCAGTGGTCATGCTGGCCTTCATGCTCTCGATGTACACCAACAGGAAAGCCAACATTGCGATCCTGGTCGGATCGGTGATCGCCTTCAGCGCGGGCCTGTACTTGGTACGGAGCCAGGATACGGTTGGCGACGTGGCCTGGATGAAGGCAATGATCCCGCATCATTCGATCGCCATCATGACAAGCACGCGCGCCAATATTTCCGACCCGCGGGTGCGGGACCTGGCAGACGAGATCATCGAGGCCCAGAAGCGCGAGATCGCCGAGATGGAAGCCCTGATCGCCGATCTGAACGGTGGCCCGCCCGCAACGCCGGAAATTGACGGCCAATAACACCGGGCTTTGCGGGCATGCAGCAAGCTGCCGCTCGGCGGCCCTTCGCACAAGCCGCTCCTTTCACCGGTCAGGCCGTTTCAACCACCGCCCTGAAAGTCAGGGAAATCCTGCGCGCCCTTGCGACCTTGGCTCCATCGACCCGGTCGCTCAGGCGAACGCCCCGCCAGTGCCGACAGCACATGGGCCAGCAACTCTCGTTTTGACGAAAGCCATTGTCACAGGCACAGCCTTCTTGCTGGAAACGCTGTGCGCAGAATCCACATCAAGACAAGCATGGCCACACCGCTGGCAAATGACAGGCCAACCAAAACCCACCGACCTTCTGGTCAACTATATCTGAAAAATATGGTAGCGGGAGAGGGACTTGAACCCCCGACACGCGGATTATGATTGAGGCCAGGAACTTGATCAGATCGCCACAAGTTCGTGCTTTCTGTTTCGGTAACCGTTTGGGTTCATTCGGTAAAATGACATCAATCCGTAGCAGACCACCTCGTTCTGGACCATTCAAGCTCCGCGATGTTAGCTCCCATGCGAAACCCAGCTCATGCATTTTCGATTGAGGTTTTTTGCACCACACGTAGTCCTGCTTAAGGCGAGGTCATAACGCGTTCGCAAGAAGATCTTCTGCGCGGACTGGAACCGGATTATGGCGGCAGAAGCTCAAGGTCTCCAGAGCGATAGTTGGGCACCGCCTCGTCCAAGGTAGTCGGGCAGTGGACGCCCACTGCGCTTATAACTAGCGACCGATATTGGGCCGAAGGAGACGGTCGGAACTTGGGCATGATAGCGTCGCAATTAATGGTTGGCGAACGGACTTTCGCCTTTGTTGATAGTAATTTTGCTACTCAGGAGATTGTATCTGGCGGACAAACGTATTTAATTACTTTAATCAAAAGGGAGGAGTATCGTCTTGAGCTGCAAATGTACAATCGTCACCGCCGCCGTGCTTTTGATGGCAACAACGGCTGCACATGCGCAAGACGCCCAAGAGCGCGCCGGTGAACTTAAGGCATGGCGCGAACAGTGTAACCACCCGGATCCAGACCTGCGCCTTGCCTATCTGGAAGCAGCATTGGAGACGAATGATGCTTCAATCGAACGGATTTGCGTGCGCTTAGCTTTGCAAAGCGATAATGCCGATATCCGCAATCTAGGCCTGCGGGCTGCGATCGCACAGCGTGATCAGATTTTTTTCGAGGTATCAATTCCGCCGCAGCTCCAAGCTGAATATGACCGGGCAGTCGACGATCGAGACCGTTTGAAAGAAATGAGCGGTTGGTACATCGTTCAAGATTACAATACTATCCAGTCCGGATTGGTATTCGACATCAAGAACAGCTCCATTAACAGTAGCCAATCTGACTGGCTTCCACTTGGTGGTCGGTCGAGATCAGATGACCGTTACCGAGGGAAAGCATCTATTGTTGGAGATACAATCACATGGCAGGGCAACGCGTATTTAGCACGTGATTGGACGTGCACGCTTTACGTACGATTGAATAATGCAGCCGCCCTTGAGGGGACGTTCCAGTGCAGGGATCTTTGGCCTTACCCAGTCTCGGCCTCGCTGTTGTGATTATCAACGTATTTCTATCTGACTGATCGCGACTACTCCCCCGCCAGTTGGAATACGCAGTCGGAATTGCCTTTTGCCGGATCGGTTTATTGTGCACGCGGGCAGATCATCCTGTTCCATTGGAGTTCGTACACGACATGGGCCAATATAAGTCCATTGATCGCCATCAGTCGGACGTTCTTCGAGATAGAAGATATCCGCAGACGGCTCACAGCCCGGTGCAGTGGTCACGCGAAGCTCCATGATGCGCTCGAAATCCGACGTTGTTTCAATAGTGATATCAGCAGTTTGAGATCCGCCAGGCGCTGCCAGCCGCCAGCATCCCCCTGGCTGTTTCACAACTGCTGAACCGGCGTCTCGCTGTTCATCGGGCAACATCAATACCTTTATATGCGCTATCTCATAATCGATACCGTGTGCGGCCACGCGCGCAACATGCTCGTTCTGTCGCCAGCTGCGTTCTATCGAAGAGAATGCGTTGCGGATTGCATCAAACCTGAGTGCTCGGACGATTGATCGCCGCGTATCGACCGCCAAGACCATAGCAAAGGGCTGAGCGCCGGTTGACCGGCGAACGGTCGCAACGGCGCCGCTAAGGCCCGCTTTCATGTACTGCCCTTTTACGGGGTCTACCGGCCAGACACCGATCAAACGACCGGAAGTCCTATCCAAGGTTACGTGCGTAACCTCAACATCAAAAAGTCGGGCGCTTGCGGCAAGCATGTCTGTGATTTTGAGTGTCGGAGCGCTTTGCAGCACGGCAGCATATGAGAATGTGTTCAAGCCCAGTCCCGATACACATGAACTCGTAGACCATCCGGTAGATACCGGTGCGAATGCAAGATCAGTTTCGCCGCCGGTTGCGGCAAGAGCGTCGGAGTTTGCAGAAACGGGTAGCACTGGGCCAGCATCGCCGCTAATGCCGCGTCGATCGGTGAAGAGTATTGATATTGCATTCATGCCGCGAAAGACATGCGAGGGCACTGCCAACCAACATCGACTTCCGTGACGTGCACCGAATAGCCACCCCTGCGCAAGTTCTCCTGTTGGAGTCGTTATTTTGACCGGTGCCGCTATCGCAATGGTGACCGGCGCCATCAAGATTGAAAAGCAAAAAGCTGAAAGTGTCACGAAAGTTCTAGGGTTCAGCTTCACTGCAATCCTCCTGACTAATTGCTTCAGTCGGCGACCGTTGTTTGGTATCATCGGGTTTGTCGTCGGTCATTTCAGGTTTATCTTGGTGAGTGTCGGTCGAAGCTGATGGTAGCATGGCGGTAAGCGCGATGCCGAGATGAATGGCGCTGGTGACAAACACTAGACCGAGCGTAATTGGTGCGATGCTCGGATCATTGAAAAGCTGAGACAACATTCCAATCCCCAGCGGTTCTATCTCTCCACTCCCGCCGGGTCTCACAACGGTTATTAGGTCCGTATCTGCTGTAACCGAAACTGCTAGGCCGGCATCGGTTACCCGCGCCACACCATACCAACTCGCTCCCTCTTGCAGGTTCAATGCGGAAGATACTCGTCCGCCCTCTGCTAACAGGAGAGGCGAAGACGTAACCGGATAAAGCGCACCTCGATGTGGGGGCAACAGGGCGCGCCCAAAAAGATGTACTCGACCTCCATAGAAAAATCCGCCTGTCTGGTCGGAGCCGATGGTTTCGGATCCCGCTGAAACCGGGCCGGCTAAAGGAAAAATGATCTCCGTTTCGTCTGCTTCATGGGCAATCACGAATGTGGCACGTGCATGCAAATTGCAAGAACCAGTTTCGGTCCTTGCTGTTCCCGTAGAAACACCGTCGCCAGACTGCAAACGTACTGACAGTACGTTCTTTCTCCAGCGATACACGATGTCCGTGCCGATCTCTGGACGGATGGTGACCTGTTGTTCGGCATCCAGCCCGTCGAAGAGCGGGGCACATTCCGTGCCTACTGACAAGCGCTCGAGATCCTTTATTGCAAACTCTGCAACAAGCGGCCGTTCGACAATCTGCCGCAGGAGCGTTGCGCGAAAGTCAATCACGGCATGCGGGGATGGTGTGCCAAGTAGAATAGCAACGGCGATGAAAACGACAATCGATGTAGTAGCGATGGCCAGCACAATTCGCAGGTTTCGCTTAAAGCTCATCAGATCGTTAGCGTGATCGTGAACACCCAATGGTTTTCTCGGGTGTAGTGTGCTCACGGCAGCAATTCCGCAGGTGGAATGTAGACACTGGCTTCAAAGACATATTCGCTGAAGCCGTCGTCCATAATGATACGCAGGTCTGCGATCGTATCGCGCATTTGATCGGCCAATTTGAGTTTACAGACTCTATCGTAGGCAATAAGCGCGGCGTCGGATGGCGAGGAGCAGAGATCGTCAACAGAAATTTTCTGCCCTGACAAGTTTGTAAATGACGCGGTGGCGTCCTGTCCTCGGGCATTTAGGCGAATTTCAAGCGTGCTGGTATTGTCGCCTCCGACCCGCGGGATGAAAACCGTTCCGCCGTCCTTGCACGTATTATCATCGGACAGGGCTGCGCGGATCGCGATTTCGCTTTGATCATAAGCGCTCAGTTGATTTGTGAAGTCGCGTGTGACCGGCGACAAGCGGCTGGTGACCGGTAAACTTCGGCTTACCCGCAAGTAGGGATTTTCAGCACTAAATCGGGCATCCTGCGTAATGGTCTGTACGCAAATAACTTCCCCATTTGCCTTATCGACAGCAGGTAATACCATGAAGAATGCATCCGGGTTGAATGCTCCTTCATCGGTGCCGATCGTCAGCCCAACAATGCTCTTGGTTGATGTTGGGCTAAAACTATCGAAGCTTTCCTTAAATGAGGCAATATCGAGCGGGCTCAAAGTCGCGATGTGCTCATCGGCACGAAGGGCTGTTGCGGACAGAAAAGGCATCGCGAAAACTAATACTCCGCCGATGTATCCTAATTTTATCATCGACCTCATCCTTACATCTGCGAGCAGTCGTCAACTTCAACCAAGACATCATGTTCTAAGTTTCGCAGGGGATCCTGCCATTGCGCAAGTGATTTTGACCTACCTTTCCGAAACGCACGCGAAATCGTTTGATTTGATGATCCGACGGATTTTCTACCTTGTGTTTTCATAGCTCTCAGCCGGGACTTTCGGAGGTGCTGAAGTGGAACCGGTCAAACAGGTGGAGCATCTCACATTCCCCCCCAAACCATACCCTGACACGCGGACATTGCCATCTTATTTTGGATGGCATGAAGAAGAAGCTGACACCCAAATCAATCGATGCCCTGCCGCCTGCGACTGGCAAGCGCTATGAGGTGCACGACCAATCGCTGCCCGGCCTGCATCTGCGTGTATCAGCCACAGGTGGGAAGGTGTTTGGTGTATCCCGTCGCATCGATGGGCGCATGAAGCGCATTCGCATTGGTGCTTATCCAATCGTGTCACTAGCTGATGCGCGTGAGAAAGCACGAGACATCCTACGTGATATCGAACTTGGCCAATACGACCAGACCTCCCCTTCTGTGGCTGATAGCGCCCCTCGCCTGACGCTTGGCGATGTCGTGCCTCAATTCATTGAGCTGTACGCAAAGCCACGAAACAAGGACTGGCGCGGCACCGAGCGCGTGTTGCAGAAGTTCGCGCCCCTGTTCCCTCGTCCCATCGATCAGATCAAACGCGCTGACGTCGTACGCGTGCTCGACACGATCATTGCCGGTGGCGCACCGACACGGGCGAACCGGGCGCTGGCTGCGGTCAAAAAGCTCATGAACTGGTGCATTGATCGCGCGATGATCGAAACATCGCCTGTGACTGCTCTCAGGCCGCCCACGAAGGAAGTGCCGCGTGATCGTGTACTCACTGATGAGGAAATGGTCGCCATCTGGCATGCTGGCGCGTCTGAGGGCTTTCCGTTGGCCCACTTCACACAATTGCTTATCCTGACAGGTCAACGCCATGGCGAAGTCGCAGGCATGCGCTGGTCCGAGCTGGATCTCGAAAAAGGCATTTGGACACTTCCTGCCAAGCGCGCCAAGAACGCCACATCGCACATCGTACCATTGGCGCCCTTGGCGATCACTATCCTGAAATCAGTGCCGAGGTTTCTGGATAGCGATCTCGTTTTCACGACAACAGGCACCTCGCCCATCTCTGGGTTTGGCCGATTGAAGGAACGCCTCGATATCGCTGTTGGCCTTGATGCCGAAGACTGGCGTTTTCACGATCTGCGCCGCACGATGGCAACCAACATGGCGATGATGCGCATCCAGCCGCAAATCATCGAAGCCGTGCTCAATCACAAAACGGGTATAGTCTCAGGCGTCGCTGCAACCTATAATCGCCATGCGTATCTGGACGAAAAACGCGAGGCACTAGAGATGTGGGCGAACAGGATCGAAAGCCTCATCGCGGCTACACCGGATTGCGTTCAGCGCCCGTCCAAAGTCATGGAGACCGCCGTTTTAACGTGAGGGGAAAACTTTCCAGCTTTCCCGGTGCATATACGCAGGAAACTTGGAAACTTTCGATGGTGAATTGATCATGTCGAAGAAATCGCTCGAACCAGGATTGCCGCGACAGGATCAAAAACAGCGCTCGCGCGACCGCATGATCAACCTGCTCCTGCAGGGCATTATCGCTGCCAACCCTCACCACAATCCCACTGCGACCCCGGAAGCGCGGTTGGCAAAGGCGCGTGAAGCTTTGTTGGGTGAAAAACCGTCGAAGGGGCGGAAGGCAATCCAAGAGGACGTGAAGCTTTTCCCCCTGCTCGAAGACGCGTTGAAGGCTGACCGGGACCAGATGCTTCGCCTGCTCATGAGCGCAGATACCAGAGGTGCAAGCCCAATGGGAACAGGAGTTGGCTGAGGAAGACCCATCCCTTCGAGGGATCGCCAAGAAACATGCGCCCGATTTTGCGAAACCAAGCGTCCTGCCCGAGAGTACCGAAGACTGGCTTCGCAGGGCCATCAAGGAAATGTCCTTAACAGGGAACGACATGGCCGAACTGGAAGGTTTGTTCCGTGGTGACTCTCCAAAGGCCGAGCGGCTAAGGCGAATTTTTGAAGACCTGCAAGCGCTCGGTATGGCGTCGTGCGATCCGTTGGGACGGAATGCACCGATATAACGCCCAAGCGGGGCGGAGTTTTATCGGATAAATAGATGGCCTCGCAAAACAGGAGGCCAGCATGCAAAGCACACCATCCAAAGCTTTCGAAAATCCAAAAGTTCTGCTCACCCGAAGCGACCTGAAGGCGCTGGGCATCGCGGTCAGCAATTCCAGCCTGTTGCGCTGGGAGCTCGCTGGGCGATTTCCAAGACGCATCCGAATGGCCGGCACCACCGTCGCTTGGTTGAAAGCCGAGGTCGACGACTGGCTGGATGCACGCGCAGAAGAACGCAAGCGTCATGTCTACGCTGAATTCTGATTGGGGGGCCTCGCGCCCCTCAGACTTTCCAGTTTTCCATACATATAGCCCAAGGAAACTTGGACACTTTTGGCGCACGGGTGGGACCGAATAGCCGATATATGTCCCGATACGCGCGCCGAAATGCATAGTAGATGGGAGTCCTTTTACGAAAGGACTGACCATGAAACGCACGATCAATTTTGCTCTCACGGCCATAGACGGCATTGCCGACCGGCTCGAAAACGTCAGATGGAAAAACGATGACAGCTTCACCGCCCTTTGCCCTGCACATGACGACCACCGCAACAGCCTGAGCGTCAGCGTCGGGGAAAAAGGGCGGCTGTTGTTCAAGTGCCATGCCGGCTGTGAGTTCAGTGAAATCATCGAGGCGCTGGGCGATCCGCCTGCAAAGGCTGAGGAGCCGAAACCCCAAGTAGTCGATAACGGTCTCAAACCGCTGAGGTACGTCCGCGCCTCAAAAAAACGGCCTGACTTTAAGAAGCTTTGCGGTCGTAAGCCCGCTCATATCTATGAGTATCGGAATGCCTATGACCAACTGACCGGTTATGTTCTGCGCTTCGCCGACAAGAGCTTTCATCAGGTGACACCCTGGCAGGATGCAGATGGCAACGTCGTCTGGCAAGTGAAGGACTTTGCCGGGTTACGTCCCCTCTATGGGCTGGAGGAGCTTGGCGAAGGCGACAGGCCGGTGCTCGTAGTCGAGGGCGAGAAGACCGCCGATGCTGCGCGGGATCTGTTTCCTTCTCACGCTGTCTTGTCGTGGCATGGGGGCGCGAATGCCGTTCACCGTTCCGACTGGTCCGAGCTGCGAAGCTTCAAGGTCACCATCTGGCCCGACGCTGATCCGCCCGGCAAGAAGGCTGCAAGCACGGTCGCAGAGACGTTGATCAAAATCGGCGTCAAGGAAGTGAAGCTGGTCGGGCGGCCACCGGGTCTGCCCAAGGGTTGGGACTTGGCCGACGAAATCCCCGACGGCATGGACATCCATGAACTGGTCGAAAACGCCCGCCCCGATGGCCATGACCTTAGCGCCTATCTTCTGTCCGCCAAAACTCTCTCCAAGCTGAAAATAAAGCCAAGGGAGATGATCATCGCCCCCTTCTTGCCGACCAGCAGCATGATGCTCGTCTTTGCAACACGCGGCCTTGGCAAGACATGGTTCGGCATCACTGCCGCCAAGGCAATCGCGCTGGGGCGAAAATTCCTGGGCTTTGAGGTGCCGAAGGCTCGCCGCGTTCTGTTCATCGATGGAGAAATGCCCTTGTCCGACTTGCAAGAGCGGTTCAAAGCGATTGGTGCCGATAAGGTCGACAACATCGATGTCCTCGCCTCCGAGATCATGCATCGGGAATTCCATCCCTTGAACATCAACGATGGCAAGGACCGCGGCCTGATCAACGCCATGCTGGACAGGTTGGCAGAGGACGGTCGCAATCCAGACCTGATCATTCTCGACAATCTTTCGTCACTGAGGATGGGGGCTGAAGAGAACGACAATTCGGCCCTCGACGACATCCTCGGCTGGCTCATGAGACTGCGTCACAAGGGCTATGCCATGATGCTGGTTCATCACGCCAGCAAGACAGGCGACCAGCGCGGTGCATCGCGACTTGAGGACTTGCTGGACACCACGATCAAACTGGAAAAGTCCAAGACCGCGTCCGACACGAATGCCTGTTTCGATCTCACATTCACCAAGACAAGAGGCGTCCGGCCCGATCCTGATCACATGACATTGGTGCTTGAGGAAAACGAGGACGGCACGATGGACTGGCAACACAGCGCGGTCCACACCGTCACGCCGAGGGACCACACGCTCTACGCCATCTATTTCGGACCGTCCGAGGACGGCAGAAAGTCCTTTACCAAGCAGAAGGACCTCGAAGGCGTGTTGAACCTTCAAGCGGCCGCCATTAGCAAGCACCTGCGTTATCTGCGGGACAATGAGCTGGTGGAGCCGAATGCCCTCAAGGTGACCGACAAGGGCAAAGCGCGGTTAGCCGATGTCTTCCCTGATGAAACCTTCCAATGATGCCCTGGGCGCGCTGGCATAGGCTGGCGCGTCGGGACTTTCCGACTTTCCGCGTACATAGGCCGAGGAAACGTGGAAACTTTTGGCCAGCGAAAACCTCCGCAGTAGATATGAGAACCAATTGGCACTCAGACAGGTAGCGAGCGAAAAACGCCTTCCCTATACCCCTCTGGCCAACCAGTCAGCATGACGTATTGCGTTATATAACGCATTGCGTTATATTCACTCATGATCCAAAGCTTCGCTGATCCCGAAACGGAATTGATCTGGTCAGGACGGCGAAGCCGCAAACTGCCGTCAGACATTCAGTCGGTCGCACTGCGAAAGCTGCGCATGCTCAATCAAGCACGAGTGTTGCAGGATATGCGTGTGCCACCCGGTAACCGTCTCGAAGTCCTCAAGGGTTCGCGCAAAGGGCAGCACAGCATTCGGATCAATGACCAATGGCGCATCTGCTTCGAATGGCAGGATGGAGGACCAAGCAATGTCGAAATCGTCGACTATCATGACTGAGCTTCTACCCAACCCGCATCCGGGCGAAATCCTGCTTGAGGAATTTCTCAAACCGATGGGCATTAGCCAGAACGCAGTCGCCCGTGCCGTGCATGTGCCGCCACGCCGGATCAACGAAATCGTACTCGGCAAGCGGGCTATGACGGCCGACACGGATTTGCGCCTTGCGCGCTACTTGGGCATGTCCGAGGGGTTCTTCCTCGGGCTGCAGGCAGATTATGACCTCATGGAACGCCGTCGGGATATCGAAGGCGACTTGAACACGATCGAGCCGAGGGCGGCCTGAAGGAGAGCATATAGCCGGATGCACCAACGGTTTGCCGCAGTCGTCGAGGGACTACATCCGCTCTTCGAAGAGCTTACTAATGCGCGCCCATATTCCAACGGCGATCTGCCCAAGCCTATGCCTGATCAAGGCGTTTATCTCTTCAGCGAAAACGGGCTTCACCTCTATGCGGGCCGTTCTAACCGCTTGCGACGGCGCTATGGTCAACATTCCAACCCGGGCTCGCAACACAACCAAAGCTGTCTTTGCATTCCGATTGGCACGAGAGAGCACAGGTCAAACCACTGCTGCCTATGCATCCGGCGAAGGTAGCAGGCTTGGATTGGTGGCTGATCCGGATTTTTCTAAAGCATTCATAGAAGCGAAGAAGAGAGTCAGGAACATGGATTTTCGCTTTGTCGAAGTTGTAGATCAGACGCGTCAGTCGCTGCTGGAACTCTACACTGCCATTGCTCTCGACTGCCCCTACAATGATTTCAACACACATTAGTTCTCTTCATGCTGTTCAGCTTGGCCTCGCTTGCAGCCCTTAGACTGACCCGCTGATAATCTGTCAGCCTGTCATACGCTCGACAAGTTCGAATTTCCCAATCCAATCAACAGCTCCATTTCCCACTTCACCTGTGGCTGCTCTTGCTGGGTGACAGTTGGGTGCCAATTCTGGGTTTTGGGGTGCGTTTTAGCGTCGATCACGCACTCGACCGTGCGAGCCCATATGATGTGACGCCGAGGTGCATATTTGCGCCAGGACGCGCGTTTCGGTCGTCGCAGGCATTCGCTCTCAGGAATTCACGCCATCGGCGCTGCTGGCTCATTGTAACGCCGCTGCGCGCGCCAATGTCCCCGTAGAGTGCCGGTTAGTTGCAGATACCCCTCAGCGTTCCGTCTGCTCATGCGTAAGTCTCGGCTGACGGTCCGTCTGTTCAATGTAGGTGTCAACTGGAGTGAGGGCGACAAAGTCCGCATTCTCTCTTTGGATTGTTCGCCCACGATGGCGTGTCAGTAGGTGAACGACGCCAAGCACGAATATGGCAGGCGTCAGGATGATCACTGTCTTGATGTAGTCGGACGACGACTGGAACGTGTCGAGCAAATCGGCGAGAAAGTTGTAGTCATCCATGGCAGAACCTTGAACCACGATTTGTCGGTAGAAAGCACGCCAGATTGCACATGGACGTGTGGTTATTGTCAGGAACATTTTGTTCCCATGGACTCATTTGCGAATAACCTGCGAACACGCGCCGAGGAACTCGGCATATCGAACGCTGAAGCTGCGCGGCGCGCCAACCTCAGCGAACGCCGATATGGGAATTATGTCAGCGGTCGCCGCGAACCCGACCTTGCGACGCTGGTGCGTATTGCTCAGGTGTTGGAAACCACACCCAATATGCTGCTGGGTTTCGAGACGGCGCCGATCGATGACACATTGCGCTCAAAAATCAATTCAGCGGTATCGGTGCTGGAGGAAAGCGACAAAGAGGTCGTGGCAGCATGCGCAGAGGCCATTGTGAAATTGCGCGCTCGCTGATCCAAGATTTTCCCTGACAAGGCCTTTGTGGACGTCTTATTGGATAGATCGTCCAACCACAAAGGAGACGATCATGTCCGACACCATCACCCTCAAGCAGCTTTGCGCCGAACTGAAGATTGACCCGCGCGAAGCCCGCGAGCGCTTGCGTGACGCCGTGCGCGATCAGAAGAAATATCCCGAATTGGCGAAGGCGCATAAGCCACGCTCACCTTGGCAATGGGTCAAAGGATCAGCAGGCGAGAAGGAAGCGAAGGGATTGTTTGCCGGGAAATAATTCCGCGTGAATGATGGGTGGGCATGGATATGCCCGCCCCAAATTTTGGTTGGCTCTGCCGGAAAAGCATCTTTCTCTATCCCCAATTAATTTCGTTGTTGTTCTCTTTATGTTCTTATCTTATGATAAGCGTCAGTTGAGGTTAATAGGCGACTCTGTGCATCGTCCGATAAGTCACAATAGGCGCGCAATATGGCAAGACCCACAGCAATTGATATTTTCTGCGGTGCAGGCGGACTTTCGGAAGGCTTCCGGCAAGCTGGCTTCGCAGTTCTGGTTGGCAATGATATCGACAAGGCTGCCGCGCAAACATTCAAAGCAACTCACAAAGAAGCCGTTTTCCTCGAAGGGCCAATTGGCAATTGGTCAGCAGCAGATTTTCTCAAGGCAGCGACACTCAAGAGAGGCGAGCTTGACGTCCTGATAGGCGGGCCACCCTGCCAAGGGTTTTCCGTGTATAATCACCAGCGCGGCATGCACGACGAGCGGTCATCCCTTTATCTGGAATATCTGCGCATTGTTGAAGGACTGCTTCCCAAGTGGGTCGTACTTGAGAATGTCACCGGCATCACATCCGCCGGGGACGGTGCTGCTGTAAACGCCATTGTGCAAGGGTTTGAAGAACTCGGTTATCGCGTAGAAGCTAAAATCCTCAAAGCCGAAGAATACGGCATTCCGCAAGAGCGTCGCAGGATTGTCTTTTTGGGGACGCGGACTGAAAGTCCAATTCAGTGGCCCGAGAAAACGCACGGCCCGGGATTAAAGCCATTTGTAACTGTTGACGACGCGATTGGCGATTTGCCACCTCTTGAAAACGGCGCAAGCTTCAAGGGAAACGCATACATCCGCCCACCGGTCAGCGACTACCAGAAGGAACTCAGAAACGGCGCAACAAAGGTTCTGAACCACTTCGTTCCCAAGCTTGGCGACATAAACCTGCGAAGGCTTGAACATATCCCTCCGGGTGGTTCGTGGAGAGACATCCCCATAGATTTGCTTCCAGCCGGAATGAAGCGGGCGAAGCGGTCGGACCATACAAAACGATATGGCAGATTACGGTGGGAAGGCTTGTCCTCAACAATCTTGACCAAATGCGATATCCATTGGGGTGCCTATATTCACCCGAGCCAGCAGCGCTCCATAAGCGTACGGGAAGCCGCCCGCTTTCAGTCATTCCCGGATTGGTTTGAGTTCTCAGGTTCGCAGACAGAGCAATATGTCCAAATCGGTAATGCTGTGCCTCCCTTGCTTGGACGGGCAATTGCCAAAGCGATCAAACGTGCATCTACTAGGGGCGAAATGCTGGAAAAGCTAGAGGTTGCGCTTGCGGGATAATTTCGCGAGCCTGTCTGCCAACGTGGCTTCATAGACCCCCAAATCGGGCAGGTTCTGTGGAGATACAAAGGCAAAAGCAATTTGCTCAACTGTCGTGGTCAACGTTTCTTTGGGTAAGACGTCCCGAGTGCCGTCAAGCTTTTCATCGGAGAGCACAAAGCTTTTGAATGTGACCGTTCCTGGCCCTTTGGGATATTCCAGCAAGCGGCTACCAACGCGCGTCTTGATCTTTTCAAAGACTTGATGTGGCAAAACAAAGAAAAGACCATTTTGCGCAAGGCGTTCTCGGCGCAGAGCGTGTCCTTTATAAATTATTTGAGGCAGAATTCTTTTCGACACATTCTCCCAATTAAACCCTGCCTTCGTATTGTGATCTTCGTCCTTCTCAAAGATGGCATTCAATTTGTACTTTTCGGCCACCTTTTTATAGCTGTCTGTTGTGTCAATCGTTTGCACCTCGACGGCAACTATTTCGCATACTTGAAAATCTTTATCTAAACGAGCCAAGAGAAAATCTACTCTGAAAGAACCACTTCGCCCATTTTCATCCTCGGGAGAAGGAATACCAACTTCACCACCAAAGTACTCGCCCCAGACCACTACTTCGTGGCCCGTCCAACTTGCGGTCCTCCTACGCTGCTCGGCAGTACCAGGATCGACAAGCTCAACTTTCCCACCGAAGCACTCAGCAGAAATTTCCTCCAAAACCTTAAAATTTTCAGTGTATAGCCGTTTTGGACAGATTATGACTGGGTCACCACCAATATTTGACAGCGAACAAGCTCCACCACTTTGGGTTTTCGTGCAGCTGTTTTTGACGAAAGGGCAATAGTTTCGCTTGGCGTTTTCAAGGCTCGCCTCAAATCTTGGCGAGACGCCATGAAATTCAGTAATACGGGTAGGCATGTATGTGAGACCCCGACTCGGACAAACTAAGATTTCGCGGCAACATAGCAGCCACGAATGAAAGCAACCACCTGCGTTAGAAATTTCATGGCCGACCGAATTTCCAAAGATGCCCGATCAAGGAATATGCAAAAAATCCGCAGCCGCGACACAAAGCCAGAAATGGTTGTACGGCGCTTGGTGCACAGCATGGGCTTCCGCTACAGGCTGCACCGTAAAGACTTGCCCGGTAAGCCTGACCTTGTTTTCGGGGCCAAAAAGAAAGCCATATTCGTGCACGGGTGTTTCTGGCATCAGCACGCGGCAACCGATTGCAAGCTTCTCCATAAGCCAAAATCGAACAATTCGTATTGGGACGCAAAGCTAATGCGAAACATGGAACGCGACGCAAGGAACCAACTGCTGCTTGAAGCCGAAAGCTGGCATGTGTTGATCGTCTGGGAATGCGAAACTAAGGACGTGGAGAAGCTGAAAAATAGGCTACAAAACTTCTTGTCGAATTGATGGCCTACCTCAGAAACACTTCTGATCTATGATATTCCAAGTACTTTTGCTGTTTGGCCTTGAAAGTACCAACACCCCAGACCTGAGGAGCCTCTGTGAACCCAAAGCGTTCGAACGCGAGTTTTTCAAACCCAAGACGACGCAAGTCTTCGTGGTCTACTCTCGGCGAAATTTCCACTTCGCCCTTCTCGAGAAAAGTGATGAAGCCGCGATCGAATAGCCTGTCAGCATCCGGTGTTAACAACAGCCCATTCATCCCATCCAATCGCTCTTCTGCGCTCTGACACGCGCGCCATGGTTTGATGTGACTTGCGATCAGCAACGAAGGATTTGTTATTCCGGTCAGTCGGCAAGCGTTCTCGACGCTTTCAAGGTTTCGTCGAAAAATCCCTTGCCCCCTGCGTGCGGAAATCACTGCCTTTCGTGTGGTCTCTTGAAGGCCGCTATCCGCCATCACCGAACGTTCGATTTCATCCTCGAGAATATCGACTACCACATCATAATTCAGGCTGTTAACACCGCCGGTAGTCAAGGCAAGTGCGTCGAAAGTGACACCAGCAGTAACCAACCGGAATACCTCTTCGGGAATTGCCGCTAGGTATGCCTTTTGATTTCCGTCTCCAGTTTCCCGGCTTATGGGAGAGTATTTATCCGGTAGATACCGGCGAAGGCGATTGATCAACAATTTGGGCCGCACCGGTTGAGAAATAGGCGTCCAGAAAACCGGTAAAAGCCAGCCTTCCTTATTCCAGTATTCACCTGTGGTTCCGAATTCTTCCGGTTTCGGGGCAGTAAACGCGAACTCAGCAACACGGCCTAGAAATCGAACTTTCTGATCGGCGTAGGACAAGACTATGTCGCCGGGCGATGCTCGCCTCATATTGTTGTAGAACTCGCTGCGAGCACCGTTAGACTCGACCTTGGGCGACCAAAGGTATTGCCCCTCAATCTCCTGGCGATTTGTCTGCTTGTGATTTACCCACCAGTACTGGACCATTGATCACATTCGATATTGGACGCTGCTGGAGTAACACTACCACACGCGTGACAGTTTAAAATCACCTCACCCCGTCGCATCCAAGCCCAAACATTTGTCACCCAGAATGCAACCCCGGACACTCCACGCGCAAACACGCCCGCGGAACGACAGACCTAACTATCTGCAATATTTGAAAGATTTTGGTAGCGGGAGAGGGACTTGAACCCCCGACACGCGGATTATGATTCCGCTGCTCTAACCAGCTGAGCTACCCCGCCGCCAGCCGCCGAATGTTATCGGGCCGGACGGGCGGCATATAGGATGCGGGTTGCTCTGCTGTCAAGCGTGGTTTGGGCTTTTCTTTGCGCTTCGCCGGCCTGCGTCAGACCTGCGCCTTGCGGGACCCACCCGGGCCATGCTGTCGGGCCGCCACAGAGGGGGCGCGGCGCCGGTTCCGTCGGGCCCGGATCCGGCATGTGCCTGGGCTTCACGGCTCAAATTTGTGGCGAAGACTGCATCAGCACCGGACGGGCGTGCGGCGCAAAAAGACGTCATGCCGCACCTCCCCGCTTTCGCACGCTTCCGGCCCCGCCTTGCCTAAACCAGCCATCGGGTCTAATCCCGTCGGTCAAAGACCATGACACGAATGACACAGGATCAGCACCTGCCATGACACCTCCCCTCTCCCCGAAAGTGGCCGTCGTCGGATGCGGCTACTGGGGTTCCAACCACGCCCGCACCTTTTCCGAGCTCGGCGCCCTTTATGCGGTGTCCGACCGTCATTCCGAGCGTGCCGAGGCGCTGGCGGCCATGCACGGCGCCAGGGCGATGGCGTTTGAGGATGTCCTCGCTGACCCCGCGATCGACGGCGTGGTTCTGGCCTTGCCGCCGCAGTATCATGCCGATCAGGCGATTGCAGCGCTTGAGGCCGGCAAGCATGTGCTGGTGGAAAAACCCATCGCCCTGTCGGTTGCCGATGCACGGCGGGTGGTCGAGGCCGCACAGAAGGCCGGCCTCGTCGCCATGACCGGCCATGTGCTGCGCTTCCACCCGGCCTTCGAGGCGCTTGAGGCGATGATCGCAGCGGGAGATCTCGGCGCAGTGCGCTATATCCATTCCCATCGCGTCGGGCTGGGCAAGTTTCACGCTGAAAACGATGCGCTCTGGGATATCGCGCCGCATGACCTGTCGCTGATTCTCGCACTCACCGGCGAAAAACCGATCAGCGTGCGCGGTGTCGGCTCGGCCATGCTCAACCGGCTGTCGGATTTTGCCCATCTTCACCTGCAGTTCAGCTCCGGCGTGCGCAGTCATGTCTTCGCTTCCCGGCTCAACCCCTACCGCGAGCGCCGGCTCACCGTCATCGGCTCGAAGGCCATGGCGGTGTTTGACGATGTCGCTGACTGGAACCAGAAGCTTGCCGTCTATCATCACAAATTGTGGGAAGACGACAATGGCTGGCAGTCCGAGATGGTCGACCCCAGCTATATCGAGCTCCCCGACGGCATGCCGCTGACGCAGGAATGTGCCCACTTCCTCGACTGCATCCGAACCGGCGCGCATCCGCGCACGCCGGTGGCTGATGGCCTGGCGGTGATCGAGATCCTGTCGGAAGGCACCGTCCGCCACGACTGACGCACCTCGGAGAAGAGAAGGCTTGAAGCTGTCCGCTCAGGCCGCCGGCTGCAGCAGGTCAGACAGCATCGCCTCGGCAGCGGCGGACCGCTCGGAACGGTCAATAAAGCCGCCGCCAAACACCCGCGCCTCGTCACCCGGCGCGGAATAGAGCACGCAGGCCTGCCCAGGCGCCACACCGGCTTCGCCATCGACCAGCTCGACCGAGATTTCGCCATTTCCTGCAACACGCAGGATGGCAGGCTTCGGCGGCCTGGTCGAACGCACCTTGGCAAAGCACTCGAGCCCATCGGGGCCGATATCGGCAAGTGGCGTATCCCCGAGCCAGTTCATGTCGCGCAGGATCACCCGCCTTGTATCAAGCGCCTCGCGCGGACCGACGATCACCCGCCGCGAGCGTGCATCCAGATGCACCACATAGAGCGGATCGCCGGTGGCCACGCCCAGGCCCTTGCGCTGACCAATGGTGTAATGAACGATGCCCGGATGCTCGCCCAGCACGGTGCCGTCAATATGGACGATATCCCCGGCCAGCGCCGCATTCGGCTTCAGCTTGGTAATCACATTGGCGTATTTGCCCTGCGGCACGAAGCAGATGTCCTGGCTGTCGGCCTTGTCGGCGACGATCAGCCCCATTTCCTCGGCCAGCTCCCGCGTCCGGCTCTTGGGCAGTTCGCCGAGCGGAAAGCGGACATAGTCAAGCTGCTCCTGGGTCGTGGCAAACAGGAAATAGCTCTGGTCCCGGTCGGAATCGATCGGCCGGTACAGCGCCCGCCGTCCGGGATTGCCGGGCGCCGGGTTGGCGCGGGAACGGATATAGTGCCCGGTCGCCATCGCATCGGCGCCCAGGTCCCGGGCAGTTGCCAGCAGATCGGCGAATTTGACGGTCTGATTGCAGGCCACGCACGGGATCGGCGTTTCACCGGCCACATAGCTTTCCATGAACGGGTTGATCACCGCGTCGCGAAACCGCTTCTCGTAATCGAGAACATAATGCGGAATCCCCAGCGTTTCGCACACGCGGCGGGCATCGTCGATGTCCTGCCCGGCGCAGCAAGAGCCGGCCCGGTGCACCGCGGCACCGTGATCATAAAGCTGCAGCGTCACGCCCAGCACATCATAGCCCTCGCGTGCGAGCAGACCCGCAACGACCGAGCTGTCCACGCCGCCGGACATGGCGACCACCACCCGCGTATCGCGCGGGTCCTTGTCAAAATCGAGACTGTTCACTGTGTTCCCCGGCATTCAACAGCGTTCAAGGCGCTGATCAAGCGGTTGCAAAAATGTCCATCCGGACAGCGTCTTTATAGGGTCTGCGGCGCTGCGCAACAAGATGTCTGTGGGTCACAGGCCCAATTCGCCGCATTCCGGCCCACCTGTGCCAAAAATTACCAAATCCTTTCCGGGCCCTTAGCCAATTTTTAAACCCCCGCCTGTAGTCTCTGCTCGATAGGTCTTGAGTATGTAAGAGAGTCCAATGACCGAAATGGTACGACCCCGCGTCAAATATGTCATCGGCCCCGATGGGAGCCCGCTGACAATTGCCGATCTGCCCCCCGCCAACACCCGTCGCTGGGTGATCAGGCGCAAAGCTGAAGTGGTGGCCGCAGTTCGCGGCGGCCTTCTCAGCCTTGAGGAGGCGTGCGAGCGCTACACGCTGACAGTTGAGGAATTCCTCTCCTGGCAGTCCTCGATCAGCGATCATGGACTTGCAGGCCTGCGCACCACGCGCATCCAGCAATACCGGCATTGACGTCGCGGGCATGAGCCTCCAGGGGCTCATCCAAGACCTTCCGACACATCAGTCATAAAACAGCATCTGGCGGACACAATCCGTTGCGTCAGATGCTGCCGTGCTGCCAGACCGTTGCGCATTGCCGGCACGCCTTCGCGTTGTCGCTCAAATCACTATTTGAGCGCGCAGGCATCCGGCTGGCCACCCGAACCTGTCCCCACACTTCCGGGGCTCAGCAAATGTCCTGATCGGTTGGCGATCGTCTCACGGCCTGGGAAGATGCCTCAGCCGTCCGGCCAGCCCGTGCGCCAGCGCCGCCAACAGCGCTGAACCGGCATAAAACCACAATCCCGGCTGGGAAAAGGCCTGGGCGATCCCTCCGGTCTTGGCGGCGACGATCACCAGGGCGACAAGAACCACATCCATCAGCGACCAGCGGCTCAAATGCGGAAGCACCCGCATCGCCAGGCCAGATCCCCGTGCCAGTCCCACCGCTTCCGCCGATATCGCCACCAGCTTGACCACCGGGAACAGCACCGAGACGAGACCCACCACAATGGCAAGTGCGGGATCTCCCCCGTTCCACAATGTCGCAACGACCTCGAGCAGCGACGGTGACGTGTCAAAAAAATACAGTGTCTCAAACCGCATCAGCGGCAGCACGATCCCTAGACCGAAAAACAGCGGAGCCAGAACCAGCGCTATGGCGAGCGTAAGACGCATAAACCCATTCTCCCGCTTCCAAAAGCTGCCGGCGGCTTGCCATTCACAAGTCGTCAAATCTGGTTCCGTCATCAGCGGCCATGAGCTAGATTCCCGAAACGGCACGGATCTCCTTATCCGAGTGCGACCGGGATTGGCAAACAGGAGCGGACATGCAGATAACTGAGGAAAATCTTTCGAGCGGCGGCCGCTATATCGCAAACCTCGATGGCGCAGAGGCCGAGATGACCTTTTCGCGCGCTTCCCCGCAACTCATCATCATCGACCACACCGGCGTGCCCGACAGCCTGCGGGGCAAGGGCGTCGGCCAGGCCTTGGCGCTTCACGCCGTGCAAGCCGCCCGTCGCGGCGACTGGAAGATTATCCCGCTTTGCCCGTTCTTCAAGGCCCAGGCGCAACGCAATCCCGACTGGCGCGATGTGGTGTCGTAGGGAAGGACGCCCACGAGCGCCGGCTCGCATCCCGGCACGAACAGAAAACCATCTGAAAATATGTTTGAAACCAAAACACTGACGGCGCGGGCAACCACCCACGCCTGGCCCGAAAGCCATTTTCAATGTGCCAACAGTCTGGCCTTGGCTCAGCCTGCGCGGCTTGAGCGGTGTCCGGCATCGCGCACTTCCAGTGCGGATGCCTTCTCATACTCGGCCTGTGCTTCCTCGACCGCCAGTTCGGCCGCATCAAGCTGCACCCTCAATTCCTTGATCGAGATCTGCAGATTGTCCGCTCGCTGACGCGCCGCCTTGGCGAAGGTTGGATAGGCGAAATGGGAGGGGTCGGTGTTACCGGCCTTTTTTTCCTCGGCAGTGATCTGGTATTCCAGTTCAGCTGCCATTTTTTCCATTTCTGCCATCATCAGTTGGATCTGCCCAAGCTGACGGGTTTTTTCGTTGACCTGAAACTGTTTCAGGCGAACATGGCTCTCACGCGACTTCATACGCAATACTCCCGTGATGCGAGATCCCGGTTAATGAAACTCGTTACACTGGCAAACTCGCCAGTCCCGATTTGCGAATAATGACCGCGACGTTAACTTTTAGCACTTCGCGGTAACCATTCGTTTACGGGCATCGTTAATACTACGCTCTATGGTTTAAGGCGGGGTAAACGGAAAACATGATTTTTTTCGCTCGTCTTTCCGGAGTCCTTTGAATCACTTGGCAGCATTTCTTGATGTGAAACTTCAAGAAAGTCAGGAGATTTTTTGGAAACAATTTCAAGAGTATGCCAGTGATAATTAACATTCCGATAGCGGTTGCCTAACCTGATCAGAATTTGTTAACCATTCCGTGGCAGCCTCCAAATCAGGCAACGACTGGATCCGTATCGCGTAAGTGGATCTTAAAACCTTGCGGCGGCGGAAAAGGGGATAAATATGCGGGTACTACTGATCGAGGACGACAGCGCGACAGCTCAGAGCATCGAATTGATGCTGAAGTCTGAAAGCTTCAACGTGTACACCACGGACCTGGGTGAAGAGGGCGTCGATCTCGGCAAACTTTACGACTACGACATCATTCTGCTCGATCTCAACCTGCCGGACATGTCCGGTTACGAGGTCCTGCGCACTCTCAGGCTTTCCAAGGTCAAGACACCGATCCTGATCCTTTCCGGCATGGCCGGGATTGAGGACAAGGTTCGCGGTCTCGGATTTGGCGCCGACGACTACATGACCAAGCCGTTCCACAAGGACGAATTGGTGGCGCGCATTCACGCAATCGTGCGGCGTTCCAAGGGCCATGCCCAGTCGGTCATCACCACGGGCGACCTGGTGGTCAATCTCGACGCCAAGACCGTCGAAGTCGGCTCCCAGCGGGTTCACCTGACGGGCAAGGAATACCAGATGCTGGAGCTGCTTTCGCTCCGCAAGGGGACCACCCTGACCAAGGAAATGTTCCTCAACCATCTCTACGGCGGCATGGACGAACCGGAACTGAAGATCATCGACGTCTTCATCTGCAAGCTGCGCAAGAAGCT